>Ga0310910_10000202_pt1 | contig 28929 bp, 20 predicted proteins | sample GREbulkMGHF172_FD_203448 | JGI IMG/M metagenome (GOLD analysis project Ga0310910, IMG submission 203448) | Lab enrichment of tropical soil microbial communities from Luquillo Experimental Forest, Puerto Rico - GRE.bulkMG.HF172 | ecosystem: Environmental > Terrestrial > Soil > Tropical forest >... | reverse complement strand
CGGCTCGGCGTCGTGCCCATGCCGCCGATCGTCACCGACGCGCGCGTGATCTTGCCTGAGGTGTCACCCTCGAGCAGGGCGGCCGCCGAAGTAATCGCGAAGTCGCCGTGCCGACGCGCGAATTCGATGAAGGCGTAGCCGTGCCCGGCTTTCCATTGCGGGAAGCGAATTGCGACGAGGAGTTCGTTCGCCTCGAGCGCCGGCATCATGTAGCCGGCCGGAAACTGGGCAAAGGGCAGATCGCGCCTCCCGTTGGGACCGGCAACGGTCACGATGGCGTCGTGGCCCATCGCGAGCGAGACGAGCTCCGCCGCCGGATCGAGGTGGCATAAGGAGCCGCCGATGGTGCCGCGATTGCGCGTCTGTCGGTGTCCCACCTGCAGCAGCGCCTCATGGATGATCGGCCAGCGCGCGCGCACCATGTCGGAGAATTCGAGGTCGCGCTGCCGGGTCATCGCGCCGATTTCGAGCCAGCCGTCTTTCTCGCGAATGTAGGAGAGACCTTCGACCCGATTGAGATCGATGACGTGATCGGGCAGCACGAAGCGCATGTTCAGCATCGGCATGAGCGATTGCCCGCCCGCCAGCAGCTTGGCGTTCTCCAAACTGCCGAGCAGGCCGATGGTCTCGTCGACGGATTTCGGATCGTGATAGCGGAAGGGCGGCGGTTTCATCTTGGCGCCAAGTGTGTGCGGACGCGACTGCTTTACATATAGCAGCAACTGTGCATCAATCCAAAAAAAACACGCTTTCCCAAATCTGGGACGCACGCGCGATCATGGTTGCTGCTTGCTTCGCCGGCTAGTGTCCCGATCCCGAAGCTCGCACAGTCTGGCGGCACCCTCGAATGCGAACTTCGGAGTCAAAAGGGACACGAGTGTCCCGATTCCGAAGTTCGCACAGTCTGGCGGCACCCTCGAATGCGAACTTCGGAATCAAAGGGACACTAGCAACGTTATGATTTTAGTGCCGCTTTTGAACCCGAAGTTCGCAAACGCGCTTGCGGCACGGGGTGTGCGAACTTCGGGTTCGCAACACTTGCGTGTCTGCGGTGAAGAACGATGAAGCCGGCGCCGTTTCGCTACCACGCACCCAAGAGCATCGAAGAAGCGGTCGAGACGCTCGGCGAGGTTGCGTCCGACGACGGCCGCGTGCTCGCGGGCGGACAAAGCCTGGTGCCGATCATGGCGTTTCGGCTGGCGCGTCCGGCCCACCTCGTGGACATCAATGGGGTGCAGGCGCTGCGCCGGCTTGCCGTCGAGGGCGATCGCCTCTGCATCGGTGCCTGCGTGCGCCATGCCGCATTCCACCAGCCGGTTGTCGATGGACCGCTGGGAAAACTGGTTGCCACGGTGGTACGCCACATCGGCCATTATCCCATCCGCATTCGCGGGACGTTCTGCGGCAGCATCGCTCACGCGGATCCCGCCTCCGAATGGTGTCTGGTCGCGACTGCGCTCGGCGCTGACATGGTCGCCCAAAGCACGCGTGGCAGGCGGACCATTGCGGCAGGGGATTTCTTTCGCGGCATTATGACGACCGCGCTGGAAGATGACGAACTCCTGTCGCAAGTGCGGCTGCCGCTCCTGCCCACGGATACCCGCTTCGGTTTCTACGAGTTCAGCCGTCGCGCCGGCGATTTTGCGCTCGGCATGGCGCTCGTCGCGTTTCGCGTGAATGACGGCAAGGTTACCGAGCCGCGCATTGCGGTCGGCGGCATCGAGGCGCAGCCGCGTCGCATCGCGCTGGCCGAGCAGGCGCTCGCCGGACGCGCGCCCGATCGTGCGGCCTTTGAGACGGCGGCCGAGGCGGTCGCGCAAGCCGTGGATCCGCTCGAGGACGCCATCACCAGCGCGGAGTACCGCCGCGACCTCGCGCGTACGGTCACGCGCCGCGCGCTGGAGCGAGCCGTCGCATGAGCGAGAAGCGCGAGATCACGCTCACCATCAACGGATGCACCCATGCCATCCGCGTCGATCCGCGTCGCACGCTGGTCGATGCGATCCGCGACGATTGCGGCCAGACCGGAACCCATATCGGCTGTGAGCACGGGATCTGCGGCGCCTGCACGGTGCTGCTCGACGGCGAACCGGTACGCTCGTGCCTGATGTTCGCGGTGCAGGCCGAAGGGTGCCAGATCCGGACCGTGGAAGGCCTGGCGAATGGCGACGAACTGCACCCGCTGCAGCAGGCGTTCATCGATCACCACGGCCTGCAATGCGGCTTTTGCACGCCCGGGTTTCTGATGTTGGCGGCAGGGGTGCTCGAGCGCGACCCGAATATCAGCCACGACGACCTCCTCGATTTGCTTGCATCCAACCTCTGCCGCTGCACCGGTTACCAGAACATCGTCAAGGCGGTGCGCGCTGCCGCCGTCAAGATGGGCGCGGGCCGATGACGAGCGGCAACAACAAATGGATCGGACAATCGGTCGCGCGTCTCGAAGATCCTCCCCTGGTTCAGGGCCAGGGACGCTACGCCGGCGACATCGGCTTCCCGCACCAGCTGCACATGCGCATCGTTCGCTCGAACCATGCGCACGGCACGATCGCGGCAATCGACACGACGGCGGCGGGCGCCCTTTCCGGCGTCGTCGCGGTGTGGACCGCCGCCGACATCACGGACGTGCCGCCGATCGATTTTCGCGAAGGGCGCATCCCGGCGCTCGAGCCGTACCGGCAGCCGGTGCTGGCGACGGACCAAGTGCGCTACGTCGGCGAGCCGATTGCGGCAGTTTTCGCGGAGGACGCGTATGTCGCGGAGGACGCCGCTGACTTGGTAACGGTCGAGATTTTCGAGCTGCCGGCGCTGCTCGCGGCCGACGCCGAGCCCGTTGAATTCGCGGAAGGCCGCAACACCGAAGTCTCCGTCATCCGCCAGGGCTATGGCGACGTCGATGCGGCGCTTGCCGCCGCGCCCACGGTGGTGGAGCTAAAGCTCGCGATCGGCCGCCACTCCGGCGTGCCGTTGGAGGCGCGCGGCGCCATCGGCCGCTACGACTTTTCCCGCGACATTCTTGAATTGCACGGCGCCGCCAAGGTGCCCCATCGCAACCGCGATCTGCTGGCGCGCATGCTCAATCTTCCGCCTTCCTCAATTCACGTGCACGAGTCCCATGTGGGTGGCGGCTTCGGCATCCGCGGCGAGCTTTATCCGGAAGACGTGCTGGTCTGCGTTGCCGCCGTGCGGCTGCGCCGCCCGGTGAAGTGGCTGGAGGACCGGCGCGAGCATCTGATCGCCGCCAATCATTCGCGCCAGCAGCTGCACCACATCCGCGCCGCCATCGACTGCGAGGGCCGCATCCTCGCCATCGACGACCGCTATTTCCACGACCAGGGCGCCTATGTGCGCACCCACGCCGCGCGCGTCGTGCACATGACCGCAGGCATCCTGCCCGGTCCGTACCGGGTGCCTGCCTATCGCGCGGTCGGCCATTTCCGCCTGACCAACAAGACGCCCGCCGCCACCTACCGCGCGCCGGGCCGCTACGAGACGACCTTCGTGCGCGAGCGGCTCATCGATGCGATCGCGACCAAGCTTGGCGTCGATGCCAACGAGATCCGGCGGCGCAATGCGATCGGTTCAGGCGAAATGCCGTATCACCGGCCGTTGGAAGCGTTGGGCGAGGAGATCGAATACGATTCCGGCGATTACGTCGGGCTGCTCGATCGGCTGCTCACGAAACTGGATTGGCCCAAGCTCAAGAACGAGCTTGCCCGCCGGCGCGCCGGTGGCGAGGCGGTGGGCGCCGGCTTTGCCATGTTCGTCGAGAAGAGCGGCCTCGGCCCCGCCGACGGCGTGCGCATCGAGGTGGACACCACCGGCGCCGTGGAGCTCGTCACCGGCGGCGCGTCCCTCGGTCAAGGGTTCGAGACTGTGATGGCGCAGGTTTGCGCGGAAACGCTCGGCGTCGACTACCGCCGGGTGCGCGTCAGCCATGGACAAACCGATCGGATCGCCTACGGCATCGGCGCGCATGCCTCGCGCGCGACCGTGATGACCGCTTCAGCCACACATAACGGCGCGGTCAATCTCCGCGCCAAAGCAATCGAGGTCGCGGCCGAGCTGCTGCAGGCGCCGCGCGACGCGCTCGACCTCGTCGATGGCAAGGTGGTGCGCACGGACCAGCCGTCCGGGCCCTCGATCAGCCTCGCTGCAATCGCCGAGCAGTTGGCGCCGACCTCGAAGGTGCTGGGCGACCGTGAGCCCGGGCTCTCCGCCGAAGGCTGGTTTCGCGTTGCCCACCAGGTCTATCCCTACGGAATTCATTTCGCCGTGGTCAAAGTCGATCGCGAAACCGGCGCCGCGCACGTCGAGCGGTACGTCATCGCCTACGACATCGGCCGCGCCATCAATCCGGCGCTGGTCAAGGGACAGATCGTCGGCGGCTTCGCCCAAGGCCTCGGCGGCGCGCTGCTCGAGGAGTTCAGCTACAACGAGCGCGGTGATCCGCTTGCCACCACGTTCGCCGACTATCTGATGCCGACGGCGCGCGAGACGCCGGACGTGGACGTGATCCTGCGCGAGGATTACCAGAGCCCGCTCAATCCGCTCGGCATCAAAGGGGCCGGCGAGAGCGGCATCACCGGGGTCGGCGCGGCGATCGCCTCCGCCATCGACGACGCGCTCGGCATGCCCGGCGCCGTGACGCAGCTGCCGGTGACGCCGCAGCGGCTGAAAGAGATTTTGAACGGCCGGCGCCCAAGGGGTAGAGTGCGGCGAAGCGTGATGCGAGGAATGCCGATGACCCTAACCAATGTGGAACGCGCCAAGCGCACCGAGAAGCAGGCGCCTCGAGCCGCAAGCAGGCCGTCCCGGCAGGATCTGCGCACGTGGCTCGAGCAATTGCGAGCTGCCGGCGAGGTGCAGGACGTCAGCGGGGCCGAGCGCGAGGCGGAAATCGGCGGCATCGTCGATCTCTACATGCGCAGGATGGGCAATCCTGCGGTTCTGTTCGACGACATTGCCGGTTACCCACGCGGCTACCGCATTCTCGCGAACATCCTTACCTCGGTCCGGCGCATCAATCTCACTGTTGGCATGCCGGTCGACGGATCCCCGATCGAGCTCGTCTCCTATTGGCGCAAATACATGCGAGAGGCGAAGAGCATCGCGCCGGTGACGGTCGAGAGCGGGCCGCTGCTCGAGAACGTGAGCAGCGGAAAGGACGTGAACATCCAGAAAATTCCGACGCCGCGCTGGCACGAGCACGACGGCGGCTATTACATCGGCACCGGCTGCATGGTGATCATGAAGGACGCCGACACCGGTTGGATCAATTACGGCGCCTATCGTGTGCAATCGCAAGGGCCGGGCGTGGCGACGGTCATGTGCTCGAAGGGCAAGCACGGCGATCTGATCAAGCGCCGCTATCACGAGCGCGGCGAGCCATGCCCGGTAGCCGTGGTGGCGGGCATGCATCCGGCGCTGTTCATGGTGGGCGGGTTGGAGATTCCATACGGCAAGAACGAATACGACGTGGCTGGGGGCCTGATCGGCGAGCCGATCGAGGTGATCAAGGGACCGCGGACGGGCCTGCCCATTCCGGCGCACGCGGAGATCGCGTTTGAAGGCTTCATTCATCCGAATGACCTGCTCGACGAAGGTCCGCTCGGGGAATGGACCGGCTATTACGCCGGCGGCCAGAAGAAGGAGCCGGCGATCCGCATCGAGACGCTGATGCATCGCAACGATCCGATCCTGCTCGGCGCCGTTCCCGCCATTCCGCCCGACGATGACTCCTTCTATCGGGGCACCTACCGTTCCGGCGCCGTGTGGAACCAGTTGGAAGCCGCTGGCATCCCCGAGGTGAAAGGCGTGTGGGCGCATCCGGCGGGCGGCAGCCGCCTCTGGCTAACCGTCGCGATCAAGCAGCAATACGCAGGACACGCCAAGCAGGCCGGGCTGATCGCCTCGCAATGTCACGCCGGCGCTTATGCCAACCGGGTTGTGGTCGTGGTCGACGATGATATCGATCCCGCCGACATGGACCAGGTGGTGTGGGCCATCTGCACGCGTTTCGAGCCGCGCGAGGGGCTGGAAATTCTGCGCGGCTGCTGGAGCACGGTGCTTGATCCGATGGCCTATGGCAGTGACGATCCACGCAACGCGCGTATCGTTATCGACGCGTGTCGGCCATGGTCGCGGCGCGACACCTTCCCCAAGGTGGCGCGCTCCAGCAAGGAGCTCGACGCCAAGGTTCGCGCGAAATGGGCGCACGTCCTGCCGCGGACGTGAACGGACGCTAGCGCGAACGCACCCGCATCGTCATTGCCGGGCATAGCGCGTCCATAAGGGCGTTTACGCCCGTCTTCGACGGGCTATGGACGCGCGTAAATGCGCTGGTGACCCGGCAATTCCATCGCTTCAACTCAAATTTTTTGATGGGTGTCCGGCGCAAGGCCGGGCATGACCACTGCTAGGCGCGATCAGCGTGCGCGCGCCAATTTGATCTTCTTCGCGCCGCCGGCGTGGCGCCGCCGCATATTGTTGCTCGCAGACTTGATGCGTTTGTTGTGCTGGGCGAACACGATCTTGTGCGTGTCCGCGGTCTGCTGGATGTGGGCGGGATCGGGTCCCGGCATGGGCCGGCGCAGTCCGTATTCGCCGCCGTGCTTGTCGATCCACTCCCAAACCACTTCCGCGTTGTTGCCGTCAGCGCTGGTGATGTCGATGGCGCGGCCATGGCCGTAACCGCCGGTGCGCCGACTGCCGCCGTGCAGCGAATTGCCGATGCTGGCCTTGAAGCCTGACGCGAGGCGCTGGCGATAGTCGTCGCGGAACGCGCTCAGCATCGACCACTGGACGCCGGCCGCGTCCATGGCGCGCCCGGCGTGGTAGAGCTGCTCGCGGAAGTGCGGGTCCATCCCGCCGATCACGTAATCCTGCAAGCCGACGGCCATGCGCTGGGCAGCGGCCACATCTTTCCAGCTGAAGTCGCCCGTCGAATCCTTCTTGACCGGCAATCGCTGGTAGACCTCCCACAGATAATCGTCGACTTCATCCATGAACCCGCCGTCCCGCTTGCGTGGTGAGACGGTCGGTATCGCGGCATCAGGCTCCTGCTTGGCCGGGAAGGCAACGAAGCCGTGCACCCGCACCATCGGTTGCGGTTCCACCGCCTCGCGCGACGCAAGCCGCGTTGAGTCGCCCGCCGACGCGGGCGCCCGGTTGGCTTCTTTCGAATTGGGATTGACGAAACGAATGGTTTGAACCGACCGCGGATAATAGGGGACCGCCTCGTCCTCATCGTCGGTCATGAGATCGGAGACCTCCGCCTGCACGTAGGTCGGGCGGGATGCTGGCTGACGATAGACCACCGTCTCGTTATGGGTGGTCTCCACAACGGGCTCGGCGTGCTGGCCCAGTTGCTGATTGATCAGCGCGACGACCGCCACGGCGAGCGCAAAGCCGGCGAGCTTGAACCCCAGTGCGCGATGGGCGAGCACGACCGTGCTCAGCGCATTGGCCGAGCGGCGCAGCGATGGGGCGAGTTCAAACTGTGGCGCGGCCGTCGGCCGGCGTGATGATGGCGGTAATCTTACGGGAGCCTGTCGTCGTGCGGGCGGGCCGCGCGGACGACGCATCACTGCGACCGACTGTGCGACCAAATGAGTTCCCCCAACCCCGTCGCCCGATTCAGCTCAAACGGCCTCGCAAGCGGCGTTAACCGCCGCACGTTGCACGCCAGACGAAGCAAGCGACCCCCCGATGTGAGATCGATTTTCCCCGACGATCCCACGCGAATTTTATTGTCGAATAAGGAGAAAAGTGGGCGCTGCGAGGTCCAAAGGACGGCGCCGCCGACGCTGTGAGTAAGATTTCGCTAACCTTATTGGGGGCCCCAAGTCAGCCGCTGGCTCTGCGGCAAGATTGAGCCGCGCACTTTGCCGGCATTGGGCGAGAGGTTATAAGGCGCGATCTGCGATGGAGAGAGGCATGGCCCGCACCGAGACCGTTTCCAGGGAGCGCATGCAGTATCGCGGGCTGCGCGGCTGGCTCGATCAGGTCGACAAAATGGGCGAGCTGCGCAAGGTCGACGGCGCCAGCTGGGACGTGGAGATGGGCGCCATAACCCACATGCTCACGGAAAAGAGCCGTGGCACCGCGCCGGCGATCCTGTTCGACAATGTGCCCGGCTATCCGCGCGGCTACCGCACGCTCTATGGGCAACTCTCATCGGTGCGGCGTATCGCACTGACGCTCGGGTTGCCGCTCGAATACGAGCGCAAGGTCGACGTCGTGCAGAAATATCACGCTCGGATGCAGGATCTCAAACCGCTGCCGCCGCGCTTCGTGAATGATGGGCCGATTTTCGAGAACGTGATCGAAGGCGACAACATTGATGTGCTGAAATTCCCGGTGCCTCGGCATCACGAGCTGGACAAGGCGCGCTTCATCGGCACTGCCGACTGCGTGATGACCCAGGATCCCGATTCCGGCTGGATCAATCTCGGCGCCTATCGCAGTCAGGTCTACGACGGCAAGACCGTGGGATGCCAGATTACCGAGGGCAAGCACGGCCGCATCCACCGCGACAAATACTTTGAGCGTGGACAGCCGATGAAGGTGGTGATCCTGTGCGGGCAGGATCCGCTCTTGTTCATGTTGTCCTCAAGCCCGCTGCCGGAAGTGAGCGAGATCGAGATCGCCGGCGGGTTGCGGGGTGAGCCCATCGACGTGGTGCGCGGGCCTTATACCGGCTTTCCCATTCCGGCCGATTGCGAGATCGCGATCGAAGGCGAGACGGTCCACGGCAAGGTCAAGCCGGAAGGGCCGTTCGGCGAGTGGATGGGCTATTACTCCGACGACACGCAGGAGCGGCCTTACGTCAACGTCAAGACGATCCTGCACCGCAATGATCCGATCCTCACCTGCGCGCCGCAGCACAAGCCGGTTGACGAGACCGGCCTGCTCAAGGGCATCGCCGGGGCGGCGCAGATCTGGCGCTCGCTCGAGGCCTGCGGCGTTCCCGAAGTGCTCGGCGTGTGGAACCACGAAGCCGGCCCCGCCACGCGCTTCACCGCGATCCAGATCCGCCAGCGCTATCCCGGTCATGCGCGCCAGGCGCTGCATATCGCCGCCTCGTGCCAGGGCGGCGCCTATGCCGGCAAGTGGACGGTGGTGGTCGATGAGGACATCGATGCCGGCGATCTCGACCAAGTGCTCTGGGCCATGTGCACGCGCTTCGATCCGCTCACCGATATCGACATGATCCAGAAGGCCTGGGCGTCCAAGCGGGATCCGTTGTTTCTTCCCGGCAACTTCAACAATCGGATTCTGATCGACGCCTGCATCCCTTATGACAAGAAGCTCAAGGGGACATTCCCCGTTACCGTCGACGTGAGCGCCGATTTGCGCAAGAAACTGCGCTCGAAATTTCCACAGTTGTTTCCCAAACTGTAGAGATCCGAATGCAACCGAACCGTCCGGCGCGCGTGACATTTTGCGCCGCGGCCATCCTCGTCTTGCTTGCGCAACCGACACTCGCGGCCGGTGCGGAGGACTTTTACAGAGGCAAGACCATTTCGCTGATCATCGGCTACAGCGTGGGCGGCGGCTACGATCTCTACGCCCGACTGCTCGCCCGGCATATGGGGAAATACATTCCGGGGCATCCCACGATCGTGCCGCAAAACATGACCGGCGCGGGCAGCCTGCGGGCCGCGAATTTCGTCTATTCCGCCGCCCCGAAGGATGGGACCGTGTTCGGCACCTTCGGACGCACCATCGCAACGACCCCGCTGCTCATGCCGGGGAGCGCACAATTCGACGGCACGAAGTTCAGCTGGCTCGGCAGCATCACCAATGAGGTCAGCATCTGCGTTACCTGGCATGCATCACCGGTGAAGGAGTGGAAGGACGCATTGGAAAAGCCGATCACGATGGGGGGTGAGGGGAGCGGCGCCGATCCCGACGTGTACGCGCTGCTCTACAAAAACGTGTTCGGCGCCAAGTGGAAGCTGGTCACGGGCTATCACGGCACCAACGATACCGTGCTCGCCATGGAGCGCGGCGAGGTGGACGGGTTGTGCGGCTTGTCCTGGAGCACGCTCAAAAGTCGGCACATGCAGTTATTCACGGACAAGAAGATCAATGTGATCGTTCAGGCAGCGCTGAAAAAGCAGCCGGAGTTGGCCGACGTCCCGCTAGCAAGCGAACTGACCAAGGATCCCGAACAGCTGCAAATCTTAAAACTGCTGCTGGCGAGCCAGGAAATGGCACGGCCGTTCGCCGCGCCGCCGGACATTCCCGCGGAGCGCAGTGCGGCGTTGGTTGCCGCGTTCGATAAGACCATGCGTGATCCCGATTTCCTGAGCGAAGCAGAGAAGCTCAGCATGGATGTCAATCCGCTTCCCGCCCAAACGATGGCGCAATTGGTTTCCGATCTCTACGCGACGCCGCGCGTGGTGGTCGAAAAAGCGGCCCTCGCGATGACAAAATAGCAATGCGCCGCGCCCACCAAGCGCCCGGGAGCGCGTGATGCGCTCGCTGATTGGAGCGCCTGTTCCCCGCCTCGAGGACGGCCGGCTGCTCACCGGCGACGCGCGCTTCGTCGATGACATTGCGGTCGCCGGCGTTTTGCACGGCGCCTTCGTGCGCAGCCCGCATCCGCATGCCACGATCCGGAAAATCGACAGCAGCATGGCACGCGCTTTGCCCGGCGTTCACGCCGTGCTCACCCTCGATGATCTCGCCCCGGTCCTGGCAAAGGGGCGCATGCTGCGCCATTCCAATTCCGGTACGCCGCTCGACCGCTACTGGCCCTTCGCGCTCGCCAACGGCGAAGTCTCTTACGTTGGAGAAGCCGTCGCGCTCGTGCTCGCTGATAGCCGCTACCGCGCCGAAGATGCCGCGGCGCTGGTTGCGGTCGAGTACGATCTGCTTCCTGCCGTCGCCGACTGTCGTCAGGCCGGGACGACCGATGCGCCCGAGGTGCGCCGCGAGCTCAACAGCAACATCGCTGCGACCTACAGGGTAGCGTATGGCGATATCGGAGCCGCCTTCGGCAAGGCCGCGCATTTATTCCACGAGGAGCTTTGGCAGCATCGCGGCGCCGCGCATCCGATCGAAGGGCGCGGGCTCATTGCCGAATGGCGCGATGACGCCGTTACCGTGTGGGCTTCCACGCAAAAGGCTCACGACCTCTTTCAGTCGTTGACCGCGCTCGTTGGATTCGACGAAAGCCGGCTGCGGGTGGCGACTCCTGAGGTGGGGGGCGGCTTCGGTCCCAAGCTTTGCGTCTATCCGGAGGACATCGCCGTTGTCGCTGCCGCCAAGCTCCTCAAGCGATCGATCAAATGGATCGAAGACCGTCGTGAGCATTTCACCAATGCCGCCCAGGAACGCGACCAGTATTGGTCGATCGACATCGCGGTCGACGGCGAAGCCAAGCTGCAGGGGGTGCGCGGCCGGCTCATTCACGATCTCGGTGCCTATGCCTTGCAGGACGTGAACATTCCCTACAACTCGGCATCCATGTTGAGCGGGCCCTACATGCTTCCCGCCCTCGACATCGAGATCACTGTCGTTGCCACCAACAAGACGCCGGTCTCCTCGGTGCGCGGTGCCGGCTATCCGCAAGCCGCGTTTGCCATGGAGCGGCTGATGGACCGCGTCGCGCGCGAACTCGGTCTCGATCGCGCCGAGGTGCGCCGCCGCAACCTCATTCCGGCAGCGAAGATGCCCTACACCAAGCCGCTCAAGGCGCGCTCCGGTGCCGTCATGCAGTACGACAGCGGCGACTATCCGGCGTGTCAGCGCGAGGTCCTGGAGGCGGCGGGTTGGAACGACTTTCCGCGGCGCCAAGCTGCTGCGCGCAAGGAACGCCGCTATCTCGGCATCGGCCTTGCCCACGGCATCAAGGGCACCGGGCGCGGGCCGTTTGAATCCGGATTGGTGCGCGTGTCGAACACTGGGCGCGTATCGGTGTTCACCGGCGCCGCCGCGATCGGGCAGGGATTGCGTACCGCGCTCGCGCAAATTTGCGCCGGGGAGCTCGGCCTGCGCGCCGAGGAGATCATGGTCGTCCCCGGCGACACCAGCGGCGTGTCGCTCGGGCTCGGCGCGTTCGCCAGCCGCCAGACTGTGACCGCCGGCTCGTCTGTGTTGCTGGCATCGCGCGCGGTGGCGGAGAAGGCAAAGAAGCTGGCAAGCCACGTGCTGGAAGCGGCCGAGCACGATCTCGAACTCGTCGACGGCGAGGTGCGGGTCGTCGGCGCGCCGCAGCTTGCCGTTAGACTCGGCGAGCTCGCGCGCATCTTGAAAGGCGCTCCCGGCTACGCATTTCCGCCGGATATCGAGCCCGGTCTCGATGCCAATGTGAACTGGCGCACTGATGCGCTGGCCTATGCCAACGCCTGTCATGTCGCCGAGATCGAAGTCGACGGCGAGACCGGGGGAGTCAAGCTGATCAATTATGTGGCGATGCAGGACTCCGGGACCTTGATCAACCCGATGATGGTTGAGGGCCAAGTGCACGGCGGCGTGGCGCACGGCATCGGCAATGCCATCTTGGAATGGATGGGCTTCGACGAAAGCGCACAGCCTGTCACGACCACGTTTGCCGACTACCTCCTGCCGAGCGCGATGGAAGTGCCTTCGATCAAAACCCTCTTCAAACAGACGCCGTCGCCGCTCAATCCGCTCGGCGCCAAGGGCGCCGGCGAGGGCGGCACGGTACCGGCCGCCGCTGCAATAATCTCCGCCATCGAGGATGCGCTTGCGCCGTTCGGCGTGCGCATCGCGCAGACCCCGATCACCCCGCAGAAGCTGGTCGAGCTGATCGGCGATGGCGTAAGGTGTTGAGCTTCGAAAATACGCGCTGAGCTTTGTTTCATGCGAACCGGTTCGGATTATCTGCGCTCGCTCAACGACGGCCGGCATGTGTTCGTCGACGGCGAGCGCGTCAAGGATGTCACCAAGCATGTCGCGTTCCGCGCGGCGGCGCGGTCGGTCGCGCGGCTCTACGACATCGCGGCGGCGCCCGAGCTGCGTGAGCGCATGACATTTCCTTCGCCGAAGACCGGCGCGCCGGTGCTGCGCGCCTACCAGATTCCGCGCAGCCACGCCGACCTGCGCGCGCGGCGCCTGTTTTCGGAAACCTGGGCGGAGGCGACGTTCGGGCTGATGGGACGCACGCCCGATCACGTCGCGGGTTTCTTCTGCGGCTACGCAGCAACGCCAAGCCTATTTGTGACCGGCGGGCAAAAATTCGCGGCCAACGTGGTCGCCTGTTACGAGCACATGCGCGACAACCACCTTTACGCCGCTTATGCGATCGTTCCGCCGCAGATCGACCGCAGCAAGCCCGCGCACAAGCAGAGCGATCCGACGCTCTACGCCGGCGTTGTCAAGGAGCGCGACGACGGCATCATCATTTCCGGCGCGCAGCAGCTCGCCACTGCCGGCGCCATCGCCGATCTCATTCACTTGAGCTGCATCCATCCGCTACAGCCCGGCGATGAGAATTACGCCAATTGCCTGGTGGTGCCGGTCAATGCACCCGGGCTCAAGCTTTACCCGCGGCGGCCGTTCGCGATGGGAGCGACCAACGCATTCGATTATCCGTTGTCGAGCCGGTTCGATGAGACCGACAGCTATGTCGTGTTCGACAACGTGTTCGTGCCGTGGGAGCGCGTGTTCATCTACCGCAACATCGAAATATCGCGCGACCAGTGGTGGAAGACGCCGTCGCATCTTTACGGCAATCATCAGGCGCAGGTGCGCTACGTGACAAAACTGCGCTTCATGATCGGCATCGCCCAACGCATGAACGAAATGACTGGCAATGCCGGCAACCCGGCGGTGCAAATCATGATGGGCGAACTGGCGGCCCTGGTTTCGGTGTACGAAACCATGCTGCTGGCCCATGAAACCACGGCGACGATCGATGCGGATGGCGTGCTGTGGCCCTCGCGGACCGCGCTCTATTCGGCGATGGCGCTGCAATCTGAGCTCAACGGCCGCATGCTCGAGATCATCCGCGAGCTGGCCGGCTCCGCTATGATCACACTGCCCTCCTCGCTGCGCGATTTCGAAAGCCGCGAGACCGCAAGCGATGTCGAGCGCTACATGCGCTCGGGCTCCGCCGATGCCAAGGCCAGGGTCGCGCTGATGCGGCTTGCCTGGGATTTCATCGGCTCGGAATTCGGCAGCCGCCACCAGCAATACGAAAAGTTCTATGGCGGTGCTTCTTTCCTGGTGAAGCAGAACGTCTACCGCAATTTCGATTTCAAACGCGCCGGCGCGCTGGTCGATGCCGCGCTCAACCTGCCGCCGATCGAGTAGAGCCTTTCCACAAGGGCGCAAACTGCATCGCCACCACGCTCTCATAGGGCGCGTCGTTGCTGAGAATGCCGGCGTCGCGGGAGAACCGGTTCATGCCGGTGACGAAATCGCGCGAAATCGACGCGTCGTAATAGGGCAGATCGCGGCGAATGAGTTCCGCGATCAGCTCGGCCTCGGAGGGCGGAAACAGCTTGCGGCCGATCTCGGTCGCGCGCGCCACGTTCTCCTTGAGCGCCGCATGCGCCCGCACGATGGCGCGCACGGCCGCCGCGGCGGTCTCGGGTGAGCGCTCGATTCGGCGCTCGCTCGTTGCGATCGCGGCCATGGTATAGTTGAAGGATGCCTTTGGTCCGTCGCCGCGCCGCACGTCGAGCACGACGGTGCCGACACCGCGGCGCACCGCCACCTCCGCCCCCATTCCGTTCGCCCAGAATCCGTCGATCTTGCGGTCCTCGAGCGCTTTCGCCGCGGTCACGCCAAAATTCACCCCGGCGCCTTGCGCGCCGGGCACCGGCGCGATCGTGATCATGTCGCGCTCGAGATCGAGTCCAGCTTCGATCAGCAAGCGGCGCAAGCCGAGATCGACCCATGGGGCTGCGCCGATGCGGCGTCCTTTCACGACGCCGACATCGCCGCGTGTGGCGCCAAGATCCTTGTGCACGACCAGGAACCAGTACATGCCCTGCGCCTGGGCGCAGATGAGCTTGACTCCCTGCCACTGCGGAAATGCCGAAAGCGCGGAATGCGCGGAGCCGCCGACGAAATCGACGGCGCCGTCGCGCAGCGCGGCGTAACACTTGTCGACCGGATAGATTAGTTCGAGCGCGACATCCAACCCTTCCTGCCGGAAGCAGCCGAGCTCGATCGCCGCGATCGCCGGGAAATACGAATTGGAGATCATGTCGGGGACGGCGAGCTTCACGATTTTTCCTCCTGGCGATCGATAGCGAGTAGCGAATGGCGAATAGAAAAGCTTCTAGGTGCCCCTATTCGCTAGTCGCAATTCGCTATTCGCCGCTCCTGCGCACCGGCGTGTTCATCGCGACGTCGCCGCGCCGTTCATTGGCAAGATTTCTGCCAAGCTCGAAATAATCGCTGCTCGCCGCCATCTCTGCTTGCCGCTGAAGCTCCGCCGGCCAATGGCCTAGATCGTAGCCGTACCAGGGCGCCTGCGGGGTAAGCGGCGGCAGGCCGAGCCGTTCCCAGATCGCCTTGGCGCTTTCCATGAACTCGCGCCGCGGCAGCGCCACCGGAGCATAGGTGCCCTTGAGCGTGGCGTTGATCAGCACCGCCGCGCTTTCGCCGCCGTCGCGCGGGCCGCGCGGCCCGTGGCCGGGATCCTTGTGCGGCACGACTTTCAAATCGTGCTGCGGCTGGCAGCGGTAGGACATTGCCCAGAACAGCGCGTCGGCATTGTCGGGCTGGATGTCCTCATCGACGGCAATGATCCACTTGCCGGCAAAGCGATGCACGGCGCAGGCGCCATAGAGCGCGCGCCAGATTTCCGATTCCGGGGCGACGCGCGCGAACTGGATCGCGATCACGGCATAGAGGCTGGTGAGCGGCTCGTGCATGGCGACGTGCAAGACGCTCTTTATGCCGAGCCCCTTCCGCAGGTGATGGAGATAGACAGGTTCCATCGCGACCCGGCGGATCACGCTCGATTCGCTCGGCGTCACCTGACTGATGAACGACGTGAGGATCGCGTTGCGCCGGCGCGTGATCGCGGTCACCTCCATGAACGCGTTGTATTCCTGCAGGTTGACATAGCCGTGCGATTCGCCGAACGGCGCCTCGGGCTCCAGCATCTCCGTGTTGATGAGCCCCTCGATCACGATCTCCGCTTCGGCCGGCACCAAGAGATCGACGGTCTTTGCCCGCACGACGTTGATCGGGCCGCCGGCGAGAGCGCCTGCCACGGCGATCTCGTCGAGCCCCTCCGGCATTTTCTGAACCGACGCGTAAGAGACCACCGGCGGGCAGCCGACCACGACTGCGCACGGAAGCGGCTCGCCGCGCGCCTTGCATTTCTGCCAGTGGGCGAAAATGCCGGCGCGCAGCTCGACCGACGGATTCATGCCGAGCCGGCGGGGCGCCTTGAGCTGCCCGCGATAGTTGCCGACGTTCTGGATGCCGGTGTCCGTATCTTTTGTGATGTAATGGCCGGCCGAGAGATAGGGGGCGTTGTCCCATCCGGGCGTCGAGATCGGCACCGGCAGGCCATCGAGGCCATTGCCGGCGCGCTCGAGCTCTTCACCGATTCTCACCACCTCATGACAAGCCGCGTCGCTCACCAGGCGTGGCGGAATCGGATTGGCAATAGCATCGATCCAGGCGCTGCCGATCTCCTCGAGCGGCTTGCCGAAACCGATGCGGTAAACATCTTGGTTTGCCGCCAAGCCCGCCACCAGCACCGCCGCATCGAAACGCTGCCCCTTAGAGTCGGTGGGCTGCGTGAAGAGGAACGCCTTGCGTTGCGGTTCGGGTATGCCGCCCCGATATTGCCAGCGCACCAACGGGTGCATTTCGGTATCTTTGTTGATCGGCTCATCGACGACGACGAGCAGGTCTGCCTCGGCAAGCGCAAGCACATGTTCGTGCAGGTCGCGATACCCGCGCGGGCTTTTTGCAGCACCGTCGCGGTAGCGCGCGAGCGCGGTCGACGAGCGGGCCGCGCTTCGATCCTCTGCCGCTGCCCGCGTGCTCACGCTAAAACAACGTCTTGAGCGCGGCGGCGACGGCAAACGCCCGGGCGTCGCCGTTGACGAAACCGGCGACCTGCAGACCGAGCGGCAAGCCCTCATCGGCCAACACGGGAAGCGAAATCGCGGGGACGCCGAGCAATGAGCTATGGACCGTGCAGTTCGGGTCGCCGGTCGAATCCAACCCCAAAGGCGCCGCTGCCGGCGCCGACAAACTGATGCAGGCGTCGCAATTGTTTGCCAGCTCCGCGTAGCACGCGCGCACCCTGTCGCGTTCGGCGAGATCGTCCCGGTATTGATCGAGGCTCATACGTTCCGCCTCGGCAAGCCGATCGAGCATGGCGCGACTGAGCTTGTTCGCGTCCCGCTCGCGGTAGGTGTTGAGCGGCCAGCGCGATTCCCACGCGTTGATGCGCATGGACAGCGGACGCGCTTGCTCGATCGCAGCCGCGACCGCGGCGGCCTTGCTTTCGGCCCTATTTGTTATGACTTCGATTCCGGCCGATCTGATCCGCTCCAATGCGCCGTGCATCGCCTCCTTCGCCCCCGGCGATGCGGCCGGCCAGCCCGCGGTTTCGAGGAAAACAAGGCGCTGCGGTTTGTGGAGTGCCGGCGCACGCGCCGGTCCGAACAGGCCGGGGTAGCCGGGATCGCCACCGGCACGCACGGCGATCTCGTAGGCGACTTGCCACGCGTCCTCCAACGTCCCGGCGAGAACGCCGGTGGCGCTCTGGCTCAATCCATCATGGCTGCCGCCGCGGTTGAGCGCGCCCACGCTCGCCTTGAAGCCGACGCAGCCGCAATAGCTGGCGGGGCGAATGGTCGAACCAATCACCTGAGTGCCGAGCGCGGCGCTGAGCATGCCCGCGGCGACCGCCGCCGCCGAGCCGCTGCTCGATCCGCCCGGCGTGCGGCGCAGATCGTGCGGGTTGCGCGTACCGCGCGGCTCGGTGGCGGCGAATTCCGTGGTCACGGTCTTGCCGACGATCACCGCGCCCGCCTCGCGCAACGCCGCGACGCTGGCCCCGTCGCGCTCGGAGCGCCACCCGGCAAACAGGGGCGAGCCATTCTCGGTCGGCATGTCCGTGGTCTCGATGATGTCCTTGATGCCGAGCGGCATGCCGTCGATCGGCGAGCGCGGGCGGCCCTCGCGCCAGCGTGCCGTGGATTGGTCGGCCGCGGCACGGGCGCCCACAAGATTCAGGTGCACGAAGGCGCCGATCTTAGGTTCCAGGGCAGCCAAATCAGCGAGACAGCGTTCGAGGAAGTCGCGCGGGCTATCGGCGCCGTTGGCAAAGTGCGCCGTGGCGCCAAGGTAAGGCTTTGTCGCAAGCTTGAGTTTCTCTTCCGGGGCCAGCATGGTGGTGCGCTCCGCGGCCGTCGTGGTGGCTATTTCTTGCTCTCGTCGTAGTAATGGATTTCGTAGAGCAGGCAGCCGCGCTCCGATTTGAACGGGCCGTGATAGACGCCCGGCGGCCGACAGGCATAGGTCGGAGCATCGAAGGATTCGCCACCCTTGCCCTGGGCGTCGTTGCCGACGATCAGGTCGCCGGAGACGACGTAGACCTCTTCCCAATGATCGTGCACGAACGGCGCCGTCGTGTAGGTGCCGGGCTGGAAACGGAGGAGCCGCGTGCGGCTGCCCATCTTGCGGGTCTCGTCGAGATCGGTTGCCAGAATCTTCTGCGTGATCCCGGCCGGGTAGCCAGGCGGCGTGGCCCAGCCGGCTTTCATGTCGACGCGGGTGAATTCGAGATGCGGCTTGTTCATCGGCATTGGTCGTCTCCGCTCCTGATTGCTACCCTAACACGGGAAGCGTGTGCACCCGGTAGGCATGAGCGATCTTGCGGCCGAGCACGGGGTCTTCGAGTTCGAACGCAAACTCGCGCGTGGGGCGCACGCCGCCGCGGGCAGCCAGCGTGCCGCAGAACATGATCGTGCCTTCGGGCAGGAAACGCTCGCCGCGGTGGCGCGCAATCAGGTCCATGGGATGCAGCATCGTGCTCACGGCGCCTTCCTGATAGAGCGCGCGCGTGCCGTTCGCCGCGAGATGGGCACGCAAGGTCAGGCGATCCCAGTGCGCCGCGACGTTTTCGTAGCCCCAGAACACGGGTGCGATCGGCTTCTCGCACATTTGCTTCGACACGGTCACCCCGTACGCCTCCGCCTCGCGGTCGGTATGGTCGGAGCCGGTGCCGACCCACAGTTGCCCGCCATGTTGCAGCAGCAAGAACTCCACTTCGCCGCCCGAGTTCTCGCCGACGGCTTCGATTGTATCTGACGTCGTGAGGCGGGAAGCTGAAACGCGATAGAAGATCGGGGTCGTCGCCGGACGCTTCACCCCGAGCACTTCCAGTTCCTTGATGTGCTTCTCGACCGCGATCGGATCGCGTCCGGTCCAGCCGGCGATTACGGCCTGCTCGATCGCGACCTGCGCCGCCCTGGCGTGCGTTCCGTCTTGCAGCGTGAGCACAAGGACGTTTGTCAAAGCGCCTCCGAATGCTCCTGAAAGCCGATTCGAGCGTAGCAGGCGCCCCGTATTCGGGCAAAGCTGCTATCTTCGCTCCGCGAACATCGTCGCACCCGCGAGGCCGGACTACATGCACAGCATTATCGAAGCCGCAGCCATGATTGCAGCGGGCGCCAAACCGCGCGCGCTGGTCGAGGAATGTCTTGCGCGCATCGACGATCGGGCCGGGGAGGGCGCACGCGTCTTCCTCAAACTGCATGCGGACGAGGCCCGCGCGGCCGCGGATTTTTACCACCGCCTGCACGCGGCTGGCCGCGCGCCATCGCCATTCGCCGGCATTCCCATCTCGGCGAAGGACCTGTTCGACGTCGCTGGCGACGTGACCACCGCCGGCTCGGTCATTTTGCGCGATGCGCCGCCCGCTCAAGACGACGCGCCCGCTATCGCGCGGTTGCGCGCGGCGGGGTTCATCACGATGGGGCGCACCAACATGACCGAGTTTGCCTTCTCCGGGCTCGGCATCAATCCGCACTATGACACGCCGCGCAATCCTTACGATCGCGCCGCCGCGCGCATTCCTGGCGGCTCGTCCTCGGGTGCCGCGGTTTCGGTGACCGATGGCATGGCTTTTGGTGCAATTGGCACGGATACCGGCGGCTCCTGCCGAATTCCTGCGGCGCTGTGCGGCATCGTCGGGTTCAAGCCGACGGCGCATCGCGTGCCGACCCAAGGGGCATTCCCGCTGTCTACATCACTCGATTCGATCGGCCCGCTGACGGCCACGGTCGAATGTGCCGCCGTGCTCGACGCCGTGCTCGCCGGGGAGCCGATTGCGCCGCTGCAGCCGTTCCCCGTGCAAGGACTGCGACTCGCGGTGCCGCAGACGAAGGTTCTGGACAATGTCGAGCCTGCGGTGTCAGGCGCGTTTGATGCCGCGCTAACTCTGCTACGCAAGGCCGGTGCTGTCATAACGGACATTCCGCTGCGCGAATTTTCCGAGCTACCGCAGATCAATGCCAAGGGCGGGCTGTCGGCGGCCGAATCCTACGCCATCCATCGGCCGTTGCTCGCCAAGCACGCGAAACGCTACGACCCGCGCGTTCTGGCGCGCATTCTGCGCGGCCAGGAACAAGACGCCGCCGACTACATCGACCTCGTCAAGGCGCGCGCCGATTTCATCCGCCGCATCGCGCCACTGACGGCACCTTACGACGCCCTGGTCATGCCGACAGTGCCGGTGATCGCGCCACGGCTTGCTGAGCTCGCGGCGGACGATGCCTACCGCCACACCAACGCACTGGTGCTGCGCAACCCCTCGATCGCCAATTTCCTCGACCGTTGCGCGATTTCGATCCCGTGTCATCGGGCCGGCGATGCGCCGGTCGGTTTGATGCTGATCGGCGAGCACGATGCGGATCGGCGATTGCTGGCCATCGCTGCCGGCATCGAGAAGGTCGTAGCGCCGCGTTGCGCGTGAGAAATGCGCCGAACCGAAAGGGCCGGACGATGGATTTTTCATTGACGCCGGAGCAGCAGCAGATCCGCGACGCGATCGCGAAGCTCTGTGCCCAATTCGATGACGCCTACTGGCTGGAAAAGGACCGCAGCGGCGAATTTCCCCACGAACTGCACAGCGCGCTGGCACAAGCCGGATGGCTCGGCATCGCTGTGCCCTCGGACTATGGCGGGGCCGGCCTCGGCATCACCGAAGCGGCAATTATGATGCAAACGATTGCCGAATCCGGCGCCGCCATGAGCGGGGCCTCGGCGGTGCATATGAATATTTTCGGTCTGCAGCCGGTGATCGTGCTTGGCACCGAGGAGCAGAAGCGGCGCATGCTGCCGCCGCTGATCGCCGGCAAGGACAAGGCCTGCTTTGCGGTGACCGAGCCCGATGCCGGACTCGATACCACATCGATCAAGGTGCGCGCCGAGCGCCGCGGCGACCATTACCTTCTCTCCGGACAGAAAATTTGGATCTCCACGGCGCAGGTTGCCAACAAGATGCTTGTTTTGGCGCGCACGACGCCGCTGGAGCAAGTCAAACGCAAGACCGAGGGGCTCAGCCTGTTTTACACGGACCTCGATCGCAGCCGGGTGGCGGTTCGTGTCATCGACAAAATGGGTCGCCACGCGGTCGACTCGAACGAAATGTTTTTCGAAGGCATGGCGGTGCCCGCGGCCGATCGCATCGGCGCCGAGGGCGACGGCTTTCGCGCGATTCTCCACGGTATGAATCCGGAACGCATCCTGACCGCGGCGGAAGCAGTCGGCATCGGCCGTGCCGCGCTGCGCAAGGCGGCGAACTATGCGCGCGAGCGCGTGGTGTTCCGCCGGCCGATCGGGCAGAACCAGGGAATCGCGCATCCGCTCGCGCAATGCTGGATGCATCTGGAGGCTGCCGACCTGATGGTGCTGAAGGCGGCAACGCTCTACGACCGCAAGCTGGATTGTGCGGCCGCGGCCAATGCCGCAAAATATCTTGCCGGCGAAGCGGCGTTCCATGCCTGCGAGACCGCTGTGATGACCCACGGCGGCATGGGCTATTCCAAGGAGTTTCACGTCGAGCGCTATCTGCGCGAGGTCATGATCCCGCGCATCGCGCCGATTACGCCGCACATGATACTCAACTACATTGCGGAGAAGGCCCTCGGCCTGCCGAAGTCGTATTAGATTTTCACTGCTGAAGCCCAGCGCGCGCGAGTGCCTGGGTGCGGATGTCGGTGTCCACCAATCGGCGTAAATCGAGCGGCTGCGCCAGCGTCCCGACCTTGAGCAATTCGCCCTGCAACCATTCGAGCTTGTGCATCGGAATCGGCATGCTCGGATCGATGCCGGTGTCCGGGCGGGCGGCCTCCTTGAAGATGAATTCCGGGCGCGGATCATCGGCTTTCATGCCGGTGATCTCGCGCGTGATCCTGATCTCCTCGTCGGGATGCGCGAGCGCGTGGCGATAGCCCTGCATCTGCGCGGTCAGGAACCGAATCGCATCCTCGCGCCGTGCCGCGAGCAGCTTTCCCGTCGTCACCGTGCACAGCCGCAGATAATTCGGCATCACGTCGCTACCGCGGGCGACCAGCTTGATGCCGGCCGGCTCGGCGATCGGCAGGAACTCGATCGAGATCACGGTGGCGAGCGCCAGCCTCGCCAGCATAGCTTTGAAACGTTCCGGGTCGTTACCGAGCGAAGCGAACTTCACTTCTGCGGCCGGCACATTGTTCTGCGCGAGATAGGCGCGTCCGATCAGGTCGGGCGTCGCATTGGGCGCCGAGATTGCGAGCGTATGGCCTTTGAGATCGTTCGGTCCTTTGAACTCCGCGCGTGCGAACACGCTGTGGACGACAGTCTGCCAATGGCAGCCGATGATCTTGAGATCGGCGTTGCGCGCTGCCGCCATCATCGCCGTCGCGGTGCCGCCCTCGTAGCTCTCGATCTCGCCCGCGAACAGCGCGCGTAGCGCAATGACGTCGTTCTGGAAATGGGGAAGCTCAAGCTTGAGACCTTGCTTGGCGATAAAACCGGCGCGCACCGCCATGACCTGGAAGCCGGCATCGCCTTTGGGCTCGATGATCGCGTGCCGCCAGGGCTGCGAACTCACGCCTTGAGCCATTCCGGGAGAGGGAATAGCAAGCGCAAGCAGCCCGGCAGAGGCCACGCCGGCGATACCCATGCGTGTGATATACGTCATCTCCATCTCACGCTTTCGAACGGCATGCGACCTTCGATATCGTTCGCATCGCTGCGACGCAAGTTTCCCGTTCAGGTGGAGCGCCCATGATTCCGAAACCAGTTTACCATCCACCGTTCAACGTCACGCGCGCAAGCCATTCCGTGATTACGGTAAAGGATCTAGCGGCGAGCCGCAGATTCTATGTCGATCTCATCGGCTTCATCGTCAGCGACGAGGACCGCGACACAATCTATCTGCGCGGCGTCGCCGAGGCGTGTCACCACAGCCTCGTGCTCAAGCGTGCGCGGGGTGAGCCGCAGGCCGAGCGCGTCGGCATGCGCGTGTTCAGCGAGGAGGATCTGGAGAGGGCCAAATTCTTTTTCGACAAGGCAAGCCTGCCGGCAAAATGGGTGGAGGTTGCACATCAGGGCCGCACGCTGCACGTGTCGGACGCAAGCGGCGCGCCGATCGAATTCTGCGCAAGCATGGAGCTCAAGCCGCGCCTCGTGGTCGCCTTCGAGCACCACCGCGGTGCCGTGCCGCAGCGGCTCGATCATTTCCAGTTGCTGGTGCCGGATGTGCAAAAAGCCTGCGAATTCTGGATGAGGCTCGGATTCCGGCTCTCCGAGTACATTTCTCCCGACGGAACCGAAGAACTCTTGTTCGTGTTCCTGCAGCGCAAGGGCAATCCGCACGATATCGTGTTCGCTCCCGGCGCCGGTCCACGGCTTCACCATGCTGCCTTCGCCATTCCGGAGTCCTACCACTTCTTCTATGTCTGCGATCTCGCCGCCGAGATGGGATTTGCGGCGAATGTCGAGTTCGGACCGGGCCGCCATGGTCCGGGTCATGCACTGTTCGTCTATCTGCGCGATCCCGACGGGCACCGCATCGAGCTGTTCAACACGCATTACCAGGTGATGGACATCGAGAATGTGCCGGTGCGTTGGGACGTGAGCCTTGCGATGAAGCGGCGCTGGCAGCTTCCGGCGCGGCGGCAATGGTTCGCCGAGGCAAGCCGCTTTGCCGAGGTCGAGCCGCGCGCGCCGGTCAAGCCAGGCGATCCGCTGAGCCTGGAGAAATTCATTGCTGCCGGAATGCGGTGAACGGACACCTACTGCGCAATCAGCCCGGCGCTCGCCGCTGCTGCGTCCCAGATCCTGGTGTCCTGCTTGATCATGGCGGCGAACTCGGCCGGCGAATTGGCGATGCTTTCGAGCCCATTCTCCGCAAGCACGTGTTGCACATCCGGCGAATTGATGATGCGCGCGGCCGCATCGTGCAGTCGCGCCGTGATTGCCTCCGGCAGTTGCGGCGGTCCCACAAAGCCGATCCAGGCGCGTCCGGGGACAAAGTTCGGTAGTTCTTCGACGATGGCTGGAACCTGCGGCAGCTTGGAATAGCGCTTGCTGTCAAAAACCGTCAACAAACGAAGCTGACCGCTTTCGATATGCGGCAGCGCCGCGGCGAGGCTGACGATCGCGGCGGGGATGTGGCCGCCGAGAAGGTCGTTGAGCGCAGGGGCGACGCCCTTGTACGGGACATACGTCATCTCAATGCCGGCGCTCCGGTTGAGCACCTGCCCGTAGAGATGATGCGCGGTGCCGATGCCGGCGGCGCCATAGGAAATCTCGCCGGGGCGGCTGCGCACCAGAGCGATGAAGGAGGCGAGCGACGTCGCAGCTGCCCGCGAATGCACGACCAGTCCGGCCGGGTTATTGGCGATCGCGGTGATCGGCGTGAAATCGTTGGCGAGGTCGAATGAGGCGGTCTTGTTCTGGATGCGATCGATGCTTTGCGCGAGCGAGATCACGATCCCGATGGTGCCGCCGTCGGGCGCCGCGCGCTTGAGCATGTTCATGCCGATGGCCCCCGATGCGCCGGGCTGGTTTTCCACGACGACCGGCTGATGCAGCCTTTCGCTCAGTTTCGGTCCGATCAGCCGCGCGCTGATATCGCCGGCGCCGCCCGGCGGATTGGGCACGATGATGCGGATGGGGCGAGCCGGATAATCCTGCGCGGCGACGGTGAGGGGCAGGAGCGCGAGTGCAAGCGCCAGGATCGCAGAACGGGTTGAGCGCGAGCGAAACCCATCCCCGCGGCGCTCCAATCCAGCATGATGGGTTTCGCTTCGCTCAACCCATCCTACGGAATTCATTTTTTCAGCGCCCATTCGCCGTCACGCAGGCGCGTGAGTACGCCCTGCTCGTAGAGCGCGTGGAGTTCGAGCGCGATCTCGCGTCCGTCCTTGCTGCCGAGTGCCTCCATGATTTGCGAAAAGAACATCGGTCCGCTGCGCAGGGCTTCTTGCGCGCTGGCAAAGCGCTGCTGTCCGTTGAAGCGCGGCGCCTGGGGTCGGCGCCGTTCGACCGTCTCAGGAATGCCGTAGGGCGTGGTGAGATCGAACCCGGCCTTGTCGACCAGCCCCTTCTCGTCCGCGACCGGGTCCATGTAGGTGCCGGGATAACCGCCGGCGATCACGGTGTCGCTTGCCGCCCGGAATCGGGTCGACATCGCCCATTCCATCTGCTCGTCGTCGAACACGTCGACATCGTCATCAACGATGAACACATGCTTTACCCGCGGCACGGCATGCAGCGCAGAGATTGCGTAGCGCGCCTGGCCGGGCTGTCCGCGCTGCAAGGCGACCCGTACATGCTGACGCCCGTTGGTCGCCGGCAGCGCCAACACCGCTGCCGGCTCGATGCCAGCGCCGCGCAGCACCTTCCAGATCTGCAGCTCCGCGTTGAGGCCGCCGAGATTGCCGGAATCGGTCCAGCTCAGGTGGCGCCCGCTGTGCAGCACGGTCTGGTGCAGGACGTCCTTGCGCATTGTGATGGCGGTAACGTGAAACACCGGATCCATGTGCACCGGTCCGTAGAAGCCGAAGAATTCGCCGTAGGGACCTTCCTGCTCGCGATAGCCGAGTTCGTCGAAATAGCCTTCGATGATCATCTCCGCGTCGGCCGGCGCCAACACGCCATTGGTAAGCCCGCGCACCATCGGCACCGGCTCGCCGCGCAGCGTAGCGACCAGCCCAAACTCGTCGCCGCCGATGCGCAGGCCCGCCGCCAGATAATCGAGCGGATGCGAGCCGATGGCAAAGCTCACCGGCAGTTTCTCGCCGCGCTCGACGCAGGCGATGTAGCACTTCTTGAGGTCGGATGGCTGCGAGAGGTTGGCGCGCATCGTGCGACGATCGCGCAGCATCAGCCGGCGGCAGCCCACATTGCTGCGGCCGGTCGCGGGATCGACGCAGTAATCGATGCCCGAAGAAATATAGGGTGCGCCGTCGAGCTCGTGCTGAAGGTGAAACGGCAATTTGGTGAGATCGATGTCATCGCCTTTGATGACCACTTGATGGACCGGGGCCTCGGCCGAGGGTATCTCGATCACTGGCTGCGGATCGTTCATCCGGCGCGTGTATTCGTGCACGAGGTTGCGCTCGTCGGCGCCGAACGCGGTAGCGAGACGACGGCGGCTGCCCGACACCGCGGACACCATTTCGTACTGCTCGGCGCCGACCCGCTTGAAGTATTTGGCCTTGGGCGAGGACTCGATCACCGCGCTCAAGTCGGCGAGCGAAACCGGTTCCTCATGCACCTCCATCTCGCCGATCGCGATCAGCTTCTCGATGAAGCGGCGCAAGCGAAATTTATCGAGATCGACGTTGCGGGCGGATGCAACCTTGTTCATCACGTATTCCCCCTGGGCAGCATCTCGCTCGACGAATTGATCACCGCGTGGATGTTGCGGGCATATTCGATCGCGCCGGTAACGTCCATGTCGAGCGCCGCGCGCGCGTAGTCCTTGCAGCCGACGCGGGCGGGCCGCGGCGCCCGCATGATCTGCTTGCACTGGGCCTCGACTGCGGTGTCAAGCTCGGCTGCGGGAAAAACTTCGCTGACGATGCCGACCTCGCGTGCCCGCGCCGGACTGATCACCGCGGTCGACCAGACCAGATAGGTGAGCGCCTTGCGCGGCACGCGATCCACCAGCGCCGACATCACCATGGTCGGCATGATGTTGTGCGCCATCTCCGGGACCTGAAATTTGGCGGAATCTGCCGCCAGCGTAATGTCGCAGACCGCGGCAATGGCGCACCCGAAGCCGTAGGCGCGCCCCCTCACAACGCCGATCACAGGAATTTCGCAGCGCCGGAAAGCACCGTAGCAGTTGAACACGACGTCGTTCCTGCGACGCAACTCGAATGCTTCGGGAGGAGGACCGGGGGGACGCTTGCCCATCGTCTCGCGCCCGACGCAGAAATCCTCGCCGGCGCCGCGCAGGACGACGATCTCAGCGCTCTCTCCGGCGGTCAGGAGCAGCTTAGTCAATTCGACCGCCATCGCATCGGAGGCGGCGTTGCCGATCTCCGGCCGATTGAGCGTTATTTCCAGCACCGGGCCCTTGCGGGCGGTGAGAATTTCGTTGGCCATTCACGTTGCTCCGACGGTCCAGACGTTGGTCAGATCGAACATCTTGGTTCTGAATGCTATCACAGCTTCCCGCCTGGGGCCGCACCCGCGGTCTTGCCCCGGATCGCCTGCCAGACCCGCTGTGGCGTGACCGGCATCTCTAGATGTGCGACACCGAATTCCTGCAGTGCATCAACGATGGCGTTGACGACAACCGCGAGCGCCGGCGTGGTGCCGCCTTCGCCACCGGCGCGCACGCCGAGCGGATTGGTGGGCGAATGCACCTCGCTGAGTTGGCTCTCGAAGCGGAGAAGATCGCCCGCGCGCGGGATGGCGTAATCCATAAATGAGCCTGACAACAATTGCCCGCTGGCGTTGTCGTAAACGCAGATCTCGCGCAGTGCCTGGCCGACGCCCTGCGCAATTGCGCCGTGGGTCTGGCCGTGCAGGATGAGCGGATTGATCGCGCGGCCCACGTCATCGACGGCGGCGTAGCCCACGATCTCGACCGCGCCAGTGGCCAGGTCAACCTCGACTTCGCAGACATGGCTGCCGTAGGGAAAAGCGCCCACCCGGACTGTTTCGTCGCACTCAGCGGAAAGCCGCCCCTTGAACTCGTCCGGTAAATCGTTGCGTCGCTCCGCCGCCTGCGCAACTTCGAACAGATCTAGGGAGCGGTCGGTGCCCTTCACGGTGAAGCGGCCGCCAAAAAATTCGATATCGTGATCAGCGGTTTCCAAAACGTGGGCGGCGATGCGTTTGCCCTTGACGATCACCGCATCGGCGGCCTTGCCGATCACGATGCCGGCGAGCCGCATGGAGCGTCCGGAATGCGAGCCGCCGCCGACCGGAATGACGTCGGTATCACCCTGAATCAGATCGATGCGCTCGAATGGCACACCAAGACAATCGACGACGAGCTGCGCGCAGCTGGTCTGGTGGCCTTGTCCGCTCGACAGCGTGCCAATCGCCACCTCCACTCGGCCTTCCGGTCGCACGTGGAGTTGCGTCCATTCGCGCGGCGCACCGGTGGTGAACTCGACGTAATTGGCGATACCAATGCCGCGCCGCTTGCCCTTCCGCTTGGCTTCGCGCCGGCGCTTGCGAAATCCCTCCCATTGACCGAGCGCGAGCGCCGCATCCATGGCATCCGGGTAGCGGCCGCTGTCGTAGGTGAGGCCGAGCGGATTGGCGCAGGGCATCGCATCGGGCCGGATCAGGTTGCGCCGCCGCAGCTTGAGTCGATCGAACCCATGGCGCGCGGCGGCAAGATCGATCAGACGCTCGATCACGAACATCGCCTCGGGCCGGCCAGCACTGCGGTAAGGGTTGGTGGGCGGCGTGTTGCTCATCACCGCGCGCGCGCGCACGCACGCGGTC
>Ga0310910_10000188_pt1 | contig 29757 bp, 29 predicted proteins | sample GREbulkMGHF172_FD_203448 | JGI IMG/M metagenome (GOLD analysis project Ga0310910, IMG submission 203448) | Lab enrichment of tropical soil microbial communities from Luquillo Experimental Forest, Puerto Rico - GRE.bulkMG.HF172 | ecosystem: Environmental > Terrestrial > Soil > Tropical forest >... | reverse complement strand
TTGATGAAGCGACCATGGTCGACACCTGGTCGACCGTCGGCTCCTGCGCCCAGATCGGCAAGCGCGTGCACATCTCGGGCGGCGTCGGCATCGGCGGCGTGCTCGAACCTTTGCAAGCCGAACCTGTTATCGTCGAGGATGATTGCTTCATCGGCGCGCGCAGCGAAGTCGCCGAAGGGGTGATCGTGCGCAAAGGTGCGGTGCTGGCGATGGGCGTGTTCCTCGGTGCCTCGACAAAGATCGTCGACCGCGAAACCGGCGAGACCTTTGTCGGCGAAGTGCCGGAATATGCCGTGGTCGTGCCGGGCACCCTGCCGGCAAAGCCGCTGAAGAATGGCCAGCCCGGCCCCTCCACTGCATGTGCGGTCATTGTCAAGCGCGTGGACGAGAAGACCCGCGCCAAGACCAGCATCAACGAGCTGTTGCGGGACTGAACCCGGCGCCGCGAACTCACGGACGAACTTCCGAACGCGACGCGCATTAGCCAAATCATCGTGCGAGTGCCGTTTTCGATTTGTGGTTCATGTCGAAGTCGCAAGACGGGACATGAACTTCAGAACGCCGGCACTAGCCCAGCGCCGGCCACGCATGTTAAGCGGGGGCATGACTGATGCTCTCTCCATTGCCCAGCAACTGATTCGCTGCCCATCGGTAACTCCTGCCGATGCCGGCGCGCTCGGCGTCCTCGAAAACCTCCTCAAGGCTCACGGCTTCGAGGTGCACCGCATCACCTTCAGCGAGCCCGGCACCGCCGACATCGACAATCTCTACGCTCGCATCGGCAGCGAGGCGCCGCATATCACCTTTGCCGGCCACACCGACGTTGTGCCCCCCGGCGATGAGACCGCGTGGAGCCATGGCGCGTTCTCCGGCGAGGTGAAGGACGGTTTCCTCTATGGCCGCGGCGCAGTCGACATGAAGGGCGGCATCGCTTGCAGCGTTGCGGCCGTGCTGCAATATCTCGGCGACCACAGCGGCAAGCCGAAGGGATCGATCTCATTCCTGATCACCGGCGATGAGGAGGACGTGTCTGTCAACGGCACGATCAAGCTCCTTGAGTGGGTCAAGGCGCGCGGCGAAAAATTCGATCATTGCGTGCTCGGCGAACCCTCCAACCAGGAGGAATTGGGAGACTGCATCAAGGTCGGCCGCCGTGGCTCGCAATCCGGCACGCTCTATGTCGAAGGACGGCAGGGCCATGTCGCCTACCCGCATCGCGCGTCCAACCCGGTGCCGGATATCTCACGGCTGATCGTGGCGCTCGCCGAAGAGCCGCTCGATCATGGCAGCGCGCAATTCCAGCCCTCCAATCTCGAGTTCACCTCCGTCGACGTCGGCAATGCCGCAAGCAACGTGATCCCGGGCCGGGCGCGTGCCAAATTCAACATCCGCTTCAACGATCATTTCACGCAAGAGACGCTGAAGAAGCTCGTCGACGAGCGCCTTGCGAAGGCTGCCGGCAACCGCATCCGCGCCCACATCGTGTGGGAGAATTCGAACTCCAACGTATTCCTGACCAAGCCTGGTCCATTCACCGACCTTGCGGTCGCTGCGATCGAAGAGGTCACCGGCCGCAAGCCGGAGCTCTCCACCACCGGCGGCACATCGGACGCGCGTTTCATCGCACGCTATTGTCCGGTGATCGAATTCGGCCTGCTCGGTCAGACCATGCATCAGGTCGACGAGCGCGCCGCGGTGTCGGATATCGAGAAGCTGACGAAAATCTATCGCGGGATCCTGGATCGGTATTTCGGCTAGAGCAGGCACCGGTTTTCCCTCGACAAACGCGGAACGCGTTTGCACGGAGATCATGCTCTAGAGCGCGATAGCTTTATGTCGAATCGCCATCGCGCTCTAGTTTATTTTTTGAGCATGATCTTTTTCGGAAAACCGGTGTCCACTTTTCCGGATCATGCTCTAATAATCCACGCGCACCAAATACAGCCCCTGCGGCGGCGCCACGGGACCGCAAGCCGCACGGTCACGCGCGGCGAGCGCGGCCGACAGATCCTCGGCACTCCAGCGCCCCTCGCCGACCCAGACCAGCGAGCCCACCATCGAGCGCACCTGACTATGCAGGAACGATCGCGCTGAGGTGACGATGTTGACCGCATCGCCGGCGCGCGTGACGTCGAGCTGATCCAGCGTCTTATCCGGGGATTTTGCCTGGCATTCGGTGTCGCGAAAGGTCGTGAAATCATGCTTGCCGATCAGGCGCTGCGCGGCCTGATGCATCGCCTCCGCGTCGAGCCGCCGCGGCACGCGCCAGACACGTCCGACCTCGAGCGCGAGATTGGCGCGCGTGTTGCGGATCCGGTAAAGATAGTGCCGCTTCACCGCAGAAAATCGCGCCTCGAATGTCTCGGGCACGATCTCGGCCGCAAGAACCGCGATCGGGTTGGGGCGCAAATGCGCGTTCAGTCCGTCGCGCAGCCGACCCGGCGCAAAATTCTTCGCAATGTCGCAATGGGCGACCTGTCCCAGCGCATGCACGCCGGCATCGGTGCGTCCGGCGCCGTGCACCCGGACCTCGGCGCCGCAGATCGCTTTCACCGCTGCTTCCAGCGCGCCCTGCACGGTCAGCGCATTGTCCTGGATCTGCCAGCCCGAAAACGGCGTGCCGTCATATTCGATGGTGAGCTTGTAACGTGGCATCTTCACTCGATGGATGTCATCGTCCGCGAAATCGGACGATCCAATAGTCCATGACCTCTCAGTTCAATCGCCTGACTTTCGGCGCTTGGGATACGCCGCCTTCGCGGGTTACCACAGCCTCAAGAAAAACGAGCCCCTGCCTCGAGCGGCGTGCCGCGCAGGAAGTCGGCCGCCTTCATCGGCGCTTTTCCGGCGCGCTGCAATTCGACGATCCGGATTGCCCCTTGGCCACAGGCAATGGTCAGCCGGTCGTCCAGCACCGCACCCGCCGCACCTGCGCTACTCGCAAGCTCGCAGCGCAGGACCTTGATCCGCGCCTCACCATCGCCTGCGACCTCGCTCCAGGCGCCGGGAAATGGCGAAAGACCATGGATGTGACGCAGCACGGCACGCGCAGGCCTGTTCCAATCGATCCGCGCCTCCGCCTTATCGATTTTTTCCGCATAGGTCACGCCCTCGCCGCTCTGTACGGTGAGCTGCAACGCGCCGCGCTCGAGCGCGGCGAGCGCCCGCACCATCAGATCGGCCCCGAGCCGCGCCAACGCATCGTGCAGGTCGGCCGCAGTCATCCGATCCGTGATCGCGATGCGCTCGGCCATCGCCACATCGCCGGTATCGAGGCCCGCATCCATTTTCATGACCATGACGCCGGTCTCGGTATCGCCAGCCATGATGGCGCGGCTGATCGGCGCGGCGCCCCGCCAGCGCGGCAAGAGGGAGGCATGCAGATTGTAGCAGCCGAGTTTCGGCGCATCGAGAACGGCCTGCGGCAGGATCATGCCGTAGGCAACGACGACCGCCGCATCCGCCTCATGCGCGCGAAACTCGGCCAGCGCTTCCGGCGTCTTCAAGGTCTTGGGCGTAAGCACGGGAATGCCGAGTCGCCGCGCTTCGACCTCAACGGGTGTCGGCTGCAGCTTCATGCCACGCCCGCCAGGCTTCGGCGCGCGGCTATAGACCGCGGCGATCTCATGACCGTGCGCGGCGAGATCCAATAACGTTGGCACGGAGAAATCCGGCGTGCCCATGAAGATCAGACGAAGGGGCATGAGGTGGAAATGTCCTGCGATGATCAGTTTATTCCGTCATGACCGGGCACGACGGCCGAGATTGCGGCCTCACTCCACCGCGCGCTTGGCGGCCTTGGAAAACTTCTTCTGCACGCGATCACGCTTCAGCTTCGACAGATAGTCGATGAACAACACGCCATTGAGATGGTCGATCTCGTGCTGGATACAGGTGGCATAAAGCCCCTCCGCGTCCTCCTCATGCACCTTGCCGTCGAGATCGGTGAAACGCACGCGCACCCGTGCCGGCCGCTCGACCTCCTCGTAATATTCGGGGATCGACAGGCAGCCTTCCTCGTAGATCGAGGTTTCCTCCGACGAGGACAGGATTTCCGGATTGATGAAGACCCGCGGCTGTGGATCGACCTCGCCGTCTTCGCTCTTTTTCGCCAGATCCATGGTGATCAGCCGCACGGGTTGCGCGACCTGGATCGCCGCAAGGCCAATGCCCGGGGCCGCGTACATGGTCTCGAACATGTCGTCGGCAAGCGTCCTGATCTCCGGCGTAATCTTCAGAATCGGCTTGGAGACCAGCCGCAACTGCTTGTCCGGCAGGATAATGATTTCTCTTAAGGCCATGGCGGGCGATTTAAGGCGCTCGTTTGCCGGGGTCAATGCGACCGGGAACCCATTAACGGCCTGCTAACCATGAATTTTAGGCCGCGGTTAACCAAGAAAATTGACCCGCTATTAACCATAAATGTTCCCTCTTCGTTCGCGCAAGGGCGCGAATCGGCTACAGAGGGGCATGAATCAAATTCTTTTCGTCATGGATGGCTGGCCTGTCCACCTCACCGACGCGCTGATCGGCTTTGCCGTGCTCGCGCTTGTGCTTCTCCTCACCATCACGATCGTCGTGGCGCGATCGGGCAGGCGCGAGACCGCCTTCGCGCTCGCCCAGTCAGCGCGCGCCGACGAACTCGAAGAGCGCCTGAACGACATGTTGCGTGCGCAAGCCGAGGCTTCCGGCCGGGTCGATGCGATGACGCAGGCGCTGGCCGGCCGGCAGGCCGACATGGCGCGCGCGGTGAACGAGCGGCTGGATTCGGTCACTCATCGCGTCGGCCAGTCGATGGAACAATCGACGCGCAACACCATGGACAGCTTGCGCGTGCTGCATGAACGGCTCGGCATCATCGACAATGCGCACAAGAACCTGACTGATCTCACCACCCAGGTCACGACCTTGCGCGACGTGCTCGCCAACAAACAATCGCGCGGCGCTTTCGGTCAGGCGCGGATGGAAGCGATCGTGCAGGACGGCCTGCCGAAGGGCTCCTACGAGTTTCAATACACGCTTTCGAGCGGAAAGCGGCCGGATTGCGTGGTGTTTCTGCCCGACCAGCGGCCGCTCTGCATTGACGCAAAATTTCCGCTGGAAGCGATGACCGCCCTGCACGACGCGCGGACCGAAGACGAGCGGAAGATCGCAACCCAGCGACTGCGCGCAGACGTGATGAAACATGTCAGCGACATCGCGGACAAATATCTGATCGCCGGGGAGACGCAGGACACCGCGCTGATGTTCGTGCCGTCGGAGTCGGTCTATGCGGAAATTCACGACGGCTTCGACGATGTGGTGCAAAAAGCCTATCGCGCGCGCGTAGTGCTGGTCTCGCCCTCTTTGTTGATGCTGGCGATCCAGGTGATGCAGCAGATCCTGCGCGATGCGCGGATGCGGGATGCCGCCGACCAGATCCGCACCGAGGTGCTCATTCTTGGCGACGATCTGGAGCGCTTGCGCGAGCGCGTGTTGAAACTGCAGAAGCACTTCTCCGACGTCAACGAAGACGTGCGGCAGATCCTGATCTCGGCCGACAAGATCGAGAAGCGCGCCGGGCGCATTGAGGAACTCGATTTTTCCAAGGAACCGGCCGAAGCGCCGCGGCTGGTCAAATCCGGCGCGCCCGAGCTGTTCCCACCGCCCCGCAAGCTTCAGGCGGGGGAGTAATTGTTTGCGGTACCATCTCCGCCATGATTACTGTCATCGCCCGGCTTGAGCGGGCGATCCAGTGTCCCGAGGCGGCCGATGGGAGCACGCAACTACGACGTCTCCATTCTCGCCAGCCGCATTGGCGGAACGCTCTATATCGGAATCATCAACGACCTCGTCCGTCGTGTAGGCGAGCATCGACTGAAACTGGTTGAGGGTTTTACAAAGAAATACGACGTGGCGCGGCTCGTGTATTTTGCGCAATTCGACGACCCGGAAAATGCAATCAAACGCGAAAAGCGGTTGAAGAAGTGAATCGAGCCTGGAAGATACGATTGATCGAAGAACACAATCCGAACTGGAATGATCTTTAAGTGGAGATCGCAGCAGGCGGCGGATAGGTCTCTGGAATGCTGGGTCGCCCGGTCAAACCGGGCGACGACAGCCGGATAAAGCTCGGATGATGACATGACCGCACCCGAAACTCTCGCCGATACGGCCGTCGAGAAGACCGAAATCGCGCCTGCCCCCTCCTGGCGCGAGAGCCTCGCGGTTTACCTGCAGCCGCGCGTCCTGATCGTGATGTTCCTCGGCTTTTCCTCGGGCCTGCCGCTGGCTTTATCAGGCTCGACGCTGCTGGTCTGGATGCGCGAGGCGGGTGTCGATCTCGGCACCATCGGGCTGTTCGCGCTGGTCGGTACGCCCTACACGCTGAAATTCCTGTGGGCGCCGCTGGTGGATGCGCTGCATGTGCCGTTCTTCACGCACACATTCGGCCGCCGCCGCGGCTGGCTCGTGTTCGCGCAACTGCTGCTGATCGCGACGATCCTTGAACTCGCGCTCGCCGACCCCGCGCGCTCGCCGCTGATGATGGCTATTGCCGCGCTGCTGGTCGCCACGGCTTCCTCGACCCAGGACATCGTGGTTGATGCATTCCGCGTCGAAAGCCTGCCGGAGAGCGAACAGGCCGCAGGCATGGCCGGTTACGTCGCCGCCTACCGCATCGGCATGCTGGTTTCGACCGCAGGCGCGCTGTTCATCGTATCCGGCTTCGAGAGCAGCGGGCTTTCGCGCGGCTCGGCATGGATGTGGGGCTATGTGGTGATGGCGGCGCTGGTCCTGATCGGCACCGTGACCGCGCTCGTCGCGACCGAGCCTGAGCAATCCGTCCGGGCCGAAGCAGCAACCAGGACGGAGACCGCATTCGCACGCGTCATCCATGCTGCAATCGGCGCGTTCTCGGAGTTCCTGACGCGCAAGGACGCGCTCGCCGCGCTTGCTTTCGTGGTGCTGTTCAAATTCACCGACGCCTTCTCAGGCTCGATGACCGCACCCTTTGTCATCGACCTCGGCTTCTCCCGCAACGATTATGCGGCAATCGTCAAGGGCGTCGGGCTCGCCGCGACCTTGATCGGCGGTTTCGCCGGCGGTTTCGTGGCGCGGCGCTACTCGCTTGCCGCCAGCCTCTGGATTGGCGGCGTGCTGCAGGCGGCCGCCAATCTGTCCTTCTCATGGCTTGCCGTTGTCGGCATCAACCAATGGGCGTTGGCGCTTGCGATCACGGCGGAAAATTTCACCAGCGCGATCGGCACCGTGATCTTCGTCGCGTACCTGTCGGCGCTGTGTCAGAATCCGCTACACACCGCGACCCAATACGCCCTGCTCACGGCGCTCGCTGCTGTCGGCCGCACCTATCTGTCGTCAGGCGCGGGCTTTATCGCCAAAGCCGTGGGCTGGCCGCTGTTCTTCGTGATCTGCATGCTGGTCGCGATTCCGAGCCTGATGCTGCTGGGATACCTGCAGAAGCGCGGGCATTTCGACGCGTTGGGGCCGGTGAAAGTCTAGGGCTTTGTCACCACGCTCCACTTGGTGATCACGGCTTCGCTCATCTGGCCGGCATCCTGCGCACAAGCAACCTCATCGACTTTTACCGAGATTTCCTTGCCGACAAAGCTCTTGAGCTGGGTGGCCTGCGACTCGCTCGTGGTGATGAGCTGAAAGGTTTCCGGCCCGGTCTCGAGATTGCAGAGTCCGGCCGGCTGCGGCAGCCGGCGCGGCTCGCTGGTGATCTGATAGGTTGCGACCCGTTTGCCTCTTTCCCCACTCCGTACCCGCATGGCGGTGAGTTCGCCTGACAGGATATCGCCGGTGTTGATCGGCATGCCGGCCTTCGCTGGCGCTTGTGCCTGTTGGGCCGGCGCCGCCGACGCCGCGCACGTTACCGCCATCATCGCGGCACAAGCCCAGCGTCTGGCGAATCCTGGTTTCGTCATGTTGCAAATGTCCGTTTTGGGTGAGTTAGAAGAGCGTGCGCTGGCGCATCGCCGCAGATAGCGTACCTTCGTCCAGATAATCAAGCTCGCCGCCGACCGGAACTCCATGAGCCAATCGCGTCACCTTGACGTTGGCGTCCTGCAGGAGGTCGGTGATGTAATGCGCGGTGGTCTGCCCGTCGACCGTGGCATTCAGTGCGAGAATGATCTCCTTGACCTCGGCATCATGGGCGCGCTTCACCAGCGCGTCGATCGTGAGATCCTGCGGACCCACGCCATCGAGCGGCGACAGTGTCGCGCCCAGCACGTGATAGCGCCCGTTGGTCGCGTTTGCGCGTTCCAGCGCCCAGAGATCGGCAACATCGGCGACGACGACGATGATGGAACCATCGCGGCGAGGATCGGTACAGACCGTACAAGGATTTTGCGTGTCGATATTGCCGCAGGTCTTGCAGACCTGAATCTTGTCGATCGCAACCTGCAGTGCCGCGGACAGCGGCGTCATCAGCGCTTCGCGCTTCTTGATCAGGTGCAACGCGGCCCGTCGCGCCGAGCGCGGGCCGAGTCCCGGCAACCGCGCCAAAAGCTGGATCAAACGTTCGATCTCGGGACCGGCAACCGCAGCAGGCATAATTTACGAACCGAGGCCGAGCAACCCGGGCGGCAGGCCGAGCCCTCCGGCCAGCGATTGCATCTTCTCCTGCATGGCGGTTTCCGCCTTGCGCCGCGCGTCGGCGAACGCCGTGACCAGCAGATCCTCGAGGATCTCGCGCTCCTCTGCCTTTATTAGCGAAGGATCGATCTTGACGCCCTTGACCTCCATTTTTGCGGTCATGCGCACGGCAACCAGGCCGCCGCCCGCGAGGCCCTCGACCTCGACATGACCGAGTTCCTCCTGCATCGCCTGCATCTTCGATTGCAGTTGCGCCGCCTGCTTCATCATGCCGAGAAAATCGGGCATCGTAGCGTCCTTTGATGTTCTAGAGGTCGTCGTCAGGGCCGTCAGAGGAGCCGTCGGCGCCAAAATCATCGTCGCCCAGGCCGATGGCGCCAGTATCGGATTCCGGCGGCTCCGCGGCAAGCTTGCGCACCTCGATCACCTTGGTGCCGGGAAACCGCGCGAGCACTTCCTTGACCCGCGGATCCGATTCGGCGGCCCGCTCGCGCTGGTTCTTCTCGACCAGGTTCTGCTCGCGCAGCGTCGGCTGACCGGCCTCGTTGGAGACGATCACCGTCCAGCGCTTGCCCGTCCATTGCTCGAGCTTGCGCGAGAGGTCGTTGACCAGCGTGCGCGAGGCATTGCGCTCGAGCGCGACTTCCAGCCGTCCGTCCTCGATACGCACCAGGCGGACTTCGGCCTCGAGGGCGCTCTTGATCAGCAGATCGCGTTTCTCGGCGGCGAGCGCCACGATCTCCGGAAAGCTCGAAATCCGCCGCGCCGCCGCCTGCGCATCCGTTACCGGCGCTGCCATCTGCGGGCGGGCGTTGGCCTCAATCGACCCGCGCGGCGCGGGAGGCACGCGCAACTGTGGGCTGACACTCGCAGAAGCGGTCGGTGCGGGCACGCTGCGCGACGGGCTCGTCACAGCGACGACCGGCGCAGAGCCGCCATTCTGCTCGATCATGCGGATCGCCTCATCCGGCGTGGGCATGTCGGCGACATAGGCGATCCGCACCAGCACCATTTCGGCCGCAGCCGCCGGGCGCGTCGCGCCCTGTGCCTCGCTGATACCCTTGAGCAACATCTGCCACATCCGCGACAGCACCCGCATCGAAAGCTTTGCCGCGAAATCCCGCGCGCGGACCCGCTCGGTCTCGCTGAAGGCGACATTGTCGGCCGTTGCCGGTACGATCTTCACGCGCGTCACGAAGTTGACGAACTCGGCGAGATCGGAAAGCACCACGATCGGATCGGCGCCGGTGTCGTATTGCTCGCGGAACTCGCGAAAGGCGCCGGCGATGTCGCCGCGGACAAGCGACTCGAACAAATCGATCACGCGTGCACGGTCGGCAAGCCCCAGCATCTGCCGTACGTCGTCGGCGCGCACCGCGCCCGCCGCATGCGCGATCGCCTGATCGAGCAACGACAGCGAGTCGCGGACGGAACCTTCGGCGGCGCGGGCGATGATGCCGAGCGCTTCCGGCTCGATCTCGACGCCTTCCTTCTTCGCGATATTCGAAAGATGCGCCATCAGCACGTCGGCCTCGACCCGGCGCAAATCGAACCGCTGGCAGCGCGACAGCACGGTGACCGGAACTTTGCGGATTTCGGTGGTGGCAAACACGAATTTGGCGTGCTCTGGCGGCTCCTCCAGCGTTTTCAGGAAAGCGTTGAAGGCCGCCGTCGAGAGCATGTGGACTTCGTCGATGATGTAGACCTTGTAGCGCGCGCTGGCTGGCGCATAACGCACGCTGTCATTGATCTGACGCACGTCGTCGACGCCGGTATGAGATGCAGCGTCCATCTCCAGGACGTCCATGTGCCGGCTTTCCATGATCGCGCGACAATGCACGCCGAGGACAGGCATGTGTATGGTCGGCGCCTTCACCGATCCGTCCGGCAATTCGTAGTTCAGTGCACGGGCGAGGATGCGCGCGGTCGTGGTCTTGCCCACGCCGCGCACGCCGGTCAAAATCCAGGCCTGCGGAATTCGACCCGTCTCGAAGGCATTCGAGACGGTGCGCACCACGGCCTCCTGACCGATCAGGTCCTCAAAGCTTGAGGGACGGTATTTGCGCGCCAGTACACGATAGGGCTTTGCGGCATCGGACGGACTTCCCAAATCGAAGCCGCCCTGCTCGCCAGCATCCAGCTTGGAAGGGGGGGCGCCAGCGTCGGTCATCGATCGATCCGCAATTCTCTATGTTTCGGGCCGGGTTCGATCGCTTGCGCGTGCTCTGATTGCAAAACCGGTGCCCACTCTTGCGGAATACGCGCCAGATGATGAGCCTCGCGGAGCGCGGATCGGCGCTCGCAGCGCGAATAGCTCGTAAAAACGGGTAGGAGACTGACGAGCGACCCGATCCGGACCTCGTTAGGGCTGCTTCCTTCCGGATCTGACCCGGTTGGCGAGTGGCTCGTCCACCGCCAATCTCCCGGTCCCTATTTGGGGCCAAAAGGGGCAGAAAGCAAGCGGTGCAGCGCCCATAGTTCCGCTCTGCGAGATCGATTCCCCCACTCGCGCCTTGCCTTTTTCGAGACCTGCAAAAATACGTGGATGCCCGGCCTCAAGCCGGGCATGAGGGGTGTTGTTTGCAGACCAAGTCTCTGCGACGCTGGGGGAACAATTCCGAGAGATTTCATGTCCGAACCCGCCTGGTCGCTGCACTCCCAGCTCAAAAAAGACACCATCGACATCGGCGACCTGCCGCTGTGCCGCGTCCTTGTCATCAAGGATGCGCACTATCCCTGGCTGCTTCTGGTGCCGCGCCGGCCGGACATTATCGAGATCATCGACCTTGCCGAAGTCGAACAGGCGCAGTTGATGACGGAAATCTCCCGCGTCGCGCGCGCGCTGAAGGACGTCACCAGGTGCGACAAGCTGAACATCGCCGCCCTTGGCAATCTGGTGCCGCAGCTTCATGTCCATGTCATTGCCCGACGCGCCGGAGACGTGGCCTGGCCGCGCCCCGTCTGGGGCGTCATGCCGCCGCTTCCCCATGATTCCGAAGAAGTGCAGAATTTTATCAGCGCGTTACGCCGCAAGATCTGGTTGGGTTGAACAAGAAAAATGTCAGCATTCGATTCCTTTCCATTGGGCCAGCCGGCCTTTGTCACCAATGTTCTCGACCGTGCCGCGCATCTGCGTGGGAATGATGAAAAACTGCTGGGGTTCGAGAGCAATCCCTCCTCGCGCGCCTATGTGGTGCACCGCGACGCGCTGGTAGTAAAAAAGGACGGGCAGAGTTCGCGCGCGCTGCTGTCGATCGACGAGGCGTTGAAGCTCGGAGCCAACCCCGGCACGATCTTCCTGGGATTGCGCGACCGCGCCGCCATCTTCGGGATGGGGATCTCGCAGCCCGCCGCGGAAAAGCTGCTCGGCCGCGACGACGTCGCGGTGACCGAGTTACGCGGCATGGCGATGCAGGGTGTGGTGCCGCCGGACGAGCTTTCTGCGATTGCGATGGCTAAATCGATGGTGAACTGGCACCAGCGCCATGGCTTTTGCGCCAATTGCGGCACGCGCACCGCCATGAAGGAGGGCGGCTGGAAGCGCGAGTGCCCAAACTGCAAGGCCGAGCATTTTCCGCGCACCGATCCGGTCGTGATCATGCTGGTGACGTCCGGCGACAAATGCCTGCTCGGCCGGGCGCCGCGCTTCCTTCCGGGTATGTATTCCTGCCTTGCCGGCTTTGTCGAAGCCGCCGAGACCATCGAGGATGCGGTCCGCCGCGAAGTCTTCGAGGAATCCGGAATCCGCTGTACCGACGTCAGCTACTACATGACGCAGCCATGGCCCTATCCGTCGTCCCTGATGATCGGCTGCGCCGCGCGCGCCTTGAACGAGGACATCGTCATCGATCGCGTGGAGCTGGAAGACGCGCGCTGGTTCGACCGCGAGGAGGCACGATTGATGATCACGCGCAAGCATCCGGACGGCCTCGCCGGCCCCCATCCCTTCGCGATTGCCCATCATTTACTCGGGCGCTGGGTGCATGGCGGAGAAAACGCCCACGCATAGCGGGGAACGCGCCGATATTCTCATCGATTAAATCAGGGCCATGAACAGACATGACGGACGCGAGCATGAACTTTCAGGCCAAGGCACCCAGGATTCCGCCGCTCGTCCTCTGTATCGGCATGCCCGTGCGCGACCTGACCTTTCGCGTGCCAGGTCTTCCCGCGCGCGGTTCCAAGGAGCATGCCAGCCATTTTCAGGAAATCTGCGGGGGTAACGCCCTGAACGGCGCAATCGGAATTGTGCGGCTGGGCGGCCGGGCATCGATCTGCGGGCCGATGGGCGACGCCCGCGAAACCTCCAGCCGCTACATTTTCGAGCAGTTGGCACATGAGGGGATCGACACCAGCCACATAGTTCACATGCACGGCCTGGTGACGCCGATCTCGAACATCATGATCGACCCGAGCGGCGAACGTACCATCGTCACCTTCCGCGATCCGGAATTGTGGAAGGTAAGACTGCCGCCTGCAGAGGAGCTCTTGAAGGACTGCCACGCGATCCTGACCGAAAGCCGCTGCGCGGCGTTTTGCACCGATCTCTGCGCGGAAGCCTGCCGGCGCGGTATTCCGGTGGTCGTCGATGTCGATCACGCGATGTCGCTGCGTGAAGGACTTCTGACCGCCTCCACGCATCTGGTGTTTTCCAGCGAGCCCCTGCAGGAGACGGCCGGGGTCGGGGACGACGGCGAGGCATTGAGGAAGCTCGCGAAACTGACGCCCTCTTTTCTGGCGGGCACCCGCGGCCCGCGCGGCACGATCTGGCTCGACGAGGATGGAGAGTTGCAGGAGACCCCGGCCTTCCCGGTACATACGGTGGATACGCTGGGGGCCGGCGACGTGTTCCACGGCGCGTTCACCTTGGCGATCACCGAAGGACAGGAGCTGCGCGAGGCCCTGCGCATCGCCTCGGCGGCCGCAGCCTTGAAATGCACCCGCTTCGGGGGCGCCTTTGCGGCACCGCAACGTGCTGAAGTTCAAGAGTTTTTGCGGCAAAACGCGGCACCGCCGGCGGCACGTAGTCCGCAATAATGGGGCTTGATATAGAAGAATTTTCTCTATATGAGGGTCTATAGCCCCTCAAATGGAACAAAGTTCTTCTCATGAGTGAATTGGCCACCCAACTTCCCGAACCCAATAGCCGGCGCCTCGACGCGATCGACCGCAAGATTCTGATGGTGCTGCAGGAGGACGCCTCCCTCTCCGTCGCCGAGATCGGCGACCGGGTCGGACTGTCGTCGACGCCGTGCTGGAAGCGCATCCAGCGGCTGGAGGCTGACGGCGTGATCCTGCGCCGGGTCGCACTCGTGGACCAGAACAAGATCGGGCTCGGCATTTCGGTGTTCGTCTCGGTCGAGAGCGCCGATCATTCCGAAGCCTGGCTGAAGAAGTTCGCCGACGCCGTCAGCGCGATGCCCGAAGTGATGGAGTTTTACCGAATGGCGGGCGACGTCGACTACATGCTGCGCGTCGTGGTCGCGGATATGCAGAGCTACGACATCTTCTACAAAAGGCTGATCGCGACCGTGCCGCTGAAAAACGTTACCTCGCGCTTTGCGATGGAGAAGATCAAATCGGTCACCGCGCTTCCCGTACCCGCGGTGGCGCAATAGATAGCGTCTCTCCTCAAATTTTCTGATTGTATTCGCCGACCTCGGGATGGGTGCGCAGCACGCTGTCCATCGCCGCGAACATGTCGCGCATGCGCTGCTCCGACACCGGGCTCTCGACCACGACCACGAGCTCCGGCTTGTTGGATGAGGCGCGGATCAGGCCCCAGCTTCCGTCCTCAACGGTCACGCGCACGCCGTTCACGGTGACGAGGTCGCGGATCGCCTGTCCTGCGACCTTCTCGCCCTTTTGCCGCGCCGCTTCGAAATGCTTCACCACCGCATCGACGACGTTGTATTTCACCTCGTCGGCGCAATGCGGCGACATGGTCGGCGACGACCACGTTTTCGGCAGCGCGTTCTTCAGATCGGCCATCGATTTTCCGGGCGCGCGATCGAGCATTTCGCAGATCGCAATCGCCGACACCAGGCCGTCGTCATAGCCGCGGCCGAACGGCTTGTTGAAGAAGAAGTGCCCGGATTTCTCGAAGCCCGCGAGCGCGCCGAGCTCGTTGGTACGGCGCTTCATGTAGGAATGCCCGGTCTTCCAGTAGCTCGCTTTGGCGCCCTGCTTCTGCAAGACGGGATCGGTGAGGAATAAGCCGGTTGACTTCACGTCGACCACGAACTGCGCGTCCTTGTGGATGGCCGACATGTCGCGCGCCAGCATCACGCCGACCTTGTCGGCGAAAATCTCCTCGCCGGTATTGTCGACCACGCCGCAGCGGTCGCCGTCGCCGTCGAAGCCGAGCCCAACATCGGCCTTGCTCGCAAGCACCGCATCGCGGATCGCGTGCAGCATCTCCAGATCTTCCGGGTTGGGATTGTATTTCGGAAAGGTGTAGTCGAGCTCGGTATCGAGCGGCACCACGTCGCAGCCGATCTTCTCCATCACTTGCGGCGCGAAGGCGCCTGCGGTGCCGTTGCCGCAGGCGACCACGACCTTCAGCTTGCGCTTCAGCCTGGTTCGGCCGGTGAGATCGGCGATGTAGCGCGCCGGAAAGTTTTCATGAAATTGATAGGAGCCGCCGGCCCTGGTCTTGAAGTCGGCATTGAGCACGATCTCTTTCAGCCGGGTCATCTCGTCCGGACCGAAAGTCAGCGGCCGGTTGGCGCCCATTTTCACGCCGGTCCAGCCGTTGTCGTTGTGCGAGGCGGTCACCATCGCGACACAGGGGACATCGAGCTCGAACTGTGCGAAATACGCCATCGGCGTCAGCGCCAGTCCAATGTCGTGCACCTTGCAGCCCGCGGCCAAGAGGCCGGAAATCAGCGCATATTTGATCGAAGCCGAATAGCCGCGAAAGTCGTGACCGGTGACGATCTCCTGTCTGGCGCCCAGCTCCGCGATCAATGCGCCCAACCCCATGCCGAGCGCCTGCACGCCCATCAGGTTGATTTCCTTGTTGAACAGCCAGCGCGCGTCGTATTCGCGGAACCCGGTCGCCTTCACCATCGGCTCGGATTCAAAGGCAGAGGTGTTGGGGAGGAGCACGGATTTCGGCTTCGGAAACATGCAAGGCCTCGTGGGGGAACACAAAAAAGAACGCTATCACGCAGCCATAGCGAATGGACGCGGCCAGCGGAAGGCGGCTTGTGCCGTTCTGGTGACTATAATTCGGGCGGCACGGACAAAGTTGCAAAACTCGCGATCGGCTGCAAAAGCAGGTGATCCAACCCGTCTACTGCTCCAGCACCATCTGGCCGTTGGCGTATTCGAAGCGCTTCAGCTTCGACAGGAAGGACAGGCCGAGCAGGTTTTCCGACAGCGCCTCGTCCGGCAGCACCATGGCGTCGACATCGCGCACGACGAGACCGCCGACCTCGACCATCGCCAGCCGCGCGCGGGCGGCTTTCACCGTGCCATTGGCAGTGGTGACCGTGGCATTGTATTGGCCGGGCGTCGGACGCAGCCCAAAGCGCGCCGCGGAGCTCTCGTTCAGCGCGATCACGGAGGCACCGGTATCGATCATGAAGTTGATGCGCTGGCCGTCGATACGGCCTTCGGTCGCGAAATGACCGCGTGCGTCGCGCGGAACGTTGAGGGCGCGAAAGCCAGATTCCGCCGGCGCTGCGGCGGGTGCGGCTTGCGTGACGGCAATGGTGGCGGAAGCGGGCGCAGGCGTGATCTTGTCCGCCATCTGCGCCAGGAAGGTGCCAAGACCGGCCAGGATGGCCGCGGTGATCAGAATGTTACGCATGACGCCACACTCAACGTGATTTTAGGCGGCCAATTTCACCACTTGCGCCACCACACCGCGACTAAGCCGCCGGCGCGAAAGCTGCCATTTTTGCGAAAAGGATGAGCGAAGTGTTAACGCCCCTCGCTTTACGTCCCCCGCGGCTTGGCGCGCCGGGTCGGTAGCGCCGCCGCCGGGTTCTCGGGCCAGGAATGCCTCGGATAGCGGCCGCGCAGATCGGCACGCACCGCGGCGTAACTGCCGCGCCAGAAACCCGGCAAATCGCGCGTCACCTGCACGGGCCGGTGCGCCGGCGACAACAGTTCCAGGACCAGCGGCACCCTGCCTTTGGCGATCGAGGGATGGGCGTTGAGGCCGAACAGTTCCTGCAGCCTGACCGCGATCGTCGGTCCTTGCTCAGCCTCGTAGTCGATCGCGAGCATTGAACCTGTCGGCGCTTCGAAATGGGTCGGCGCCTCGCGATCGAGCCGCGCACGCAAGTCCCAGGGTAACAGTGCCATCAGCGCATCCGACAGTTCGCCGGCAGAAAGATCCTTCAGCGCGGTCTTGTCATGGAGCGCCGGCACGAGCCAATCCTCGCGCCGCGAACGGAGCGCATCGTCCGACAGATCGGACCAGCTTTCGCCCTCGGCCTTGCGCAAGAACATCACGCGATCGCGCCATTGTTTCGCGGATTTCGACCACGGCAATGAGTCGAGGCCGGCGGCGATCAGCCCGTCGGCCAGAATCCGCGCCGTCTCCGCCGAAGGCTTGAGCGCAAGCGGCTGCTCCGACAGCGTGATCGCATGCAGCGTCTTCCTGCGACGTGCGCGAAGCGCCAGTGCGGCACGATCGAAACTCATCTCGTCCGATGTTTCGATATGATCGGCAAAGTGAGCCTCGATCTCTTCTTGCGAGATCGGTGCCGCCAGCAGGATGCGCCCGCTCGAAGCCGTGCCTGACAATTCGCCGACTGCGATATAGGGCGCGCGCGCCAGCGCCGAAGTCTGCTCCACCGCGGCGCCACGGCCATTGGCGAGCACAAAGCTGCCGTTTCCGCGGTTGCGTGCAACACGGTCCGGATAGGCAAAGGCCAGCATCACGCCCGTGCTCAAACCGTCGGTCCTTGCCGGAGACCTCTCTCCCCGACTTGCAAGGCGGGCGGGAGAGGAAGCCACCTGCGACGCCCAGCGCCGTGCAAGCTCGCGCGCACTCGTTGCGCGCTGCGAGCGATCGCGGCGGAACTGATCGAGTCTGGCGTCGAGATCGACGCTGTCGCCGCCGAGCCCGCGCTCGGTCAGCACGGCGGCGATCTCGGCGGCAGCCTCCGCAGCGTCGAAATCCTGCGCGTCCACGATCATGCGTGCGAGCCGCGGCGGCAGCGCCAGCGCGCGCAACCGTTTGCCTTCCGCGGTGATACGACCGTCGAAGTCGAGCGCGCCAAGTTCATGCAACAGGCTTTTCGCCTCCTTCAGCGCGGGCGCAGGCGGGGGATCGAGAAACGCCAAAGTCGCGGGATCGTTGACACCCCATTGCGCGAGATCGAGCACCAGCGACGACAGATCGGCGCTCAAAATCTCCGGCTGGGTGAAGGCAGGCAGCGATGCGGTCTGCGGCTCGTCCCACAGCCGATAGCAGATGCCGGGCTCGGTTCGACCGGCGCGGCCGCGACGCTGATCGACTGCGGCGCGCGAGGCGCGCACGGTCTCAAGTCGCGTCAGGGCGATGTCAGGCTCATAGCGCGGCACGCGTGCAAGCCCGGAATCGACCACGATGCGCACGCCCTCGATGGTGAGCGACGTCTCGGCAATCGAGGTGGCGAGAACGACCTTGCGCCGCCCCTTCGGCGCCGGCGCGATGGCGCGGTCCTGCACGCTGGCGTCGAGAGCCCCGAACAACGGAACGATCTCGGCGTTTGCCTCCTTCACGCGTTCTTCCAGGAAGCCTTGCGTGCGCCTGATCTCGGCTGCGCCCGGCAGAAATGCGAGCACCGAACCGGATTCGGCGCGCAAGCCGTTTGCGATCGCGTCGGCCATCTGCCGCTCCAACGGCACGTCTGCTTTACGGCCGAGATAACGTGTCTCGACGGGAAAGGCGCGGCCCTGGCTTTCGACCACCGGCGCATCGCCGAGCAGTTTTGCGACCCGCGCGCCGTCGAGCGTTGCCGACATCACAAGGATGCGCAGGTCCTCGCGCAAGCCGGTTTGCGCGTCGCGCGCCAGCGCCAGGCCGAGGTCGGCGTCGAGCGAACGTTCGTGAAATTCGTCGAACAGTACGGCGGCAACGTCGGAGAGTTCCGGATCGTCCAGGATTTGCCGCGAGAAGATGCCTTCGGTCACGACCTCGATCCGCGTCGTGCGCGAGACTTTCGAGCCGAAGCGCACACGATAACCGACGGTTTCGCCGGCGCGCTCGCCGAGCGTCTTGGCCATGCGCTCGGCGGCGGCGCGAGCCGCAATGCGCCGCGGCTCCAGCACGATGATCTTTTTCCCCTTGGTCCACGGCTCGTCCAACAGCGCCAGCGGCACCCGCGTGGTCTTGCCGGCGCCGGGCGGAGCGACCAGCACGACGCTGTCGTGTTTCCCCAGCATCCGCGATAGCTCGTCGAGCACCGCGTCGATCGGAAGGGGTGTGTCGAAGCTGCGGGGCAATATCTCAGACCTCGTCATGCCCGGGGCGCTTGACCCGAACATCTACGTCTTTCCCGGCCGAGCAGAAAACAAGACGCAGGTGGCCGCGACAAGCCCGGCCTTGACTTAAAATGCGCGTCTCACTTCCGCGGCAGCGGCGGCCGCCCGACGCTTTCGTAAAGGAAGCCGTGCGCCACCATGTCGTCCTGGCGGTAGATATTGCGAAGATCGACCAGCACGGGCTGTGCCATCTCTTTTTTCAGGCGATCCAGGTCAAGCGCCCGGAATTGGACCCACTCGGTGACGATGACGAGCGCATCCGCGCCGCGGGCGCAAAGGTAGGGATCGTCGCAATACTCGATCTCGGGCAGCTCCTTGCGGGCCTGCTCCATGCCGACCGGATCATGCGCGCGCACCTTGGCGCCCATGTCCAACAGTCCCGTCACCAGCGGAATCGACGGCGCCTCGCGCATGTCGTCGGTATCGGGCTTGAAGGTGAGACCGAGGACGGCGACTGTCTTGCCCCGCAGGGATCCGCCGGCCGCACTCGACACTTTGCGCGCCATCGCGCGCTTGCGGTTGTCGTTGACGCCGAGCACCGCCTCCACGATGCGGAGCTGGACGTCATGGTCGCGCGCGATCTGGACGAGCGCGCGCGTATCCTTCGGGAAGCAGGAGCCGCCAAAGCCGGGGCCGGCATGCAGGAATTTCGAGCCGATGCGGTTGTCGAGACCAATGCCGCGCGCAACCTCCTGCACGTCGGCGCCGACCTTCTCCGACAGATCGGCGATTTCGTTGATGAAGGTGATCTTGGTGGCAAGAAAGGCGTTGGCGGCATATTTGATCAATTCCGCCGTACGCCGCTTGGTGAACATCAATGGCGCCTGGTTGAGCGAGAGCGGACGATAGATGTCGCTCAGCACCTTGCGGCCGCGCTCGTCGGATGTGCCGATCACGATGCGATCGGGAAATTTGAAGTCGCGGAGCGCCGCGCCCTCGCGCAGGAATTCCGGATTCGATGCGACCACGACATCGGCGGCCGGATTGGTTTCGCGGATGATGAGCTCGACCTCGTCGCCGGTTCCGACCGGCACGGTCGATTTGGTCACGACCACGGTAAAGCCGGAAAGGGCTGCGGCGATCTCGCGCGCGGCGGCATAGACATAGGTGAGGTCGGCGTACCCGTCACCGCGCCGCGATGGCGTGCCGACTGCAATGAAGACGGCGTCGGCTTCGGCGACCGGCGCCGACAGATCGGTGGTGAAGTCGAGCCGCCCCGCCTTGACATTCGATGCCACCAGCGCGTCCAGCCCCGGCTCATAGATCGGAATCTCGCCCCGGTGCAGGCCCGCGATCTTGTCTGCATCCTTGTCCACGCAGGTGACGCGGTGGCCGAAATCCGCAAAGCAGGCGCCGGAAACCAGCCCCACATAGCCCGTGCCAATCATGGCAATCCGCATGGAAAGATCCGCCCCTTATGGTTAACGCGACCGCTGTTCAATGCGAACCGCCTCTTAAAGCATTTGGCCGCAAAAGGAAGGAGAAAACGGCATGGTCCTTGAACGAATAAAGGGGAAAGAAACCGCTTGCCACCCATGATGGGCGATCGCACGGCATAAAGGGACACCGATGACCGCAAACGGCACATCCGCGACGAAGCGCGTGGACTGGGTGGACTATGCCAAGGGCATCTGCATCGTCATGGTCGTGATGATGCATTCGGTCCTGGGCGTGGAGCAGGCCGCCGGTCAGACCGGCTTCATGCATGCGTTGGTTGCCTTCGCAAAGCCGTTTCGGATGCCGGACTTCTTCCTGATTTCCGGGCTGTTCCTCAACCTCGTGATCGACCGCGACTGGCGTACCTATCTCGACCGCAAGGTCGTGCACTTCGCTTACTTTTACGTGCTGTGGGTGACGATCCAGTTCGGCTTCAAAGCCCCCGCCTTCGCTGCCGAATCGAGTTGGAGCCATGTCGGCTTGCTCTATCTCGAATCCTTCATCGAGCCGTTCGGCACGCTCTGGTTCATCTATCTGCTGCCGATCTTCTTCGTCGTCATAAAACTGACACGTCGTGTCTCGCCCGGCCTGATCTGGGGCGCAGCCGCGCTGCTGGAGGCTGCACATGTCTCAACCGGCTGGACCGTCATCGACGAGTCCTGCGCGCGATTCGTCTACATCTACTCCGGCTATCTGTTCGCGGATTATGTCTTCGCGCTGTCCGATCGTGCGCGGGCTTATCCGTTCGCGGCGATCGCAGCGCTCCTCGCGTGGGCGCTCGTCAACGGCACCCTCGTTGCGCGCGGCTTTAGCGAATGGCCCGTCATCTCGTTGATGCTTGGCCTTTGCGGCGCCTGCGCCATCGTCACGATCGGAACGCTGCTCGCACGGATGGAGTGGCTGAACATCCTCCGCTTCTGCGGCGAGCACTCCATCGTCATTTATCTCGCCTTCTTTCTACCGATGGCCTCGACGCGGACGCTCTTGTTGAAGACCGGCCTGATCTCCGACATCGGCACGGTTTCGCTGATCGTCACCGTCGTCGGCGTCGTCGGATCGCTTCTGATCTGGCGCCTGGCGCTGGCTAGCGGCGCAAACTTCCTGTTCGAGCGTCCGGACGCGTTCTGGATCGCACCGAAGAAGGGTCCGACCGCATTGCAGGCGGCGGAGTAAGCCTCACTGCTGTCATCGCCCGGCTTGACCGGAAGCCGCAGCCGATCCATTCAATCACGACGATTTCTGGGGTACTGGATCACCCGCTTTCGCGGGTGATGACAGCGTGGATAGACCTGTCAGCAGGGCAAAAATCGCCTTCCGGAGACTGTCAATCGCCGCAAAAATTCTTAAATTGCGGCCATGCCGAAATCTCCCCAAAAGGCCGCCGCCAAACCCGCCGCTGCCGAAAAGCAGGTCCCTGCCAAAACCCCTGTCGCCGCCGAAGGCGCGGGCAAAGGCGACCATGTTTTTCTGGTCGACGGTTCCTCCTACATTTTCCGCGCCTACCACGCGCTGCCTCCGCTCAACCGCAAATCCGACGGCTTGCAGGTCAACGCCGTGCTCGGCTTCTGCAACATGCTGTGGAAGCTTCTGCGCGACATGCCGGAGAACGAGAAGCCGACGCATCTCGCCATCGTCTTCGACAAGTCCGAGGTCACCTTCCGCAACAAGCTCTATCCCGACTACAAGGCGCACCGGCCGCCGGCCCCCGACGACCTGATCCCGCAATTTGCGCTGATCCGCGATGCCGTGCGTGCCTTCGACCTGCCCTGTCTGGAGCAGAACGGCTTCGAGGCTGACGATCTGATCGCAACCTATGCGCGGCTCGCGACGACGCGCGGCGCCACCACGACCATCGTCTCCTCCGACAAGGACCTGATGCAACTCGTGACCGACAAGGTCACCATGTACGACACCATGAAGGACCGCCGCATCGGACGCGCCGAGGTGATCGAGAAGTTCGGAGTCCCGCCGGAGAAGGTGGTCGAGGTGCAGGCGCTCGCCGGCGATTCGACCGACAACGTACCGGGCGTGCCCGGCATCGGCGTCAAGACCGCCGCGCAGCTCATTGTCGAATATGGCGACCTGGATGCGATCCTGTTCCGCGCCACCGAGATCAAGCAGCCGAAGCGGCGCGAAGCCCTCATCGAAAACGCCGAGAAGGCGCGGATTTCGCGACAACTCGTGCTGCTCGACGACAAGGTCGATCTCGAAGTGCCGCTGGACGATCTCGCAGTCCAAGAACCGGACGCACGCAAGCTGATCGCGTTTCTGAAGGCGATGGAGTTCTCCTCGCTCACCAGGCGCGTGGCCGAATTTTCGCAAATCGACGCTTCGCAGATTGGGGCCGCCATGCCCTCGTCGTCACATCTGCGTGCGCCGTCGAACGGCGAGGCCGCCCAGGAGGGAAGCACTTCCGGTGCACCCCCCTCCGCAACCCAAAAGGCGGGAGCAGCCGCTCCGGGCAAGGGGACGGGCGACAGAAGCGACAAGTCCGCAAGCCTCAAGGGCACGCCTCAGGCGCTTGCGGAAGCGCGCGCCGATACCGCGCGAAAGACACCGGTCGACCGCGCGAAGTATCAGACGATCCGCAATCTCGATCAGCTCAAGGCCTGGGCTGCACGCGCCCGCGACGCAGGCCTGTTCGCGATCGAAGCCAAATCGAGCTCGATCGATCCGATGCAGTCGGAATTTTCAGGCATCGCGCTTGCGCTTGGCGTGAACGACGCCTGCTACGTGCCGCTTTCACACAAGCAGGCCGGCGACGGCGTCGGCCTGTTCGATGCGGGCCTGGCACCGGATCAGATCAAGGAGAGCGAGGCGCTCGACGTGCTGCGGCCGCTGCTTCAATCCGCCGGCATTCTCAAGATCGGCTTCAACATCAAGTTCGGCGCGGTGATGCTCGCGCAGGCCGGAATCAGCATCCGCAATTACGACGACGTGCAGCTCATGAGCTACGCGCTGGATGCCGGGCGCAATGCGCACGGGCTCGATTCGCTTGCGGAGCGCTGGCTCGGCCACACCACCCTGACCCACGGCGAGCTGACTGGCAGCGGCAAGAACAAGCTTTCCTTCGACCAGGTGACGATCGACCGGGCGACCGCCTATTCGGCCGAGGACGCCGATGTCATCTTGCGGCTGTGGCGCCTGCTCAAACCGCGCCTTGTCGCCGAACGCATGATGACGGTCTATGAAATGCTGGAGCGGCCGCTCGTTGCCGTGCTGGCGCGCATGGAACGCCGCGGCATTTCGATCGATCGGCAGGTCCTGTCGCGCCTGTCTGGCGATTTCGCAAAGACCGCGGCAAGGGTCGAAGCCGAACTCCAGGAGCTTGCAGGCGAACCGATCAATGTCGGCAGCCCGAAGCAGATCGGCGATATCCTGTTCGGGAAGATGGGTTTGCCCGGCGGCACCAAGACCAAGACCGGCGCGTGGTCGACTTCGGCGCAGGTGCTGGATGATCTTGCCGAGCAGGGCTACGAATTCCCCAGGAAGATCCTGGAGTGGCGTCAGGTCTCGAAACTGAAATCGACCTATACCGACGCGCTGCCGACCTATGTCAATCCGCAAACCCACCGCGTTCACACGACCTACGCGCTCGCTGCGACCACCACGGGACGGCTGTCGTCGAACGAGCCGAATTTGCAAAACATCCCTGTTCGCACCGAGGACGGCCGAAAAATCCGCCGCGCCTTTATCGCGACGCCCGGCCACAAGCTGGTATCGGCGGACTATTCGCAAATCGAGCTGCGGCTGCTTGCCGAGATTGCCGACGTTCCCATGCTGCGGCAGGCGTTCCGCGACGGGCTCGACATTCACGCGATGACCGCGTCCGAAATGTTCGGCGTGCCGATCAAGGACATGCCGAGCGAGGTGCGGCGCCGCGCAAAGGCGATCAATTTTGGCATCATCTACGGCATCTCGGCGTTCGGGCTCGCCAACCAGCTCGGCATCGCGCGCGAAGAGGCTTCCGCCTATATCAAGAAATATTTCGAGCGCTTTCCCGGCATCCGCGCCTATATGGACGAAACCAGGGAGTTCTGCCGCAAGAACGGCTACGTGACGACGCTGTTCGGCCGCAAGTGCTATTACCCCGAGATCAGGGCTTCCAACGCCTCGATCCGGTCCTTCAACGAACGCGCCGCGATCAACGCGCGACTGCAGGGATCCGCCGCCGATATCATCCGCCGCGCCATGACCCGCATGGAAGATGCACTCGCCGAGAAAAAACTCTCGGCGCAAATGCTGTTGCAGGTGCACGACGAATTGATCTTCGAGGTGCCGGACAACGAGGTTGCGGCGACCTTGCCGGTCGTGCAGCGGGTCATGCAGGACGCACCATTCCCGGCCGTGGCGCTCTCGCTGCCGCTGCAGGTCGATGCCCGCGCCGCCGACAACTGGGACGAGGCGCATTAGTTCTCGCGCGCGGTTTTGCCGTGATCGTAGGGTGGGTTGAGCGAAGCGATACCCACCATTCGAGTCTCGATGGGTTTCGCTGACGCTCAACCCATCCTACGACCGTCGAAATATTCGACCAACTGCATTGCGATCTTCGAAATGGTGTCGCGGCGCGGCGCAAGCTAGAAGATTTGCGTCATCCTCCCGCGAGTCCCAAATGCCCCACACCTCATCGCTGCTCGGCTTTGCCCTGATCTCGCTTGGTCTCGTGCTGACGCCGGGACCCAACATGATCTACCTGATCTCGCGCTCGATCACGCAAGGTCCCGCGGCCGGCATCGCCTCGCTCGGCGGTGTCGCGCTCGGCTTCGTGTTCTATATGCTGTGCGCTGCGTTCGGCATCACCGCGCTCCTGTTCGCCGTGCCTTACGCCTATGACGCGCTGCGCTTTGCCGGCGCCGCTTATCTGTTGTGGCTCGCCTGGCAGGCGGTCAAACCCGGCGGCCGCTCGCCGTTCCAGGTGAGAAAGCTTGCGAAAGACGGCCCACGCAAATTGTTCGCGATGGGCTTTGTCACCAATCTTCTGAACCCGAAGATCGCGATGCTCTATCTCGCGCTGCTGCCGCAATTCATCGATCCCTTGGGCAGCAGCGTGCTGGCGCAGTCCCTCGTGCTCGGCGCGATCCAGATTGCGATCAGCGTCAGCATCAATGCGATCATTGCTCACGCTGCCGGATCGATTGCGCTGTTCTTGACCAGGCGGCCGAGCTGGCTGCTGGTTCAGCGCTATCTGATGGGAACGGTGCTCGCGGGGCTTGCCGTGCGCATGGCCTTCGAGGCCAGGCGGGCTTGAACCCACCCCGCCCTCCCCCGCGAGCGGGGAAGGGAGAAGAATTAATCCAGCTTCGCTTCCATGCCGCGCTTCACACCGGGACGCGCCATCATCATCTCGTACCAGCGTTTGACGTTGGGGAAATCGGAGAGCTCGACCTTGTGGCGCGGATGCCGCCAGGCCCATCCCAGAATCGCGAAGTCGGCAACCGACAGCGGACCGGCGACGAACTCCCGGCCCGCAAGCCGGCGATCGAGAACGCCGTAGAGCCGGCGCGTCTCGGCCATGTAGCGCTTCAGCCCATAGGCGCGATCCTGCTCGTTCTCCAGCGCGATGAAATGATGCACCTGACCGGGCATCGGCCCGAACCCGCCCATCTGCCACATCAGCCATTCGTAGACGGGGATGCGCTCGATCAGCGGCTTGGGCAGGAACTTTCCGGTCTTCTCGCCGAGATAAAGCAGGATCGCGCCGGATTCGAAGATGCTGACCCGCTTGGCCTCGGGCCCCTCCGGATCGACGATCGCCGGTATCTTGTTGTTCGGGCTGATGGCGAGAAAGGATGGCGCCATCTGCTCGCCCTTTGTGATGTTCACCGGGAACACCTTGTAAGGCAGCCCCATTTCCTCCAGCGCAACCGAGATTTTGCGGCCATTCGGCGTGTTCCAGGTGTGAAGTTCGATGGTCATTTTGACCCCTTCAGCTCTTGTTCAGGTGAGCGTCTGTAACATCCATGGCTACCTGCGGTAAAATGGGTTCCGCGGATGGTCGAACTGCTTTTGACGCTGTTGACGGCCGGATTTCCCCGCTGGAATGTGCGGTAATCAGCCGATAAATTGCGCGCCCGCTTCAAAATTTTTCGGAAACGATCGTGTCCAAATCAGCCTCCCGTGCCCGTCTTCACGAGATCATCCGCAAGCGCTCGTTCGGGCGCGGCGAAATCACGCTGGCCTCGGGCCGCAAGAGCGATTTCTACTTCAACCTCAAGCCCACCATGCTCGATCCCGAAGGCGCCACGCTGCTTGCGGAACTGACCTACGAGGCACTGAAAGACGACGAGCTCGATTTCATCGGCGGCCTGGAAATGGGCGCGGTGCCGCTGGCGGGCGCGATCGCGCAGATCTCCTGGATGAAGGGACATCCGATCTCGGCTTTCTTCGTGCGCAAGAAACCGAAGGAGCATGGCGCGCGGCTTGCAGTCGAGGGCCTTGCCAAGGGCGAGAGCCTGCAGGGCAAGCGCGTGGTGGTCGTCGAGGACGTCACCACGACGGGCGGTTCGGCAATGAAGGCGGTCGAAGCGGTGCGCGAGGCGGGCGGCAAGGTTGCGCTGGTCTTGACCATGGTCGATCGGGAGGAAGGCGCCACCGATACATTTGCACGAGCGGGGCTGCCCTTCCGCGCACTCTACAGGGCCACCGAGTTTCTTTGAGATTTGATCCGCAGAATTTCTGATTCTTTTTCGCGAAATGACGGTCTGAACACCGCTCGTTTACCATCCCATGCTTAAGGTGAATCGGAGGCTAAGGCGCGCCTCACGCCTTGGCCGAAGTCGGTCCTGTTGCGTTGCCTGGAGTAAGCGTTGCGTAACGAGTTTTTGCATCGGCGCCTGCCACGCCGCATGGTGCTTGTCGCGACCCTTTTGATCGCGGGTCCCCTCGCCTTCATCCCGAGCCCGACGTCGGCCGAAGGCCTGTTCGATTTTTTCTTGGGCGGCCTTTCCAAGCTTCAGGCCCACCTGGCTCCGCCGCCGCAAGCAGGCCCCTTTGCCGATCCTTTCGGCAACAATCAACAAACCTCGGCGCCTCAGCCGATGATGGCCGGCTCCGGACCTGCCTATTGCGTGCGAAGCTGCGATGGAAAGTATTTTCCGTTGATGCGCGCCGCAGCCTCGCCGATCCAGATGTGCCAGGCGTTCTGCCCGGCGAGCCCGACGAAGGTGTTTTTTGGCGCGAGCATCGATACCGCCTATTCCGCAAGCGGCGAGCGTTATGCGGACAGCGCAAATGCCTTTGCCTACCGCAAGGCATTGCGCGCCGATTGCACCTGCAACGGCCGCAACCCTGCGGGTCTTGCGCCGGTCGACGTCACCCTCGACCCGTCGCTTCGCGAGGGCGACGTGGTTGCAACCAGCGACGGCCTCGTTGCCTATTCGGGAGTGCGCGTCGGCAACGATCAGACCGCGGAATTTGCCCCGGTCGCGAGCTATCCAGGCCTGACCGCCGATCTCCGCGCCCGCCTGGGCGAGATGAAGGTTGCGCCGGCCCGCGCCGACATGGTCGCCGGAGACGCAGCGCCGGCCGCGCCCGCAACACCGGTGCTGCCGGCTATTCCCGTCTCGCCAAAGGCCAAGCGTGCGGACCTGAATTAAGCCGCCACCTACACCTTGTTGGTGAACCAGATGGTCGGGGCGCCGGCGACGCCGGCTCGCTGCATGGCTTGCTTCAGCTCTTCGCTGCCCGCGAAAGCGCGCGCAGCTTCGAGCGTGGCAAAATCGTGCGTGACTGTAACGTCGTTGGGATTGTCGGCGGCCTGATAAACAGCCTCGGCCGTCACGCCCTTCGCCTTCTGGACCGGAGCAAAGTCGTCATACGCTTTGCGCCAGGCTGCGTAGTTCGAAACCGTATGTCTGACAAACATTGTCGTCATCGAACTTCCCCTGCAACAACCGGTTAAAGCCGGATGCTAGCATGGGGCGGTCGCGAGTGGACCAAGCCCTTATGCCGCAGGCCTGCGCCGCTCAGCGCCCCACGATCACGCCGATCACGTTCGGTGCGGAGAGGTATTTCTCCTCGATCGCTACGCGCGCCGCAGCGCGGTTTTCCGGCGTGAGCAGGCCGCGCTTTTCGGCAAGGATCATCCAGCAGAAGCCCCACCAGTCCGTCAGCATGCCCTGATCGTCGATCAGGTCGTAGCCCTGCAAGGCTGCGAAGATGCGCGCATGCGCTTCATCCAGCGTGTCGAGGAAGGCATGATCCTCCTTCGAAAACAGCTCGTCCGAGATGTCGTCGGTTGTGTAGCCCCACACCGACATGCAGACGGCATTGAACTCGCGGTCGATCTGGTCGTCATCGATCGCGCGGGTGCGGGAGGCCCGGTGCAGGCGCGACAGCGTCCGCGCAAAATCGGCGATGCGGGTGAGAGCGAACTGGTCGAAGGCGATGGTGGACATATAGTCCTCGCTGGGGCTGACAGACCATAGATGTTGTATCGGCACGCGCCGAATCACTATGATATATCAAAGGCTTGCTAAAGTGTTCTTAATTCGTTCCAGTGAGCGAACTAAAGGTTAGGTGTCGTCCTGGCGAAAGCCAGGACCCATTACCCCAAGAAACAGTTATGACGCGACACTGGAGCCGGTCATGAACGACGCACGCAGCTACTACGTCGACATCCTCGCCAGCCGTCACCATGGGACGCTCTACATCGGCATCACCAACGACATTCGCACACGCATCGAGCAACACCGCGCCGGACGAGGCTCGGAGTACGTGCAGAAGTATCGGGTTTTTCGCCTCGTGCACGTGGAGGTATTTGCGACTCCGCAAGAAGCGATCGCGCGGGAAAAGCAGCTAAAATTCTGGAAACGCGATTGGAAGATCAAGCTGATCGAGCAAGAAAATCCGGATTGGAATGACCGCTCGGGCCTCATCTTTCAATTGGGGTAATGGGTCCTGGCTTTCGCCAGGACGACAGGATGGAAACAGCCTGTCCCCTCACATCGCCGACAGCATCTTGTCGCCGCAATAGTTGGCGTAGAATTTTCCGCCGCATTGAAGCCTGATCGCGGCGCAGCGCGCGGCCGGCGAGGCGGAAGCCGGCGCGGCAAAGCTGCAGCTCACGCCGTCCGCGCTCCTTCCCGTCTTTCCGGCGGCGGCGCTGGAAACGCTGATACAAGCAACCAGAAGCGCGGCTGCGATGATTTCGATCGCAAGTCTCTCGATCGCTACTTTCATGGCGCGAGCCTCCCCACGTTTGATCTGAGCATAACACCAAAATGCCTTTGAGGC
>Ga0310910_10000184_pt1 | contig 29950 bp, 19 predicted proteins | sample GREbulkMGHF172_FD_203448 | JGI IMG/M metagenome (GOLD analysis project Ga0310910, IMG submission 203448) | Lab enrichment of tropical soil microbial communities from Luquillo Experimental Forest, Puerto Rico - GRE.bulkMG.HF172 | ecosystem: Environmental > Terrestrial > Soil > Tropical forest >... | reverse complement strand
TCGCTGCGTGCTGGAACCCCGAAAGGACTTAGATCCTGGAACGTATACAACCCATTCACTCCAAAATCGAGCGGGCCATTGGATTGAATTCTTCGAAACTCCGCGCCGAATTTCAAGGTGTGACGACCAATTGTGCGTGAAAGTTGATCCTGCACCTGATAAACAGTCGACAAATTGCCCAACGGAATTACTGCGCTATTGCCCAACAGACTCATGCCTGCAATGTCGATGGTTCCGAACGGTCTGCCAGGTAGCAAAGAAATAGAAAGCCCCGGATGCGTATCAACGATGGAAGTGGACGCGGTCGTGCGGTTGATACCGAATCGCAATTCGTTGAGCATTTCATGGCCGAGATTCCTGCGGTCCTGAACGGTAAAGTATTGATTGCGAGCTTCATGAAGCGTCGGGAAGCCTGGGACGTAAGTTCCGGGTGGCGTTCCGAAATAAGGGACTATGGAAGAGCTGTCATCGATGGCGTAACGCACGAAAACAGAATGCGTGTTGGAGAAGTCGTGGTCAGCCCGGATCATGCCGTGGTTCTCATTAGTAGTACCTTTATTGGCGGTGATCAGGTCTGCGGTTCCGTCCCTGTTGTCCGCTCCATTTGCTGGAGGAAGTAGCGCGAGAAATTGCTGTACGCGAGGATCAATTCCGACCGCAACACAGCCACTCGGGTCGGCGTTGCTGCACGCTCCAGGATTGCTGGAGGAGGGTAACAAGCCCTTATGAGCAAGGGCATCGGGGACCGTCGCAATCGCCGTGGATGCCTGCACTTCACGGAAGCCTTCGTAGCTGGCGAAAAAGAATGTGCGGTCATGCACGATTGGGCCGCTGATGCTCGCGCCGAACTGGTTGCGCACGAATGATGGGATCGCCGCGTTACCCAGATCAAAGTAGTTCTTGGCATCGAGGGAAGCATCTCGGTGCAACTCGAACAGCGATCCGTGGTACTGGTTAGTGCCTGATTTGGTCGTTGCTTCGATAACACCGCCCCCATAAGTACCGTACTCTGAGCCAACAGTGTGGGTTACGACGCGCACCTCAGCAAAATCATCCAGCCCGAGAAATAAACCGGAAGCGCCTGCCGGTGAATAGCCAAACACAGGGTCATTTGCATCCATACCGTCGATGAGAACGTTCGTCCAACTCGGACGCGCACCGTTAATGGAGACTTGCCCACTGTTGCCATTCGACAGCAACGAGGGAGCGCTGTTAGGTGTTGGGGCAACTCCCGGTTCCACGACAACGCTTTTGAACAGATCCCGGCTGTTAAGTGGAAGGCTGGTTAGGCTTCGCCCAGCAATGGCACCACTGACGCTTGAAGTAGTGGTGTCGATCGCTACGTCCGCGTGGACCGTCACATGCTCTGAGACCGCGCCCAACTTCAGTGACAGATCTGTCGCGACTGCGGCACCTGAACTGAGTACAATCCCCTCGAGCACCTCAGTCTGGAATTTTTCTTTCTCAGCACGAATCGTATACATTCCCGGTGGCAGGCCCGCCAGACGATACTGACCATTCGTGTCGGTAGGGGTGCTCCGCTTCAATCCAGTGCTTTGCTTGAGAATCGTAACTTGAGCTCCCGGAATAACAGCGCCAGTTGAATCTGTGACGGTACCGAAAACGGTCGAAAGCTGCGTTTGCGACCTTGCACATGCTGGGAATAAGGCCAGTAGTAGGGCTAACAGTATGAACGGCCTATACGAAGGGCGTTTCGAGCCCGCAAGAACGCCAGCGGTCATAACGGCCCCATTTATTTTCGTCTGGCTTCGCGATCCGCGCCTTCCTCGATTGTGGTTCGGCGCGGCTCGCGAAAAACTCTTTGAAGGCTTTACGGCAAAGCTGTGAGGTGGAGTTTCTCGGCCATTTTCACCAGATCTGCGACCGAGTTGGCCTTCATCTTCTGCATCACCTGGCCCCGGTGTGCTTTGACTGTCTTTTCGCTGATGCCGAGCTCGCCACCGACCTGTTTGTTCAAGAGACCGGAGACCACCAACGCCATGACCTGTCCTTCACGTGGAGTAAGAGACGCGTAGCGGTCGCGGAGTTCCTGCAGCTCAATTTTATGAGCGAGAGCGAGGCGACTTCGTTCAAGGGCTCGCCGGATCGCCGTCAACAATACTTCGTCATTGAATGGCTTGGTCAGGAACTCGACAGCGCCGCCCTTCATCGCTTCCACGGTCTTCGGTATGTCACCGTGGCCCGTGATGAAGATGATCGGAATCTCGGCCCTTTCGACAGAAACTCGTTTCTGCAGTTCGAGACCATTGAGACCGGGAAGAGAGAGGTCAAGGACCAGACAGCTCGGAATTAGGGCACGGCGGTAATCGAGGAATTCTTGCGCGGATTCGAAGGTCTTCGGTTGCCAGCCTTCATTCTGGATCAGCAATTCCAAGGACTCGCGCACAGAGATGTCATCATCAACGACAAATACCACTGAGGATGGAGGCGGCATCGTTGCTAGCCCCAATTCATGGCTGACTGTCTGCGCGAGCCTCATAGTATATCCCCAAGGTGCCCAGAGTATCCGCCGTTTTCAGTTCTCTTGAAGCAACGGTGTGTCCAACGCCGGACCTTCGCCGGGAAATCGGCGATCCGCCTTGCTTTCAGCAGAAAGAAGACACTCCTGCCGTTGGGACCAGACGGAGCAATTTTCAATCGAGGCCTGTTCACGCCAGGGATTTGACGATAACGTCAAGATCTTGACTAAGTTGCGAGCGTTCGCATGAGGATGCAGGCGGCATCGGCGCTAGCCCCAACTCATGGCTGACTCTCCGCCTGATCCTCATAGCAGATTCCCAAGGTGCCCAGAGTATCCGCCGTTTTCAGTTCCCTGGAAGCGCCAGATTCAATGCTTCAAGCAAAGCCGTGTCACTGAACGGTTTGTTCAGAAATTTCACGGCTCCTTGTTTGAACGCTCGCGCGCGGACAGCCTCGTCCTTCCGGGCGGTAATAAAGATGACCGGGATCTCCTGCCCCCGCCGCGTCAGTTCCTGTTGAAGATCAAGTCCAGTCATTCCTGGCATCATGACATCGAGGATCAGACACCTCGTTTTATCGACACAATCGGATGTCAAAAAGGCCTCCGCTGAGGAAAAAGCTCGAGCCGCGAAGCCGAACTCGTTAAGCAGGTCGGGTAGCGACTCTCGAACAGATTCATCGTCGTCAACTACCGATATAAGTGACCGCTCGCTGGCGCTCTCTCCCTGTTTAGACTTCATGATCCAAGGGTGCTCCGCCACCCGAAAAGTGTCCATTGGACCTTGGTCTCGGTTTAGCTCCGATTATCGCAGTCGAGGCGTCCCCCCCTGGCCCCACCTAGTGGTGCTTTGCGCAAGCAAATTGAGCTAAGATGGCGGATCGAGGAGGGAAGTTATGGCTGCTTCTTGCGCCCTTGTTTCCGTCAGTGACGTCCGGGCTTTCATTGGTGAGTATTATCAAGCGTGGCATGGCACCGACGAGGACCACATTCTGTCCTACTACGCCGAAACCGTTTCGGTGGAGCTTCCAGGAATGCTCATAAATGGAAAGGCGGCACTCCGAGACAAGTTTGTTCGCCCCTTTATCGCCGCTTTTGCTGGAAACCGTCACATTGTGAAGAATATGATCTTCGGAAAAGACATCGTTGTCGTCGAATTCAGCTTCGAAGCCGACCACAACGGGCCGTTCGCTGGCCGCGCTGCAACAGGTATCCCCGTGAAGGTGCCCGGTTGCGGGGTGTATGAATTCGATCCGGTCAATCGAAAGATAACCGCAGCGCGTATCTATTTCGAATTCGCGACATTACTCAAACAGATTTCATCACACCAGCCGAAGGTGCTGCAGGAGCTGCTAATGTCTTGGTTCGCTTCACAGGTCGTCTCAAGCCCCACGAGCGCCTCCGAACAACTCTCGCATTGATACAGCGGCCGCAGCCAGAGCGGAAGAGTGAAGTAACTCGTATTCAAGGGCCGCAACGCTCGGTGCCGCGCTAACGTGCAGATTTCCTCAGATTAGTCCGGCGGGTTTTCTAGGCGGGTAGAGCACTCACCTAAAGACTTGTTAAGGGAGCCCAGTGAGGGGTTTTTCGCTGTGCCGCCGCGCCCTAGACGCTTTCTGAACCGCAAGGAATGCAAAACGAGAAAGTGGCGCCAGGCCCGTCATTTGGCTGGGCCCAGAGGCGGCCATGATGAGCATCGATAATAGAGTGGCTGATAGAAAGCCCAATTCCCATTCCATCTTTTTTCGTTGTATAGAAAGCTTGAAAGAGTTTTGCGGCGGCTTCAGGCGTGAAACCTACTCCCACATCTTTCACGGTGAGGCGCACCCGGTCTCCTTCATCCCGTTCCGTTTTGATAAGCAGCTCTCTCGGGCGATCTTCGACGAAACTCATTGCGTCCGACGCATTGCGTAGCAGATTCAAGATGACCTGCTGGAGTTGAACACGATCGCCTACGATGGGCGGGAGGTCCTCCGCGAGCGCCGACCGAAGGATTACCCGATTCCGCTGAAGGTCGCTCAGCGACAACGCAATCACCTCATCTGTGGCCTCGTTTAGGTCCATCGGCTCCGGCGTAAATTCCTTCTTGCTAAACATGGCGCGCAATCGCGTGACTACATCTGAGGCGCGGTTACCATCTCTGATGATCCGCCGCGCTGTTTCGCGGGCACCCTCGATATTTGGAGGATCGCCATCCAACATCCGACGACAAGTACTGGCGTTAGTGATGATGCCCGAGAGCGGCTGGTTGACCTCATGAGCGATCGAGGCAGTCAATGCGTTTAGCGTCGTGATCCGCGCGACTTGGGCAAGCTCCGAGCGAGCCTTATTCAGGGCCTCCTCGGCGAGCCTGCTTTCCGTCACGTCCTGAAGAGCGCCGATGAACATGGGGTGTCCCCCGCTTTGCGCCAGGACACGGGCCATGCCGCGCAAGTGCTTCACGGCACCTCGAGAGGTCACAATCCGGAATCCAAAGGTGACATCCGCGCCTGTCATGCCGCGCGCGATCACCGCGTCGAACGTCGGCAGGTCCTCGGCGTGGATCGTGTCCCGAATCATCTGCACGGTGACCTTGGCCGCGGGATCGAACTCGAAAATGCGGAAGGCCTCCTCGGACCAGTTGTGGTCGTCCGCCAACAAATCGGTGATGAAGCTGCCCGTTTTGCTCAGCCGCTGGGCTTCGGCGAGACGAAGGTAGGCTTGCTCGACCTGCGCCTCCGCCCGTTTTCGATCATCGATATCGGTGCTTGTGCCGTACCACCTCACGATCTTCCCAGATTCGTCGCGAAATGCCTCGGCGCGAATGAGAAACCAGCGATAAACGCCATCATGACGCCGAAGACGCGCCTCGATCTCGTCTGATTCTCCGGAAGCCAACATTTTCATCCATCTTTCCATTAATAACGGCAGGTCCTCGGGATGGAAGGCAGCTTGCCAGCCCCAACCACGCGATTGTTCCGAGGAAAGACCCGTATATTCATGCCAACGTTTGTTGAGGAATTCGTTCGGACCATCCGGTAGATTGCACCAAGCGAGCGCAGGAATGGCATCAATCACCTGCCGAAGCTTCGATTCCGATTTTTTACGGTCGTCGATGTCGACGCTGGACCCGTACCATTTCAGAATTTTACCGGCAGTATCGCGCAGAGGCACTTTGCGGTGGAACATCCAGCGGTATTCTCCATTGGTTCTGCGAACGCGAGCTTCGTATTCGAAGATCTCTCCACTCGCGAGGCACGCTTGCCACTTATCGACGATCCCCTTGACATCATCGGGATGAATCCAGGCTGTCCAGTTCCAACCCTTGACATCAACGAGGGAACAGCCCAGATATTCAAGCCAACGCTGATTGAAGTAATCGAGATATCCATCGGGGCGTCCGGTGTGAATCAAGGCGGGGATGGTATTGATCATTACGTTCAAATTGCGTTCGTTCGATTGCAGAGCCTCTTCGGCCCTTTTGCGGTCCTCGATGTCTGTCGCGGCCGCATACCATCGATCGATTCTTCCCTGCTCATCGAGTAGGGGGTTGTATCGGACCAGGAACCAGCGATATTTGCCGTCCTTGCCTAGCGCACGTTGCTCGTTTTCAAACGGTACGGCGCGGGCGAGCGCCTCCCGGCGCTCCTCGCGAAGCCTCTTCACATCCTCCGGATGAAAGAAACGAGCGCGATAGTCCTCTTTTTGGGCATCACCCAGAGTGATCCCGAAATAATCCAGCACCGCTGGATTCGCATACAACACGGATCCATCAGTACGCAACACGTGGATAAAGGTGGGGATGGCGTTGATCATTAGCCTCAAATTGCGCTCGCTCGACTGCAGAGCCTCTTCAGCCTTTTTGCGGTCGTCGATATCGGTCGCTGCCATATACCATCGATCGATTTTCCCCGTTTCATCGAGCAGAGGTTTGTAGCGAAACAGGAACCAACGATACTTGCCGTCCTTACCTAATGCGCGTAGCTCGTTTTCGAATGGTACAGGGCGTGAGAACGCCAGCCTGCGTTCTTCACGGAGCCTCTCCATATCCTCCGGGTGGAAAACCCGCGTGCGAAAGTCCTCCTTCAGGATATCTTCCATACTGAGACCGTTGTAATCCGTCACCCCTTGATTACCATAGATGGGTGTCCCATCGGCGCGCATCACACCAATAATTGCGGGGATGGCGTTGATCATCGAACTCAGATTGCGTTCGCTCGACTGCAGAGCCTGTTCCGCCTTTTTGCGATCGTCGATATCTGTAAGGAGTAGATACCACGCGGTTATCTTGTTTTCCGTATTTCGCACCGGGAGACCGCGAACCTGGAACCATCGGTAGACGCCATCAGCGCGTCGACAACGGTGCTCAATCTCATAGATCTGTCCCGCTTCGATCGACTTTTTGCGTGCCTCGATTACGCGAGGAAGGTCATCGGGATGAACGGCATCGATCAGGGCCCAGTTTTTTAGCTCCTCAGTTGTTTTACCGAAATACTCAAGAGTTTGTCGGTTAAGAAACTCCACCTCGCCCAGTGCACCCGTCGCAGCCACGAGCCCGGGAATGTTGTCGACGATCTGCCGCCAGGACAGTTCCCGCGTACGTAGGGCCTCCTCTCCCCGCTTGCGATCCTCGATGTCTACACAGGTTCCGTACCATTTGAGGATGTTGCCCCCTTCATCCTTCAGTGGATTGCCGCGAATCAGAAACCATCGATAGGAACTGTCAAAACGGCGAATTCGCGCTTCCGTGTCGACTGGCGTGCCAGAAGCCAGACACGACTGCCACTCCTCGACAAGTCGTTTACGGTCGTGCGGGTGAATCGCCTCCGCCCACCCCCAGCCCTGCGCTTGTTCCGCAGTCATGCCCGCGTGATCGAGCCATACTTGATTGATGAAGTCGCAGTAGCCGTCCGGACGAGTAGTCCATGCCGCCGTGGGGATGGTATTGACGAGGTCGACAAGGTTGCGCTCGCTCGACCGCAGAGCCTTCTCCGTGCAGGCGTTAGCGATAGCGACCGCGGCCTGATTCGCAAACAAACCTAACCAAGTGAATTCTTTTTCACCGAGAGGTTGGCGGCTGAAGACAGCGACAACGCCCAGCAGTTTGCCTCGAAAGATGAGGGGATGACCCGCAAAACTGCGAATCTCCTCACGTTTCGCCCATTCCGGTCGCACGATCCAATCGTTTTCTGCGGCGACGTCTTCGACCAGAATCGGATGCCGGCTTGCTGCCACTTGACCAACCTTTCCGACATTGAACGGCACTCGAGCAAAGTGCCCCTGCAGGAAAGACCAATCTTCCCCTAGCGAATTCACCGGAGTTCCGGCGCTTGCGACGAGACAAAGATAATCTGAGGGCTCCGACACAGCCCGGTAAGAGCTCGAGACGTCGGCTGATGGCAGCAGCCAAATTCGAGCCAACGCTATGCCTGGTTGCGCTGCCAACCCATGAACAATACTCTGCAAGGCAGACTCGACGCGCTGCTCTGACGTAACGGTGACTGCTAAAGAGAGCAGCGATTCTGCCGTCAGTGAGGTCGCTGGCCGTGTTGACGTCCCCACAAAGCCCTCCCGCCGATTGGCAAGAAACCTCCGGGAAAGAGGGCATCTACATTATCGTGGTCTGAAGAACTGTTCAATCGTTGCAAATCATTCCCTCAATCATCCGCCATGCAGCAAGTTCAGCCACTCTGAATGCCGCTTCGCAATGGTTTTGTACTTGATCTTAGTCTGATCAGGACCACAATCGTCGCCCGACCCAGGACCAAAGTCTCGCCGACCATCGTCCAATTGCATCGTTTGCGCGGTTCTGCTGTTATCGCTTCAGCGCAAGCTCTGATGGAGCTTTTTGCAGTGGAAGGAGCAATTTATGGTCGCAGCAACACAATCGGCACATAGAAGAGAACTCGGTGCACGCTTGGGGAATGGTGCAGGTCACGGGCTCTCCGGAGTCTTGGACACGGAAAAACGGAGTTCCGGAGCGAGCCACTTCGAGGGGGCGCTGCGGGAAAAGGTCGTGGGGCAGGAAGAGGCCGTGCAAGCGATTGTCAATCTCTACCAAGTGTTCTGCGCCGGTCTGCATTGTCCCGGACGCCCAGTGGGAAACCTACTGTTTCTAGGACCAACCGGTTCAGGCAAAACGCGCACGGTCGAGGCCGCAGCCGAGATTCTGTTCGGAGACTGTCGCGCAGTGATCAAGGTGGACTGCGCCGAATTCCAGCACTCCCACGAAATCGCGAAATTGATTGGTTCGCCACCAGGGTATCTGGGACACCGCGAAACACACCCGCTCATCACGCAAGAAGCGCTGGCCGCAAGCCATCGCGAAGGGCTAAAACTGAGTTTTTTGCTGTTCGATGAAATCGAAAAAGCGAGCGACGCAGTATGGAAGCTACTGCTCGGAATGCTCGATAAAGCGACGCTGACGCTAGGCGATAACCGGCGAGTGGACTTGTCGCAGACAGTGATTTTTCTGACGTCGAACCTGGGAGGCAGCCAGATCGCAGATTTGATGCAAGGAGGCATGGGATTCATCCAGCCGAACGACGAGCCCAGAGCAGGATTGCAGAAAAAGGTGGAGAGGGCAGCAGTAGAAGCGGCCAGGCGCAGGTTCTCGCCTGAGTTTATGAATCGCTTGGACAAACTGGTGGTGTTCCATCCCCTGAAGCGCGAGGAACTCGACGAAGTGCTGGAGATCGAACTGCGCAATGTTCAGAAGCGGGTATTGGATTCGACAACGAGGCCGTTCCTATTTCGGATTACCGAGGAAGGCCGCGAGTTCCTGCTGTATGAAGGAACCGACCAGCGATACGGAGCGCGCCACCTGAAGCGAGCTATTGAGCGGTATGTGGTTTGCCCCATTGCCAGACTTCTGGCCACCGCGCAAGTGCATCAGGGCGATACGCTGCTGATTGATCGGCATCCGGGCGATAAGGGTTTAGCTTTTTCACGAGACACGGAGGGACGGTTTTCGGATCCAAAGGTTGCTCTTGCAGGCAGGAATTCCGGTCAGCTCACGACCGCGGAAGTGCACGCGTAGATGAGCAGAAAAGGACCAGAACATGAGTACAGCATCAGACTCGGTCATGGCGGTCACTCGATATCCGGAAAGTTCGCCGATGAATGGCGGTCTCTATAGTCATGATGAACGGACGGCACGCAAGCCGGAACGCGCGGACGCCCCGTTCATAGAAACGATCGTGGGGCGCAGCAGCAGCCTACGGTCAATTCTCAGTCAGGTGGAGGCGGTGGCGGGCACGAATACAACGGTCTTGATTACCGGAGAGACTGGCACCGGCAAGGAGGTCATTGCGCGAGCGATTCACGAGCTCAGTTCCCGCCGAAACCGAAATCTGGTGAAGGTGAACTGCGCGGCCTTGCCTGCCGGCCTTCTCGAAAGCGAGCTCTTCGGACATGAACGGGGAGCCTTTACGGGCGCCATCAATTCTCATGTTGGCCGCTTTGCGCTCGCGGATCGTGGCACTCTGTTCCTCGATGAAATTGGAGACATGCCATTGGAGCTGCAACCCAAGCTGCTCCGCGTGCTCCAGGAGCGTGAGTTTGAGGCGGTGGGCAGTACCCGTACCACGCGGGTCGATGTTCGCGTGGTTGCGGCGACGAACCAAGACCTGAAGCAAATGGTCCGGGACCGGGAATTTCGCGAAGATTTGTATTACCGCCTGAATGCTTTTCCGATTTACTTGCCTCCGCTCCGCGAGAGGAAAGCCGATATCCCAGAACTCGTGAAATACTTCGTACAACAGTTTGCCGCGTCCATGGACAAAACCATCGAAACCATCCCTGAGGAAACCATGCGCGCCGTGGTTCGCCATTGCTGGCCCGGCAACATTCGAGAGCTGCAAAACTACATCGCTCGCGGCGTAATTCTTTCCAATGATGGAGTCTTTAAACGAGCGCCACTTGAGAACTGCGAGCCCCTGGAGCCTGAGGTTGCAAATCCGACGCTCGAAGATAAAGTGCGTCGAGAAATTCTCGCCGCCTGCCAGCGCGCCAATTGGAAGCTCGGAGGCCCGCGAGGAGCAGCGGCCAGACTCGGCTTGAAGCGCACCACACTGTTTTACAAGATGAAGCGCCTTGGTATTACGCCACCCGCTGACCATTGGCAGGACTGAGTCGAGGTCAAGTACAGGTTGCTGTATTTGAGAGCCATAGGTGATCTGGATGAAGAATGGTTTGCACCTGATTGTAATTGTGCTAAAGACGGCGGTGGCTGCATATCTAATCGGCTGTGTCGGCCTCTCATGGTTCAAGCAAATCCGCCGAGAGTTGGAAGAGTTCGGTCGTATGCAATCGAAGGAGCACAGAAATGGTGAGACAGACTCAGAAACAAGAAGGCCAATTCGCGCCGTTCGAAAATACGGCAGCGTACCTTCCGGGGCTTTTTGTAGCACAGACTCCTGGGAGATCGCATGGAAATAGGACCAATCCCATTGGCAATCAAACGAAAAAGTTCCATCGCCGCGCAGTCAGGCGTCTCTGTCTAGCCATCGTAAATCGCGCCATCCTTGATGTCTTAGAGAGCGGAAAAGAATCACAAGAAGCAGAACGATGGCTGTTGAGCAGAGACTTCGAGAGTTTGCAAGCGGCGTTCGACTAACCTCAGAACTTTGTCCGCATAGTGTCCGTGACTTGAACTCTTTAGCCCATTCGGCATTGGGGCTCACTCGCGCCACGCTCAACCCAAGAACTTCTGTGAAAGGTATGACCGCTTACCTTTCCAAATCCCCCAGGTGGGCACCGACAGCGCGACTAATTGAGATGGACAGCTCCGCCAAGCGGGGAGTATCCTAAACTCCTTCCTAACGACCAATCCGCATCGGAGGATGTTCCATGAAGACATCTAGTCTACCGATCGCCTTTGCCGGCTCGACCCTCGGTCGCTATCGGCACATTTGTGCGTTTTTCAGTTCGCTACAGGAGGAGTACGAAACCCTGCTGCCGTTCGTGCGTGAGGGCATCGAACGCGGCGAGCGTGCTTTTCATGTCCTCCCCGTCCAGTACCGACAAGAGCATCTCGACCAATTGCGGAGTGCCGGTATCGATGTCACGGCGGCGCAGCAGCGCCGCCAACTAGAGGTAGCCGCGCCGGAGGAAGTCTACCTGCGCGGCGGTGGCTTTAGTAAGGACGCGATGCTTGCGACCATCCAGGAGGCGCTCAAAACCGGCCCCACACTTGGATTCCCGCTAACGCGGCTGATTGCGCACGCTGAGGCAGTCCTCCAGGACGGGTCCAAAGCCAATGAATGGGTCGAGTACGAGACACGGTTGAATGATGTGCTACCTCGCTACGAAGATCCTGTGATCTGCACCTACGACGCCAACCTCCTCAACGGGACCATCGCGGTTGATATCCTGCGCACGCACCCGGTTGCCATCATCGGTGGCCGACTGTACGAAAACCCGTTTTTTGTTCCCCCAGGGGAGTTTCTGCCGCAGATCATTGAGCGCAGCGGGAAGTCATTCAAGCCGTACCGTGCCTACTCTAGCGCTGCAGAGGCGACGGCATGACAGTGCCGCCTGCTACCATTTGCTTGTGCCCGAGTCCCCCCGGCAGTTGATCGCCTAGTAGCCGACCTGAGGACGGTAGATGGATGAGACAGCCAACGAGATCAAGCGCCTGCAAGGCTGTATCAATGACCTAATCAGCGTCCTGGCTCTTCCCGCCATGTGGATTGGCCAGGATCCCGAACAGATTGTCAGTACCCTGCTAGACGTGCTGGTAGGTATGCTGCGTCTGGATTTTGCTTATGTGCGGCTAAACCAACCCGTGGGCGGCGATCTGATCGAGGTGGTGCGCCACGATCCCCTCCGACCTCTCGTGGCCGATTCCCGATCAGTCGGTCAGACGTTCAATGACTCGTTCGGTGCTGAACTGCGGAAATGGCCTCCGCGAGCAAGAAACCCGTTTGGAGACGGAAACCTTTCGATCGTCCCGCTCGGATCTGGCCGCGAGAATGATATCGGCGTGATAGTCGCGGCGTCTCAGCGAGCCGATTTCCCGTGGCAGACCGAGACAGTTCTTTTAAATGTCGCCTCGAATCAGGCTGCAATCGGGCTGGCCAGCGCTCGGGCTTATGAGCAGGAACGCCTGCGTGGAGAGGCACTGGCGCAGATCGATCGGGTGAAGACGCAGTTTTTCAGCAACGTCAGCCACGAGTTTCGCACTCCCCTGACGCTCTTGTTGGGTCCTCTCGATGACGTGTTGCTAGAAGCGAGCGAGCGACTCGGTCCGGAACGTCACCAACAGCTGCTGACGGTGCGTCGTAACGCCCTCAGACTGCTCAAGCTCGTGAACACGCTCCTGGACTTCTCGCGTATTGAGGCCGGACGCGTTCAGGCGACCTATGAGCCGACGGACTTGGCCAGCTTCACGTCGGAAATCGCAAGCGCGTTCGATTCGGCGATGGATAGTGCCGGACTGCGCTTCTTAGTCGAGTGCCAACCAATCGCAGAACCGGTGTACGTGGATCGGGATATGTGGGAGAAGGTCGTTTTGAATCTGCTCTCCAACGCCTTCAAGTTCACGCTCGAGGGCGAGGTTGCGGTTACGCTGAAAGCTGTGGATGGCACAGTGGGATTGCAGGTCCGCGACACAGGCGTGGGAATTCCCGACGACCAACGGGAGCGGGTGTTCGAGCGCTTTCATCGCATCGAGGGTGTCCACGCCAGGACGTACGAAGGCACAGGGATCGGGCTGGCACTCGTTCAAGAACTCGTCAAACTTCACGGCGGCACCGTGCAGGTGGAGAGCGTGCTCGGTCAAGGCAGCACGTTTACGGTAACGATTCCGAGCGGCAAGGCCCATCTACCGGCGGAGCGCATTCAGGCCGCGCAATCATTCACGTCCACCAAAATTCGAGCCGAAGCTTATGTCAAAGAGGCACAACAGTGGCTGGGAGATGAATCGGGCGGGGCAGACGAAGTGGCGATGCTTGGCGAACTACCGTTGCCCACTTCCTCGCCGGAGCTCAAACCGACGGCGAAACGCGAACTGATAATCCTGGCCGATGACAACACGGACATGCGTCGATACCTCCTGCGCCTGCTGACTGATCGATACCAGGTGCACCCCGTCGCTGACGGCAGCCAAGCCTTGGAAGCCGCACGACAGTTGCGCCCTGCCCTTGTGCTAGCCGACGTCATGATGCCGAGGATGGATGGGTTTGCCTTACTGCGAGCCATTCGCGAGGACTCAGCCCTCTGCAGCACGCCGGTGATCTTGGTTTCTGCGCGAGCGGGCGAGGAGTCGCGCGTGGAAGGGCTGCAGGCCGACGCCGACGATTATCTCGTGAAGCCGTTTACGTCGCGAGAGCTGCTGGCACGCGTGGCTACGCACGTCAAGATGGCCCAATTGCGCCGCGTTACGGCGGAACGCGAGGAGCGCCTGCGTAGCGAGGCGGAACTCGAACGCCAGAAACTAAACGCGAGCCAGGAACTGTTGGCCGAGACCAGCCGCTTTTACCGTGAACTCCAGAACCGTGAAGCGAAGATCCGGCGGTTGGTGGACGCTAACATTGTCGGAATCTTTATGTGGGACGTCGAGGGTCAGATTCTTGAAGCGAATGACGCATTTCTACGGATGGTTGGATACGGCCGTGAGGATCTCGCCTCAGGTCGCATGCGCTGGACGGACCTGACGCCGGCCGAATGGCGCGAGCGCGATGAACAGGCCATAGCAGAGGTGGGGAGAACCGGAGCCGTTCAGCCTTATGAGAAGGAGTATTTCAAAAAAGATGGCATCCGCATTCCTGTGTTGCTTGGCGGCGCGATGTTTGAAGGAAGTAGGAACGAAGGCGTCGCTTTCGTGCTCGATCTGAGTGAACAAAAGCACGCTGAAGACCAGTTGCGGGCGGTGATGTCGGAGCGAATGCGCCTATCGGCGTTCCGTGCAGAGATCGCTATGGCGCTGGCAAGTAAAGACACTCTGAGGGGTATTCTGCATCGCTGCGCTGAGACTATAGTTCGACATTTCGATGCGGCATTTGCCCGCATTTGGACGCTCAAGAGCGGGGGCACAGAGTTAGAGTTGGAAGCAAGCGCAGGGATGTACACCCGTCTGGATGGTCGATTCAGTCGAATCCCCGTTGGGCAGCTTAAGATCGGCCTAATTGCCCGAGAAAGAAAAGCGCATCTGACCAATGATGTCCAAAACGATCCGCGAATCAGTGATCACAACTGGGCCAAGGCTGAAAAAATGCAATCCTTTGCCGGTTACCCTCTCGTGGTCGAGGACAGGGTCGTAGGCGTCATGGGAATGTTCTCCAGGCAAGCGCTTACCGAGAGTGCGCTGGAGACCCTGGCCTCCATTGCTGCCGGCATCGCGCAGGGCATCGACCGTAAGCGCGCCGAGGACGCTCTCAAGCTTCTCAAGGACCAGCTTTATAGGGAAAACATAGCTCTCCGTGATGAAGTGGTTCGGGCCTCGATGTTCGATGAAATTGTTGGCACTTCGAATCTGTTGAAGGTTGTTCTTTCTCGGATCGCGAAAGTCGCTCCCACCGACTCCACGGTCTTGATAACAGGGGAGACGGGCACCGGCAAAGAACTCATTGCTCGCGCAATCCACAAAAAGTCTCAGAGATCCGCGCGAGCCTTCGTTAGCGTTAACTGTGCGGCTATCCCCCGTGACTTGATCCCCTCGGAGCTGTTCGGACACGAAAAAGGGGCCTTCACAGGAGCCATGCAAAGGCGGCTTGGCCGTTTTGAACTCGCTGACGGCGGAACGATTTTCCTGGACGAAGTGGGCGAACTTCTGCCTGACACTCAGGTCGCGTTATTGCGGGTGCTCCAAGAACGGGAATTGGAACGGGTTGGGGGAGGGCACCCTATCCATATCGACGTTCGCGTCATCGCTGCGACGAATCGTGACTTAAAGGCGGCAGTAGCCAATGGGACCTTTCGCCAGGACCTCTTTTACCGGCTCAATGTGTTTCCCCTCGAAGTGCCGCCCCTCCGAGAACGAAAGGACGATCTCCTGCTGCTGGTCGAGTATTTCGTCCAACGCTACGCCACCAAGGCGGGGAAGGATATCCGCTCGATCGAAAAGAAGACGCTCGATCTGTTGCAGTCCTACGACTGGCCAGGCAACATCCGGGAATTGCAAAACGTAATTGAGAGGTCTGTAATCCTGAGCTCTGGCGACGTTTTTGCAATTGACGAATTGTGGCTTTCCAAAGAACTTCTTCCGACTGCGTCTCTGGTTAAAGCGACGCCACTCGTCAAGGGGCAGGCTGAGCCGCTCAGTGAGCGTGAGATTATCGAGGCGGCGCTGGCCACCACTAGGGGCCGGGTTTCCGGACCGACAGGGGCGGCAGCCAAGCTTGGAATTCCAGCATCGACTCTTGAGACCCGCATCAAGGCCCTGAAAATCAACAAGCTCCAATTCAAATTTCGCTGAACATGTGACGTAGGGTTATCTAAATTGCGGAATTCACGGAATTCACGGAATTCGCGTGATTCACGAGATTAGCCTGTCTACCTTTCTCTTTTGTTTTCATAAGATTACGAGTGGTGCAGTGTTTGCTTACATGAAGATGTATGTGACGGACCTCACAGGGAAGTAAGAATTTCTAAAGAGGCTGGATGCTTCGGATCACAAGAGCAGCCAACGGGGAGGCGGTTTTTAGACTGAGCGGCCGAATGGACGCTGGAAGTGTGGCCGAATTGGAAAGGCTGTTCAGCGCAGAAACACGCGGCCGCCCGATCGTCCTGGACCTGAAAGACCTCACCTTGGTGGATCGAGAGGCGGTCATCTTTCTCGCTAAGTGCGACGGGGACGTGCAGATTAAAAACTGTCCGCCGTACATCCGAGAGTGGATCAGGAGAGAGCGGTTGGAAAGGGAATCTGACGAGAGTTCGGAGAAATGAACTCTAACGGGTCCCGGTGACTTGAGCGTGGTCAGTGGAAGGAGCAGTCATGGTCGCAGCAACACAATCGGCACATAAAAGAGAATTCGGGGCACGCTTCGGGGAAGGCGCAGATCACGGGCTTTCCGGAGTCTTGGACACGGGAAAACGGAGTTCTACAGCTTCCCAGTTTGAGCGTGCGCTGCGGGAAAAGGTCGTGGGGCAGGAAGAGGCTGTGCAAGCGATTGTCGATCTTTATCAAGTGTTTTGTGCTGGTCTGCATTGTACCGGACGCCCAGTGGGTAACCTGCTGTTTCTAGGGCCGACCGGTTCAGGCAAAACGCGCACGGTCGAGGCAGCGGCCGAGATTCTGTTCGGAAACAGCCGAGCAGTGATCAAAGTGGACTGCGCGGAATTTCAACACTCCCACGAAATCGCCAAGTTGATTGGTTCGCCGCCAGGGTATCTGGGACACCGGGAAACGCACCCGCTCATCACGCAAGAGGCGTTGGCCGCAAGCCACCGCGAAGGGCTAAAACTGAGTTTCTTGCTGTTTGACGAAATCGAGAAGGCAAGTGATGCGCTGTGGCAGTTGCTGTTGGGGATGCTGGATAAAGCGACGCTTACATCGGGGGACAATCGGCGAGTGGATTTGTCGCAAACAGTGATTTTTCTGACGTCGAACCTGGGAGGCAGCCAGATCGCGGATCTGCTGCAAGGAGGCATGGGATTCATCCAGCCGAACGACAAGCCCAGAGCAGGATTGCAGAAAAAGGTGGAGAGGGCGGCAGTAGAAGCGGCCAGGCGCAGGTTCTCGCCTGAGTTTATGAATCGCTTGGACAAACTGGTGGTGTTCCATCCCCTGAAGCGCGAGGAGCTGGACGAAGTGCTGGAGATCGAACTGCGCAATGTTCAGAAGCGCGTGTTGGATTCGACGACGGGGCCGTTCCTATTTCGCATCACCGAGGAAGGCCGCGAGTTCCTGTTGCAAGAAGGAACCGACCAGCGATACGGAGCGCGCCACTTGAAACGAGCCATTGAGCAGTATGTGGTCTGCCCAATTGCCAGACTACTGGCCACTGCTCAAGTGCACCAGGGCGACATGCTGCTGATTGATCGGCACCCAGGCGATAAGGGCTTGGCTTTCTCGCGAGACACGGAAAGACGGTTTTCGGATCCCAGGGTCGCTCTTGCAGGCAGGAATTCTGGTCAGCTCACGACCGCGGAAGTGCATGCGTAGCTGAGCAGAAATGGGAGCAGAACATGAGCACAGCATCAAATTCGGTCAGACAAACTATTGCATATCCGGAAAGCTCGCCGATGAATGGCGCTTTCCATCGTGGAGATGAACGGACAGCACGCAGGCTAGAGCGCACGGAATCCTCGTTCCTGGACACAATCGTGGGGCGCCGCGGCAGCCTGCGCGCAATTCTCAGCCAAGTCGAGGCGGTGGCGGGCACGAATACAACCGTCTTGATTGCCGGTGAAACCGGCACCGGCAAGGAGGTCATTGCGCAGGCGATTCACGAGCTCAGCCCGCGCCGAAATCGAAATCTGGTGAAGGTGAACTGCGCGGCCATGCCGGCCGGCCTTCTCGAGAGCGAACTCTTCGGACATGAACGCGGAGCCTTCACCGGCGCGATCCATTCTCATGTTGGGCGCTTCGCGCTGGCGGACCGCGGCACCCTGTTCCTCGATGAAATTGGAGACATGCCCTTGGAGCTTCAGCCCAAGCTGCTCCGCGTGCTCCAGGAGCGTGAGTTTGAGGCCGTGGGCAGCACACGCACCACGCGCGTCGATGTTCGCGTGGTCGCTGCGACGAACCAGGACCTGAAGCAAATGGTTCGAGACCGTGAATTCCGCGAGGATCTGTATTACCGGCTGAATGCTTTTCCGATTTATCTGCCCCCGCTGCGCGAAAGGAAAGCCGATATCCCCGAACTCGTGGAATACTTCGTCCAACAGTTTGCCGCGTCGATGGACAAAACCATCGAAACCATACCTGATGAAACCATGCGCGCCGTGGTTCGTCATTGCTGGCCCGGCAACATTCGAGAGCTGCAAAACTACATCGCCCGCGGCGTCATTCTTTCCAATGATGGAGTCTTTGAACCAGCGCCACTCGAGAGCTGTGCATCGTTGGAGCCAGAGCCAGAGGTTGCCAATCCGACGCTGGAAGAGAAGGTGCGTCGAGAAATTCTCGCCGCCTGCCAGCGTGCCAATTGGAAGCTCGGAGGCCCGCGAGGAGCAGCGGCTAGACTCGGCTTGAAGCGCACCACACTGTTCTACAAGATGAAGCGCCTTGGTATTGCGCCGCCTGCTGACCATTGGCAGGACTGAGTCGAGGTCAATTACAGGTTGCTGTATTTGAGAGTCATAGGTGATCTGGATGAAGAATGGTTTGCGCCTGATTGTAATTGCACTGAAGACGGCCGTGGCTGCATATCTAATCGGCCGTGTCGGCCTATCATGGTTGAAGCAAATCCGCCGAGAGTTGGAAAAGTTCGGTCGCATGCAATCGAAGGAGCATAGAAATGGTGAGACAGAGTCAGACACAAGAAGGTCAATTCGGCTCGTTCGAAGATACGGCGGCGCACCTGCCGGAACCTTTGGTAGCAGTGGCTCGTGGGAGATCGCATGGAAATAGGACCAGTCCCATTGGCAATCAAACGAAAATGTTCCACCCCTATGGGGTCAGGCGCCTCTGTCTAGCCATCGTTAATCGCGCCATCCCTGATGTCTTAGAGAACAGAAAAGAATCACGAGAAGCGAAACGATGGCTGTTGAGCAGAGACTTCGATAGCCTGCAAGCGGCGTTCGACTAACCTCAGAACTTTTTTCGCATAGCTCCTGCGACTTGAACTTTTAGCCCGCCTAGTCTTCGGGCCGACCCGCGCCACGCTCACTCAAAAACCTCTCCGAAAGGTGCAGCTGCACCCAGGTCCGTTAAGTGAAGTTGCGTCACCGCCCAGACGTTGCCGTCAAACCTCCGCCAAGAATGTTGTGTGATAGGAGTTCCTTCCGATGCGGCTGGCGGGTTACGTGTCTTCTCTTCGTTGAAAACAGGACACATAGTGCGATTCGCGGGTGGCATCTCCCGTTGGGCACCCAGATGCTTCATGGGGCAGGGAGGGAAAGGGCGATCCCCAATGACCTACGCATAACGTCTGCGAGCTTCACTGGCCGCACTAACGCAGGAACGGCGGTCAGCCAGCCCTCGCATGTTTTTAGATCACGAAAGAGGGACGCGTCGCCAACATTTTGCATCCGGCGGCCGACCTTCTTTGTTTTCAGTCCATTTCGCTCTGGCCCGACAGATGCGCTAGTGGGGTGCCTGGAAGTTGAAAACGCAAGATTGAAAAGGAGTAGGTTATGTCGAACCTGAACTGGAAGATTCTGACCAAGAAGCGCGCTAGCGCCACCCACGGCCTGCCTCCCGGCAAGGAAGATCTTGCTTGGGTCTCGAATACCGTCACGCTTATTTATGGCGAACGCGATGCCGTCCTCGTCGATACGTTCTTGTCCGAGCAGCATTCAAAGGAGCTGTTGGATTGGGTCGTCGAGAGTGGCAAGAACCTCACAGCCATTTACGTCACCCATGCCCACGGTGATCATTTCTTTGGTCTGAAGCTCTTGCTAGACAGGTTCCCTAACGCAAGAGCGCTTGCCACCGCTTCTGTAGTTGCGGCCGTTCAAAACCACATAAAGCCCGACTTTTTGAGAACCGTCTACGAGCCGCGCTTCCCTGGCCAAATTCCGTCGCCGTTGGTAGCGCCCGAGATCCTGGAAGGAGATACCCTCTATCTTGAGGGAGAAGAGCTAAAGGTAGTGGAGCTTGGGCATACAGACACTGCGCATTCAACTGCGTTGCATGTGCCCTCGATTGGCCTGGTCGTATCAGGGGATGCCGTCTACAACAACACGCATCCCTATTTGGCCGAGGCCGATGAGAAGGCCAGGGCTGAGTGGCTCGCGGCGCTGGATAAAATCGAAGTCCTGCATCCGAGGGCGGTGATCGCAGGTCATGGTGTGCTTGACCCCGATAGCTCCACTCGCCACATCGAGGAAACCCGGGGTTACCTTCGTGACTTTAGCGATTCGGTGGCAACTACATCGACTGCGCGGGACGTTTACGAGAAGATGCTGGCATTGCATCCCAACCGGGTTAATCCAGGTTCCCTCTGGGCGGCTGCAAACGCCGCAAAACGATAATCTCCCGACGTTCCGCTGTGGATGTCTTGAATTTCTCGCCGCCTGCCAGCGCGCCAATTGGAAGCTCGGAGGCCCGCGCGGAGCAACTGGAAGACTTGGCTTGAAGCGCGCCACACTGGTTTACAAGATGAAGCGCTTTGGCATTGCGCGACCTGCAGACCCTTGGCAGGACTGAGTTCACGCTCTCCGCAGCGCAACGGTCTCCACGCGCTTCGAGGCCAGAGTAAGACGAGTTGGGCGACCGGCGCTGTCTCACGTCCTAAAGCCGCCTTTGCCCGGATCTTCGCTCTTCTTGCTCTAGACAAAAATGAATGTGTCTGGGCTTTGGCCAAGCAGCGAAGAGCCATATTGTTTTGTGAAACGATTGCCAGCAAAACGCGCTACCTAGAACGAGCTGATTGCACGACTCTGAACTGGTCTCGTTAATCGTGAAAAACACTACGGAACAAACGAATCATCTCCGCGAACGCCAGGTCGGTCGCCTCGGGATCGAAACGGGGTCCTTCATCGCGTGTGAAAGCGTGCTCGGCTGGATACAGGAGCGTTTTATAGTGGGCGCCGGAGCGTCGCAGCTCCCGATCGATCGTTTCGCGTCCGGAATCCGGAACGTGCGGGTCCTTTGTTCCGAAAATCATCAGGAGTTCACCGCGAATTTCGTTTGCACGCGCCAACGATCCGGCATCAGCGTCCTGACCGAGCTTGCCATCATGAATGCCTGTCCCGTAGTAGCAGACGGTTGCGCGGACATCGGGCTGGAATGCAGCACGGAAGGCGAGGTGGCCGCCGATGCAGAAGCCCACAGCGCCGATTTTTCCTGAGGCGACCCTGGGATGTTTCGAGAGCCAGTCCAAACCAGCCCGACAATCGGCATCAAAATGCGCAACCGGAGTTTTCGCGGCGTCTTGCTGGCCGCGCGTGCGTCCGGCGTCATCAAATGGGATCACCGTTCCGGCCGGTTCGATGCGCCGATAAATTTCCGGCGCAGCGGCAACAAATCCATATCCGGCCAGACGCACGCACGTTCGTAGCATCGGCGGAGTCAGCTGAAAAATGTCGGAAAAGCACCAGATACCGGGATATCGGCCTTCCGCTTTAGGCGCCGCAACGAAGGTTCGCATCGGGGAACCGGGCATAGGAACATCTGCGTATTCGGTCGTGACGATCATTGTTGTTGGCGGAAAGTCTGGCGAAGAAGCATGCGCCAGTCAACTCCTGGTTAGCCCTTCCTCAGATTCAGTAGCCTCATTTTCGGTCCGCAACTACACTCCTTGGCCGCTCTGCTCAATAAGCTTGGCAACCAGGCCCGTCCATCCGGTCTGGTGGCTCGACCCGATGCCAGCCCCATTGTCGCCATGAAAGAACTCGTGAAAATAGATGAGGTCGCGCCAGTTTGCATCGTTCTGAAATTTATCTAGCCCGCCATAAACCGGCCGGTGCCCATTTGCTGAACGCAGAAAAATTCGCGTAAGTCTGCGCGAAACCTCCGCGGCCGCCTGCCACAGAGAGGCTTGCCGGCCCGAGCCGGTCGGCAGCTCAACCGTGAGGGTATCCCCGTAAAAGTGATGAAATTTCTGGAGCGCTTCGATCAGCAGAAAATTGATGGGAAACCATACCGGTCCCCGCCAGTTGGAGTTGCCTCCGAAGATCCCAGTGCTGGATTCTGCAGGTTCATAGTCCACCCGGCGCTCTATTCCGTCTACATGCAGGACGTAGGGATTATCTTTGTGGAATCTGGAGATCGACCGTATACCGTAGGGCGATAGGAATTCGGATTCGTCCAGAAGATAACGGAGCACACGATTCAAACGGCCGCCGTTTACCAAGGAAAGCAGGCCGCGACGCCCGTGCTTCGTTTGAGATATCTCGATATGCGCTCGGACGTCGGGGTGATAGTCCAGGAACCATTGCAAGCGGTGTTTGAAGCCGGGGAGGCGGTCAACAAGCTCGGAATCGAAAGACTCGACACCAAGAAGGGGAATCAGCCCGACGAGCGAGCGCACCTTGAGGTAGCGGCGATCGCCGTTCGGTAAGTGCAGCACGTCGTAATAAAAGCCGTCTTGCTCGTCCCATAGTTCGATCCCATTCCGAGGGTCGTTCATCGCCTGCGCGATGCGGACAAAATGCTCGAAGAACTTGCTGGCGACGTTTTCATAGGCGCTATTTTCGCGGGCCAGTTCCATAGCGATGGCCAGCATGTTCAAGCAATACATGCCCATCCAGCTTGTGCCGTCCGATTGCTCGAGAAATCCTCCCGTAGGCAACGGAGCAGATCGGTCAAACACGCCAATGTTATCTAAACCGAGGAAGCCGCCCTGGAAGATGTTCATTCCTTCCGCGTCCTTCCGGTTAACCCACCAGGTGAAGTTGAGCAGAAGTTTGTGAAAAGCGCCTTCGAGAAAGGCGCGATCTGCCGTCCCTCGTACGCGCTTCTCGATCTTGTACACGCGCCACGCGGCCCATGCGTGTACGGGAGGATTCACGTCTCCAAAGGCCCATTCGTAGGCGGGCAGTTGGCCATTGGGATGCATGTACCATTCGCGAAAAAGAAGGGTGAGCTGTTCCTTCGCGAAATCGGGATCGATCTGAGCCAGCGGGATGCAATGAAACGCCAGATCCCACGCGGCGTACCAGGGATACTCCCACTTGTCCGGCATGGAGATGACGTCGGCATTATAGAGGCTGGACCACTCGTGATTCCGTCCCTTCTTACGGCTCTCAGGCGGTGGCGGGCCGGCGGGATCGCCGTCAAGCCAAGTGCGTATATCGAGGTGATAGAACTGTTTCGACCACAGCAACCCGGCGAAGGCCTGGCGTTGCACGTTCTTCAAGTCTTCCGAGAGATTTTGAGGGACGGGCTTGGCGTAAAACTCGTCGGCTTCTATTCGGCGAAGGGCAAAGATGGAATCAAAACTGTGGCCAAGCAGCTCAGTCTCGGGAGCGGCGGCGATGACGAGCCGCGGCGCAGAAAGACGAGCAATCTGTGGCTCCTGGTTGGTCAAGCGCAACCGTAGCGTCGCACTAGCGCCAGAGGCTACACGCAAACGGTACAGCGCAGAAGCTTTCGTTCCGGTCTTCTCAGGATTAACAGCATCGCGATTTCCATGCACGACGTAATCGTTGATTCCATCTTTAACGTAGGGTGTGCGATTCTGGCCTCCAAACAACTTCCTGACGTTCGTTTCATTCTCGGTAAAAAGGAGTTCAGGTTCTCCTTCGAAAAGGAGCCAGCGCTTTCCATGGGTTTTATGCTCGACTTCGATTACTCCTGTTCCCGGTATGCCGTATTCCTTGGGAATGCTGAGTCGTTGGATTGCCCGTAAGACCGGGCGATAGTCGTCTCTGCCCCACGACCATGTGTTGCGGAACCAAATAGTCGGAAGAAGCGACAGGTCTGCTTCAGCCGGGCCTCGGTTCGTTGCGGTGACCTTGATCAGGATGTCCTCGGCGCTCGCCTTGGCGTACTCGGCGAAGACATCGAAATAACGGTTTTCGTCAAAGGCGCCGGTGTCCAACAACTCATACTCGAAATCAGATCGATTCCTGCGGCGGTTTTCCTCCACGAGTTTTCCGTATGGAAATTCAAGCTGGGGATACTTGTACAGAGCCTTCATGTACGAGTGCGTGGGAGTCGAATCCAGGTAGAAGTAATACTCCTTCACGTCCTCGCCATGATTGCCTTCATTGCCCGTGAGGCCAAATAGGCGTTCTTTGAGGATCGGATCATGGCCATTCCACAAGGCCAACGCAAAGCAGACGAGCTGATGCCGGTCAGAGATGCCCATAATTCCGTCTTCGCCCCAACGATAGGCGCACGACCGGGCATGATCGTGCGGAAAGAACTCCCAAGCCGTGCCGTGAGGGCTGTAGTCTTCGCGGACTGTCCCCCACTGGCGCTCGGAAAGGTAAGGTCCCCAGCGCTTCCAATGGACTTTGCGCTTCCGTGACTCTTCGAGACGTCTCTCTTCAGCGTTCATAGTTACCGCGATGTCCGTCGCCAACCGACGGCGAACAAAATTTGATCATTGGTCAAGGGTCCATATGCATCCAAATGCTGTTTCACGAAGCATCTTTGTGTCCATTGCAACGCTTGCCGGAGAATCTGCCATCCGTCCTATTTTCAATAGAAGGAGATGTTCTTGGTGGCTGACCGTAAATCATGGACTTCGGTTTGTCCGCCGCTCATGCCGAGGGTTTGACGGAAACGTCGAGGTTGTCACGCCCGAACGGGCGCTCGAACCGAGTGTCCGCCACATTCTCTTCTTCCTCCTTCACTTTCAACGACTTGCCGGTACCGTGAACGCTTGCGAATTGGCACACGCGTTGCACTACAGCTCGCGAATGGGCTTTGAGGAGTAATCGTGCGGATAGGGTTTGCTTCGGACGGCTTCGGACTCGAATGTAAGGAACGCCTGAAAGCCAGGTTTGCCGGGCAGGGACACTCTGTCGTAGATGTTTGCGCCGCGAATCTTTGCGGAGGCGACTACCAGAGCATAACGGATCAACTTTCTTCGGCTCTCTACACGGGGTGCTTCGAACGCGGTGTGCTGATCTGCTCTAGGGCGATCGGGGCTTCCGTGATGGCCAATAAACATCCTGGAGTACGCGCGGCTCTGTGCCACGACGTGCACTCGGCGCGCCAAGGAGTTGAAGACGACGGCGTGAATCTCCTCGTGCTAAGAGCAGGGGTCGTCACGCTCGATTTGGCATGCGCGCTGGCCGACGCCTTTGTCCAAGCGTCATACCCTCCCGGCGAACGGGAGTTCGGCATGCCTCCGCGACGCCTGGCCCGGGTTGTCGAGTACATCCGAAACCATTTAGACCAGCCGCTGGCGGTGAGTGCGCTGTCAAGGTTAGCGGACATGAGCCAATCGCATTTCTCCAAGTTGTTCAAGCTCAGTACCGGCTTAGCTCCGCATCAGTTCATTTTGCAGGAGCGAATCAATCGTTCGAAGGAACTTCTCCGTCAAGGCAAGGCGAAGATTGTCGAAGTCGCGCTTGGAGTGGGGTTCGAGAACCAGGCGCACTTCACAACGGTGTTTGGGAACTTTGTGGGCATGACGCCCCGCCAATTTCAGCGTTCGTCGGACCACGAAGGCGGTGGGATGTTCCATCCACGGCTGGAAGTCGAGGTCGCACGGAGTTGGTAGGCGCGCCGTCACCAAATGGCTCGGCTGGATCGACAACGTGCAGGCCGAAGTTGTCGCAGGAGTTGAAAAAGGGACACAAAAACTCGAAAGAAAGCGTGATCGAAGCAGGCGCAAAGTAGACGCATGATGTGGAAACAACAAGAACGGGATCTGAAAATGCGGCGAAAGAAACTCAGCGGTTGGCTTAGAAAGTGGGCAGCGTGATGTCAACGACTCAGACGGTGTTGGATCTCGACCAGGTCTGTATAAACACGATGAGGACACTGGCCATCGATGCGATCCAGCAGGCGAATTCCGGCCACCCGGGCACGCCTATGGGTATGTCACCGACGGTTTATTGTTTGTGGCAAAGGCTTCTAAGGTTTGATCCCGAAGATCCAATCTGGATGAATCGCGACCGCTTCGTGCTTTCTGCGGGGCACGCATCGACTTTGCTGTATACGATCCTGCATCTAGCAAGGGTCAAAGCGGTCGATCCAGAATATGAAATTCTGGGCCGCCCCTCCGTCACGGTCGACGATCTCAAGTCCTTCCGGCAATTCGGGAGCCGGTGCGCTGGACACCCGGAATACCGCTGGACCTCGGGCGTGGAAACAACCACCGGTCCGCTGGGACAGGGCGTTGCCACGAGTGTGGGCATGGCTATTGCCGAGAAGTGGTTCGCCGCGCGGTACAACAAGCCAGGTTTTGAATTGTTCGGCTATCGAATTTACGCGCTCTGCGGCGATGGCTGCATGATGGAAGGAATCTCGAGCGAGGCAGCCTCGGTCGCGGGACACCTGAAGCTCGATAACCTCTGCTGGATCTACGACAACAATCACATCACCATCGAAGGCAAAACCGATATCGCGTTCACCGAAGACGTCGCCGGGAGGTTCCTGGCGTACGGATGGAACGTGGTTCGCGTCGGGGATGCCAACGATCTGGATCGCATCGAGAATGCGCTCCGGAATGCCGCGGGCACGACCGGCAGACCATCGATCGTCATCGTCGACAGTCATATCGGCTATGGTTCGCCGCATCGTCAAGATACCAGCGCGGCGCACGGGGAGCCGCTCGGCGAAGAGGAGATCAAGCTGGTGAAGCAGGCGTATGGTTGGCCGGCCGACGCCAAGTTTTTGGTTCCCAACGAAGTATACGAGCACCTTGAGTCCGGGATTGGGCGAAGGGGTCGTGAAGCGCGCGAAAAGTGGGAGAAGCAGTTCGCGGAGTACCGGAAACAATTTCCCGATCTTGCGGCGGAACTCGATCAAATTCAAAAGCGCGAGCTGCCGGTGAACTGGTCGAAGGACATTCCCTCTTTTCCAGCCGACAGCAAGGGAGTATCCGGACGCGACGCCTCTTCCAAAGTCCTCAATGCCATCGCGCCGAATCTTCCTTGGATGATCGGTGGCTCCGCGGATCTTACTCCGTCAACCAAAACTCGATTGACGTTTCCCACCGCGGGTGATTTTCAGGCCGACAGTCGATCGGGCCGCAATCTGCACTTTGGGATCCGTGAACACTCGATGGGAGCGATTCTAAATGGTCTCGCGCTTTCAAAGCTGCGGCCCTTCGGGTCGGGGTTCCTGATTTTCAGCGACTACGGACGAGGTGCGATCCGGCTCAGCGCGTTGATGGAAATTCCCGTGATCCACATATTCACGCACGATTCCATCGGCGTCGGCGAAGATGGTCCAACACATCAGCCCATTGAACATTTGATTTCGCTCCGCGCCATTCCGAACTTGGTTGTCATGCGGCCTTGCGATGCAAACGAGGTTGCGGAAGCATGGAGAACGATTCTTGCCATGCCACGGCAGCCGGTCGCGTTAATCCTGACGCGACAAAATCTGCCCACCTTTGACCGGAAGCGCTTCGCTGCGGCGAGCGGCCTGTCGAAAGGGGCTTATGTGCTTGCGGATGCAGAGGGCGGCAACCCAGAGGTACTGCTCATGGCGACCGGGAGCGAAGTCTCCTTGTGTGTTGAGGCCTACGAGGAGCTCAGCAAGCAAGGGATTCGCGCCCGCGTTGTCAGCATGCCGTCCTGGGAGCTCTTCGAAAGACAGAGCGAAGACTATCGGCGAACAGTATTGCCCCCAACCGTCAAGGCTCGCGTAGCGGTGGAGCAAGCATCCACCTTCGGATGGTGCCGCTACGTGGGCATTGACGGCGCGATTCTCGGCATGAAGACATTCGGAGCATCCGCGCCGTTGAAAGTATTGCAAAAGGAATTTGGATTCACGACCGGCCACGTCGTGCAAGCTGCCAAAGAGCAGCTCGCACAGGTGAAATAACATGCATATCGCCGTAGCCTCCGACCACGCTGGCTTTTCGCTCAAACAAACCGTCCTCGCGTTTCTCCGCGGTTTAGGACACACCGTCGAAGACTTGGGCACCTACGACACAAAACCAGTCGACTATCCGGACTCTGCGCAAGCGGTGGCTGACGCCATTCTCAGCCAACGGGTGGAGCGCGCCGTTCTGATCTGCGGAAGTGGAGTCGGCGCATCCGTAGCCGCGAACAAATTCCGAGGCATTCGCGCTGGCCTTTGCCACGACACGTACTCGGCGCATCAAGGCGTAGAGCACGATCACATGAACGTACTCGTATTGGGTGGGCGCGTGATTGCCGAAATGCTCGCCAATGAACTCGTTGGCGCATTTGTGGGCGCCAAGCAGTCACAGGAGGAACGGCACCTTCGCCGTCTAGCCAAAATTGAAGCCATTGAAGCGAAATGCGGCGCGGAATCTTTGAAGAGCCAGGCGCACGCCGACTAAGGAATTTAACACGAAGATTGGTAAGTAAAGAAAGGTAGCAAGCAAAATGACAACCGCAGCATTGAGCATTCCCAAAGAAGCAAATCCGCTGAGAGGGCTCTCCGACTTCGGTCAGTCCGTCTGGTTGGATTACATTCGCCGCAGCTTGATCAGCAGCGGCGAACTGAAGCGCTTGATCGTGGAAGACGGCTTGCGCGGCGTGACTTCCAACCCCTCGATTTTCGAAAAGGCTATTGTTGGCAGCACAGACTATGAATCGGTGATGGAGAGCAAAGAATCGGCCGCTCTGGATGCCAAACAGCTATACGAGAAAATCGCGATAAAAGACGTGCAGGATGCCGCAGACATCCTGCGCCCCGTGTACGACGAGAGTAGGCGAAAGGATGGCTACGTCAGTCTCGAAGTCTCCCCATTGCTCGCCAACGATACCGCCGGAACTCTCCAGGAAGCTCGTCGACTCTGGAAAGCCGTCGGTCGCGAAAATCTCATGGTCAAGGTGCCCGCCACGCCCGAGGGGATTCCGGCCATACGACAACTGATCAGCGAAGGCATCAACGTCAATGTGACGCTGCTTTTTTCGCGCGACGCCTACGAGCAGGTTGCCAATGCGTACATCGAAGGCCTGACGGCGCGTGCGGCTGCTGGTGGCGACGTCAGCCACATTGCCAGCGTGGCCAGCTTCTTCGTCAGCCGCATCGACTCGAAAATCGATGCGCAAATCTCGGCCCAATTGAAAACAGAGAGCAATCCGATTCAGCGCGCTCGACTAAGCGGGCTGCTCGGCAAGGTCGCCATCGCTAATGCCAAACTCGCGTATCACCACTTCACCGAATTGTATACGCGAGAAGCCTGGAAAGCTTTGGCCAAGAAAGGCGCGCAACCCCAGCGACTCCTATGGGCCAGCACCAGCACGAAAAACCCCAGCTACCGGGATGTGCTGTACGTCGAAGAACTCATTGGTCCTTCCACCGTGAACACCATTCCGCCCGCAACATTCAACGCCTTCCGGGAGCACGGCAGACTCCGCATGAGCCTGACCGAAGATGTCGAGAGCGCGGCTGACACCATGGAATCCCTGGAGCGTGCCGGCATCGCGATGAAAACCGTCACAAACACCCTTTTGGACGAAGGCCTGCGCCAGTTTGCCGACGCCTTCGCGCAACTGCTCAAGGCCACCGGAACGCGCAAGACCACAGAATCCACTGCCAAGATTAATTCCATTTCGTACAATCTGCCGCCGAAGCTATCCGCTGCGGTGGAAAGCACGCTGACGGATTGGGCGAAAAACGACAAAGTTCGGCGTTTGTGGCGTGCCGATGCCTCGCTCTGGTCCGGAACAGACGAAAATCACTGGCTCGGCTGGCTGGGGATTACCGATGACCAGATAGTGCACAGTGACCACCTCACTTCCCTTGCTGCCGAAGTAAAGCAGGCGGGATTCAAGCACGCTCTTCTTCTGGGAATGGGAGGGTCGAGCCTTTGCCCGGAAGTCCTGCGGCTGACCTTT
>Ga0310910_10000183_pt1 | contig 30056 bp, 22 predicted proteins | sample GREbulkMGHF172_FD_203448 | JGI IMG/M metagenome (GOLD analysis project Ga0310910, IMG submission 203448) | Lab enrichment of tropical soil microbial communities from Luquillo Experimental Forest, Puerto Rico - GRE.bulkMG.HF172 | ecosystem: Environmental > Terrestrial > Soil > Tropical forest >... | reverse complement strand
CCAACTATCCGCAGCTCAAACCGCAGGTGCTCGTGCCCAACGAGAAGTGGGGCCGTGAGGCTGTCGCTGCAGGCGCAAAGCAGCTTGTGTTCGTTCTTTCCGTCTCTGAGTCGCACAACCGGAATAACGTTCGACGGACGCCCGACGAGTCAGCGCTAGAATACGGACGCCTGCTCAAGTCGATCCCCTCGAATATCGAGATGCGCCTCGATCTGGCGACGTCGTTCGACTGTCCCTTCGAAGGGCGCATCCCTGTTGCCAAAGCCCTCAGCTTGCTCGAAAGACTGGTCGCATTGAAGCCGGATGCCGAAATCTGCTTTTGTGACACGACGGGCCGCGCCGACCCCGCCCACGTGGAAGAACTTTTGCAGGCGGCCATGAAGCTGCTTCCGGATGTCAGGGTCTGGGCGCTGCATGCCCACGACACCTACGGACTCGGATTGGCCAATGTACATGCGGCCTGGCGCGTCGGAGTCCGCGTATTTGATGCCTCGTTTGCAGGTCTTGGTGGCTGTCCCTTCGCACCGGGAGCGACCGGCAATGTCGCGACTGAAGATCTGGTCTGGATGTTCCATCGCATGGGCATATCGACGGGAATCGATATCGACGCGCTGATTGCGGTTGCCAAGGAAGGAGCCGCGATTCCCGGCGGCCTTTCGGGCGGCCGCGTACGCAGCGCGCTTCTCGCCAACCCTGCGGCCTGCGCCCTGGCGCGGCCAGCTTGAAGTCCGGCTTTTTCATAATGCTCCCAAAGCGGAGCACCTGAATGATCTGAGGAAGGGAGGTCACAATGTCTTCAAGTGAGGCGGTAATGCGCGACGATGCAACCGCGCCTTGGTACTCGGGACTGACGTCTAGACATTGGCGGATTCTCTGGGGCAGCTATCTCGGCTGGATCTTCGACGGCTATGAGGCGGTTGCGCTCGTCTATGCCTTGGGTCCCGCATTAAACAGCATTCTCACGCCGGAGCAGGCGCAGGTGAAGCCTTACTACATCGGGCTTGCGATCGGCATCACACTGCTCGGCTGGGGCTTTGGCGGATTGTTGGGAGGCATCGCCGCGGATTACATTGGCCGCAAACGCATGATGATGCTGTCTATCTTGGGCTATGCGATGTTTACCGGCCTGACGGCGTTCGCCTTCAGCTTTACCCAACTCGCTATTTTGCGGTTCATCACCGGCCTGGCGATCGGCAGCGAGTGGAGCACAGGTATCGCGCTCGTCGCCGAGACCTGGCCCAACCGGGCGCGTCCGAAAGGCTGCGGCTTCCTGCAATCCGGCTTTGGTGCCGGCGCAGTCTTAGCCGCGATTGTTTGGCTCGTTCTCAGCATCTACAATCCACTGGGGTCCGAAAGCTGGCGGATCATGTTTGCGCTCGGCGCCCTGCCCGCTTTTGTTTGCCTGTATCTGCGGCGAGCGCTGGAAGAGTCCGAGCGCTGGATGACCGCGATTAAGGAACAACGCTGGGCTGCGACCACGGAGGACGCGCAGAGCGGCGCGGCACACAAGACCGCACAGCGTCCATTCACGCTCGCGGAAATCTTCCGTGAACCCGAGAGCCGGCGTCGTGTCCTATTGGCGACGGCCCTGTCCTTTGCGACCACGGTCGGATGGTGGGCAGTCTCTTCGTGGCTGCCTGTCTACACCGAAGTCCTCGCGAAATCGGCAGGGGAGCCTGCCGGGGTATGGGGTCCGCGCATCGGCATTGTCTATAATGTCGGCGCCATTGCCGCGTATGTCGTATCCGGCTTCGTCGCCGATGCGATGGGAAGGCGCGCTTTCCTGTTCTGCACGTTCGTGGGGTGTATCGTTACCTCGGTCCTGACGTACAATTGGTCGGGAAGTCTCGGCGCCTTCATGGTGATCGCCTTTATCAACGGAGCCTTTACTCTCGGCTTCGCATTCAGTTGGATGGCGATCTACCTGGTCGAGCTATTCACGCCAACCGTGAGGGCGACGGCGGCAAGCTTCGTGTTCAATGGTGCGCGCCTGATTGCCTGGATGTTCCCGATCATCGCCGGACAAATCGTTGCTTCGACGGGTGGTGTGGCTCGTGCGGCGCTGATCATGAGTAGCGCTTACGCTATTGGACTGATTGTCCCGTTTTTCGTACCGGAAACCGCTGGCAAGCCGCTACCTGCGTAACAGGAGTTAGCCTTGGCAGACGAGCCAATCTCGTCACCTATTTAACTGCTCCAATCCTTGTTATCCGCGAAAGCGGAACGAAGCGCGTGTCACGGCGGCCCTGCGCCGCTAAAACTGTTGCGCCCGCGCAAACTGCTGGGCTTCCGCCTCGGTCTCGAAAATGTGGGGAGCGACGTGGCGTTCGGTGAGCGCCTCCCCAAGTTTCAGCCGCATGAATGCACTGGTGGTGTAGCGTGACGCCGAACTGTAATAACGTTTCTCGAGATAGGCGATCATCGAGAAATACGTGTCGCTGACCAATGGATCGAGATAGAACCCGTCGTAACTCGCGATCATGGCGACCGGTTTGCCGATGTCGCGGCAACGCCGTTCGACCTCTCGCCGGATGCGGTCGACGTCTTCTATCGTCCTGACCTCAAAACCCTCGAAGTTGACAAACAGAATATTGCGTTCGGGATCGTAGCTGATGCGATCGGCAAGATTTCGGCCGAGCAGCGTGTGGTCCAGCCCCATCGGAGCGTTGCGGAAGATGCGTGGATCCATGGGCCGCACATTGCGGATCAGTGGTTTGAAATCCATCTGTCCGAGAACGTCGCGATCAAGATCGACCCCGGGAGCGATTTCGATCAATTCAAGCCCTGCCGGCGTCCGTTCGAGCACACAACGCTCGGTGACATAAAGGACGACTTGGCCGGTCTCGGCGGCTCGATCACCGCTGAATGTGATCTGCTCTACTTCTTTGATGAACTTTCGCGTGTTCCCCTCGCGCAAAACGTGCACCTTCTCGTCTTCGATCGCGATCTTCAACCCGCCACCGGTGAAAGTTCCGGCAAACACGATCTTCTTGGCGCTTTGCGAGATGTTGATGAAGCCGCCGGCACCGGCAAGCCGCTTCGAGAACCGGCTCACGTTGACGTTTCCGGCTGCATCGGCCTGTGCCATGCCTAAACAAGCCAGATCAAGGCCGCCGCCATCATAGAAATCGAACTGCTGGTTCTGATGAATCACCGCATCCGGGTTGAGCGCCGTACCGAAATTCAATCCACCTTGTGGCATCCCGCCGATGATGCCGGGCTCCGCCGTCAACGTCAGATGTTGCAGCACGTGCTCTTCGGCGGCCACCGCGGCTACCCCTTCAGGCATGCCGATACCCAGATTGACCACGCCACCCGGCGGAAGTTCGAACGCACATCGGCGCGCAATGATTTTCCGCTCGTCGAGTTCAAGCGGCGCAATCCTGTTCATTGGCACGCGCTGTCGGCCCGAGAAGGCGTGACTATAGGCTGTGCCATAGGTTTGCGCGTGATTCTCCGCCTCCGCGACCACTACGCAATCGACCAGGATGCCCGGAATTTGCACCTCGCGCGGGTTCAGGGTGTTTGCGGCGGCAATCCGTTCGACTTGCACGATGACGAATCCGCGTGAATTCTTCGCTGCCATCGCCATCGCGAGATTATCGAGCGTAAGGGCCTCCCGCTCCATCGTGATGTTGCCAGCGGAATCGGCTGTCGTTCCCCGTAGCAGCGCGACGTTGATTGGGAACGCCTTGTAGCGCAGCCATTCCTGGTTATCGATGTTCAGCAGCTCAACCAAGTCTTCCGTCGTCTTCTCGTTAAGCTTGCCCCCTTCAAGCCGCGGATCGACAAAGGAACGCAGTCCGATTTTGGTAATGGTACCCGGGCCGCCGGCGGCAATGCTTCGATAAAGATGCGAAATGCACCCGAGCGGCAGGTTGTAAGCCTCGATGCGGTTGGCAAGTGCAAGTTCGCCCAGTCGTGGGACCAACGCCCAGTGGCCGCCGACCACTCGCTTTACCAAGCCGTCATGTGCAAGCCGGTTCAGCCCGCGATCCTTCGAATCGCCGGGCGCGGCGGCAAACAGAAGGGTGAGGTCAGAAGGATGCCGCGTCTCCCGGTAGCGCTTCTCCAACGCGATCAACAATTCGTCCGGAGTTCCGACGCCGACGAAGCCCGAGGTGCACAGTGTGTCCCGGTCGCGAATGATGGCGACGGCCTCGTCGGCGGAAACGATCTTGTCTTTCATGGCCGCGCCCTACTCCCTGGCGACGAGCCAGTCGGCGATATTCTGGCTCAATTTGCCTTGCGACTTGCTCGAAACGAATAGCCCGACATGGCCGCCAGGCAACGGAATTTCCGTATAGTCGCTGCTACCGATCTTGCCGCCGAGGGCGCGAGAGCAATCCGGCGGAATAATATGATCGTCGAGCGCAAAGACGTTGAGGACCGGGGCCGTGATCGATTTCAGGTCAACCCTGCGGCCCGACAGCTCGAAGGTGCCGTCGATCAGGCGGTTGTCCTGGTAAAGCTCCTTCAACCACTGCTTGGCGGCCTCGCCGGGATGATGCGGTCGGTCGGCGAGCCACTTCTCCATGCGAAGGAAGTTCATGAACTTGTCTTCGTCATCGACGACATCGATCAGATCAAAATTGTATTTCGTCAGCGAGCGCATCGGCGTCATCATCGAGAACACCGAGCTCATGAACTCGCCGGGCAACACCCCATACGTCTCGACCAGTTTATCGATATCGGCGGGATCAAGGCTGCGGGTCCACAAATTGATGAAGCCGTGATGCGCCGCCTTGTCGTTGACATCAGCATGAAAGTCGATGGGCGTGATAGTGATGACGAGATTCTTCACTTTTTCCGGATGCAGTGCGGCATAGCACACGGTGAATACGCCGCCTTCGCAGATTCCGAGCAGCGTGACGCGATCGTGCCCGGTTTCCCTGCGGATCCGGTCTACTGCGGCGTCGATATAATCGTCGACGTAATCGTCGATAGTCAGCCAACGCTCGTTACGACCCGGTTGACCCCAATCGATGAGCCAGAGGTCGAGCCCTTTGTTGAGCAGGCTACGCACCAGAGAGCGATCCGGCTGAAGATCGGCCATGGTATAGCGACCGACCAACCCGTAGGCGACCAGCACCGGAGTCGACACCGTTTGCTGCGCCAACGGCTCATAACGGAAGAGCTCGACCTTGTCGCGCCGCATCACCAGATGCTTGGGCGTGGTCCCGACTTTGACTTCCTCGTCGCGAGTGTTGGCGATGAGCTGTGTTGCCTTGAAGACCTTTTCCGTGTTGGCGGCGATCTCTCGAGCGAGCCGCGCCGCCTGGTTTTCCTGCTCACTCATGGCTGGCCTTTCGACTGTGCCGTCTCGCGCCTGAGCGCGCGCACCTCACGCCTCAGTTCGGTGAGTTGACGCGTGACCTCGTCGAGGTCGCGACGGGTCGGCAGATCGAAAAGCGCGGAGATGGCGTCCGAGACATCGTTTTGGCGGCTGCGATACTGGAGGGCCGCCTGCAGCAATTCCTTCTGCGCTTTGAGAAAGGCATCAGTTCGCTGGTTCTTGATCAGCTCCTGATTGCTGATCTCAGCCCATTTCGCAAACATATCGCGCCAACCGAGCGACTCGGTTTTGCTTTTCGACATCGCTTCGAGGAACTGTCGCGATGCCTCTGTCCACGGCGCCGAGGCGACGGCGTTGTAGCTTGCCAAACGGGCCCGTAGATCGATCCAGGCTCCGAAAGCAAGCGCGAGCTTGCGGTCGAAATCCCAAACGTCCGCAAGCTGAGGGCCTTGTGCCATCCGTTCTATCGCGGCCGAAAGGTCGTTTACTTCGCCGGTCGTTTTCTCAGAGACCCGCGACATCATGAAGGGCGCGATCGAGCCAGACCACGCCTCGACCATGCGGCTTGAGGATTCCGCCATCGATTGCCACAGATTTGACCAGTCTGCTGCGGAGCCCGCGGCGTAACCGGTTTGTGTTTTGTCACTCATGGCAGCTCCCGTGGCGAGACGGACGATCCATGGGCTGTTCGTGCGCCGGCAAAATCAGGCGGCCGCTCGGTTTCCGAAAGCTTCGGTGTAGATCGCGAGCGCATCATCGTAATGCACCTCACGCGGGTTATTGACCAGAAGCCGGGTCTGCTTCATCGCGTCTTCGGCGAGCTTCTTCAGATCCCCAGCTTTGATCCCAACGTCGGCCAGCGACGGCGGCACTTTGCAGTCCCTGCAAATCGCAGCCATCGCGTCGACAAAAAGCCGCGCCTTCTGGCTCACCGATAGCCCTTCGGTGCGGGGATCGACGATCGCTGCGAGCTCGGCATAGAGCGGCTCCGCCTCCGGAAGATTGAAGCGTAGCACCTGGGTCAAGACCAGCGCGTTCGACAGGCCATGCGGCACGTGGAAGATTGCCCCGATCGGATAGGCCAGCGCATGCACTGCCGCGACCGGCGCATTGGCGAATGCCATGCCGGCCAGCATCGAGCCGAGCAGCATTTGCGACCGCGCTTCGAGGTTCGAGCCGTGGGCACAGACTGTGCGCACATTGGCCGACAGCAGCGACAGTGCCTGACGGGCAAGTTGGTCGGACATCGGATTTTTCTTGTGCTTGCTGGTGTATGCCTCGATGGCATGCACCATAGCGTCGATGCCAGTGGCCGCTGTAACTTGGGCCGGCAGGCCGAGCGTCAACTCCGGATCGAGGATCGCCCAGTCCGGCAGCAGACGCGGCGACACCACGCCCTTCTTCTCGGTAGTCGGCGTCGTCACGATGGCGATCGGTGTCACCTCCGAACCTGTGCCGGCGGTCGTCGGCACCAGCAAGAGCGGAAGACGCTCTCCCTTGGCAAGCCCCACGCCGTAAATGTCATCGAGGCGATCCGGCGTCTTGGCAAGATAGGCGACGAGCTTCGCCGTATCGAGTGCGCTTCCCCCGCCGATGGAGGCAACAAGCTCTATTCTGTTGTCTCGGCAAAGTCTGATCGCCCGCTCGACGATGTGCGACGGTGGATCGGCTTCAACCTCGTCGAAGACTGTCAGCGCGCAACCGTTTTTGATGAGACTTGCCTCGGCACCCTTGGTCAGGCCGGCATTGCGCACGCCCTTATCGGTGACGAGCAGCACACGTTCGACGCCATAGCCCGCGACCGTCTCCGCCAGCCTCGAAGAAGCACCCGCCTCAAAGAGTATGTTGGGTGGCGCCTGGAAGGTAAATGCTTTCATCGTTTGCTCCTTGCCAGAAAGGTCGGCTCCGCAATCGATTTCAAAAACCGGTCTCGCTGCACTCCTATTGTGCGGGCGCTTCCAGAGGTTTCACCCTGGCGCGGAGTTCGTCGACCAGAACCCGCTTGTTTTCCGAGTAATCGATCGGCACGACGACGAGATGGACGCCGCCCCCTTTGAAGGCCGCTTCAAGAGTCGGGATCAGCTCGCCCGACTTGGTAACCCGCGATCCCTTCGCGCCGTAACTCTCGGCATATTTCACGAAATCCGGATTGCCGAAGGTCAGGCCAAAATCCGGGAAATTGTCGACCGCCTGCTTCCACCGGATCATCCCGTAGGCGGAGTCCTCCAGAATTAGGATGACGAGATTGAGCTTGAGGCGAACCGCGGTTTCCATCTCCTGCGAATTCATCATGAAGCCGCCATCGCCGCATACGGCCATGACTCGCCGTTCTGGATAAAGGATCGCGGCCATCATCGCCGAGGGTAAGCCTGCGCCCATCGTCGCCAGTGCATTGTCGAGCAACACGGTGTTGGCAACATAGGTCCGGTAATTCCGGGCGAACCAGATCTTGTACATGCCGTTGTCAAGGGCGATGATTCCGTCCTCGGGAATGACCTGCCTCACATCGTGAACGATACGCTGCGGGGTCACCGGCCAGCGGTCTTCCTTGTTGCGGTCGGTGATGCGGCTCAGGATGCCTTCGCGAAGGCCAAGCAGCGCACCGGCGTGATGCAGTCGGCCTTCCACCCTGTCGGCGAGCAATTCGAGGCTCGGCCCGACATCGCCAACGACCTCGCATTGCGGGAAATAGACCTGCTCGACAGTTGCCGGAGTGTAACTGACATGGATGACCTGAGGCCCCTTCGGGCCCATGATGAAAGGCGGTTTCTCGATTGTGTCGTGGCCTATTGCGATAATGAGATCGGCGCGATCAACAGCCTCGTGGACATAGTCTCGCTCGCTAAGGGCTGCCGTTCCCATATAGAGGTTGCTTCCGCCGGGCACTGTACCCTTGCCCATCTGGGTGGTGAAGAACGGAATCTTCGTGCGGCGAACGAATCCACCGATACCGGCCGTGCTTCGCGGTCGCGATGCCGCCGCGCCGAGCATGATCAGCGGTCGCTTCGCAGCCAGGATCATCTCCGCTGCCCGATCGAGCGAAGCCCGATGCGCAACCGGAATCTCGATCGGGTGCTGAGGGACCACAGCGACCGGCTCGGTCTCCTCTCCAGCTATGTCCTCAGGCAGTTCAAGAAGGACCGGGCCCGGCCGCTCTTCAGCGGCAATCCGAAACGCATCTCGCACAAGCGTCGGAATCGTAGCGGAAGAGACGATCTGCCGCGACATTTTGGTGAGAGGTTTGAAGGAACCCACGACATCAACGATCTGAAAGCCGGCCTGGCGGCTCTTCATGATGCCTTTTTGCCCAGTGATCATAACCATTGGCATGGCGCCGAGCAGCGCATAAGCCGCACCCGTAGTAAGATTGAGTGCACCGGGTCCCAGTGTCGTGATGCAGACGCCGGGCTTGCCGGTCAGTCTGCCGTAGGTTGCGGCCATGAAGGCTGCGCCTTGCTCATGGCGGGTCAGGATCAGCTTGATCTTCGAATTGCGCAAGCTTTCGACGACATCCAGGTTCTCTTCGCCGGGAACGCCGAAGATACGGTCGACGCCTTCGTTCTCCAACGCAGCAACGAGTAGATCGGAACCTTTAGGCATTGTCATTCCCCTCTCATCATGCGCCGCCGCCAGCGCCTTCATGACGCTATTTGAAGTAACCCAGCAGCATCAGAACCACCGTTACGGTAACGGCACCCCCGATGCGGGTTGCAATCTGAGCAAACGGCATGAGCTGCATCCTGTTGGCCGCTGTCAGAATCGCAACGTCGCCGGTGCCGCCCTGCCCGCTGTGGCAGGCGTTCACGATCGCGGTTTCGATCGGGTACATCTTCATGAGACGGCCAACGACAAAACCGGCCGCCATGATGGTGACGACGGTCGAGACGATGGTGATGATGTTGGTGAGATGGAACGCCGCGACCAGCTTGTCCCAGGGCGTCAGCGCGACGCCGATGGCGAAGAGAAGCGGATAGGTCATGTTGGTACGTACGAATTCGTAAACCACCATGGCGCCCTGTTGCAGTTCCGGCGACACGGCACGGGTCAGCTTCGCGAGGACAGCCAGGAAGAGCATGGCGACCGGCGCCGGCAAGCCGATCAGGTGATTAAAGAGCACGCCGAGCAGATAGAGCGTGATCGCGGTCAGGCCCGCAGCCGCGATCGTGCTTACACCGACATGGCCGACGCCCTGCTCCTCGCCGCCCTCCTCGTGCACGGCATGGATATCAGTGCCGTCATCCGTGTGCGGCTGCAGCCGTCCTTCACCGGTCAGGGAGGGATATTTCTTGCCGACAAAATTCAGAGCCCCCGAAAGCAGGATGGCGGTCAGGCTTCCCAGCATCACGGGTGGCAGAACTTGCGCAAAGACTTCGCCTTGCGGTACCCCCGTCAGGGCGGCATATCCGATAGACAACGGAATGGCGCCTTCGCCAACGCCGCCTGCCATAATCGGTACCACGACATAAAAGAAGGTATGGTGGGCGCCTAGTCCGAGCAGGGTCCCGACAGCCGTCCCGACCAACGCAGCCACAATGGACCCGACAGCGAGCGGCACGAATATTTTCAGGAATCCCCTGATCAGAACGTCCCTGTCCATCGCGAAGATGCTGCCGACGATGATTGACGCGATAAAGAGATAAAGAAAGTTGGTCGACTTCGTGAACTCAACGATCGACGTTTCGATCTGCCTCGGAATGAGATGATAGTATGCAAGAGCCGATGGAATGAAAGTCGCAAAAATCGCTCCGGCACCGATGTTGCGCAAAACCGGAATCCGTTTGCCGATCTCGGCGCACGTGAAGCCGCCTACTACAAGCACCACGATCATCGTCGGACCATCCGATTTGATCTCGCCCACGGCGACGAGTGCGGCGATCAGGCCGATCAACAAAACATATATGGGTAAGGGGATAATACCGATCCGGAAATCCAGCAGTCGCCACCAGCCTTCAGGCCAGAAAACGCGAGTCGCTTGTGCGGCCGAATCTGCGCGCGGAGAAATAGCGTCTACGTCATGCGTTGACATGCCGTTCCCTCCTGATCGCGAGGGCGAACTTTCGATCGCTGCAACCAAGTAGCAGCGAGCGGAAGTCGTCCCATTCTTCTATTTTGCTGACAGAAGATGATAGGTTAAACTTGGTGTCAACAACTACTTCTCACGCGGGTGCCGCGGAGTTTTCGAACTCTGAAGGTGACGATGGTGTCGGTCAGTCCGTTCGCGGCGTGAAGCAACGTTCCGACGTCCGAGATTTGCCATAGCCCTCACGATACCGCGGCCCGGCGGAGCCGCTCGCGCACACCTGATCGTTATTGTCGGCTGGAACATGGTTTGGCTGAAACACTGGTATGAGGCTTTCGCCGGCAGGACGGATCGTCGAGACCAAAAGCCCGACCCTCTTTTGCGTTCGTCAGCGCCTTGACAGCCCAGGTATTGGAGAATTCCGATGGTCACTGTTGCCCGAATTGATCCCGATCGGCTCCTGACATTCGCTACAGCCGTCTACGTCGCGGCCGGTTTGCGCGAACCCGACGCCCGTCTCTGCGCAGACACGCTGGTCCAGGCCGATTTGTGGGGCCACCAGTCCCACGGTGTCATGCGGCTTTCCTGGTACGCCGCGCGCCTGAAGGCCGGCGTGTGCGAACCGAAGGCAAAGCCCGAGTTTGTCGTCGATGCTGGCGGTCTTGCCTTGATCGACGGGCATGACGGAATGGGCCAGATGCTCACGGCAAGGGCGGCGCAGGAGGCAGTCCGTCGAGCGAAGACGCATGGCATTGCGGCGGTCGGCGTGCGCAATTCCAATCACTTCGGCACCGCCCTGTACTTCACGCTGATGGCCGCACGCGAAGGCTGCGTGGCCTTCCTGTCCACAAACGCCAGTCCCGCTATGGCTCCATGGGGCGGTCGAAAGAAGACGGTCGGCACCAATCCGTGGTCTTGGGCGTGTCCGGCCGGGTCACACGCGCCGATGGCTCTCGACATCGCCAATACCGGCGTCGCGCGCGGAAAGATCTATCTGGCCAAGCAGAAGGGGCAGCCGATTCCCGAAGGATGGGCGATCAACACGGCCGGAGCGCCAACCACCGACCCTGCGGAGGCGATCGAGGGAATCATCCTGCCGATGGCACAGCACAAGGGCTACGCGATTGCTTTGATGATGGACATGCTGTCGGGCGTTTTGACTGGCAGCGGGTACGGCGCCGAGGTGGCCGGACCCTACCAAGCTGAGCGTCGCAGCCGAGCGGGTCATCTCATGATCGCGTTGAACATCGAGGCGATGCAGCCCCTGGCGGAGTTCAACGTCCGAATGGAATCCTTGATCAAGCAGATCAAATCGGTGCCTCTGGCTCAAGGATTCGAGGAAGTGTACTACCCCGGCGAAATCGAGGCACGCAACGATGCGCGGAACCGTCGTGACGGTCTTTCGCTTCCGGACGATACTTTGCAAGATCTGAGGCAATTGGCAAACGGGTACGAGCTCCGGAATCTGCTCCCGTTCTAATTTGTTGCAGCGAATGAGATCATCTCTCGTGCAACACGACAGCGGCTTTTGCTGCGAAACGAACCGACACCTACGAATACTCAGTCGGAAGCTTCCGCCCAGTAACTCCTTCCAACCGGTTTCACTCTGCCAGTGCGGCGGACGTCGGGATTGCGCTGCTTTGCGCCTGCCGTTATGGTGCACACTGGTCCGCAGCCAACCGGATTGACCCATGCCAACGGCGGCCTTGGCCCCCCTCGATGAGACGATCACGATCGGGGAGCTCACGCGCGATCCCTATCCAATCTACAGGCGCCTGAGACGCGAAGCGCCCGTATTACGGGTCAAGTCCGTGGGCCGCACTTTTCTCACAAAGGCCGACGACACCAAATACGTGAAGGACAACGCGGCGTTGTTCAGTTCGAACGACCCGAATACGCCCATGAAGCGCGCCTTTCTCGCTCATACGCTGATGCGCAAGGATCACGACGAGCACCGGACCGAGCGCATGGCGATGATGCCGGCCCTGATGCCGAAGACGATCGAATCCGTCTGGGCACCACTGTATGCGGAACTGGCCGCGGAATATCTTGACCGGCTGCCGCGCAGCGAGGTGGTCGACCTCTTTCCCGCTCTCGCGGGACCACTTGCCGCGCGTATTCTGGCGCTTGCAATGGGCGTTCCGGACGCGAGCGATGAGGACATGCAGCGATGGTCGCAGACGCTCATCGACGGTGCCGGCAATTTCGGCTGGACGCCGGGGCCCTTCGAAGCGACCGACATCGCCAATGCGGAGATGGACAAATGCATCCGCGCCAACGCGGAACGCGTGCAGGCCGAGCCGGATTCCTCGGCGCTCTCCTGCATGGTGAACGCGAAGAATCCGATTCCAGAAAGCCAGATGATCGCCAATGTTAAGATCGCGATCGGCGGCGGCATCAACGAGCCACGCGACGCCCTGCTGACGATCCTCTACGGCTTGTTGACCAATCCGGATCAGCTCGAAGCTGTGCGAGCGGGCGGCAAATGGCGCTCCGCCTTTGAAGAGGGAGTGCGGTGGGTCGCGCCGATCCAGGCGAGCTCACGGCTCGTTATGGAGGACACGGAGATTCGCGGTTGCTTCATCCCAAAGGGCGACACCGTGATGACGATCCAGGCGTCGGCGAACCGAGACGAGGACGTCTTCGAAGACGGTGAGAACTACAACGCGCTGCGCGAGCCAAATCCTCACCAGGCCTTTGGCAACGGCCCGCATCATTGCGCGGGCGCGCATCTGTCGCGGCGAACCGTTGGCGCCATCCTGTTGCCGATGCTGTTCGAGCGCTTCCCCAACATGTCCTTGCCCGATCCGGCGAGCGTGCGCTGGCATGGATTCGGTTTCCGCGGCCCGCTCAATCTGCCGGTTCTCCTGCAATAGGAAAATTTCCAAGGGTTTCCGGCTAGCGTCGCCGCAACTGCGAACCTTTATTTCCTCTCGCCAAAAGCTCATAAATTGGGAGGGTTCAATGGAACGACGCGAAGTGCTTCTGTTAACGACGGGTGGGTTAGCCGGCTTGGCCACTACGAAGGTATCGGCGGAAACAGCCGCAGCGGCCGACGAAAAGCGCGATCTCTCCTTCATGATGTTTCCAGGAAATTACACTTGGTCGGCGGCGATCCGCGGCGTCATCGCCAGCGAAATGTGGGGCGGCGCCGATCTCGGCGAAATCAACAAAGTGTCTACGGCACTCAAGCCGGATGTCGGCAACAATGCGGCCTGGTTCTCTCAGTGGAGCGCGATGGCGCGTAAGGTAGCTGCGCTCGGCGATGAAGCGGCCGGCAAAGGGTACAAAGCTACAGCCGCCGCGGCCTATATGCGTGCGGCCAACTACTACCAAGTCGGCGAGCGCCTCCTGCAACCACGCACGGACCAAAGTCAAATGGCTTACGGGAACGCCGTCAGCCTCTTCAAGAAGGGAATTGACGAGGTTCAATTGCTTTCGATTGAGCCGGTCGAGGTTCCTTTTGAAGGCGGCAAGAGCCTCCCGGCCTATTTCGTCAAAAACCGCAATGCCGGCAGCGCTCCGTTGCCCACCGTGGTGTTTTTCGACGGGCTCGATATCACTAAGGAGATACAATACTTCCACGGCGTGCCCGAATTAGCGAAGCGCGGTCTGGCTACACTCATTGTCGATATTCCGGGCACCGGAGAATCGATCCGTTTCCGCGGCATGCCGGCACGCTTTGACAGCAACGTCGCAGGCTCCGCGGTTGTTGATTATCTCGGCACACGAAGCGACGTCGATCGAGAGCGGATCGCCGTCATGGGCATCAGCCTCGGCGGCTATTATGCGCCACGCGCCGCAGCGTTCGAGCCGCGCTTCAAGGCTTGCGTTTCCTGGGGCGCCATTTGGGACTATTACGCGACTTGGAAACGCCGCATCGACAAGGCCTTCCAGTCCTCGCTTTCAGTGCCAGGTGATCACATCAAGTGGGTACTCGGCGTCTCTAGCCTCGATGATGCCCTTGAGAAGCTTAGGGATTGGCGGCTGGCCGGCGTTGCCGAGAAGGTCAAATGCCCATATCTCCTCACCCATGGCGAGCGCGACGCGCAAATTCCGCTCGAAGATGCTCAAGCGCTCTTCAATGCCATTGGCGCCACGGACAAGACCATGAAAGTGTTTACTGTTGAGGAAGGTGGCTACGAGCACTGTCAGGGTGACAACGTTACCCTGGGGATCACCTACATTGCGGATTGGCTGTCAGACAAACTCGGTGCTCAACGGCGGTCATGAAAGCAGAATGCCTCCTCGTTGAAATTCGCCTTTAGCCAAGCCGAATTTGGAAGGGGATTTGACGCCGGATAAAGACCCGCCAAAGCGCAGCGCAGCTAGACTTCGGTTCCAGAGCCCTGCAGATACCCTTTCAGTTTCGGATTTGGCATTACGATCGATGCGACAAAAGCGATGGCGCACATGAAGGTCACATACCAGTAGAAATTGGACTCCACTCCGTTATCCTTGAACAAGAGCGCCACGTATTCGGCGGAGCCGCCGAAGATCGCGTTGGCGATTGCATAGGCAAGCCCGACGCTCATCGCCCGTACCTCGGGCGGAAACATTTCCGATTTAACGAGTCCACTGATCGACGTGTAGAATGAGACGATGGCGAGCGCCAACATGATCAGGAAATACGCGGCGTAAGGACTCTTGACGTCGCCGATGGCATACATGAGGGGGACCGTGAACACGGTCGCGAGGGCCCCAAACAACAGCATGGATGTCTTGCGGCCGAAGCGGTCCGAAAATGCGCCAAATGGCGGCTGCAAGATCATGTAGGTGCAGAGCACCGCTGTCATCACTATGTTCGCGGTTCGATCGTTCATATGCGCGGTGTTGATCAGATACTTTTGCATATAGGTCGTGAATGTGTAGAAGATCAGCGAACCGCCGGCGGTATAGCCAAGAACGATCAGGAACGCCCGGGTGTGATGCTTGAAGATTTCGCGCAACGAACCGGCTTCCTTGCGTGAACGAGTTTCAGCAGAAGATGTTTCTGTCAGTGACGCCCGCAGAAACAAGGCGACTATCGCGAAGACGGCCCCTATAAAGAACGGGATGCGCCATCCCCAGGCTCTCAATTCAGTGTCAGACAGCAACAGTTGAACGACCAACACCACGAGTGAGGCGAGCAACTGGCCGCCGATCAGCGTGACATACTGGAATGAAGCATAAAAACCTCGCTTGCCCGGCGGCGCCACCTCGCTCATATAGGTAGCACTGGTGCCGTATTCGCCGCCGACCGAGAACCCCTGCACCATGCGCGCGAGCAGCAGCAACACAGGTGCTGCCGTTCCAATCGTCGCATAGGTAGGCATTGTGGCGATGGCCAGCGATCCTGCGCACATCATCAGAACCGAGATCATCATCGAGTTCTTTCGGCCGAATTTGTCGGCAACGAAGCCGAAAACATAGCCTCCAATCGGCCGCATCAAAAAGCCGATCGCGAACACTGCTGCAGTCTGCAAAAGTTGCGTGGTCTGATTGCCCTTCGGAAAGAAGGCCGGCGCGAAATAAAAAGCCGTGAATGCGTAGGCATAGAAATCGAACCACTCGACAAGATTGCCGGATGAGCTTCCGAAAATTGCCCAAACCCTTCGGCGGATTTCGGCGCGATCATCCGGCATTGCTCCGCCGACCGTCATCGTGTCGCTGGTCATCGCCCTGCCTCCGCCTCACGGATTGTCTAATTCTTGTTTTTTGGACCAGTAGCCGAGAACGAATTGCGCCGCAATGGCCGTGGTTCTCGGCAACTTCGCATTCGGCCCTGCGGCAGCAGCGGCCAACGCGGAGCGGCTAACCGACAAATCCAGTCAGGTGAGGCGGGCCGCAGTGTTGCAGGTTTACGAGAAGCACGATCAGTCCCTGAAGTCGACCATCACCGCAAGACACCTGCGCGTGGCGGCCCTCACACTTCGTGCCGATCCCTCCCCGCACTTTCTTGCCCCATCGAGTTTGGAACGGCATTTTTGGGCGTTGGAGACAGACGCGCCCAACTGGCTTTGGAAGCGACGTCTCCAAACAGAGACGAGGAATCGGAAGCCACCGCCCGCGAGAAACGGCCGCAAAAGCGGCCTTTCTGCCGTCTCCGAAAGCCAATTTCAAAAAAACTGATACTAAGATATTGATATAATTGAATTATCTGCCGCGCAGCCAACGCATGCGGCCAGCGACCCGTGCGCCAAGCTCGCGAAAATAAATCTCACTTCCCGGAGGGATTAGACTGACGTAGCTCGCTGAGCCACCCCTACGCCCTGCAACCCCTTGGCTTGATTTTGATCAATTTGGCCGTGCCTCCCTGCCTTAGCCTAGTTCACAGACTGACATGCTCGGCAAACCGCGATCTCCTTGACCTCACATTGAGACCGCCAGCCGAACGCTTTTCCAAGCTTGAGGAATAGGGCGTTATTCGCATCGTTCCCAAGGTCGTGGTTCTGATGCGAGGCAATCTGATTTCGCGCCGTGGAGGTCCAAATGAACTACTGCGTAGTGGTACATGCGGTTGGCAAAGAGCTGGACAGCTTGCGGGGAGAAGCCTATCGCGTCTCGCGCGACGCGAGAGGGGATTGGTATGCTGAGCGGCGAAAGTCGGGAATTGCGTTTTGCTTTGAGAGTGCGGACGCGCGAAGCAGATTTTGTGCGATCTGCGCTGCAGAAAACGTAAAGTACAGCACGGAAAGCTAGAAGACTGTTAAGGGGCGACACGCGTGCGCAGGGACCGTTGATCGCCCGAACGTAATGGGCTGGTGCCGCATCCGCCATGACCCAGCGGCTCCAACGCGACGAATGGGCGGTCAAACCTCTATTCTCATACCGCTGGTCGGATCGCCCAGCACACATCTTACCAACGCCGGTCCGTGGATCAACGCTGGCATCAAGTACAGGGTTGCCGACGCAACGAGAGAGGAGCAGATTGGATCGGCTGTCGAGCCCTGCTGCGATCCGGGTCGTGACGCGAGTCTGATTCTCGCCTCCAGCAAGATTGAACGGCGCCACAAGGTGCGAGGAGGAGACGCCATGAAAGCCCCCATGAAGCTTCTGTGGGTCGGAATCGCGATCCTTGGAGCAACTGCCCTTGCTGTCGTTGCACTCTCCCGGGGCGAGACGATCAATTCGGTCTGGCTGGTCACAGCCGCTATTTGCACATATTTGATCGCGTATCGCTTCTACGGTTTGTTTATCGGCCGCGCCGTCATGCAGCTTGATGCGACGCGTGCAACCCCTGCCTATCGCCATAACGATGGTCTCGACTATGTACCGACCAATCGCTATGTGCTGTTCGGTCACCATTTCGCTGCGATTGCCGGCGCAGGGCCGTTGGTGGGTCCGGTCCTTGCCGCGCAGATGGGTTACTTACCCGGGACCCTGTGGATCCTGGCCGGCGTGGTGTTTGCCGGGGCGGTTCAAGATTCGCTCGTTCTTTTCCTCTCGACGCGACGCGACGGCCGTTCGCTTGGTGAAATCATCCGTTCGGAAATGGGCGCAACCGCCGGCGGCATCGCTCTCGTCGGCGTCTTTTTGATCATGATCATCATTCTCGCGGTGCTCGCGCTCGTCGTCGTCAAAGCACTGGCCGGCAGTCCGTGGGGCGCATTCACGGTAATTTCCACAATTCCCATCGCTATTTTTATGGGCGTCTATTTGCGATTCATCCGTCCCGGCAAAATCGCCGAGATGAGCATAATCGGCTTCGTGTTGCTGATGACTGCTTTGATCTACGGAAGGAGCATCGCGGAAAACCCAAGCATTGCGCCGTACTTCAACTATTCCGGCGAGATACTGGCCATCATGCTGATTTTTTATGGTTTTGTCGCTTCGGTGCTGCCGGTGTGGCTTTTGCTCGCGCCCCGTGACTATCTATCGACCTTTCTCAAGATTGGTGCAATCGCCGGCCTTGCGCTAGGCATCCTGTTTGTCATGCCGCCCCTGAAAATGGCGGCCGTCACGCGCTTCGTCGACGGCACCGGCCCCGTGTTTGCCGGCGCGCTGTTCCCCTTCCTTTTCATTACGATAGCCTGCGGCGCGGTGTCGGGTTTTCACGCGTTGATTTCATCTGGCACCACTCCAAAAATGATCGAAAACGAAACGCAGATTCCGTTCATCGGTTATGGCGGCATGCTGATGGAGAGCTTCGTCGCGATCATGGCGATGGTGGCCGCGAGCGTGATCGAGCCGGGCGTCTATTTCGCCATGAACAGTCCGAGTGGACTAATAGGTACCGATGCTGCGGCGGCTGCCACCGCGATCGGGTCGTGGGGTTTCGTCGTGACGCCGGAGATGCTGACGGACACAGCACGCTATGTCGGCGAAACCACGATCCTCTCGCGCGCGGGCGGCGCACCGACGCTGGCGGTCGGCATGGCCGAAATCTTCTCTAACGTCCTCGGTGGTAAGGCATTGATGGGATTCTGGTATCACTTTGCCATTCTGTTTGAGGCCCTGTTCATACTAACCGCCGTCGATGCTGGAACGCGTGCCTGCCGTTTCATGGTGCAGGACATGATCGGAGCGGCGGTACCGGCCTTCCGCAATACCGAGTCTTGGGTCAACAACCTGCTTGCGACAAGCATTGCCGTTTCGATGTGGGGCTACATCCTCTATACCGGTGTTGTCGATCCACTCGGCGGAATCAACACGCTGTGGCCCCTGTTTGGTATCTCCAACCAGATGCTTGCGGGCATAGCGCTCATCACCTGCACGGTCGTTTTGTTCAAGATGAAACGGCAGAAATATGCTTGGGTAGCGGCGATACCGGCGCTGTGGCTGCTGATATGTACGCTAACCGCGGGCCTGCAGAAGGTATTCCACGACGACCCGGCGATCGGCTTCCTGTCGCACGCTAGTCGTTTCGGCGCGGCGCTAGCCGAAGGCAAGGTGCTTGCACCGGCGAAGAATGCCGATCAGATGCGCCAGATTGTGTTCAACGACTACGTTGATGCGACTCTCGCCTTCGTTTTCGTTCTGGTCGTGTTTTCCATTCTGATTCTTGGTCTGCTGGAAATTCGCCGGGCCAGGGCCAACGACCGGCCGAGCATGCGCGAAACCGGCGCCGAGCGGGCGGGAATGGCCCATGCGTGAAACGATCTTCAACCTGCCGTGGAAACCACCCGCAGCGAGCCGGCTCAAGCTGCTTGTCTCTCGCATGAGCGAGACGGGCAGGCTCATGGTCGGAATCCCGGATTACGACCGCTACGTCGAACATATGTCGACGAGGCATCCCGAACAGCAGATCATGAGCTATCGCGAGTTCTTCAACAATCGCCAGCAAGCGCGATATGGCATGGGAATGAAGCGCTGCTGTTAGACAGCACGGGCAGGTCGGATCATTTCCTTTTCTGCGGCGGCAGATCGGTACAATGACCCTCAAAAACCTCGGCAGCCATGCCTATTGATTCACCCAGCGTTGGATGCGGATGAATGGTTTTGCCGATGTCCGCAGGCTCGCAGCCCATCTCGATCGCAAGGCAGATTTCGCTGATGAGATCGCCGGCATGCATGCCGACAATGCCACCGCCAATCAGCCGATTCGTCTTTTGATCGAAGAGGAGCTTCGTAAAGCCCTCGTCGCGCCCATTCGCGATGGCTCGGCCAGAGGCAGCCCACGGAAAAACCGCCTTGCCGAACTTGATCCCCTCAGACCTGCACTGCTCCTCGGTCTTGCCGGCCCAGGCGACCTCCGGATCGGTGAAGGCCACTGAAGGGATCTGGCGCGCATCGAAGAAGGACCTTTCTCCGTGCGCCGCTTCCGCTGCTACGTGTCCCTCATGCACTGCTTTGTGCGCCAGCATCGGCTGTCCAATAATATCGCCGATCGCAAAGATATGCCCGACATTGGTACGCATCTGCTTATCGACATTGATGAACCCGCGATCCCCCACAATCACACCGGCCTTTTCCGCACCGATCTTGTTGCCGTTCGAGGCCCGGCCAACGGCCACGAGAACGAGATCGTACAATTGCGGTTTGGTCGGCGCCTTCTCGCCTTCAAAGCTCACCTCGATGCCTGCATCGATTGCCTTGGCACCGACCGTTTTCGTCTTGAGCATCACATTGTCGAAGCGAGATGCATTCATCTTTTCCCAGACTTTGACAAGGTCCCGGTCGGCGCCGAGCATCAGTCCGTCAAGCATTTCGACGACGTCGATCCGTGCACCGAGCGTCGAATAAACCGTCGCCATCTCAAGCCCGATAATGCCGCCACCGATCACCAGCATCCGCCTGGGAATCGACTTCAGTTCCAGCGCTCCGGTCGAATCGACAATGCGAGGGTCGTTTGGCAGGAACGGCAGTTTCGCGGACTGGCTCCCTGCAGCGATGATCGCTTTCGCAAACTTGACTGTCTTCTTGCCGTTTCCCGCGGTCACCTCGAGATGATTGGGATCAACGAAAGCGCCCACGCCCCGAACGACTTCAACCTTGCGTGCCTTCGCCATGCCGGCGAGACCGCCGGTCAGTTTCCTGACTACGCCATTTTTGAAGCTACGTAATTTGTCGAGATCGATCTTCGGCTCACCAAAGGAAATCCCATGGTCGGGCAGATGCCTGACCTCGTCCATCACTGACGCCGTGTGCAGAAGCGCCTTGCTCGGAATGCAGCCGACGTTGAGACAGACGCCGCCGAGCGTCTCATAGCGCTCGACGAGCACCGTCTTCATATCAAGGTCTGCCGCTCTGAAGGCAGCCGAGTAGCCGCCTGGACCGGCGCCGAGTACTAGAATATCGCACTCGAAGTCCGCCTTGCCGGCATACGACGCCGCCACGGTTGGCGCTGGTGCTGGCGGCAAAGACTTGGCGTTAGAGGAGACTGAAGCTTTAGGCGCCGTTGCCTCGCCGGCCGCTTCGGCGATCAGGATTACCGAGCCTTCGCTCACCTTGTCATTGACTTTGACCTTCAACTCTTTCACGACACCGGCATGTGATGAAGGTATTTCCATCGATGCCTTATCGGACTCGACCATTATCAAGCCCGTATCGACGGCGATCGTCTCGCCGACCCGCACCATGACTTCGATGACTGCAACGTCTTTGAAGTCGCCGATATCCGGTACCTTCACTTCAACCTGTTGAGACATTTTCGGTCTCTCCGATCTCAGAACAACACGCGCCGCAGATCGGCGAGCACATTGGCAAAGTAGCTGTTGAAGCGCGCAGCCGCGGCTCCATCGATTACGCGGTGATCCCACGAAAGTGAAAGCGGCAGGGTCAGACGCCAATTCGAGGTCTTGCCGTCGGGCGAATGTTGCTTCCAATAGCTCTTGCAGACCCCCAGGATCGCTACTTCCGGTGCATTGATGATCGGCGTGAAATAAGTGCCACCGATGCCACCGAGTGACGAGATCGAGAATGTTCCACCCTGCATCTGGTCCGGTTTGATCTTGCCCTCACGCGCCAGTTTGGCGAGTTCGTTCATTTCCTTTGCTATTTCCGGAACCGTTTTCTTGTCGGAGTCGCGGATTACCGGGACCATCAGACCGTTCGGCGTGTCTGCCGCAAAGCCGATGTGCCAATAGCTCTTGTATACGAGGGTTTCACCTTCAAGGCTGGCGTTAAATTCCGGAAACTTCTTCAGCGTCGCGACAGCCGCCTTCACCATGAAAGGCAGGAGAGAAAGCCTGACACCACTCTTCTCGAGTTCCTTGTTCATTTTCAAGCGGAACTGCTCGAGATCAGTGATGTCTGCCTCGTCATGATTGGTTACGTGCGGAATCAGGACCCAATTGCGATGCAAGTTGGCCGCGGAAATCTTCTTGATGCGTCCAAGCTCCTTGCGTTCGATCGGGCCGTATTTCGCGAAATCGACCTTTGGCCAGGCTAGAAGCTCAATACCTCCGACGCCGCCTGCGCCTGAAGCCGCGGGCTGCGCGGCCCTCGGCGCCTCACCCTTCGCAAATGCCTCGACGTCTTCGCGGAGGATACGACCGTGATTGCCCGTTCCCTTGACTTTGCCGAGATCTACACCTCTCTCTCTCGCCAGCTTGCGCACAGCCGGACCGGCGTAAGCAAGCGCGAAGGCCGTTTCGTCAATACCACCGGTCGCCGCCGCGGGAGACACCACGGGTCCAGCCGATGCGGGCCGCTCTGCTGCTACTCCGGGGGCAGAGTCCACGTGCGCCGGAGCATCGCCCGTGGCGAGAGCCAGAATGATTGAGCCCTCGCTCACCTTGTCGCCGATTTTGACCTTGATCTCGCGCACGACGCCTGAAAGCGGCGCCGGCACGTCCATCGTCGCCTTGTCGGACTCGAGCGAGATCAACGGATCCTCCGCCTTCACGCTGTCGCCGGGCTTTACGAAGATTTCGATGACCGGCACGTCTTTGAAATCGCCGATGTCGGGAACCCGCACCTCGGCCACGCCGGCCGGCGCACTAACGGGTGCCGGTGGTGCGCTTACGCTGGGACGAGCAGCAGCATGTTCGGCACCCGCGGCCTCAAACTGCATGATGACGACGCCTTCGCTCACTTTGTCGCCGACATTGACGGCAATCGACTTGACAACGCCCTCGCGCGGCGACGGCACCTCCATCGTCGCCTTATCCGATTCAAGCGTGATCAGTGGATCTTCTACCTTCACATGGTCTCCCGGCTTGACAAACACCTCGATCACCGGAACTTCCTTGAAGTCGCCGATATCAGGCACCTTGATGTCGATCAGATTACTCATCTCACTGTTCTCCGATCGCGGCTCAGACCGTCCAGGGCGCAGCACGCCCGGCATCCAGGTTATATTTGGCGATGGCCTCGGCGACGACGGCCGGCTTGATCGCACCGTCATCCGCGAGCGCTTTCAGAGCGGCGACGACAATGTAATAGCGGTCGACCTCGAAGAAACGTCGCAGATTCTTGCGGTAATCGCTCCGACCGAAACCGTCGGTGCCTAAGACCACATATCGCCTTCCCGCAGCATGTACGTATTCACGGATTTGATCCGCGTAATTTCGGATATAATCGGTCGACGCGACGACCGGGCCTTCGTGCCCTGCGAGTTGGGTTTGAACCCAGCTTGCTCGCCGTGGCTCCGTAGGATGCAACAAGTTCCAGCGCTCGGCGGCCATTCCGTCACGTCTGAGTTCGTTGAAACTCGTCGCGCTCCAGATATCGGCGACGATGCCAAAATCCGATTTGAGCAAGTCACCGGCGGCGATGACCTCGCGCAGGATCGACCCCGAACCCATGAGTTGCACGCGAAGTTTTTTTTGCGCAGCCTTGCCGCTGTCCTTTAATAGATAAAGTCCCTTGAGAATGCCCTCCTCCGCACCCTTGCCAGCTTCGGAAAGCCCGGGATGCGGATAGTTCTCGTTCATTAACGTTATGTAGTAATAAACGTCCTCCTGCGCCTCATACATGCGCCTCATGCCCTCTCGGACGATGGTCACGACCTCGTACGCAAACGTCGGATCGTAGGACACGCAGTTCGGAATGGTGCTGGCAAGAAGGTGGCTATGGCCGTCCTCGTGCTGGAGCCCCTCTCCGTTCAGCGTCGTGCGGCCTGCTGTGCCACCGAGCAAAAAGCCGCGCGCGCGCATGTCGCCGGCGAGCCAGGCGAGATCGCCCACGCGCTGCAGACCGAACATGGAATAGAAGATGTAGAAGGGAATCATCGGAACATTGTTTGTGCTGTAAGACGTCGCGGCGACGATCCAACTCGACATCGCCCCACCCTCGTTGATCCCCTCCTGCAGCACCTGACCGCTCTTGTCTTCGCGATAGTACATCAATTGATCCGCGTCCTGCGGGCGGTAGAGTTGGCCGACAGACGAATAAATGCCGAGCTGTCGGAACATGCCCTCCATACCGAAGGTCCGGGATTCGTCGGGCACAATTGGCACAATGTGCTTCCCAATGGCCTTGTCGCGCACGAGCGTGCCGAGCATTTGCACGAAAGCCATCGTCGTCGAGATTTCGCGCTCGCCAGTATTTTCCAAAAGCCGCTGAAACGTCGACAGCGGCGGGATTTGGAGCGTGGCGGATTTGCGTCTGCGCTGCGGCAGGCTGCCGCCCAGCGCTGCCCGCTGAGCCCGAAGGTACTTCATCTCCGGACTGTTTTCCGGGAGCTTGACGAAAGGAACTTTCGACAAATCCTCGTCCGCGACGGGTACCGCGAACCGGTCGCGAAAACCCCGCAGAGCGTCCTGCGTCATCTTCTTGGCTTGGTGGGCGATCATTTGCCCTTCGCCCGACTCCCCCATGCCATAGCCCTTCACGGTCTTTGGCAGGATGACCGTCGGCTGCCCCGTATGCTTCACGGCTCTTGCGTAGGCCGCAAAGATTTTTACGGGATCGTGGCCGCCGCGCGTCAGACCCCAAATCTCTTCGTCGCTCATGTCGGCGACGAGTTCCTTCAATTCGTCGTACTTGCCGAAAAAACGCTCTCGGATATAGGCACCGCTCTTGCTCTTGAAATCCTGATATTCGCCGTCGACGCATTCCTCCATGCGCTGCAGCAGCAGGCCCGACTTATCCCTTTCCAGAAGCCTGTCCCAGCCACTGCCCCACAGGACCTTGATCACATTCCAGCCCGCACCGCGAAACAGGCTCTCGAGCTCCTGCACGATCTTTCCGTTGCCTCGCACGGGGCCATCGAGACGCTGCAGATTGCAGTTGATAACGAAGATCAGATTGTCGAGCCTCTCGCGGCCGGCTAGCGAGATCGCGCCGAGCGATTCCGGTTCGTCCATTTCGCCATCGCCCAGAAAGGCCCAAACTTTGCGATTGGCGGTTTCGGCGAGTCCCCTGAATTGCAGATACTTGAGGAAGCGGGCTTGGTAGATCGCAACAAGCGGACCGAGCCCCATCGATACGGTCGGGAATTGCCAGAACTCCGGCATCAGCCACGGATGTGGGTAGCTCGATAATCCCTTGCCGCCGGTCTCCTGACGATAGTTGAGGAGTTGCTCCTCGGTAAGCCGTCCTTCGAGAAAGGCTCGCGCATAAATTCCCGGCGAACTATGCCCTTGGATGAAGATGAGATCGCCACCATGCGCCTCGGTCGGCGCGTGCCAGAAATGGCCGAAGCCAATATCGTAAAGGGTTGCTGCGGACTGGAAGCTCGCGATATGGCCGCCGAGTTCCGAGCTTTCCTTGTTGGCTCGCAGGACGATGGCTAGCGCATTCCAGCGAATGACAGAGCGCAGCTTGTGCTCTGTCGCGCGATCGCCGGGAAGATCCGGCTGTTGTTCTACCGGAATAGTGTTGCAATAGGCCGTCGTCAGCGATTGCGGCGCATAGATCCGATCACGTTGCGCGGCGTCCACAACTGAGCTGACAATGAAATTGGCGCGCTCGATCCCGCGATGCTCTTTGACAGCAGCAAGAGCGTCCAACCATTCCTGCGTTTCAATTGTGTCGGAGTCTCGCATCACGTCCATGAGTACCTCCCCGAGATGATTAACTGCATTCGAATTAGGGAGCAGATATTTCGCTCACCGTCCTTCGTTGCTCGACAACGCCCTGACCCGATTTAAGCGCGCAGGCGGGCGCTGCAGCAATTCCATCCTAACGACGCTTCAACCCAAAAATCGATGGGCCGGATTTGGTCTCATCTTCATAGAAGTAGCCAAGCGAGTCGAGCCTTTCGTGGTGGCGAGGCCGTTCTCGAAGCGGCTAACGAGGTTAGCAGCAGCAGCCGCACGGGGCCTTCTTTCTCCGCATTTCCTCCTTCAAGAAACAGATCGCCGAGCCTCGGACGCCAATGGCTCATGCCCTTGCATTCCAAGCGGACGGCGGAAGCGTTGAGGTCCTCCAAGGCGCCGTGTTTCCGTCCCATGTTTCTCCTTTGTTGATTTGCATTCATCGAAGCACCTGCCGCACGCTGGCAGTTCTGGCATTGATGCACATTGGCTGTGCTTTTTCTCATGTTGTCGCCGGCGGTCACAGATCTGCAACCTAGATGCCGAGCCGCAACGGATTAGCGGCCAAGAAATTGACGCGATCAGCGGAGGACGTCCAAACTCAGCCGGGTGCATACTGCGCAACCGAAGGAAGGGGCGTTTTCATGGCCAATGCCCTTCAAGCCGAGGGGATTCCGCGGCAGGCCCCCCGGAAGCAGTCCGCCGTCGTGGTGCTTACCGCCCTCGGTGTCGTTTATGGCGATATCGGCACCAGCACGCTTTATGGGTTGAAGCAGGCCGTCGACGCCGGCGGCGGGCCCTCGCCCGAAGCGGTGATGGGCATCGTGTCGCTGATCTTCTGGGCGCTGCTCCTCATCGTCGGGCTCAAATACGCCATCCTGATCCTGCGCGCCGACAATCACGGCGAAGGCGGCATCGTGGCGCTGCTCGCCCTTCTCGATGCACGGCACGCACCACGCGGGAGTCCGCGTGCCGGCCTTCTCATCGTCGGCTTGATCGGGGCCGCGCTGCTCTATGGCGACGGCGTAATCACGCCCGCAATCTCGGTGCTCAGCGCCGTAGAAGGCCTGAAGATCGATGCGCCTGCGCTCGCGCCGGCGGTCGTCCCCATCACCATCGTGATCCTCATCAGTCTGTTCCTCGTCCAGCGCAAAGGAACCGAGTTCGTCGGCAACATTTTTGGGCCAGTAATGTTGGTATGGTTCGTCGCGATCGGTGTGCTCGGCCTCGGTGGCATCCTGCAAACCCCGGCCATCCTGGGCGCGATCAGCCCACATCATGCCATCCTTTACCTCAGTCACGCGGGACCCGGCATCGCCTTTGCCGTCCTTGGCGCCGCCTTTTTGGCGCTCACGGGCGCCGAGGCCATGTACGCCGACATGGGTCATTTTGGCGCGCTGCCGATCCAGCTCGGCTGGTTCGCGATCGTGTCGCCCGCCTTGATGCTCAACTATCTCGGTCAGGGAGGGCTGCTTCTGGCCGATCCCCATGCAGCCGAGAACCCGTTCTATCTGCTCGCACCGAGATGGGCGCACTACCCGATGGTTGCCTTCGCGACCATCGCCACCGTGATCGCTTCACAATCCATCATCTCGGGCGCGTATTCCCTTACCCAACAGGCAATGCAGCTTGGCTTCCTGCCTCGAATGCGGGTCCGCCATACGGCAAGCCACGAGAAGGGGCAGATCTACATACCCGTGGTGAACTGGTCGCTGGCCGTCGGCACACTCGCCGCCGTGGTCCTTTTCGGTTCATCCGACGCACTTGGCGGAGCCTACGGCATCGCCGTTTCCATCCTGATGGCGGTCACCACCGTGCTGGCGGCTCTCGTCGCCCTTAAATGGGGCTACAACCCGTTCCTGGTTGCGGCGGTCAACGGTTTCTTCCTGATCATCGAGCTTGTCTTCGTCGCCGCGAATATGACGAAGCTGGTCGAGGGCGGCTGGTTCCCACTCTTGCTGGCCAGCGTCATTGCGTTTCTGATGCTCACCTGGCGCAGTGGATGGCAGTTGCTCGAGCAGCAGCGCGCCAAGCTACGCCAGCGCGAGGAGGAGTTCATCGAGTGGGTCATCAAGACCCCGCCTATAAGGTTGTCGGGCGCCGCAGCGACTTTACCGCAGCGACCACGGGGATCCCGCTCGGCCTGACGCATCACTTAAAGCACAATCGCGTCCTGCACGAGCGCGTGCTGCTCATCGCCTCGGTCACCGTCGATGAACCGCGCGTCGAAGATGCCGACCGCATCAAGCTCGTTCCGGTCGGCGCGGGCATCACCCGCGTCATCTTCTATTTCGGCTTCATGGAAATGCCGGATGTAATGGAAGGGCTGAGACTCGCCTGCCAAAGACCCGAGCTCCAAGGCATCGATCCCGAAAACATCACCTATTATTTCCGGCGCGTGATGGTGATCGCCTCCGAAAAGGCGTCAGGCATGGCGGTCTGGCGAAAGTCCCTGTTCGCCGCCATGCACCTCAACGCCAACCTGCCGGCAGCGTATTTCGGAGTCCCGCCCACTCAGGTCGTGGAGGTGGGTCTCGAAGTTGAAATTTGATCTGGCCGCCAAAAGCATTCCCTTCGAACTCATGATGGAGGTTCCTTAGGACAAGCACACGCCGGGAACGGAAACCTTTCAAACAACCCGAGGCTTCACCTCGATGTTGCCGCGTGTCGCCCGCGAGTATGGGCACACTTCTTCGTGCGCGATCCTTACAAACTCTTCGATCTCGGCCTTCGGCCGATCCGGCACCGAAACTTCGAGTTCGACGGCCAGTTCGAAGAAGCCTTTGTCATTTCGACCGATCGTCACATGAGCCGTAACGGCGGATTCATGGATAGGCGCTTTGCGCTCGCGTGCGACCCGCAAAAGCGCGTTCTCAAAGCAAGCCGCGTAGCCGGCGGCGAATAGCTGTTCCGGGTTTGTCGCGGCGCCTCCCGGACCACCCAGTTCTTTGGGATACAGGAGCTTCAAATCAAGAACACCATCGGATGACTTGATACTTCCATTGCGGCCCCCACGGCCGTAGCGGTAGCAGTGTATAGCGCTTGCATGAAAAACTCCGGGACGTTTGATGGAGCCAGATTGCGTGATCAGTCGCACATTCGTAGTTTCACTTCACCAGCGGGCAGCCGCCCTCGTTGAGCGGGCGGAAGGCCTGATCTCCAGGAACCTCGGCAAGCACCTTGTAATAGTCCCACGGTCCTTTCGACTCTTCGGGCTTCTTGACCTCGAAGAGGAACATGCTGTGTACCATTCGGCCGTCTTCGCGCAGAATGCCATTGTCCGTGAAAGCATCACGCACCGGCGTCGCCCGCATCTTGGCCATGACCGGCTTTGTCTCCTTTGTGCCGGCGGCCTGCACGGCCTTGAGGTAGTGCAACGTGGCGCTATAGGTCGCCGCCTGATTCATGGTGGGCATCCGCTTCATGCGTTCGAAGAAACGCTTTCCGAATGCGCGTGTCCTGTCATTGAGATCCCAATAATATGCTTCCGTGATGATGAGCCCCTGCGCAAGCTTCAGCCCGAGGCTGTGCACGTCTGAGATGAACATCACGATGGCCGCAAGATTCTGTCCCCCGGAGACGATCCCGAATTCCCCGGCCTGTTTGATCGCGTTGATGGTGTCGCCGCCGCCATTGGCGAGACCGATGATCTTGGCTTTCGAGGATTGTGCCTGGAGAAGATAGGAGGAGAAATCCGGCGTATTGAGTGGATGTTTGACGCTGCCGAGCACCTTGCCGCCGGCCGCTTTGACCACCTCTCCCGTATCGCGCTCGATCGAATGACCGAACACATAGTCCGCCGTGATGAAAAACCAGCTATCCCCGCCGTTCTTGACGATGGCGCCGCCTACCGTGTGGGCATTCGCATAGGTGTCATAGGTCCAGTGTGCCGTGAAGGGTGAGCATGATTTCCCAGTGATGTCCGAGCTCGCGGCATCCGTGACGATCATGATCTTTTCGAATTGCTTGGACAGCTCCATGCCGGCAAGGGCTGTGGCCGAGGTAGGCATGTCGACGATCATATCGACGCCATCATTCTCGTACCACTTGCGGACGATGGAAGCGGCCGTATCAGGCTTGTTTTGAGGATCGGCCGTGAGAAGTTCGATAGGGGCTCCAAACATCGAACCCCCGAACTCCTCGATCGCCATTTTGGTGGCCTCGACGTTCCCCGACCCGCCGATGTCGGAATAGACCGACGACAAGTCGGACAAAATGCCAATCTTGAGGGGCTGCCCCGCCTGTTGAGCGAACACGGATGAAGACGGCATCAACGAGATAAGGCCAGCCGCAAGCAACAAACTTCGCACGCGCTGCATGAGCATCCCTTTTCGTGTTTTGGTTTCTCGGACGAGCTAGAATTAAACCATCTTCGAAACAATGGCCCATGTCGATC
>Ga0310910_10000173_pt1 | contig 30728 bp, 34 predicted proteins | sample GREbulkMGHF172_FD_203448 | JGI IMG/M metagenome (GOLD analysis project Ga0310910, IMG submission 203448) | Lab enrichment of tropical soil microbial communities from Luquillo Experimental Forest, Puerto Rico - GRE.bulkMG.HF172 | ecosystem: Environmental > Terrestrial > Soil > Tropical forest >... | reverse complement strand
GTCGCACGTGAACAGAACGTCGGACAGTTTCCACGATTCACTCTCATGAAAAGAGCGATCGATGGCGGTGTGAGCGGCCTCGTCGGGTGGGACGGCCTTCATAAGACTGCTGAAGGTCATCGGTGCATTGGCAAAGCCCTTGGGCAGATGATCGACATAGCTGCTCGTTAGAATTTCACTCGGCGGCCTGCGCGGTCGGCAATCGATAGTTCTTGAATTGCCGGCGCAGCACGAGCTTCTGGATCTTGCCTGTGGCCGTATGCGGGATTTGGTCGGTAAAGACCACGTCGTCGGGCATCCACCACTTGGCGATCTTGCCTTCCATGAATTCGAGGATGCTCTCCTTGCTCGCCTGTTCGCCTTTCTTGAGAACGATAACGAGCAATGGACGCTCGTCCCATTTTGGATGAGACACGCCGATGACCGCTGCCTCGGCTACTTTTGGATGGCCAACCGCGAGGTTCTCAATATCGATAGACGAGATCCATTCGCCGCCTGACTTGATCACATCTTTGGCGCGGTCGGTGATTTGCATGTACCCGTACTGGTCCATCGTCGCTACGTCCCCAGTGTCGAACCAGCCATGCTGCTCAAATACCGGGTCGCCTTCGACCTTGTAATAATTTTTCGCCACGGCCGGGCCGCGGACCTTGAGACGACCGAAAGTCTTTCCGTCCCATGGCAGCGGCTTGCCGCTGTCGTCGGTGATTTTCATCTCGACGCCGAACGGCGGATGACCTTGTTTCATTTCTATGTCGAGCTTTTCTTCTCCGGTCAGTGCCTCATATTCCGGCTTCATCGTGCAGAGCGAGCCGAGCGGGCTCATTTCGGTCATGCCCCAGGCGTGCACAACCTGAACTCCGTATTTGTCCTGGAATGTTTTTGTCATGGCTCGCGGGCAAGCAGATCCGCCGATCACGACACGCTTCAGATGCGGAAGCTTGCCGCCAGTCTTTTCAAGATCCTGGAGCAACATCAACCATACTGTTGGCACCGCTGCCGTGAAAGAAACCTTGTAAGTATTGAGCAGTTCGTAGATCGAAGGTCCGTCGAGCTTTGCACCCGGCATCACCATTGTGGCGCCGACCATCGGCGTGGAGAAGGCGAGGGACCAGCCATTCGCATGGAAAAGAGGCACGACCGGCAAGACGATGTCGCGCGACGATAGGCCTTTACAATCCGGCATCGCCGCCATGAAGGCGTGCAACACGTTGGAGCGATGCGAGTACAGCACGCCCTTCGGGTGTCCGGTTGTCCCGGAGGTGTAGCACATGCCCGCCGCAGTGTTCTCGTCGAACGATTTCCATTCGAAATCGCCATCGACTTCGGCGATCCATTCTTCGTATGGGACGGCATTCTTCAATGTCGTCTTCGGCATGTGTGCCGCGTCGGTGAGTACAATGTAGCGCTCGATGGTTAGCAGCTTTTCTGCGATCTTTTCCAGGAGCGGGACGAAAGTGATGTCGGTGACCATCGCTCTGTCACCGGCGTGATTGACAATCCAGACAATCTGATCGGGAAACAGGCGTGGATTGACCGTGTGATAGATCGCACCGAGACCAAGAATGCCGTACCAAACTTCCAGGTGACGCCACGTATTCCACGCGAGGGTCGCTACGCGGTCGCCGAGTTTGATGCCGTCTTTCTCCAGCCGCTGCGCCACCTTGAGCGCACGGGCGCGAATTTCCGCATAATTGGTCGTATGGATAGGCCCTTCGACGGAGCGCGTGATGACCTTACGCTCGCCATGGTATGTGGCGGCATGGTCAATGATGCGATGGCACAACAACGGCCAATCCTGCATCAGGCCGAGCATAGCATTCCCCTCTCTATCCGGCGCACAATCGCGCCCGAAAACTTTTCTGGCGCACGCGCGTTGTTAAACTTGGACCGGCGCCCTTCGCCAGTCTGGGTTAAGGTTAGCCGCCGCGCAGGACCGTGCAAAGGTTTCGTTGAGAGGCTAAAGGGCCGCGGTCATCCAGGGTCTCATGGCATCGCACATAAACCCAGTAATAATGGCCAATAGGGGCGCCACGCGGCTGGCGATAGCGTTGCTGTGGCTGGCAGGCGGAGGCCTTGGCCCCGCCTCCGCCGAGGACGTACCACTGCCCGAGCCGCGTCCGTCAGTCTGGACAGAGCCACATACATTTCGGGAGGCCGCGGGCCCGGATTTGGATTCCGCCCACGTAACGAGCGCGCCGACGGAGTGTGATCAGCGCCTGGGGGCAATAGCCGCGATTGAGCCGGTGCCGCGGCTGATTGGGCCCGACTCCTGCGGAGGTGAGGATATGGTGCGGCTGGATGCTGTGACGCGGCCCGGCGGCGCGTACATCGCACTCAAACCTGCGCCGGTTCTGCGGTGTGCCTTTGCCGAATCTGTCGCCGTCTGGCTTCGAGACGAAGCGGCGCCCCGAGTTGAGAGGCTGGGTGCGACCCTGAGTGGGGTCGAAACCTATGACTCGTACGAATGCCGCGGCCGCAATCGTGTGCCCGGCGCCAGGCTCAGCGAGCATGCTAAAGGTAACGCGGTCGATTTGCGTTCATTCATATTAACAGATGGTAGGGTCGTGACGCTCACGGACGTGACTGTGGCAAAGGATTTTCGCGACGAATTGCGCGAAAGCGCATGTCGTCGGTTCAGCACGGTTCTTGGACCGGGTTCGGACAGCGCCCATGAGACGCATATACATGTCGATCTTATCGAACGGCGCGGCGGCTATCGCATGTGCCAGTGGGACGTTCGTACGCCTCCACCAAAGGAAGTCGCAGCCGGCGTTCCGTTGCCTACACCCAGACCGAATATTGATCGGTCAGCCGCGTCTCAAAAAAGTGACTTTTGCCAGACAAAACAAAACGGCGCCCGCGGGCGCCGTTTTTAATTCAAATTGATGCACTTGCGGTCAGCGGTAGCGGCTGATCGCCGACGCCATGCGCGGGATCGGGGAGTCACCCTGATGCGGCGCCAGCACGACGACGACCGTACCTGGCTTCACGCGCTTGTAGAGATCGATCACATCCTCATTGGTCATGCGGATACAGCCAGAGGAAATTGCTTCGCCAATGTATTCGGGCTGATTGGTGCCGTGAATACGGTACAGAGTGTCTTTGTTGCCCTCGTACAAATACATGGCGCGCGCGCCCATCGGATTCTGCGGGCCCGGGCTGACGAAATCGGGAACATTCATACGCTTCTTGATATCACCAGTCGGCGTCCACGATGGCCATTCGGTCATGCGGCCGATCTTGGCCACGCCTGAGAAAGCCAGCGCTTCCTCGCCAACAGTGACTCCGTAACGGATCGCTTTGCCTCCAGGGAGGACGTAATAGAGATAACGCGCATCCGAATCGATCAGGATCGTTCCAGGTGCTTCCCTGCGGTGATAGTCGACGATATGCCGCTTGTATGTCTCGGGTATCGCCGCCTTTTCGTAGGGCGCTGCCGCCAGCAACTTCCTGTCGCGCGGGGTGAAATTCGCTTCCGATGCCGGCTCCACAGTCGACTGCATGCAGCCGCCAAGCACGACTGCGACACCGAACAGGACTACCGACAACCCCCGTACCGCCATCTTCTATCTCTTTCCCGGTCGCCACATAGCGGCCGCACACGTTGCTTTCACAAGGCAATTAACCGAAAAAATCACGCCATTGCCACGGTTTCCAGCGTGTCCACAGTCATCTTCCTGTGTCCTGTTGCAGGAATGCCGCAGTGCAACCAACCAGCCGGAGCATAAAACGACATTGGCGCCAAGACCTTAAGACCGGGTTTACCATCGCTGCGCTTATACTGTGAAAAGGGGCTCAACCTGTCTCAAATGTCACAAGAGCACACGATTTGCCGCGCAATTCCGCCCTACTAACTTACTAGGCTGAGCGGGTGGGAATAGCGCAAAAGGAAGGACCTGGAGTCAGACTATGAGTGCGAAAGCAACGGAGCAGAAGCAAGACTCCGCCGGACAATACCCCAACCTCGACAATCGCTACGGCAAGATCGGGATTTCGGCAGTCGCGGCCGCAATGTGCCACAAGGCCGAACAGCGCAACGCGACCGAGTCTCACTTCGAACCTTACGATCGCGATTAGCGGTCCCCCGCGCCGGCGCGTCGTGTCGACGGGCCGGCCGCCACCACAATCACCGCCACGCTTTGCGCGGCCGCGCTGCGGCTGCGTCTCGGCTATTTGTGTCTTGCGCAAATCCGCGCGATGGGGCCATGAGAGGTAAACCCTGCCGCGGTATGATTTCAATCAGATCATCCGCAAGATGGTGATTGGATGATTTCGGTCTACATGCCAAAGGGAGCGACACTCGCGCGTGTCAATGTAGAGTCTGGGGCCGTGATTCCGGAAAATGCGGTGTGGATCGATATGGTCACACCGAGCGTGCAGGAGGACCGGTCGGTTGAACAGCTGATCGGCATCGCCGTTCCGACCCGCGAAGAGATGCAGGAGATCGAGGTCTCGAGCCGACTCTACGTAGAGAATGGCGCGCGATACATGACGGCCACGCTCATGTGTCAGTCGGACACCGCGACTCCGAAGACTACTGCGGTAACGTTTATTCTCTCGGGTCATCGTCTTGTAACCGTGCGCTATGACGACCCGCGACCATTTGCGATCGTCGAACACAAGCTGGGACGATCGTGCCCTGCCAAGATCAACGGCGAAGGCGTGCTGATGGATCTGCTCGACGCCGTCATCGACCGTTCCGCGGACATCCTCGAGCGCATTGGAGCGGAGGTCGACCAGGTCTCCCATTCAATCTTCGAACCGGAAGAGGAAGCCCAACAGCCATCCTACAACGACGTACTCAAAGCGCTTGGTCGGAAGGGCGATCTGACTTCGAAAGTTCGCGAGAGTCAGGTGTCGGTTGGCCGACTATTGCTGTTTCTTGCCAACGAGGCCGACAACATGAAATGGCCGAAGGACACACGCGCACAACTACAATCCATGCTGCGCGACGTCGGGTCGTTGTCGGACCACGCCACCTATCTGACTAACAAGATCACCTTCCTGCTCGACGCAATGCTCGGTGTCGTGAACATCCAACAGAACAACATCATCAAAATTTTCTCAGTTGCGGCCGTGGTGCTGATGCCGCCAACTTTGGTCGCTTCGATCTACGGCATGAACTTCCGTCACATGCCGGAACTGGATTGGGTCGGCGGCTATCCGTTTGCATTGATTTTGATGCTACTCGCCGCCGCGCTTCCTTATTTGTATTTCAAGTGGCGCAAGTGGCTCTAGCGCAATGCGCTAAACGTGCTCGCCGCCGTTGATGTGAATCTCGGCTCCGTTCACGTATGAACCGGTGTCAGTGCACAGCACATAGATGATCTTGGCGACTTCGTCCGGCGTGCCGAGCCGGTGCATCGGGATTTGTTCGACGATTTTCTCCGTGCCCGGCGACAATATCGCGGTGTCGATCTCACCGGGAGCAATAGCGTTGACGCGGATGCCGAGCCGGCCGAAATCACTTGCCATTTCACGGGTGAGGGCGGCAAGCGCCGCCTTGGACGTCGAATAGGCTGCTCCAGCGAATGGATGCACGCGTGAACCCGCGATCGACGTAACGTTCACGACCGAGCCCTTCGCCGTTTTGAGCTCTTCCATAAGGCCTCTTGCCAACATGATCGGGGCAAAGAAGTTTACTTGAAAGACGTGGTGCCAATCTTCGTTGCTAGTGGCCAGCGTGCCGAGGCGTTTGCCGCCTTCAGCCTTTGGGGAGATCGCCGCGTTGTTGACCAGTGCGTGCAACTCGCGGCCGTCAAGGCGTCGCTTGGTTTCTGCAATCGCTTCCAGCGTGTTGGCTTCGTTGGCAAGATCAACCTGGATGTGATCTTCAGGGCCGGCCTCCCAAGGACAATTTTCCGGAAACGGGTGGCGCGAGCAGGTGATGACTCGCCAGCCGGCCGCGGAGAAGCGCTTGACGGTTGCGTGACCGATGCCGCGGCTCGCTCCCGTTAGAAGTAATGTCCGGCGTTGTTGGTTCGCTTGCGAATTGGGCATGCCATTCCTGGAATGGTTCTAGTCTGTGATCGGGTCGATGCTAGCCTACGGGTAGAGCCGCGTCTTGTTCCACGGCGCATCCGGGCGTTCGCGTTTGAACTCGAGGCGATCGTGCAATCGAAACGGGCGCTCCTGCCAGAATTCGATCGATAGCGGCACAATTCGATAACCCGACCAGTTGGGAGGGCGGGGGACCTCGCCGATCGCGTATTTGGCTGCGTAGACCGCAACCGCTTTCTCGAAGGCGAGCCGGCTTTCAAGCGGAGACGATTGCTTGCTGGCCCAGGCGCCGATCTGGGCTTGTTTTGGCCGGGTCGAGAAATAGGCGTCCGCCTCCTTTTCGCTGACATGCTCGACAGGACCGCGAACTCGTACCTGTCTGTTCACCGACTTCCAGTAGAACACCAGGGCTGCCTGCGGCTGGGTGTCCAATTCTTGCCCTTTTTGACTATCCATGTTCGTGTAGAACACAAATCCACGTTCATCGACGCCCTTTAGCAGCACCATCCGCGCATTTGGACGGCCTCTGGAATCGACTGTTGCGAGCGTCATGGCAGTGGGATCACGCGGTTCCGTGGCAGTCGCTTCCGTCAGCCACGCGCTAAATAGTCGCAATGGCTCGTCGGCTGTGGTGAAATCACCAGTCGTTAACCAACTCGGGTATTCAATTGGTGATATGTCGGACATCTGCTGGGGTGCTTCGCGTGGCCGGGACCGGTACCCGTCGATACAGTCGCCTTTATAGTGGATGCGCGTGCCCCCGCCTATGGCATAGCGTCGCCATGGCTGCTGCCCTTACATTGGCTCTGGGTTGTGGAGGCTGCAGCTTGTCCGGCCAATTCGATTCAATGTTCGGAGACAAATCCGACCGTACGGGCGCGATCACTCCTCCATCGGGGACCAAGGAAGTGGTCCAGCTCCCGCCTGACGCCGACCTCGCATACGCCAAAGCGGCCGCCAGCGCAGTTCTCAGTCGCGGCGAGAAGGACACCAGCATGCCGTGGGAGAACCCGAGCACTGGCGCGCGTGGCACCGTGACCCCGATCGCATCCGCCTACACTTCGGACGGTCGGACGTGCCGGGATTTTCTGGCAAGCTTTGTCATGGGTAGCTCGCAATCCTGGCTGCAGGGAGAAGCTTGCAAGCAAAGGCAAGGCGACTGGGAAGTCCGCACGTTCAAACCCTGGAAATCGTAGGATCGGTGGTCGGATCTACGGGTGCCAACCGACATCGGCCGCCGCGTTGCATCTTTTGCGGCCAAACCCCACATTAAGTAGGCCAAATTGCCGGTGTTCCGCCGGCTGAGAGGGGATTTCACGGGAGTCTGAATACGATGCGCGACCCCTACGAAGTCTTGGGGGTTTCCAAGAGTGCAAGCGAGGCCGATATCAAGGGCGCCTATCGGCGCCTCGCCAAAAAACTGCACCCTGATGCCAACAAGCACGATCCAAAGGCGGCCACGCGTTTCGCCGAGCTCAATGCCGCGTACGAAGTTGTTGGCGACAGCGACAAGCGCAAGGCATTCGACCGTGGAGAAATCGACGCCGAAGGCAAGCCACGCTTCCAGGGCTTCGAGGGGTTCGGTGCGCAGCCAGGTGGCGGACGCGCACCTGGTGGTGATGCGCACTTCGAGAGCTTCAGTTTCGGACCCGATGGCTTTCGTCGTTCAACCGGCGGCACCGGAGGAGGTTTTGAGGATCTTCTGCGCGGAATGTTTGGCGGTCGCGCTGGTGCCGCGCGTGGTTTTGGTACGCAGTATGAAGATGAAGATTTCGGTGCGGCAACCGGTGCAGGGCAGGACCTGCATGCCTCGCTGACGGTCACACTTGCGGACGCGGCGATGGGTACGACGACCCGTGTGCACCTGCCAACGGGCAAGGACGTCGAAGTCAAGATTCCCGCCGGAATTGCGAGCGGTCAGCAGATCCGGCTGAAAGGGCAGGGCTGGCCTAGCGCGGCCGGCAAAGCCGGTGACGCTCTGATCACAATCAACGTCGCGCCGCACCCGCTGTTCAAACCGGATGGTGCAGATCTGCGGTTTGAATTGCCGATCACGCTCTACGAAGCCACACTTGGCGGCAAAGTACGCGTGCCCACACTCGACGGTGCAGTTGAGCTGGCGATTCCTGCCGGCACAAACTCAGGGCGCACCTTTCGTTTGCGAGGTAAAGGCCTCAAGGCAAAGGCGGGCGCCGGCGATCTTCTCGCAACTGTGCGTATCGTGATGCCCGACAGCGTCGATGAAGAGTTCAAAGAGCTCATGAAAAAATGGCGCAACACGAAACCTTACAACCCGCGTAAGGATCTGGAATGAAAACGTCATGGCCAGGACCAACCTGCCCATGACGTTTTAGCGCTGGCGAACTTCACCTAAAGTTTTTTCGCGCCGGTTTTGTCAACCTGCTCGTAGGCGGCTTTCGTCACCTTCTCGAGCCGCTCTCGATCGGCGGGTCCGCTGATCACATAAGCGATCTTGTCATCGACCCAATAGAATGCGGCAAACGGATCACCACCTGTGAAGCGAAGAGCGGTCCCCGGCTCTTCAGTCTTGGCGCAATACATGGTGAAACGCTCGCCAGAGGCGCTTTCATACATATAAAACGCAGCAGCCCCGGTCGGACCGGGAAGCAGCCTGCCGCCAACCAGCTTCAGCCCGATCGACTGAAGATCGGGAATGCGCAGATCTTCACCCAGTCGCTTCGACAACCATTGCGTCATGTGCGCCCGTTCGCCGCCGGGCACTTCCACGGGATGACGCACCTCAACCACATAAAGCTTGTGAGCATCGAGCGCTTCGCTGGCGTACACATCAGAGCTGCTTGGAGAGGCGGCAGATGCACCACGCGCCATCCAACCGGCTGCGCCACCAACAATGAACGCAACGATGGCTGCCGCCGCGGCCATCCCCATCCAGGACCGCCCATTGGCCTGGTCTTGTTTCAGTATCTGGTCGAGCTTGAGCCGCTGCGGGACCGGCTCGTCGACGGCGGCGCCAAAATGCGCGCGAATGCTTTCTGCTTGAGCGCGCCAAGCCGCAACCAGCGCGGCCTGTTCGGGGTGCTCCGCGAGCCAAGCAGCAACAGCCGCCTTGCGATCGGTCGGCAATTCGCCGTCGATATAAGCGTGCAGTTCATCCTCGGTCACGGGTGAATCGCGATCGATCATGGTTCACCTTCTCTCTTTCATTTCACGCGGCGAAGCGCGGGGCGTCCGCCGTCGAGATAGTTTTTGATCTGTACGCGGGCACGCGCCAGACGCGACATTACCGTGCCTATCGGCACGCCTTGGACTTCGGCAACCTCGCGGTAGCTGAGCCCCTCAAGTACCACCAACAACAAGGCATTGCGCTGGTCCTCGACCAGCGTTGCGAGCGCGCGTTCGATATCGCGCCCACCTGCTTCCGGCCCGGCCAAATCCGGGGCATCGTTCTCTTCGATCGGCGACAAGGCCGGACGCCGTGCCAACGACCGCAACCGATTGCGATTGAGGTTCGTCAGAATGGTGTAGAGCCAGCTGCGTACGTCGCCGCCGTGAAACAGATGCTCAGAGCGCAGCGCACGCACCAACGTGTCCTGCACCAGATCGTCCGCGATATCCGAATCCCGCGTCAGCGCCCTCGCATAACGGCGCAGCGCGGGGATCGTCGCCTCAACGTTCTGACGGAACGTGGCCAATCCGGCCTCCTTTGCCTTCGGCATGCGGTGGACCGGAGGCCGGTCTGTCCGCACGCCTGCCGGGATGAGCCGGCATTGTCGGTTGTCAGAAAAACCCCACTGTCCCGATCATATTCCCGAAAACGAATTGAAAAACAACGACAAACGCGCCGTTCCGTGCTTGCTTGATGGGCAAAAGGCCCTGTGTCATACGAGGCAGCCGGCGTTAACCGGTCGAGACAGGAAGGGGCATGCCGGAAAATTCAGGTCTAATGCGTGGCAAACGCGGGCTGATCCTGGGTGTAGCCAACAATCGCTCGATCGCCTGGGGCATTGCTCGCGCCTGCCGCGATCATGGGGCCGATCTTGCGTTCACATACCAAGGTGACGCGCTCAAGAAGCGGGTTGAACCGCTGGCCGAAGAGGTCGACGGCCTGGTCGTTGGCCATTGCGACGTCACCGAACCGGCTTCCATCGATGCAGTTTTTTCAGCCGTAAAGTCGGCCTGGGGCTCGCTCGATTTTCTGCTTCACGCCATTGCCTTCTCCGACAAAGCTCAGCTCGACGGACGCTATGTCGACACCACCGAAGATAATTTCATCAAGACCATGGTTATCAGCTGCTATTCGTTTACGGCGCTCGCCCAGCGCGCCGAGAAATTGATGACCAATGGCGGTTCAATGCTGACGATGAGCTATTACGGAGCCGAGAAATGGATGCCCCACTACAACGTCATGGGGCTTGCCAAGGCGGCGCTTGAATGCTCGGTGCGCTATCTGGCCGCCGATCTGGGCGGCAAGAGGATCAGGGTGAATGCCATTTCGGCTGGGCCGATGAAGACGCTTGCTGCGTCCGGGATCGGCGATTTCCGTTACATTCTGAAGTGGAATGAATTCAATACGCCGTTGCGGCGAAATCTGACGCTCGAAGAAGTTGGAAAAGCTGGTGTCTATTTCCTTTCCGACATGTCGAGCGGCGTGACAGGCGAAATCCATCACGTCGATGCCGGTTACCACATTGTGGGAATCAAGAACCCCGACGCGCCGGATATCACACTCGGCAAGGACAGCTAGCGGCGATGGCGCCGCAGACTCTCTACTATATCCGCCACGGGGAGACCGATTGGAACGTAGCTGGTCGTTTGCAGGGCCAGCGCGATGTCCCTCTGAACATTCGAGGTCGCGCGCAGGCCGGCCGCTGCGGAATTATCCTGCGTGAATTGTTTACGCCGAGCGGCCGCAACCCCGCTGATCTCGACTATGTCTCGAGCCCGCTCGGGCGCGCGCGGGAAACCATGGAACTGCTGCGCGTGACACTCGGCTTGTCGCAGAACGATTATCACCTGGAGCCGCGACTTGCCGAAATTTCCTTCGGGGATTGGGAGGGCTTCACGATTGCCCAGCTGCGCATACGCGACCCGCAACGTATCGCCGCGCGCGAGCAAGACAAATGGCGTTTTGTGCCGCCCGGCGGGGAAAGCTACGAAGCCGTCTCCGGCCGCGTCAGTGAGTGGTTTGACAGCTTGACCCGCGACACCGTCGCAGTGGCCCACGGCGGGACTGCGCGAGGGCTCCTTGCGCATCTTGGTATTACCCAACCCGCGGCAGCGCCGCTTGTCGATATTGCCCAGGGCGTCGTGTATGTATTCGAGGACAAGCGGATGACACGTCTTGCCTAGCGGCAATTGAAAAAGAAAACGGCCGAGCTTTTGGCTCGGCCGTTTGAGCGAGCGCGAAATGCGCGCTCGAGAGGTCGGTCTAGCCCAGGGTCGGCATTGCCTTCTTTTTTCTGTCGGTTCGGGGATGATCGCCTTCGCAATGAGAAATATGGAAAAACCATTATTTTTCCATATCTTAACCACCTTGCTATTAATTTCCGTTCAGCGACGTGAACGCCGTAGGGCGCCGATTGTACAGCTCTACTAACAAGCGTCGTTTAATTGACCGGCGCGGAAGTGCGCGTTACCAAACCGAACACGTGCGGAACCGCCATGTCGTTCAATACTTTCGGTCACCTTTTCAGGTTTACGAGCTTCGGCGAAAGCCACGGGCCCGCGATTGGGTGTGTCGTCGATGGCTGCCCGCCACGGATCCCACTTAAACAAGAGGATATTCAGCGCGAGCTCGATCGTCGCCGGCCGGGGCAATCACGTTTTACGACGCAGCGGCAGGAGCCTGATGGCGTGAAAATCATGTCCGGGGTCTTCACCGACGAGCGCACCGGCATGCAGGTCACCACGGGCACGCCGATCATGCTGATGATCGAGAACGTTGACCAACGCTCAAAGGACTATTCCGAGATCAAAGACAAATACCGGCCGGGCCATGCCGGCTACACATACGACATCAAATACGGCATTCACGACTATCGCGGTGGCGGACGGGCGTCTGCGCGGGAGACCGCGGCGCGCGTCGCTGCCGGTGCGATTGCGCGCAAAATTGTGCCCGGCCTGACCGTGCGCGGTGCGCTTGTGCAAATGGGGCCGCACAAGATTGATCGGTCGCGCTGGGACTGGAATGCGGTCGACAAGAATCCGTTCTTCTGCCCGGATGCGAAGCAGGCTGAATTTTTCGAAGGTTATCTCGATGGCGTACGGAAGGCTGGTTCGTCCTGCGGTGCAGTGGTCGAGGTTATTGCTGAGGGGGTCCCGGCCGGACTGGGTGCGCCGGTCTACGCCAAGCTCGACGGCGATCTCGCTTCGGCCTTGATGGGCATAAATGCGGTCAAGGGCGTGGAGATTGGCGACGGTTTTGCCACGGCGGCAATGAGCGGGATCGAGAATGCCGACGAGATGCGCATGGGCAACGACGGCAAGCCACTATTCCTCTCCAACCACGCGGGTGGCATTCTAGGCGGCATTTCGACAGGGCAGGCCATTGTTGCGCGGTTTGCGGTCAAGCCGACGTCGTCGATTTTGACTCCGCGAAAGACCGTGGATCGTTATGGCCACGACACTGATATTGTGACCAAGGGCCGTCACGATCCGTGCGTAGGTATTCGAGCGGTGCCGATTGGTGAGGCCATGGTGGCATGCGTGCTGGCCGACCACTATCTGATGCATCGCGGCCAGGTCGGCGAGGGGACGGCTTGGCCGTTCAAGCCCGGCGCGTGACCCCCCTTTCGAGGTAGAGCCGTGGCCGACAGCCATCAACGCGTTGAAGCCGCGATCAAGGCCTTCGCCAAAGGCGAGATCGTCGTCGTTACCGACGATGACGAGCGTGAGAACGAAGGCGACTTGTTCGTCGCCGCGAGCCACTGCACACCTGAGAAAATGGCGTTCATCATTCGCAATACATCGGGCATTGTTTGCGCACCTTTGGGTGCCGAGCAGGCGCGCCGCTTGCATCTTGAGCCGATGGTTGCGGACAACGAGGCGCCGCTCGGTACGGCTTTCACCGTTTCGGTCGATGTTCGCCATGGACTGACCACCGGTATCTCGGCGGATGAGCGCTGCAACACTGTGCGCGCGCTCGCGAATGGCAATAGCGGGCCCGTGGATTTTGTGCGTCCGGGTCATGTATTCCCACTGGTTGCCCGAGAGGGCGGTGTACTGATGCGGTCCGGCCATACCGAGGCCTGTGTTGACCTGTGCCGTCTCGCCTCGCTACCGCCCGTTGGTGTACTGGCCGAGCTGATGAACGACAACGGTTCGGTGATGCGCGGTCCCGAAGTCGCTGCCTTTGCACAGAAACACAAACTTGCCCAGGTCTCGATCGCCGAATTGATCGCTTACCGCCAGAACCGCGATAAGCTTGTGGAACGTGTCGGGGAATTCCACGTCGCCTCCGAAATCGGCACCCTCAATGGCTATGCCTACGTGACGCCGTTCGACCGCGTGCATCACATGGCGTTCGTCTATGGCGATATCGGCGACGGCAAGGGCGTGTTGGCGCGGCTGCATCGGGCCGACGTCATTGGTGATGTGTTCGGAGGTGCCAAGCCGATCCACGCTGCGCTCGCGCGATTCAAGACAGCGGGAGGCGGGGTCATCGTATTCTTGCGCGACGGCACAGCGGGCGTACCGGTCTCTGAAATTCCGCATGAAGGTGACACAGGCGCCGACGCCGCGCGTTCCCGACAGTGGCGCGAAATCGGACTTGGCGCGCAAATTCTCAAAGACCTGGGGATATCCTCGATCCGTTTGCTGACATCGAGCAAACGGACCTATGTCGGTCTAAGCGGTTTCGGCATAGAAATCGTAGCGACCGAACCGATCGAAAGCTGACCCAGACATTTCCGGGCGCGGTTTTTGCACGACTTTGCAACCGATCATCGGCCTTTTTTCGTCGCCGGGTCATGTCAGCATTTGGTCATGGGGACGCGTTCTCCCAATTTGGCCATTGTCGTTGCTGTTGCGGCTCTTGGCCTCGCGCTTAGCGCATCGGCGTCACCAACGCCACCCCGTCTTACGGACGCGCGCAAAAATGCGACCCGGTCGATGTTGAGCTCGTAATCGCCGTCGATGTCTCCTATTCGATGGATCCGGATGAAAGGCCTTGCAACGGGAAGGCTACGTCCTCGCGCTCACGTCGAAGGAGTTTCTGCAGGCTCTACGCCAAGGCGCGCACGGCAAGATTGCGATTACTTATTTCGAGTGGGCTGGCCAATTCGACCAGAAGGTCATCATGCCCTGCCGTCTGATCGATGGTCCTGAGTCCGCCAATTCCGTTGCCGCGGAGATCGGCCGCGCGCCATACCGGCGTGCTTCGCGGACATCCATTTCGAGCGCGCTGCAGTTTGCCAAGCCGCTAGTCGATGGCAGCGGATATAAAGGCCTGCGTCGCGTGATCGATGTTCCGGTGATGGGACCAATAATGCCGGCCAGTTAATCGTGCCGACGCGGGACGAAGTGCTGGCTTCCGGCGTCACGATCAATGGCCTGCCGATCATGCTCAAACGGCCTTATGTCGGGACTCTAGATATTGATGAGCTCGACATTTATTACGAGGATTGCGTCATCGGTGGCCCGGGCGCTTTTGTTGTTCCGATCCGGGAGCGCGAAAAATTTATCGAAGCGACGCGTACGAACTGGTCCTCGAGATTGCCGGACGGCTACCGGAAGGACGCATCATTCCAGTCTCGCAGGCGCCTCGCGTCTCCTGCACAATCGGTGAAAAGATGTGGCAGGAGCGATGGGGCGGAGGCATCGATTTCCGGTAGCCGAAAATTACTTCGCAAATTTTGCGACGATTTCCGCGTGATGCGAGTAGCGGAATTGGTCAACCGGCATGACGCTCTCAAGCTTGTAACCACCTTCGATCAAGATTTTCGCATCGCGTGCGAATGTCGCCGCGTCGCATGATACGGCGACGACCACCGGCACTTTGCTTTTCGCGATTTCGTGTGCTTGCGCCTCCGCACCTTGTCGCGGTGGATCGAATAGCAGACCGTCGAAGCGCTTTAGTTCAGTCGTGACAAACGGTCGACGGAAGAGATCGCGTGTCTCGGCTTCGATTGGTTTGAGATTAGGCGTGGTCGCTGCCGCACGCTGCAGTGCTTTTATGGCTTCTGCGTCGCGGTCCGCCGCACTCACGCGTGCGCACTCCGCGAGCCGAAGCGCAAAGGTTCCAATTCCGCAAAAGAGGTCAGCAACGTGTTTGACCTTGCCAAGATATCCCAGGGTAAGCCGCGCCAGCGTCTCTTCGCCCTCTGTTGTCGCTTGCAGGAACGCGGCTGGCGGCAGCGGCACGTGGGCGCGACCGACCCTCAACAAGGGAGTGGTACGCTGCACGACAAGTTCACCATGCTGCGTAAGCCGCGCAAGTTTGTGCGTTTCGGCCACGCGAGCCAGCGCTGTCCGCCCCCCGGCGCTAAGCACACCGGAACCACGCACGTCGAGGTCGAGCCCGCTGTCGGTAGCGGTTGCCTGGATGTCGAGAGGTTTTCCCGTGGACCGGAGCGTCTCTGCTATGGCCCAAGCGACTGGAAGCGCACCAGCGAGCCCGGGTGCCAGAACAGGACAACTGTCGATGGCGACGATGTGGTGGGCGCGCGGTGCCGTGAAGCCAACTTCCAGAACATCATGTACGCCGCGCCTCGCGTGCAATACGACGCGCCGGCGACCTGCGCCATGTGCGTCAATCAGGTCACCGACAGGTGCAATCACATTTGCTTGGGCCAACGCCTCCAAGACAAGCGAACGTTTCCACAGGTGATATTCCGCAAGCGACCAATGCTGCAAAGCACAGCCGCCGCACACGCCGAAATGTTTGCAGATTGGTTCGCTGCGCTCGTGGCTGGCCTTCTCGATGTGCAGAAGGTGCCGTCGGTCCGGGTGCCCACGAACCACCTCGACCGTGACAATCTCGCCCGGCAGTGCATAGGAAACGTAGACCGGCCCATTTTCTGTTTCAGCGACGCCGTCTCCCCGATGTCCGAGCCGTACGATGTTGAGTTGCTCAGTCACGAATTGCTCCGAGCAGAAACTCGGCGTTGCCATCGCCGCCCAGGACAGGTGAGGGGATAACCCCGAGCACGCGCCAGCCCAACGACGTCGCGAGGTTGGCGATATCGTCGCAGATGGCCTCCTGCGTTGCGGTGTCGCGAACGATGCCCTTTTTCGTGGCACCGGGACCGGCCTCAAATTGCGGTTTGATCAACGCAACAAGATGGGCCGGAGATTTGGCAAGCCCGAGCGCGGACGGGAGTGTCAGTTTCAGCGAAATAAAGCTGACGTCGATACTGACAAAGCCGGGAGGCTCCCCTATGTCGCCGGGAGTCAGTTGACGAATATCGGTGGCGTCGAGCGCGACAACTTCTGGTCTTGCACGAAGTAATTTGTGGAGCTGGTCCGTGCCGACGTCGACGGCATAAACGCGTCGCGCGCCACGATCCAGCAGGACCTGCGTGAACCCTCCAGTCGATGCGCCGACATCAAGGCAAATCCGATTCTTCGGATCGAAACCGAAATGGTCGAGGGCGGCCGCGAGTTTGAGACCGCCGCGGGACACGTAGGGGTGTGGTGAGCTTGCATGTAGCTTTGCATCTGTCGGAATCTGTTCCGAAGGCTTCAGCACCGTTCGTTCGTCCGCTGTCACAAGGCCGGCCTCAATAGCAGCCTGCGCCTTCGCACGACTTTCAAACAGACCACGGTCGACAAGGAGTCGGTCGGCACGTTGACGCGGTGTGGTCATCGATTAACTCGTTGAGCAAGGAACAAAGTTTCGTGTACGACGGTTACAATCAGTGCCCTACAAGAGTTCCAACGGGCGTCATGGTTTGTTTGAGGAGCACGTGTATGGCACGCAGATATTCACGAGGCGCTTCGCGGTATGTCGAGCGCGCGATGAAAAAGCGCAAGAAGGGTACACTCAGAAGCGGACGCAGCGGCAGGAAGGTCAGGAGCCGCAAGCAGGCGATCGCCATTGGCCTCTCCGAGGCGCGCAGCAAGGGAAAGAAAGTACCCCGGAAAAGCCGATTTTAAAGCCGTCAGGCGAGTTTGGCGGTTTCCGCGTCAATATCCTTGCCCAGGGCCTCGAATACCTTGGCGACAATTGCTTTCGCGTCGAGGCCAGCAGCCGCGTACATGGCTGCCGGCGAATCCTGATCGATGAAACGGTCCGGTAGCATCATGCATCGGATCCGAAGACCTTGATCGAGTGACCCCTGACCAGCAAGCGATTGCAGGACGTAGGCGCCAAAACCGCCGACGGAGCCTTCCTCGATCGTCACCAGCACTTCGTGTTCCCGCGCGAGCCGCGTCACCAATTCGACATCGAGGGGTTTGGCAAAGCGTGCATCCGCAACGGTGGCCGATAGACCAAGCGCGGTAAGCTCCTTGGCCGCCTTCAGACATTCGCCGAGCCGCGCGCCAAATGACAGCAGGGCCACCTTGTGGCCTTCCTGTATTATCCGGCCTTTCCCGATTTCGAGCGGCTTGCCTTCGTCGGGCATGGGTACGCCGAGCCCTTCACCACGCGGATAACGAAGCGCACTGGGCCGGTCATCGATCGCGACCGCGGTTGCAACCATGTGAACAAGTTCCGCCTCATCCGCTGCTGCCATCAGCACGAAGCCCGGCAGACAACCAAGATAGGTGACGTCGAAAGCCCCGGCGTGTGTCGGTCCGTCGGCGCCTACGAGGCCGGCGCGGTCAATTGCGAAACGGACCGGCAGACCCTGTATCGCGATATCGTGCACGACCTGATCATAGGCGCGCTGGAGGAACGTGGAATAGATGGCGGCGAACGGCTTGAACCCCTCGGCCGCGAGACCGCCGGCGAAAGTCACCGCGTGTTGCTCGGCTATGCCGACGTCGAACGAACGGTTGGGAAATTCTTTCGCGAACAGGTCGACACCGGTGCCTGACGGCATGGCCGCAGTTATCGCCACGATCTTGTCGTCCTTGCGCGCCTCTTTGATCAGGCTCTCACCAAAGACTTTCGTGTACTGGGGGGCAGTCGATTTCGATTTGGCCTGCGCACCGGTCGCGACATCGAACTTGACCACGCCATGATACTTGTCGGCGGAAGTTTCGGCGGGTGCGTAGCCCTTACCCTTCTGCGTCACGACGTGGACGAGGATCGGACCTGCCTCCGCATCGCGCACGTTTCGCAACACCGGCAACAAATGGTCGAGGTTGTGACCATCGATCGGGCCCACGTAGTAAAAGCCAAGCTCTTCGAACAAGGTGCCGCCTGTCCAGAAGCCACGCGCGAACTCCTCCGCGCGTCCTGCCTTTTCTCCGAAGAACTTTGGCAGATGCTGCGCCAGCTGCTTGCCGATATCGCGCAGCGTCCGATAGGTCTTGCCGGAGATCAGCCTTGCCAGATAGGCCGACATTGCGCCCACCGGTGGTGCGATGGACATGTCATTGTCATTGAGAATAACGACCAGACGCTCGTTACGCGCGCCGGCATTGTTCATGGCTTCGTAGGCCATGCCAGCCGACATTGCCCCGTCGCCGATAACCGCCACGACGTTGTTCTTTTTGCCTTCGAGGTCGCGTGCCACAGCCATGCCGAGAGCTGCGGAGATCGAAGTCGAAGAGTGGGCGGCGCCAAAAGGATCGTAGTCGCTCTCGGCGCGCTTGGTGAAACCGGACAACCCGCCGCCCTGCCGCAGGGTGCGGATGCGAGCCCGCCGGCCTGTCAGGATCTTGTGCGGGTAGCTCTGATGGCCGACGTCCCAGATGAGGCGGTCGCTGGGTGTGTCGAATACATAGTGAAGCGCGACGGTTAATTCGATGACGCCCAGTCCCGCACCGAGATGGCCGCCGGTCTTGGCGACGGCGTCAACGGTTTCGGTCCGCAGTTCGTTGGCAAGCCGTTTAAGTTGATCGGCCGACAGGTTTTTGAGGTCGTTCGGAAAAAGAATGCGGTCGAGCAACGGGGTCTTGGAAGAATCGGACAAGAGCAACTCCAACAGACTTGATTAAAGGCCGGTTTTTACCAGTGCCATGAAACTGGTCGGGCCGTGACTTACACCAAAGTGCCCTTGCGGGCAATTCGGCAAGAAGTGCATTTCTGATTGATAAATAAGGTCAATCCACGTCAAGAGGCCTGGTTCCGGTCGGTTTTCCGTCGGCATCGAGGGTAATCCGTTCGACCCGCGCTTCGGCCTGGCGTAGCAACTCCTCGCATCGCTTCTTCAGGGCCTCGCCGCGTTCGTACAGCGCCACCGACTGCTCGAGGGGCACTTTGCCTCCCTCGAGATCGCTAACGATCGATTCAAGCTCTTCAATCGCGCGTTCGAAGGGCAACATTTTGACGTCAGCATTATTGTTTTCGGCCATATTCAAATCCGGCGATTCGTGACCCGCATTGACCAAGATAGCGTGGATTCTCTAACCGTGCATCAGCGCGGTCACGTGGGCCGCCACTGAACGCGACAACCCCTGCAAATCGTAGCCGCCTTCCAGCAAAGAAATGAGGCGTCCTTTCGCGTTCGTGTCGGCAATTTCCATCAATTTTTTGGTGACCCAGGAATAGTCGGACTCGACTAAATTCAGATTTGCCAGAGGATCGCGGGTGTGCGCATCGAAGCCGGCGGAGATGATGAGAAAGTCAGGTTTGAAATCCCGAAGCCGCGGGATGATGAGGGTCTCCAAAGCTTCGCGGAAAGCGTCGCCGCCGTCGCCGGCCGAGAGTGGTGCATTGACGATGGTATTGTAATCGCCGCGCTCTCCGATCGCTCCGGTGCCGGGGTAAAGGGGCATCTCGTGCGTCGAGCAGTACATCACGCTCTTGTCGGACCAGAAGATATCCTGCGACCCGTTGCCGTGATGCACGTCGAAGTCGACGATCGCGGCACGTTCGACACCGTGTTTCTGTTGCGCATATCGTGCGGCGATCGCCGCGTTGTTGAAAAGGCAGAAGCCCATCGGCCGCGCCGTCTCGGTGTGGTGACCCGGTGGACGTGTGGCGACAAAGGCGTTTGCGGCCTTGCCCGTCATCACGTCGTCGACCGCCTGCATGGCGCCGCCGACGGCGCGTAACGCCGCCTCATAGCTCCCCGGCGACATCGCGGTGTCGGCGTCGAGCCGCACAAGACCTTCGGCGGGTGAGGCTTCGCGGATCGCTTCGACGTATTCCATTGGGTGACAGAGGGCGATGACGTCGAGGCTTCCGCGCGGAGCCTCGACTCGTGCCAAAGTCTGAAACTTTTCGTCCTCCAGCGCTTGTTCAATCGCACGCAAACGATCGGGCCGCTCCGGATGTCCGGATGGTGTCAGGTGGTTCAGACAGGCTGGATGGCTGAGGAGAAGGGTGGACATTGCCTAGACCTAAACATTCGTGAGCCGCCGTGGAAGTGCCTATCGCGACTTTGCGTCCAGGCTAACTCCCTCGGGCGGGCGACTGGTGTCCGGTACAAAGAAATCGACCTGCAGCGGTTGGCTCGGATCGACCCGGTATCGGTCAAAGTCGTGGATGCCCTCGCCAGCCAGGAAGCTGTCGTCGATCAGAAAGTTCCCGGTAAAGCTCTTGGGCTTCTGAAAGATGCGGTAGGTGGCCTCGGCGATGATCTCCGGCTTTCGCGACCGGCGCATCATCGTATCGCCGCCGAGAAGATTCTTGATTGCCGCCGTAGCAATAGTCGTTCGCGGCCATAAGGCGTTGACCGCGACCTTGCCGCGCAGTTCGCCGGCGAGTCCCAGCACCACCAGGCTCATGCCGAATTTTGCCATTGAATAGGCCGTGTGCGGCGCGAACCACTTCTCTGCCATGTCGAGCGGTGGAGACAGCATCAGGATATGTGGATTTTCGCGGCGCGTAAGATAAGGAATGGCAAACTTCGAGACCATGAAGGTACCGCGGGCATTGATCTGCTGCATCAGATCGTAACGCCGCATATCGGTTGCCGTAACCGCTGTTAGCTGGATTGCGCTGGCATTGTTCACGACGATATCGATGCCCCCGAATTTATCCGCAGTTTCATCAAGCGCGGCCTGAACGCTCGCTTCGTGGCGCACGTCAACCGCAATGGGCAAGGCTCGCCCGCCGGCCTTCGCGATCTCGGCGGCGGCAGTATGAATCGTGCCTTCCAATTTTGGATGCGGTTCAACGGTTTTCGCTGCGACGGCGATGTTGGCGCCATCGGCCGCGGCCTTCAGCGCGATCGCGAGACCGATTCCGCGCGATGCCCCGGTGATGAAAAGAGTTTTACCTTTTAACGACATCGCGCGCCGTCCCGTTATTCTGCCAGCGCCGCTTGAGCGTCAGCAATGCTACCGGCACCTTCAGTGACGCTGCGTTCGAGGCTGTTTGCCTGGATTGCAATATTTTCCGCGAAGAAGCGCGCAAGGACGGAACGGCTCGTTCCGTCGCCGGCGCGAAGCGATGCAAGTGCCTCTTCGGCCAGCATGCAGCCGCCGGCCGTATTGCCGAACAACCGCAAATAGGGCGTGGCGCCGGCAAGCGCGGCATCGGAGGCTTTTTGAGCAAGCAGCCACCGGGTCGCTCGCTCAAGGCTGTCGATGGCTTCGCCGAGGCAGGTTGCTGTTTCGCCGAATTCGGGCGCATTGCTCGACTGAACCGACTTAACGGTGCGTCGCAGTTCGTCGATATACATTTCGACGGTCCTGCCACCCTCCAACGGTACTTTGCGAGTGACAAGATCAAGCGCCTGGATTCCGTTTGTGCCTTCGTAGATCGCGGCGATGCGGGCGTCGCGGTAGTGCTGCGCTGCGCCGGTTTCCTCGACGAAGCCCATTCCGCCGTGCACTTGTATCCCTAGAGAGGCAACTTCCGAACCGATATCGGTCGAGAAGGCCTTGGCGACAGGCGTCAGCAAAGAGGCACGCTCGTGGGCCCTCTTGCGCTCGACGTCGGTTTTCGCGCGCATTGATCGATCGATGGCGACTCCGGTCGCATAGCAGATCGCGCGAGCTGCACCGGTCAGTGTGCGCATGGTTAGCAGCATGCGTCTGACATCCGGATAGGCGATGATCGCACTCGCCGGGCCTTGCTTGCGTTCTCGCGCATACGCCAATGCTTGTTGTGTCGCACGCTCGGCGATCCCAACCCCCTGCAAGCCGACGGCCAGCCGCGCGCGGTTCATCATGGTGAACATGCACGCCATGCCTTCGTTCTCTTCGCCGATTAGAAAGCCAACGGCTCCGCCACGATCGCCATACACCATCGTGCAGGTAGGCGAAGCGTGGATGCCGAGTTTGTGTTCAATGGAATGTGCGCGCACATCGTTGCGCGAGCCGTCAGGCAGTATTTTCGGTATCAAAAACAGGGAAATTCCCTTGGTCCCCTGCGGGGCATCTGGCAAGCGGGCAAGAACGAAATGGATGATGTTGTCGGTGAGGTCATGCTCACCGTAGGTTATGAAAATTTTTGATCCGGTGACTTTATAACTACCGTTGCCCGCGCGCTCGGCTTTGCTGCGCAGCGCGCCAACGTCGGATCCGGCCTGCGGCTCAGTGAGCTGCATGGTGCCCATCCATTCCCCACTGACCAACTTGCCGAGGTATTCCTGCTTGAGCTTGTCGTTTCCGTACGCATGCAGTGCGTCGATCGCCGCCATTGTCAGGACCGGTCCGATGCCGAAAGCCATCGATGCCGAATTCCACATTTCGATGCATGCCGCATTCAGTGCGTGCGGAAGCTCCTGGCCGCCCCAATCGACTGGTGCAGCAAGACCGTTCCAGCCGGCCGCGGCCCAATCCGTATAGGCTTCCTTCCAGCCAGGCGGGGTGGTGACTATTCCGTCCTTGAACGGCGTGCCGAATTTGTCACCAACAGTATTGAGTGGCGCGATCACGTCGCTGGCGTAGCGCCCGGCTTCCGCCAGAACGGAATCGACCGTCTCTTCATCGAGATCGCCATAGATACCCTCGGCCAGTGCATTTTTCAGACCGGCGGCGTGCTTTAATGTGAAGGCTATATCGTCAACTGGAGCGCGGTAGCTCATGGCCAGCTAATCTAGCCTCGGCCGCAGGCCGGTCAAACCACGGTTTATGTATAAGAGTAGTGGGCGTTGATTGAGCCGGTCGGCGCCGCTATGGTCCGGCCGCCGCGTGCGAGGATGGTTCGGTGCGGCTCACCGGCACCTGTTGGGGCGTAGCCAAGTGGTAAGGCAGCGGATTTTGATTCCGCCATACGGAGGTTCGAATCCTCCCGCCCCAGCCAGTATTTCAATTGGTCGTGCAGCTATTTAGTGCCAGTTGTTTTTACTTCGAAATATTCATTCTGAACGCCGATCCTCCCGTCGTTCTGAACGGATATACCCTGTGCGTTCGCCAGCCGGTGAGCATGGCGCTTGCGCGTGGCAGCAAGTGCTCGATCGAAGGTTTCCTTGGCGTAACCACGATAGGCTTGTGCGGATTTATGACTGGAGAGCGCGCGGCCTTGTCCCTCGGATCCGTGTTAGCTTCGGCAAATCGGCATTCGATCTGAACGTTGCGCCCCTCAACCCAGTCCAAATCGCGCATACCTAGGCGCAAAGCTTTAACGCGGGCATTTGCTTCCGGGTCGTTTTCGGCGAGACCCATTATCACGCCGACCCGTCGCATACGGTTTTGCTGTGCTCGAGCCGCGAGCGGCCCTGCGGCTGTGGTCGCGGCAGCCAGCTTTATAAATTCGCGTCGCCTCATCGTTCCCCCCTGAGGCAAGGATCGATTCGTATCAGTCCAAACCCATAGAGTGAACGCCCGCGAAAATGCCGCAATGTCCGCTTTGGGTCAAAAGCAGACATGTGCGATGCACGATCCTATGTCCGCTTTCCTCCCGAAAGCAGGTAATGTTGAGCCTGCACCGGCGTGGATCTTCCGTGTACGCATCAGGTGTTAGCCTTTGAGGTTGTGCAAAAAATGAACAAACCCTCGGTTTGCTATCCAAAAAGCCCGACGCGCCGACAAGTATTTGGCTGGCTCGCATCAGCTAGCGCGCTAGGTCTAAGTCGAAACGCGATCGCAGAGCCGAGCGTGGCCGCCATCGATTCGCTCCAGCCGGGTCAGTTCAGCTGGCACCCCGAGAAAGCGCCCGCAGGACACTTGGTGATTGTTGTCTCTTTGCCTGACCAGAGACTCTATGCGTACCGGCAAGGGGTCAGGATCGCAGTCTCTACCTGTTCCACTGGAAAACCCGGTCACGGAACGCCAACAGGCGTTTTTGCGATTTTGCAAAAGGACAAACATCATCGATCGAGCACCTACAACGATGCGCCGATGCCGAACATGAATCGGCTGACATGGTCAGGCGTGGCTCTGCATGCCGGTGATCTTCCGGGCTACCCAGCATCACATGGTTGTGTGCGCTTACCGCTCGAGTTTTCAGAGAAATTATTCGGCATCACGGAGATCGGGACACCAGTCATTATTGCCAACGCAGCGACATACCCCAGCGTGGTCGCACACCCGGGAATGGTCCTTGCAAAAAATAAGCAAAAAGATTTCGACGCAGTGGCGCATATCGTCAAGCAGAAGCAGACGGTGAATCAGCAAAGGAATCCGTCGAAGCCTTCGAATTCTGCGATACTCATATCCAGTACTGATCACGAGATCATTATCATGGACGACGGCGCTCTCGTTTCCAAAGGAGCAATGAGTTTCAGTGAACCTGACCGGCCCCTTGGCAATCACGTCTTCGTCCTTTCCTCGGTCAACTTGGCCAATAGGGAGCTGCAATGGCGCACGATCGGCTATTACAACGACAGCCGCCGAGAAATTGAGTTAACGGAACTCGCGACACTTCAGCGCATTCAAGCTGATGAAACGATACTGAATGAGATACGTTCGCGAATGTATCCCGGCACTGTACTTGTGACCGTAGATGAACCACTCACTGCGGACACAAGAAGCACTAAAGATTTCATCGTAATGACCACAGGCGATGATGCCTAAGGGTAGGTAACGGGCATTTGGAGTGCAAACGGCATGTCCGCTTTGGGTCAGAAGCGGACATGTGCAGTGCAAGAGCCCATGTCCGCCTTGGGCCAGAAGCGGACATTGGGGCTCCCTTTACAATCGGGAGCATTGTTACCGTGGCACGAACTCGTTCGAGGTCCTATTCAAAGTTGCATGGAAACGTGGACCACCGTTGGTGCTCGTGTCTTGCGAGAAGCACTTTTTATGACATTGGTAGCGACAATAGAATTCCCGGTGCGCACCGCCAGAGCAGTAGTAACCATCGCACCTTTGCTCGCACGCTGAACGATCTCCTTTTGCATTGCCGTAACTGAGGGTGATTGTGCAGAAGATCGAAGCCCCGATAGCTATGACAGTCGCTCGCATGAAGTGCCTCCTTACGATTTAGCGGATGTTGAACCGCCGATCTGATTGGAATGGTCTGCGTATCCGCACGCGGGTACGCGGACACACCCCGGTTACCAGAGGTCGCAATCAGTCATCTTCAGAGCGAGTAGGGAGGCGCGCGCGCCTGGAAAATAAAATGAACGCGGCAGGAAACATCCGCGGGAAATAGAACGGCAACCCATTTATGCGGGTGATCGATCAGGGTTGCGAGCACCGCAGCCGCCGGCAGCGCGGACGATGATATGAGGTTGAGTGCTGCACAAATTGCGCAGAAATCATGACCTGTACCGCGATCGTCGTCGTGGTTCTGTTGTGTTTGTGACGATCCGGCGGTTACTGACGATGGGCCCTGAAAATCTTCAAGGTGGATATGGCCGAAGGACAACGCAAGCTGGATCGCCAGAGCGAAAACCGCTGCCCACGATCCGAACCTTCTGTTCCTTCTGCTCCAAGGCATTCCGAATCTCGCAATCACCAACGATATTATGCAACCGGGTGCGAGTAAATCCGGCGCGGTGGGTTCAGTGTGAATGGATCAATATTTGTCGGCAAGGTTCCAAACGGAAATGTCCGCTATTGGCCCAAAGCCGACATTCCTGTGAACTTGTCAACGCGCAGGTTCTCGTTGTATGCGGCGAGTCCGCTTTACCCTCAAAAGCAGACATGTGCGGCGCACAAGCTCATGTCCGCTTTGGGTCAAAAGCGGACATCATGGCTTACGTCGTAAGTCTAGTGACGACGCTGGATCGTCTGCTTGCGAGGCCGTCGGTGATTGAAGCTTTTCGATCAGTCCGTGAATATCGCCAAGCACCCAAAGATCTCGAACCTTTGGGCCTTCGAAAGTGAAAATCGGCGTACCATACCACCATACATGTCGCCCCGTTGGCGGAAAGCCGAGCAGTTCGGCGCGGTGATATCCGTGGTAGCGAAGTTTACCGAAGACCTTGTTGCCCTCTTCAACTAAGTCGAGAATATCCGAAGTGTACTGGCCGAGGGCGCCGACCACCATATCAACATAATCAGCGAACTGCTCGTGTCCTTTAAGAATAGGACCGAGCGAACCGCGGAAGGTAAAGTCAGGATGGAAGATGCTCGGGATTAAACTTTTATTGGCTTTGTCCCACATCTCCTTGAAAAAAATGCGAACAACCTCTTTTTGAGGAGATAGAACGAGTCCGTCGAATTTCATCGCGGGTTCGTACATTCTTATCGACGTTGAATGTGCCGGAGGATTGGACACGCGATGGTAGCGATCGTTTGCGATGCTCGGAAGGGGTAGGAGACGTTTAGAGTGCCCGCTTGGGTCAAAAGCAGACATTTGCAATGCAAACCGGCATGTCCGCCTCGAGCCAACAGCGGACATTTTGTCCGCTATTCGATCATCTCGTCCGCGCGCGCCTGCAGTGCGGCAGGCACGGTGAGGCCGAGGGTTTTGGCGGTCTTCAGATTGATGTAGAACTCGACCTTCGTTGCCTGCTGCACCGGCAAGTCCGCGGGTTTCGTGCCATTCAGGACACGCCCGACGTAGACGCCAGCGAGCCGATACGAATCTGTTATATCCGAACCATAGCTCACTAGACCGCCAGCTGCGACGAACTCACGAAGCTCAAAGATCGACGGCATCGCATAGCGCGCGATTAATGCCGCGATCTGCGGTGCCTTGCTGTTTGGGCCAATAGCGAACATTCTGAGGAGTGCGTAGTCTACCTCTGATGACCGCCGACGAGAAAATCGTTCTTGGCACCTCGGAAGATATCCCGGGTATCCTCACGCTTCAGGAAGCCAATCTAGCCCCCAATGGCGGCACTTTATCTGTGCGCTTCAGTACGGACTGGTTTCAGCGAGCCGTAGATGAGCAATCACTCGTGGTCTGCCGACGCGAAGGCACGATTGTCGGCTATGTGCTGCGGACTACGTTCGGATTGAAAGATCCGGCGGCGATCATTCAGTCAATGTTACGCGCGTTTCCGGCGCCGCCCGATTGCTACCTTTATGGACCTATTTGCGTCGCGGAAGCCGAACGTGGAAAGGGGCTTGCCAACGCGATGTTCAAAAAATTGAGAGTTCATCTCTCTGGGCGACCGGCCATGCTTTTCGTGCGAGCCGACAACCCTTCCTCACTCCAGGCGCATCGAAAAATGGGCATGCAAGAGCTTGGTATTTTTGACAACGAAGGTGTGCTCTATGTGGCCCTGACCTATAGCGGGTGAATGTCCGCTTTGGGTCATAAGCGGACATATGCAGCGCGGAAGGGCATGTCCGCTTTACCCCCGAAAGCGGACATGTGCAGTGCAATGGTCAATGTCCGCTAAAGGCCATTCGCGGACATTTGAGAACCTAGGCCGGCGACCTAATGAGCGCCTCAAGAAGCCTCAAACGCCTTGTTGCTTATGGCTATCGGGTGGCTCCCGCGAACGAGCATGCCGTAATCCATCCTTTGGGACACAAAAGGAGGCCCATCGCGGGTTTCCTTCGACCTCAAAGGAGCACGCCATGTCTTCGAAAAACTCTCTCCCCTGGGACCTCGAACATGCGATGACAGCTTTTCAGGTCAATCCGAATTGGTACGACGAATATTGGTTGCATGACATCAACGATTTGACCGGTCCGCAGGTCCGACGCCGGCCCGATGGCTCAATTGACGTCGATTTCTATTTTGGGTGGGCCAAGCGTGAGCGACTTCTGGCTATCAAACACGCATTCTTCGCCCTACTTGCAATGCCTATTCGATTTTTCCGGCTTGCAAAGGCGGCGCACCAACGACCAATGTCCGCTTTGGGTCAGGAGCGGACTTTCTACGCCCCAAGCCACTTGGCCACTAAAAACCGGGCGCAGAAATCGGGTGGGCCCAAGTCCTCAGTCCAGCCATCCTGTTTCGCATCTGAGCAACGGAGGTCACTTATGAGTTTTCGTATCCGCGGCCTGGAGGCCCACCAGTTCGATCATCTTTTTGCGCTCTCAGATATTGAGCTAGCCGCGCAAGGTGCTGTCCGCCGGATCGCCGACGGGCCTCGCCCCTGCCGCATCAGCCTTACCGATGCCAAGCCCGGCGACGAGCTAATCCTCGTCAACTATGAGCACCACGCCGTTGCGTCACCGTACCGTATGAGGTTTGCCATCTACATTCGCCGCGGCGAGGAAACCTTCGATGCTGTCGGGGAGGTCCCGGAGCAACTTCGCAAACGCACGCTCGCCGTGCGCGGCTTTGATGCCAGTGGGATGATGACGGGCTGGGAAATCGTCGAAGGCACTGACGTCGAAGCGGCGATAGAGCGGCAGTTCGCAAACGTGGCTGCAGACTACCTGCACATCCATTTTGCTGCCCCCGGATGTTACGCTGCGCGCGTTGACCGGGCGGGGTAAGCGGACAATATCGGCTAAGGATCAAAAGCGGACATGCGCAGTGCACGCGTCGATGTCCGCTAGGGGCCAGTAGCCGGCAACACGCGGACCGCGGGCCGCACCTTTGTCATCGGCGCACCTCTCGCCTAAGGGCGACATTTTCAAAAGAGGCGGGCCATGCTTCATGGTGCGTAAAGCGTGAAGACAAGGTCTCGAGCTTTCACCTGCTGGTGGCAGGCGAAGCAACTGTCCATCAACGGCCCGTCGGTCGAAGGTTTTCCATCTTGGAAGTGACCAAATCCCCATCCACCGGTCGCGGCGTACTTCTTTGAGTCCTTGACCATAAACTGAATGTTCGTGGGGGGACCCGGTACGAAAGATTGGTCACGACCAAAGACCTTATTATTTTCCTGGGATGGAACGTGACGATAGTGCAAGGCGGCAATGATCGCGCCGTCCGGGAACAATGGTTTTCCTTCGCGGTAAGCTTTGATTGCAGCGTCATTGCCCAAAACGACAGCAAAGCTGTGAAGGTCGCCTTCTTCATGAGCCACGGAGATCAACCTCCAGTCTCGGTATCCAGAGGGAATTTCAGTTACGAAGGTCGACGTGGGTTGTTGAGCCGCAGCGTGTCGAGGTGCCCGCGCCGTGAAAGCAACAACGCCTACCAGCGTTGCGACTGCAATCAACAAGGGAGTGAGCCGTTTCATCGTAATGCCTCCTGTTCCCCGTGCTAAAGTGTCCGATCGTCCCGAATGAAAGAGCCGTCCGGTAAAGGTGCCAAGAGCAAAAAGCACAAAGCGCTAGCTACTCGGATTTTTTTTGGGACTTAGCCAAGCGCCAAGCCGTCGCGAAATAAAGATCAGATAGCTTTTCCGACTGAAGTTGATGCCATTGCATATTTTTATGTATGGGCGCGCCGACATAATCGCATTTTTGATTCTACAACTGGCTTGCTGACTGACCGCGAAGCAAACTTGCACCCGAAGTCCGCTTTGGGTCATAAGCGGGCACATTCGCTTGTGCGCCGCAGATGTCTACTTTTGACCCAAAGCGGACATTGGACTAGCCGGCAACCTCGGCATGGATACGTAACAAACCGGGAATGGTCGACGGGTCGCGCCTGCCAAAGCCGCATTCCGTCGCTATTGAAAAGCCTTTGACATGCCGCTCGGCGGTCGCCAGTCGCTTCCGCGTCCCAGCGACGCCATCAGTAAAATGGACCAGTCCAAGACTTAGCTCGGTTTCTGGTTTTAACCGCAACCATGTTAGTGGCGCAAAATAGGCGTCGTCCGTTCGATCGCGCGGCACCGGCATATGAATGAGATTGATTGGTCGCTTGATGTCCGCCGCCAGACGATTGGCAACATCAACCATATCGGCCATGTCGATGGGCTCGACGACGTGCTTATGGTTGGAGTCGCCATAACAGAGATGGAACAGCAGTTCGATGTTGGCTGGCACACGTTCGGCAAGGTCGGTCAAGATGCGGGAAAAGCATCTCAACATATCTTCGCGAGACTGACCGTAGGCATTCGGCTCGTTGCGTTGCAGTCGTGCAAACACCGCCGATGCGACGTCGAATTGGATGGCAATCTGATCGTGCGGCAGGTCGGCGGCAATCTTATCGATCTCGCGCTTAAGCGCCTCATTAAATACAGGATCAAGCGGCCGGTGCAGATCGTCTTGCAGGAAAAGCCAAATTACCGAATGGGCCGGAACGAGATCAATCTGAAAGCGCACGTTGCGACGAATTCGACCGGCCCGTTTAAGCGCCGCGAACTCCGCGTAAGACTGCTTTGCCACGTCTGCATAAAACAAGTTGTCGAACGCAACATCGAGCACATTTTTGCCAGGCTTCAGGTGGTAACGAATACGGGCTGTGCCAGTGGCGTGTATCCGAAACAATTCATCGGACTTTTCAAGCGCCGGGTTATTAGCAAAAACAGGTTCCAGCCAAGTGATCCAGTCCGAGCGGTCGCCGGTCTCGCCGTCTGGAATGCGTTTGAGATAAGGGCCAAGTGCCTCGC
>Ga0310910_10000160_pt1 | contig 31377 bp, 12 predicted proteins | sample GREbulkMGHF172_FD_203448 | JGI IMG/M metagenome (GOLD analysis project Ga0310910, IMG submission 203448) | Lab enrichment of tropical soil microbial communities from Luquillo Experimental Forest, Puerto Rico - GRE.bulkMG.HF172 | ecosystem: Environmental > Terrestrial > Soil > Tropical forest >... | reverse complement strand
CTATGACGTTCTCGCCATCGGCATCCCATAAGTCGATGCGGTAAGCGAAATGCGTGCGGTAGTTTATCGCCATTTCTCCTTACCCCAATCCTCCTCCGCCTCCCGCTTCACCGCAGGCGCGGCCGGGGCTGCTGCGCCCGCGCCTGGAGCGGCCACGCCGCCGCCGCGCCGCCCAGGAGTGCGATGAAGTTGCGCCGTCTCATGCAAAATTGCCGTTCGAGGACAAAGCCTACCAAAGGGCAGCGTTGTGCGTCACAGCAAAATTGGTCCACCAATGACGCTATGGGTCATTTTCGTCAGATCGGCACGCTCCCGCCGCTCACGCGATGTCCGCTTCGCTCCGAAAGCGGACATGCGCGAACTGGCCTCGATATGTCCGCTTCGTGCCAAAAGCGGACTCATGCACCGTTGTTAAAAGCTTGGTCCACCACCCCGCAGCTAGTTGATTCCGCTCGGCTCTTTCCAATCTTCCGACATAACAGCACAGAGCAGTTGGGCGCTCAGTTGGGAGAATTTGTTCGCCTTTCGAGCTTCCGGATTGCGCTCTCGGCGAGCGCCGGGTCGCGGTGCAGATAATGCGCATCGAGGATGGAGCGCACATCGCGAAGGCTGTGCCCGGTGATGGTGGCGATCTCGGCCTCTGTGCATCCCGCGATGGCGAGCCGCGTGACGGCGGTGCCGCGCAAATCGTTGAACGTCACGCCGACGATGCCCGCCTTCGTCCGCGCGATTGACCAAGACGCACGGAATCCATGCGAAGTCCCTGGCTTGCCCGCCCTGCTCGTAAGGATGATCGGGGAGCGCTTCGCCGCCGCATCGAGCGCGGACTTGAGCGGCGCGCCGACGGGGATGACGACACGCGCGCCGGTCTTCGATTGCCGCAACCGAATGTGCGTGCCGTCATAGGCCGACCACGGCAAGCGCAAGAGATCGCCTTGCCGCTGGCCGGTCCACAGCGCGAGCAACAGCGGCAGACGGAAATGTACCGGTGCGCTTTTGAGAAACGCCGCCTCATCATCGGCCGTCCAAATCCGGTCGGCGCGCGAGCCGCGATAGAGCCGACCACCGCGCGCGCACGGATTCGCCAGCACGAGCCCGCGATCAAGCGCCCACGACAGCACGCGGGCGAGGACTTGCCATGCATAGTCGGCCTGCCGCCGTGACCTGGCGGCGAGACGGTCGCGCCACGCCATGAAGATGCCGCGCGTGCGCCGGTCGGTCAGCCCTGACAGCGGAAAGTCGCGGAATTCTTTCTCGATTGCCTTGATGTGCTTGATGTAGTCGGCGCGCGTGCGCTCAGCGAGCCCGCTGAATTCGGCGCTCGCCTCAAATGCGCGCAACGGCGCTTGCAACGTGCCCTGCGGCGTCGCGACCTTGCGCGCAATCGCTTCGTTGTAGCTGTGGACAAACTCGGGCGTCCCTGGCTCGCCGCGTAACGGCGGCCCGCCCTTCCACGCGTACCAGTAGGTTTTCCACGTGCCGTCAGCGAGCCGCTTGGGGACCGGATTAATGCCCTTCAGTCTTACGCGCATGTTTTGCCATCCATTGGTCGAGTTCGTTGCCCTGCTGCTCGGCTTTGCCGAAGTCGAGCTTGATCCCGTCGGGCAGCAGCGTGACGGCCTGCACTGTCTTGCCGCTCTTCTCGGCCTCGGCGATGGTGAGGTCGAGACGCCGCCTGCGCTGCCGCTTCCGCTTTGGCGAGGACAGTAGCATGTGCAGGGCATGCAACGCCGAGAGGCATAGCGCAACAAAGCGTACAGCCCATAGTCCTTGCTCCTGCTGCCCAAGAATGAAATCGTCGGCATGCAGCTCGTGCACGATCGGGTTCTCCGGCGGGCTCATGGCTCGCCCCTACAAATTTTGAATTGGGGGAAATCGGTCACGACGCCCTCCGTCGGTGTTGCTGGATCATAGCTCCTGGCTTCACTCCCTCGCAGCAAATCTTCGCGCAGTAAGCCGCATTCGGCGGCTGCTAAGGGGCGCGCAGCGAACGATCCCCGTGCAGAGTGCACTTCTTAAGTAACTTAGTCTTTATCGTCTTCACACCAGCACATCAACATATTACCTGTATCACCACAACAACACAATTGCTGTCGCATTGACGCATGAGCCCCAAACGCATAATCACTCCACCCATGGCGAGAACGGTAAGTCCGATCACGATCGACATCAGCTACCGCGCCCTGCTCGGCCGCATCGATCGGGCGTTGCGCAAGGAGAACCAGCGTTTGCGCGCTGACCGCCGTGGCGGTGTCATCCGGTATATCGTGATCGACACCAAGAAGCGCGCTGTGCTGGAGACTGATGTCGACTTGGGGAAGTTGGCGCGGCGACTCGATGTGCTGCAGCCGTGGGAGCGAGCGGCTATGTAGACTGGGGCATGCTTGTCCCGCCCGCCCGCCGCCCCAAGCCCGATTGCGAACATGCGCTTGAACTGCTCGCCACGTCCCGCGCGGTTGCACCGAGGCGATGTTACGGGCGCATGGCCTTTCGGTCCGGCGGATAGTCGACCTCGTGCGCGCCGGACTTGCGACCGCAAAGGCCGATGAGTTAACCGTGAGGCGGGAACATGGCCAAAGCCATAGTTAAGGCGAAACCGGCCCCTGAACCGCTTTACCGTTGCGATCTCCTTCCTGGTCGCTGACGAGAAGATCGCGAGCGCAATTAAGACGCGGCTCGCGGGGCTCAACGTGTTCTTTTATCCCCACAATCAAGAAGAGCTGATCGGCACCAACGGCCTCGAATCAATGCGTGCGCCGTTCCTGTCAACGCGGGTGAACGTTGTCCTGTACCGCGAGCGGTACGGAAAGACGCCATGGACCGGCGTGGAGCTGGCGGCAATTCAGGATAGTTGCCTGAAGACGGGCTTTCGGTCGCTGCTTTTCGTCCAGCTCGAAAAGAAGGACGGTAAGCCGGACTGGCTTCCAGACACGCATATTCGGTGTGTCCTGGGTGACTTCACTATCGAGCAGCTCGTAGGGGCCATCAAGAACAAGGTTCAGGAGCTTGGCGGCGTCATCCACCGGCTGGACGCGATGAGCGAGGCGGAGCGCGTCAAGAGAGAAGCTGAATACCTCGCGGACCGCGACGCAATGATGCGGGACCGGACGTGGATCGAACGTGATGTTTTTGATGGACCTGATCTCACGCGCAAACCAGGGCAAGGTCGAGCGCCCGCCGCTGTAGTATTCACGCGCCGCGAAAAGATCGTGGTGGCCACCAACCGCACGCCGACCCACGGCTACGAGCCGACATGCGAACCCGCGATGGCGGCGTTCGCCCTAATTAATCGGGTGCCTGATCATGACGATAGTCAGACCTTGCCACAGCGCGTTGGGCAGTAGCTCTCGAAGGCGACGCTTTCGATATCGAGGATGCGCGCGATCTGTTTGCCAAGCATGACGAGGCCCAAGTCCGCATCATTGAAGTGGCTCCCGATCGAAACCCGACCGTACTGCTTGCCAAAGAGTTTGAAAATCTTAATAGCAATTCTGAAGTGAGCGAGGCTTCACGAAGGATATTCGACCTTCTCAATGGTATAATGTTCGTGCGCGACCGCGTCCGAAAACCAGTGCAGCCGGGGGCCGTCTATGAACGCCGAGAAGATGGTCGATGGAGCGCGGGTACGATCTTCGCCAAAATGGCAGCGTTTGAGGCTCGCGACCGCTTTTACGCTGCGGCGGTGATCTTGCACGCACCAGGGTCACCTCCAGCGTCCCCTCCGCCGCCTCACATGGTCTGGATGACAGAAGCAACACGAGACGACACGCTTGCCGACGTGTTGACATTTCTGCGCGGAGAGCCTGATTGGTTCGACCTGTACAAGGCATTTGAACTCATGCGGGATGACGTTAATTCTAAGCTTGGACAGAACAAATATGAACAAATGGGATGGCCAGACAAAAAACAGTCGACGTGTTTTCCGAAAGCGCGCAGGTCTACCGACATTCTCGCGCGAAGTGGCCGGAAGGCTACGATCTAATCACGGCGATGAAATCTGATGAGGCAAGGGAATTCATACAATCGTTGGCGCTCACTTGGTTAAGGTGGCGTTACCCCGTCAAAACGTGAAGCCGCTCCGGGACCGCTGTGGACGCTCGCCTTTGGGCATCATGAGGATCGCACGCCGACGCACGGCTACGAGCCGACGCGCGAGGCCGCTAACGCGTCGCCGTAGAGAATTCAAGTCCTGGGCGGTACGCCTTGGATGTGGACGCTGGCCTTTGGACATCATGAGGACCGCACGCCGACGCGCACGGCTACGAGCCGACGCGCGAGGCCGCGATGGCGGCGTTCGCGAAGAGCTGGCGGCGGGAGTAGTTCTAAGATCGGGAGATAGGTCCGCTTTCGGGGGGAAACCGGAAAAACAGTTGCTCGGTCTGAGCTTTACCGCTGAACCCCGAAGCCCCCGGCAGAGGTCGAAGCAACCAGCATCCTGCCCTCCTTAAACGTGAAGACTGAGTCCGAAGACGACGCGCATCGCGGCAACGATGATCGCTCGGTCAGCGCCTTCGCCGTCAAGCCCCGCGCCTTCCGCGCGCCGCTATGCGGCATTGGGGCTTGACCGCTCGGCGCGGCCGAGCAAACCCGGCGACCGTGCCGAAGCGCTGCTCTTACGATTGCTACACGACTATCTGACAACGTCCGACAGATCGAATGCTGGTCTTCTCAGCTTAAGAAGGCCGTGTCACGACCGGGCAACCGAAGCTGAATCGGCACCGATCCGGAGACATGCCGTTATGAATCGGCGCAGCGCTGGTCCTTCTCGGTCCAAGTAAAAATGGCCGCCCGGGAAAATTCTAAGATCGAAGGCGGTCGTGGTAACCTCACGCCAAGCTTCGAGATCACTGCGGCTCACCTCTTTGTCCTGCGCGCCGCCAAATGCCGCGATGGGGCAGGAGAGGGGCGCGTGCCGGGCACGCGCGTAGGTCTCGCTTAGTTCGAAGTCGCTGCGCAAGCGTGGCAACAAGAGTTCCATTAATTCTGCGTCTTGCAACACCGCCTCGGGGGTGCCGTCGAGCTCTAGCAGCCGATTCTTGAACGCAGGGTCAGGGAGGCTAAAGCTTTGCTTGCGCCTGAGCGGAATATGTGGTGCACGCTGACCCGAGACGAGGAGATGTCGCGGCATCGAGCCCCGGGCATGAAGCCGGCGAGTGAACTCATACGCGATGATCGCACCCATACTGTGACCAAAGACCGCGAAAGGCGTGTCAAGATAATCTGCGAGAGCTACGACAAGCGCGTCGCAGAGTGCATCCGCTCGGGTGAAGGCCGGCTCGCGAAAGCGCTCGTCGCGTCCAGGCAGCTGGACCGGACAGATCTCTATCTCGGGCGGAAGATCCGTCCAGTGTCGATAGACCGAGGCGCTCCCGCCGGCATAAGGAAAGCAAAATAAGCGCAGCTGCGCGGCCGGGTTGCGCTGGTGAAGTCTCAGCCAGGCGCTCGATACCGGGGAGAGCGTTTGATTCACCGGCCGACCCTTTCTCCCACCCACCGATCGCGAGTGCTAGGCTTTCCTGCGAGCTTGGCCAGATCGTTAGCCATCGCCACAAATACGCTCCTCCAATCGCCGCGCGCAGGTTGTCGATAAGGCTTGGCGCTGGGATACCAATTGGGCCGCGTTGCCTCTGCAGACCAGCGGAAATCAGAGATGAAGGGAAGCGCAACCCATACCGGGGCGCCCATGGCACCCGCCAGGTTTGCGGTTGCGGTATCGATGCTGATGGTCAGATCAAGACTTGCGATGGCGGCCGCGCTGTCGGCAAAGTCGCGATGGCCGACGGTAAGATCCTTGATCAGCATGCCGGCCGGCGCGGGAGCGGCCTGGGCCGCGTGAGACCCGAGCTGCAGACTGAATAAGCACACATCGGGAACTGCTGCCAAAGGCGCCATATCGGCGAGCGAAGCGCTGCGAATGTCGGCCTCAAAATGGGCGGCGTCGGTGCCCCAGACCAGGCCCACGCGGAACCCGCCTGTCGGAAGCCGCAAGGGCTCCGCGTGCAGGTACGGCCCCGGCCAGACGTTTTCCTCCGAAATCTCCAACAGCGCCGGCAGCTCGGCGAGGTGCACCTGGAACTCAGCATCTCGCACCGGCACGTCGAGCGGAAGAACGTCGGCAACACCGGAAAGTGACCGGAACAGGCGCACCAACCGGGGTCGGCAGTTGACGCTTACGATGGCACCCGCGGCAACGAGAGGCCCGAGAAAACGGGCGAACAGAATGTCGTCGCCGTAGCCGGCTCCCCACGCCACGATTCGCCGGCCGGCGAGCGGCTCTCCCGACCAGCGGGGAAGATCATACAGCGTGGGAGCGAAGACATTGGCTCGGCAGCACTCGCGCAACAACATCCAGGCGCGCGCAGCGTCTCCTGCGAGCAGGTGCAGCCGAATGAGCAGCGCATACTCCGATCCTCCGGCACTCGGCAGCGCCTCGAGAATTCGGATCGCCGTGGCGTAGTCTCTACGATTATAAGCGATGGTAGCAAGTAGCGCCCGCGCCGGTTCGTAGCCGCCGCCCAAGGCGGCTTCCGCATGCTGGGCGGCAGAATCCCAGTCCTTGCTGTCGATCGCGGCCTGAGCAAGAAGGGCGCTGCGTTGGCTCACTGGTCTAGCCGCGCGGTGCGATTGTCGGCGATGTGGCCGCGAGAATTTCGGCTAGCAGCGCGGCGTTCGCACCGAGGTGAGTCGAATGCAGCATACGGTTGTGCTCTCCCGAACCCTGGTACGTCTGAAACAGACCCCGGGTGGCACCCGCCCAGGCGGACTTGCTGCAGACAAGGTATCCGTTCGCGTCGTGGAATTCATCCACTGATCCTTCGCACAGGATCAAATGAATGGGAGCGTCGATCGCTCCGTCGTCCGGTGACTGCGACAGAGCAGCATGATATCGCTCGATCATGCGGATCACCTTATCCTTGAGAGCGGGATTTTTCAGGTAAGGTTGTACGCCCTCCGCTCCTACGAACTCCAGCGCCAGCCTGCGTGCTTCCTCGGCCGGGAAGTCGAAGCGCTTAACGAAGCGCGAAGCATCAAGGATCACCACCGCCTGGACGCGCTTGCCGCGCCGCTCCAGCTCACGGGCGGTTCGGAAGGCAAAGTTGCCGCCGCCCGAATAGCCGAACAGAAGATAAGGCCCGTCCGATTCCGTCTTACATATCAGGTTGACGTGGTCTTCAAGCCGCGTCTCCGCCTCGATGAAGTTGAAGGCGTAGAACCGATGTCCGGCGAGCAGTCCGGCGAGCGCCCCATATCCCAGCGCGTCGGCGGTGCCGGGTGGAAAGGCGAATACGGACCTGCCTATGGGGCCTGCATTCAAGCTGACCAACGGCTGATCGAGGCGCTGGTCGCCGAACTTCGCTGCATCGAGCACTTTCTCAGCAAGTGCGGCTACGGTTGGCGCAGCGAAGATTATCGCGAAGGGAAGCCACACCCCGAAATTCACCTGGACGAGGTGTATGATTCGCACTGCCAACAAGCTGTAGCCGCCGAGGTCGAAGAAGTTATCGTTCGGCCCGACATGGGAGCGTCCCATTGCGTCGCCCCATATCGCACAGAGGGTGGTTTCGGTCGCGCTGAGCGGGCGCTCCGGTGCGCGACGAAGAGCTCCCTTTGCCTGCTCCTCCGGGTTCGGCAGGGCGGCGCGATCGACCTTACCGTTGCCTGTGAGAGGCAACGTTTCAAGCTGCATGAAAACCGCTGGCACCATATATTGGGGAAGGTAATGCTGCGCGTGCTCCCGCAGCACGGCGGCTGGGATATCGGCGGCTGCCGTATAATAGGCAACCAAGCAAGTCTCTCCCGCGGCGCCGGTCTTCGGCACCACGACCGCTTGGCGCAACCCCTGCACGCGCATCAGGCACGCCTCGATCTCCCCAGGCTCGATGCGGAACCCCCGCAGCTTGATCTGCTGGTCGACACGACCCAAAAAAACCAGGTTCCCGTCCGCCAGGCGCCGGCACAGGTCACCCGTGCGGTACAGCCGCCCAAGCTCCGGGTGCTCGATGAACCGCTCCGCCGTCAGCTCCGGACGGTTCAGATAGCCAAGCGCCAGCCCGTCCCCGCCAAGGTGAAGCTCCCCGGCAACCCCCACCGGAACCGGCGCGCCCGACCCGTCCAGCACATGCGCCGTGGTGTTTGACAGCGGGCGACCAATCGGGATCGTCGTCGCTCCAGCCTCGACCGTCTCCACCTCGTATGACGTCGCAAACGTGGTGCTCTCGGTCGGACCGTAGCCGTTCAGCAGGCGCCGCGGACGACCGTGCTCCAGCACCGCCGCAACCGGCCCCGCATCCACCGCCTCGCCGCCCACCACAAGCGTGTCCAGCCCGGCAAACAGCGACGGGTCCAGTTGCACAAAGCGATTGAACAGCGTCGTGGTGAGGAACAGCTTATTGAACCGGCCGGCGCGCAGCTGTGCGGCAAACCGCGCCGGGTCGAGCACCTCCTCACGGCGCAGAACATGCACCGCCGCTCCGTTGAGCAGGGCTCCCCACACCTCAAACGTCAGCGCGTCAAACGCTGCGTTCGCCGCCTGCCCAATGCAGTCCCCAGGTCCAACCCGCACATAATCGGCAAACGCCAACCGCAGCACCGCACGATGCGCAATGCAAACCCCCTTCGGCTGACCCGTCGACCCCGACGTGTACATCACATAGGCCAGGCTCTCCCCCTCCGACCCGCATGCCGGCGCCTCCGCCGCCTGACCCGCAATCGCCGCCGCCTCCTCGTCCAGCAGAAGCGCAGCCGGGTGTCTCGCCGGCAAGCGCCCCGCCAGCGCGCGCGTGCTCACAACCAGCGCCGCGCCGGCATCCGAAAGCATGAACCCAAGCCGCTCAGACGGCTCCTGCGCATCGAGCGGCAAATACGCCGCCCCCGCCTTCAGCACCGCCAGAAGCGCCACAACCAGTTCCGGCGAGCGCTCCAGGTAAACCGCAATCACCGGCTGCCCAGCAAACGACCCCAGCCGCGCCAGCAGATGATGCGCCAGGCGGTTCGCCTGCGCCTCAAGCTCCGCATAGTCGAGCTCACCGTCCCACCACGTCAGCGCTCGCGCCCGCGGATGCGCCGCAACACGCTCCCCGAACACCGCCGCAATGCTGCGCTCGCGCGGATAGTCCCGCGCCGTCGCATTGAACGCCGCCAGCGCCGCCTCGGCAACGATCGTGCCCGGCGGTCGGCCGAGATCGGCAGTGACCTTCGACTCCTCAGGGATCATGAAATCGGACAGTCTCATGACTGGCTCCACGCTATGAGCGACTTGGCAAACTGTTCGAGAGCGTCCAGATAGCCATCGATCGTCGATGCCGCGAACAGAGCGCTGTTGTATTCGAGCGTCAGGCCGATCCCCTTCCTGCCGTGATCGGCTACGTTCAGGCAGAGCTCCGCCTTGGCGAACGGAAACGCGAAGTCCAGGGAGTCGAGCGGACGCCGCGTGGCTTCCCAGGTGCCGACCCCGATATCGACGTGGACCTGCGAGCCGCTCTGAAATGCATAGATGACGTCCAGGAACGGACGAACCACGGAGCCTCCCGCCCGATCGAGGTGGCGGACGAGCCGATCGAACGGGTAGCTTCCGTGATCGAGTGCCTCCTGCACTTTCTTAGTCACCTGGCCCAGCAACTGGCTGAATTCCATTTCGGCCGTGAGCTGGGTACGGATCGGCAAGACATTCACGAAGAAGCCGATCAGCCGCTCGATTTCAGGGTGGTTGCGGTTGGCGAAAATCATGCCGAGGCAAACGTCCTGCTGACCGCTGGTGCGGAATAGCAGCAGCTTAAACAGGGCAAGCACAACGTTCGACAACGGCGTGCTGTGACCGAGCGCGAGTCGGCGCAGTCCATCGGCAATCGTGGGGGCAAGGTTCCGCTCGTGTCGGCTGCCGCGCATCGAGTCTTCGTCGGATGGCGCAAAATCGTGCTTGAGGGCAATACGCGTCGGCGCACCTGCGAGATTCGCCAGCCAATAACGCTCCTCCCGCTCGAAGTTGCGTGTGGCCTCCCAGGCGGCGTAGTCCTTGTATTGGATGCGAAGCGGCGGGAGCGGGTTCGCTTGACCGTGGCGGAACGCTTCGTAGAGCAGCGACAGCTCGCGATGGAACAGTCCGAGTGACCAGCCGTCGCCGACGATGTGGTGCATGACGATGATCAGGGTGTCGCGCGAGGCCGGTTGCCGCACGACGGTGAAGCGAAGCAACGGCGGCGCGGCGAGGTCGAAAGATGCGCTTGCCTCGCCGTCAATGATTTCCTGCATCCTCTCCTGAATGGCCGGTTCGTTCGCCAGCTCCTCTTCGCGCACCGACACGCGGAGCTGGTCGAGAACGCACTGCCGCAACTCACCATCAACCAGCAGATAACGTGTGCGCAGGATCTCATGGCGCTCGACCAGCGCGGCAATCGCGCGCGAGAGTGCCTCGACGTCGAGGCGTTCCTCGAACAGCAAGGCCTCGGGTATGTTGTAGTTCGAGGCGCCAGCGGCTTGATCATCCAGCCATACCCGCTGCTGTGCGTGCGACAACGGATAGTGCGGCTGACATGGCGTGGGAGGAATGTCGCCCAGCGCTTCCGACGGGGCCGCTGTCGCCAGGATCGGCGCGAGCGCAGCAATGGTCGTGTGCTCGAACAGCCACCGCAACGGAATTTTGACGCCAAGCCTCCGGTGGATGCGCGAGGCAACTTGCAGGGCAATGAGGCTGTGGCCGCCGATTGCAAAGAAGTCATCGTAAATGCTTATCGCGCTGCATCCGAGCGCTTCACCCCAGATGCGCGCAAGAGCGCACTCCAGGTCGTTGCGCGGAGCCACGTGAACGTGTTCGGGCGCGCGAGGCGCCGCCGACTCGGTCGGGTCGGGCAGAGCCCGCCGGTCGAGCTTGCCATTTGCCGTCAGAGGCAGCCGCTCCATTTCGATGAAGCGCGCGGGGATCATGTACCGCGGCAAGCGGGCCGCGAGCCAGGTCTGCAGGACCTGTGGCGTCACGCCCGATTCGCGCGAGATGAAATAAGCGGCAAGATACTGGCGCGTTCCCGACCCGTGGGAAACGACCGCAGCCTCGCGGAGGTCGGGATGAAGACTGAGCTGGACCTCGATCTCACCGAGCTCGATCCGATGGCCGCGCAGCTTGATCTGTTGGTCGATGCGGCCGAGATATTCGAGGGTTCCGTCGCCGCGCCATCGTGCCAGGTCGCCGCTGCGGTAAAGCCGACGTTGCGCACCGAACAGGTCGACTTCGATGAAGCGTTGCGCGGTGAGATCGGGCTGGTTCAGATAACCACGCGCAACACCAGCGCCGCCCACCAGGATCTCGCCGGCGGCGCCGACCGGCGCCGGGAGACCTCGCCGGTCGACGACGAATAGATCGAGATCATCGAGCGGACGGCCGATCAAATTCGCGGTGCACTCGGTGTCCCGGCTTCGCAGCGGCAGCCAGGTGACGTGCACCGTCGTTTCCGTGATCCCGTACATGTTCACCAGCAGCGGGCGTTCGTCGCCGTAGAGCGCAAACCACGGGCGCAGCGACGGAAGATCGAGCGCCTCGCCACCGAAGATGACGAGGCGCAGCGCAAGGCTGCGGCCCGCCGCTTCCGCGACCGGGATCAGCTGGTGGAACGCTGAGGGAGTTTGGTTCAGCACCGTCACGCCATGACGTGCCAGCATGTCGTGGAAGCGCTGCGGGTCGCGGCTTACCTCGTACGGAACCACGACCAGCCGCCCACCATGGAGCAATGCACCCCACATCTCCCAGACCGAGAAGTCGAATGCGAACGAATGGAACAGGGTCCATACATCGTCGGCCGAGAACCGGAACGTTGCCTGGGTCGTGGAGAACAACCGCACGACGTTCGCATGGCTGGCCATGACCCCCTTGGGCCGCCCGGTCGACCCCGACGTGTACATGACATAGGCAAGGTGATGCGGCTGCGGTTCGCCGCTCGGGTTGAAATCCGCGCCCGCGTTAGCGGAGTCCTCATCCACACCGAGGCAAGGGATCGGCAGGTCAATTGATTGCCCGAGAACGCTCGACGTCGTCACCACCGCGATCGCCTTCGCGTCCTCGAGCATGAACTGCAAGCGTGTTCGCGGCAGCGCCGGCTCGAGCGGCAGATAGGCCGCGCCGGAGTAGAGAATTCCGAGAATCCCGACGACCAGGTCGACGGACCGATCGGCACACAAGCCCACTACTCGGTCCGGGGCGGCGGCGACCGCACGCAACCGGGTTCCCAGCCGTCGCGCCCGCGCGTCCAGCTCAGCGTACGTAACCTTTTCTCGTTCGGTCACGACAGCCGGCCGGGCGGGATGGCGCCGGACCTGGTCAGCGAACATGTCGAGGAGAGTCTTGGAGCAGCGCCGCGGCGCCCGCGCCTTGCTCCAGCCGGCTATCTCGCCTTCCTCGGCCCGGTCCAGGACGGCCACCATGTTTACGGGCGCCGAGGGTTCGAGTCTGGCGATTGCGGTGAGCGTGGCGCGCAGATTCGCGACGAGGCGCTCGATCGCTGGACGTTCGAAGCGCCGCGCGTCGTAGCCGACGCGCAACTGAATGCGATCACCGGCGGATACAACAATCGCGAGCGGGAAGCTCGTGTGGTCGACCGGCGTCACGTCGGTGATGCGAAGCCGGTGCCGACCGGCCGTCTGCAGGCTCGTTTCCGTCGGATAATTCTCGAAAACCAGGATGCTATCGAACAGCTTGGTCCCGCCGGCCAAGGGACTGCAAGCTTGGATATCGGCGAGCGTAACGAAGCCGTATCGCATGTTCTCCTGCAGCTCTGCCTGCAATGTGCGGATCCAATGCCCCACCGGCCGCTCGTCAATCCGTACGCGAACCGGCAAGGTATTGATCAGCAGCCCGACCATGCGGTCGACGCCGGGGAGATCGATGTCTCGGCCCGAAACGGTGACGCCGAACACGACATCGGTCTCGCCGCAGTAACGGTGCAGCGTCAGCGCCCAAGCGGCTTGCAGCACGCTGCTGAGAGACAGCTGCTGCTCGCCCGCAAACCGCATGACCTCGCGGGTCGCCGGCTCATCGATGACGAAAGTCACTTCGTCGTGGCTCTCGCAATCGGTCGCCGGCAGCTGCGCGCCGGGCAGCGGTGTCGGCGCAACGAGACCTGCCAGATAGCCGCGCCAATGATTTCTGGCCCCCTCGCAATCCTGCTTCAGCAGCCAAGCGACATAATCGCGGAACGGCGGGCGCGGCGGCAGGACAGCCTCGGCATCCTTGTAGAGCGCAAACAACTCCTGGAACAGGATGGGCAGACTCCAGCCATCGAGAAGGACATGGTGGAAGCACCACACGAAGCGCATGCAATCGTCATCCACCCGAATGAGATGGAAGCGCATGAGCGGGGGGCGCCCGAGGTCGAAACCACGGGCGTGCTCCTGCGCAAGGAGCTCATCCAGCGCGCGGCGTTGCTGCGCATCGGTCCACCCGCGCCAGTCCGCGGAATGCCAGGATGGCGTGACCTGCTCGAAAACGATCTGCGCCGGCCGATCAACGTCTGAAAGGAAGGCCGTCCGCAGAGCCGGGTGGCGTCGGATCAGCGCCTGCCAGGCCGTATGGAAGCGCACGGCATCGAGCCCACCCTCGATCCTGGCATGGATCTGCTCCAGGTAGGCGCTGCTGCCGTGGGCGTACAGGCTATGGAAGAGCATCCCCTGCTGCAACGGGCTCAAGGGATAGATGTCGACGATGGTGCGGCGATACCGCGCGGCAAGGTCGTCGAGCGTTGCCTGCTCGAGCCGGGCGAGCGGGAAGTCGCTTGGTGTGTAGCCGCAAACGTCGCGGCAGCAATGCGTAATCAGTTGTTCCAGGGCGGTTCGATAGGCTATGGCAAGGCGCTCGATCGCCTCCGGCACGAATTGTTCGGTGCTGTAAGAGATCGTGAACACGGCTTCGCCGCCAATCACCATGGCGTCGATGTCGATCGGTCTGGTACGGCGGAGCAGCTGGCTGCGGCTTTCACCCGCATCCTCGCGCGCAAAAGCAAGCAGCCCGTTGCGTTCCAGCCCGTCGAGCTGCCCGAGGTAGTTGAACGAGATCGGCGCCGTCCTGTCCGGAAGTGCGGGAGGCGTGGCATAGCGCAGCAGCGCGTAGCTTATTCCGTCAGACGGCGCGGCTCGCACCTGTTCTTTGATGGCCTTGATGCAGGCGCCGAGCTCGTCAGTGGCCGGCAAAGCGAGTTCCACCGGATGCACCTGCGTGAACCAGCCGACCGTACGTGAAACGTCCGGGGCGCCGGGACGCTCGATGCGTCCGTGCCCTTCGAGATCGACCGCGATGCGCCGCAGTCCCGACCAGCGTGCGAAGGCGAGCACGAATGCCGTCAGCAACAGGTCGTTGATACGAGTCCCGTAGGCTTCGTGTGCCTGCTCCAGCAATGCACGTGTATCATCGGTGCCGAGACGTAGCCGGCAATGACTGGTGCTCACAGAACGAGTGATCGTTAGCGGATCGTCAAGCGGCAAATTCGTGCTGTTGTCGAGTTGCAACCAGTGCGCCGCTTCGCCGCGCACCTGCGGGGATGCCGCAAGCTCCTGCAGAAAGAAGGCCCATGCGCTGAAAGGGGCACTCGCTGGCGCAAGGCGAGGCTCAGTGCCATGCCGAATTGCCGCGATGGCCTCCTCCAGGTCGTGCAACAGGATGCGCCAGGAGACGGCGTCGACGCAGAGGTGGTGGGCGCACCAGAGGAGCCGTTGTCCCTCGGTCAGGTGAAACAGCACCATCCTGGTGACGGGTCCATCGACCAGGTCCAGACTTCGCTGCCAGCGGCTCGCGCAATTGGCCATGGCCGCGTGCTGCTCCTGGATTGGCAGCTGCTGGAAATTTTCCTCGTGCAGCGGCAGGTCGCTCCCCGGCGTGGCGTAGATCTGCATCCAGCCTTCTGCCGTACGGCAGAAACGAAGTCGCAGCGCCGCGTGCTGCTCTAGGATGGCTTCCAAGCCCCGGCGCAAGACGGACAGGTCGAGCGCCTCGCGTGGCAAGAGCAGGACGGCCTGGTTGAAATGCGATGGTTCGAGCGCATCCTGTTCGAAGAACCAGCTCTGGATGGGCGTTAGCGGGAACAGCGTGCCGGGTGGTGCCGCCGCGGGAACAGATATCGGGTGAGGATCCTCCACGGCGGCCGCAAGCTCGGCCACGGTCTGGTAGCGGAAGAGATCGCCGACGGCGAAATGAAGGCCCTGCTGGCGAGCGCGCGCGATAATCTGGATGCTCAGAATCGAATCGCCACCAAGTGCAAAGAAGTTGTCATGGCGCCCGACCCGCTCTCGTCCCAGAACGGATGACCAGATGGCAGCAAGGGTGGTTTCGCGCATTGTGCGCGGAGCTTCGAAGACCTCGTTCTCCTCTTCCGGTTCGGGCAGCCGCGCCCGGTCGAGCTTGCCGTTCGCCGTCAGCGGTAGCTCGCCCAGCACCACGATCCGGCTCGGCACCATCGCCTCGGGCAGGCACCGCCGCAGCCGCTGCCGCAACAGCTCCACATCGGGCAGCTCCTGCCCCGTCACATACGCCACCAGCCGCCGATGCTCCCCTTCCCCTTGAACAACCACGGCCGCATCCCTCACCCCGCCCTCGCGGCGAAGATGCGCCTCAATCTCCCCAGGCTCGATGCGGAAACCCCGCAGCTTGATCTGCTGATCGACACGGCCCAGAAAAACCAGGTTGCCGTCCGCCAGGCGCCGGCACAGGTCACCCGTGCGGTACAGCCGCCCAAGCTCCGGGTGCACGATGAACCGCTCCGCCGTCAGCTCCGGACGGTTCAGATAGCCAAGCGCCAGACCGTCCCCGCCAATATGAAGCTCCCCGGCGACCCCCACCGGAACCGGCACGCCCAGCCGGTCCAGCACATGCGCCGTGGTGTTTGACAGCGGGCGACCAATCGGGATCGTCGTCGCTCCAGCCTCGACCGTCTCCACCTCGTATGACGTCGCAAACGTGGTGCTCTCAGTCGGTCCATAGACGTGCAGCAGACGTCCGGGCTTGCCATGCTCGAGCACCGCCGCAACCGGGCACGGGTCCACGGCCTCGCCGCCAAATAGCAGCACATCGAGTGCGGCAAACAGCGATGCATCGAGCGCGGCAAAGCGATTGAACAGCGTCGTGGTGAGGAACAGCTTGTTGAACCGGCCAGAGCGCAGGTGTTCTGCAAACCGCGCCGGGTCGAGCACCTCCTCGCGGCGCAGGACATGCACCGCCGCCCCGTTGAGCAGTGCCCCCCACACCTCGAAGGTCAGCGCGTCAAAGGCCGCGTTCGCCGCCTGCCCAATGCAGTCCCCAGGTCCAACCCGCACATAATCGGCAAACGCCAGGCGCAGCACCGCACGCTGCGGAACACACACCCCCTTGGGCTGCCCGGTCGAGCCCGACGTGTACATCACATAGGCCAGGCTCCCGCCGTCCACCGCGCAGGCCGGCGCGCTGTCCACACGCTCCGCAATCGCCGCCGCCTCCTCATCCAGCAGCACCGCATCCGGATGGCCGGCCGGCAGCTGCCCCGCCAGTCCACGCGTGCTCACCACCAGCGCCGCACCGGCATCCGAAAGCATGAACCCGAGCCGCTCCGCCGGCTCCTGCGCATCGAGCGGCAAATACGCCGCCCCCGCCTTCAGCACCGCCAGAAGCGCTACAACCAGTTCCGGCGAGCGCTCCAGGTAAACCGCAATCACCGGCTGCCCAGCAAACGACCCCAGCCGCGCCAGCAGATGATGCGCCAGGCGGTTCGCCTGCGCCTCCAGTCCCGCATAGTCGAGCTCACCGTCCCACCACGTCAGTGCCCGCGCCTGCGGATGCGCCGCTGCCCGTTCGGCAAACACCGCAGCGATGCTGCGCTCGCGCGGATAGTCGCGTCCCGTCGCATTCAACCCCGCCAGCGCCGCACGCTCCTGCCCATCCAGCAGCGGCAGCGTCGCCACCGCAGCCGACGGATCGACAACGATCCCCTCCAGCACTCGCTCGTAATGCCGCGAGAGCCGCTCAATCGTTGCCGCCGCAAAACGGGCGGTTCGATAGATCAGGGTCAGCACGAGTTCGCCGTCATGCTCCGCGAACTCGAAGGCCAGATCGTACTCGGCGAAGACCGTGCCGAACGGAAAATCCGAAACCGCCACGTCCGCGATGCTTGCCGCGTGCGGAGCAATGTTCTGCAGCGCAACGAGGACATTGAACAAAGGCGCGTCGCTTCCTCGCCTCGCACCGGCAATCTCGGCAACCAGCCGGTCGAATGGATATTTCCGGTGCGCGAGAGCGTCCTCGACTGTGCGGGCCGTCTCCACAAGCAACTGATCGAAGCCGGCATCGGGGTCGAGCCGATCGCGCAACGCCAGCAGATTAATGAACAGCCCGATCTGCTGCTCTGCGTCAGGAAGGTCGCGGCCGGCCACTGGCGTGCCGATGGCGATGTCGGTTTCGTGGCAGTATCGATGCAGAAGAACCTTCACGGTCGCCTGCAGGATGGTAAACAGCGTAACGCCCCGTTCCGCCGCCAGCCTTCGCAAAGCCGACAGGCGCAGTTCGTCGATGCGCCGCTGAAGGGTGGAACCGGCGTGCGAATCGGTGGCGCGCGGCGGCACATCGAAAGGCAGCGGCAGGCAGGCCGGAGCGTCGGCCAACTTCTCGTGCCAATAGCGTTGCGAGGAGGCGAGCTCCTGGTCGGTATGCGCGGCGCGCTGCCATGCCGCAAAGTGCCGGTATTGACTTGCAAGCGGTGCCAGGATCGGCGACCCGTGCAGATGCTGCTGATAGAGACAAACGAGGTCGTGCTGCAGGATCTCGAGCGACCAAGCGTCGGCAATGATGTGATGGACGACGAGTCCGACGACATGATCCGCGGAGGACAAGCGACACAGATAGACGCGCCACAACGGTCCCGTTCTCAGATCGATCGGCTCGCGCGTCACTTCGGCGAGCCGCAGGCGGCACGCGGTCTCGGGCTCCGCTGCGCCTTGGAAGTCGAGCACCGTAACGTCCGCGCTTTCATGCGGATCGACAATCTGCTCGAGCGTGCCATCGCGCTCCGCGAAGCGGGTGCGCAGCGTCTCGTGCCGCTGCTGCAGCGCCGCCACGGCCTTGCGCAAGGCGTTCTCGTCGAGCCGGCCGGCCACACGGCGAGCGAGACAGATCACGTAAGACTGACTCGATTGCTCTCTTTGCGCGGCTATCCAGATGCGCTGTTGCGCCCAGGAGGCAGGACAGGCCAGCGGCAGACGGCTCGCCGGAAAGGCTCCACGGTCGCGCAGCCTCTGCAGGGCTTCGCGATCCCCGGCCCGCGCCCTCTGCTTGAGCAAATCGATCGGCAGCTCGACGACGTTCATGCGATCAGCTCATACCGGTATCCCGGCGCACCCTACTGTTCGAGCCATTCCAACTCTTCCGCGGTTGGCGGCGCGATCGCCGGGACGACTCCGGATAGCGCCGCGGGCGTAGCGGATGGCTGTTGGGCAGCAACGACGGCGGCGATTGCCCGCACGGTGCCCCGCGGGAACAGGTCCTGCAGCTTCACTTCGACCCCGATCTCCTGCGCGATCCGGGAAAGCACGCGAATTGCCTTGAGCGAATCGCCGCCGAGCTCGACGAAGCTGTGCGTCACGCCGATTTTGGGCACGCCCAGAATATCGCTATAGATCGCAGCGACGGCGATCTCCTGCTCACCTTCGGGCGCAATGCAGGGCTTCTCGCGGTACAACAGGTCGACTGGCCGAGGCAGAGCGCGGCGATTGACCTTACCGTGCAGGTTCAGCGGCAGGGCCTCCATCTGCACGAAGAAGGCCGGGTGCATGGACACGTCGAGCCACTCCCGCAGATGCGCGCGCAAGGCGTCATCGGAAAGTTGGCCGTCAGCGACGAAATAGGCGCACATGAAGACCTGCTGCTCCGCGCTCGTGTGCGCGGCGACCACTGCTTGCCGGATCGATGGATGCTGCAGCAACGCCTGTTCGACATCTCCCAATTCGATACGGACGCCATTCACCTTCACCTGCGTGTCGCGCCGACCAAGCAACTCGACGCTGCGATCCGCCCGGTACCGGCCTACGTCTCCAGTCCGGTAGATTCGATCGGGCCTGTCCGGCGTCAGCGGATTTTGGACAAAGGCATCCTGGGTGGACTGCGGATCGTTGAGGTAACCCTTGCTCATGAAGGGCGTCTTGATGAAGATCTCGCCGATCTCGCCTTTGTCGCAGAGCTCTCGATCCCGGATGATCAGCAGCACCGTGTTCGGCAGTGGTTGGCCGACCGGGATCATGCGTCCGGGCTCGTCCGGCACGTCCACAACCCGGTGGAACGCCTTGGCCAGTGTGGTCTCCGACGGGCCGTACAGATTGACGAGTTCGATGCGCTCCCCCGTTACGGCTCGCCAGCGCTGCACGTCGCGGCTGTAGAGCGGCTCGCCGGCGAGCAGCACATGGCGCAACGCCGGCATCAACCCTGAAGGCCGGGTGCGGATCTCCTCGGTCAGCACCCTGAAGAGCGAAGGCACGCAATGGATCAGCGTGATTGCCTCCGCGTGCAGCCAGTCGAGCAGGGTGCGGATATTCCCGCGCGCCTCAGCCGAAGGAACGCACAAGGTCCCCCCGGCGAGCAGGGGAACGAAGATGTCGCGCAAGGACACGTCGAACGTCAGCGGCGCCAGCTGAGCGATCCGGTCGTCGGGTCCGAGGCCGAACTCCCGAACCTCCCAATGGATGAAATGGCTCAATCCTTTGTGCCTTCCCAGTATTGCCTTCGGCTCGCCCGTGCTGCCGGACGTGAACACGACGTAGCTCGCATCATCGCCCGTTACACACAGCGGCAGCTTCGCTGCGTCGTCGTGCGCGAGGCTGTCGGTCCGAAGGATCGGGATTTCATGGCCGCCGGACTCCCACGCCGCTGCGCATGCGCCATCGGTAATTGCGAGCGCCGGTCGAGCTCTGGCGACGCAGGCTTGGCGCCGTCGCGGCGGCATTCCGAGGTCGATCGGAAGGAACACGCCGCCCGCTTTCGCTACTCCCAGCATGGCGGTGACGCAGGCGATACCCGGAGGGAGGAACAGGGCGACAACCATGCCCGGCTGCAAGCCATGATCGCGGCGCAAGCAAACCGCCAGCCGGTCGGCAGCCGAGTCCAGCTGTCCATGGGAGATCGCGCCCTCCGGTGCGCGCACGGCGATACGATCCGGCAACCGCGTGGCGCCCTCTTCGATTGCGGTATGCAGGACCGATTTCATCGACAGACCTCTGATCTACAGACGGGGCATGGCGAAGCAGTCACGGAACAGCTCGAACGACAAGACGATCATGAGCAGGTCGGTATCGAAGGTCGTATTGAGCACGAAGCCCGGCTGACGGTACTCGGCCTTCAGGCGCTCAACCGTGTCCGCATTGAAGTAGCCGCCTTCCTTGATCCGCCCATAGCTGAGGTAATCTTCCACCCATTCGACACGCTGCTGCAGAAGGGCGGCGCTCGACGGCGCAACGAAACCGAACTTCGGCCGTCGGGCGATGACGTCGGGAAGGTAGCGAGCGGCCACCACGCGCAGCGGATACTTCTCGACCTTTCGGTAGACGAGCCAGTGCGGCGGTGTGTTGCGTACCCAGTCGATGACCGACAAATCGAGAAACGGGTAGCGTGCCTCGACCGAGTTGGCATAGCTGACGCGATCGCCATGGTCGGCCAGAAGGTGGTCGGCAAGGCGCAGCTTGAAATCGACATAGGAGCGCTTGTGCAGCGGGTGACGCCCGCGCAACTTCGTCGCGTCGACCAAAGCCTCTCCGGTGCAGGCGAACTGAGCCAGGCGGCCAGCAAGGTCGGGCGCGTATAGCGCCGTCTTGACCTCTTCAAAGGCCGCATAGTTCTTCTCGTAGAAGAATGAGGAGTCGCCCCAGAGCCGCTCGCGCAGCTCGTACTCGAGCTGTCGATCGAGCGTGAAGTCGTTGCCGGTCCCGTCGAGCTGACGTTCGCAATCAAGCTGATAGCCGAGGTAACCGCCAAAAAGCTCGTCCGCGCCCTCGCCGGTCAGGACGACCTTCTCTCCATTGTCGCGGACGAGACCGGACAGCGCTAGCGAGCAAGTGTCGTAACTTTCCTTCAGCGGGCTTTCGGCATGGCGAACCGCCTGACGGAGCCGGCTCTCCAGATCGCCTGTGGCAAACACTTTAGTGTGGTGGCGAAGACCGACATGACCGGCGATCAGCGTCTGCTGGCGGCGCTCATCGATCGTCTGATCGCTGAAGCCGATCGAATAAGCGTGGCGGCTTTGCGGGCTGCCGGACAAGCGGTCGAGATCGCCAGCGATCGCCGCCACCAGCGAAGAGTCGAGGCCGCCGCTGAGATAGAGCCCGACCGGCACGTCGGCCAGAAGCCGCTCGGCCACGGCATGGCGCAGGCGCGCATTAAGAGCGTCGAAATCCGCGGCTGCGTCAGGGTCGATATCCCGTTCCTCGGGATAATCGAGATCCCAATAGGAGCGGCTTGTCACTCGGCGTTCCTGCACCACGATGACGTGGCCGGGCGAGACGCTGTGCACGCCTTCGAACAACGTGCGTGGACTCACCACTCCGGGAAACGTCACGACCTGGTCGAGACCGGTGAGATCGATGCGGCGCTCCACCAGCGGATGTTCCAGGAGCGCCTTGATCTCGGAGCCGAACAGAAGGGTATCGCGCCGCCATACATAGAACAGGGGAGCGATCCCGGCCGGATCGCGCGCCAGCAGCAACATGCGGCGGCGTGCGTCGTACAGTGCAAACGCGAATTGCCCGCTGATCCGATCGAGGAACCCGAGACCGAACTCCTCATAGAGATGGACCATCACCTCGACATCGACCTCCGCGCGAAAGCGATGGCCGCGGGCTTTGAGCTCTTCGCGCAGCTGGCGGTGATTGAAAATTTCCCCGTTGCACACGAGCACGATGTCGCCGTCCTCGTTGCGGATCGGTTGCCGCCCGCCCGCCAGATCGATGATCGCCAGCCGGTTGAAGCCAAATGCGAGCCCGGGCTGGCGGTGCAACGTCACGTCGTCAGGCCCGCGATGCGCGAGCGCTCCGGTCATCCGCGCGAGCAGCGCGGCATCCATCAGCGACGCATCGTGCGGTGTATGGCAACCGGTGAATCCGCACATGTCAAAAATCTTCGTTCACCTGCAGCGACGCCTTCAGGAAGGCGGCTCTTTCAACTTCGCCGTCCTCGCCGTCGACCACGGCGCACAGGGACCGAACTGTGCGGGTCGGGTCGCCGGCAGCGACGACCAACACACGCAACAGCGCGTTTCCCAGGCGCGCTACGGTCGCTGGTTCGAACAGCGCGGTCGCATAGCCGATCTCGAGTGCCAGTCCGGACGCACTTTCACTGAACATGAAATTCAGGTCGAAGATGGTGGTGCCGCTGTTCGTGGCGAGACCTTCCACGGACAAGTCGCCCAGGCGCAACGGCGGGGCGCCGCTCGGCATCAGGTTGATCTGCACGTCGAACAGCGGCTGGTGACCCGGAGCCGGGCGAGGCTCCAACTCCTCGACGAGAAGGTCGAACGGATAGGCCTGGTGGGCCAGTGCTTCCGTCACGGTCGTGCGCACGCGCTGCAGCAGCGCGGCGAAAGGCTCACTGCGGCGGACGCTGTCGCGCAGCACGACCGTGTTGAGATAATGTCCGATCTGTCCCTCGAGCTCAGGACGCTCACGGCTGGCGATCGGACTGCCGACGAGAATGTCGTCGGCGCCGGTGACCTGATGCAGGACCACCTTCAGCGCGGCGACCAGCAGCATGAACAAGCTGACGCCCTGGTCCTTGCAGGTCCGCTGCAGCAGCTCCCGCTCCGACGAGAGATGCAGTGCAATCTGGCCGCCGCTGAACTGCTGCTCCAGCGGCCGCGGGCGATCGACCGGCAGCTCGATTCCCTCCAGCGGCCCGGAAAGCTTCTCCAGCCAGTAGGCCCGGTGCAGCCTCAGCGCATCGGTTGCAATTTGCTGCTCTTGCCAGACTGCAATGTCTTTTGCCTGCACCGGCAAGGGGGCGAGAGTTGGCTCGCGGCCGGCGGCAAAGGCCGTATAGGCCTCGTTCAACTCACGTATCAAGACATTGAGGCTGAGGCCGTCTGCAACGATATGGTGCACGGTGACGAGCAGAATGTGCTCGCAGCTGGAAAGGCGCAGCAGGCTGGCGCGCAGCAACGGCGGACGCTTGAGACAGAGAGGCTCGCGCGCACTGGCGGCGATCGCGCGCCCGGCCGCGGCCGCCGGATCCGCATCGTCTTGCAAGTCGCGCAGCGGCAGCACGAACTCCTGCGCCGGCATGACTCGCGCCCGCGGCTCACCGGCGACCGTAACGAAGGCCGTACGCAGCGATTCGTGGCGCGCCACGATCAGGCTGAAGGCCTGCCGCAGGGCTGCGATGTCGAGCGCGCCGCGCAGCGTGAGGCTGTAACTCATGTTGTAGGCAATCGACGCGATCTCGTTCTGCGCCAAGATCCACATGCGACGCTGCGAATGCGTCAGCGGGTAGTGCGGCTGCGACGGCGCGGGCGGGATCCCCTCCGTCGAGACGAGCGCGCCACTCCGAACGGCGAGCCCGGAAACGGTCGGGCTCTCGAACAAGTCGCGCAGAGCGAGGCGGCTGCCGAGCGCACGGTTGGCCTGCGCAATGAACTGCGTGCCGATCAGGGAATCGCCGCCAAGCGCGAAAAAATCATCATGGCGGCCGACCGGAAAAACCCCGAGCAGCTGCGCGAGTATCCCCGCAAGCACGGTCTCAATCCGGGACGCCGGCTCGACGAACGGCGTGCTCAGCTGGGGACGAGATGTGGCGCGCGGCGGTGAGACCGCACGGTTCGCTTGCGGCAAGGCTTGAATGCGCGCCATGCGCGGCGCCGGGTCGCGGCGGGCAACAACGAGATGAGGCTGCCCCAGCTCCAATGCCTGGCGGAAGAGCGCCACACCCTCCGCACAAGAGAAGCCGTCGTGCAGCTCGCTCGACTCGTCGTGGCGGTCCGCTTCCGGCCGGACCGCGATGACCACCTTGCCGATATGGCGCGACTGCGCCATGTGCTCGAAGGCGGCGCGACTCGCGGTCAGAGGAAAGAGCTGATGCGGCAGCGGGGCCAAAGCTCCGGTGCGCACCTGATCGATCACCTCCTGGAACATCTCCGCGAATCCGGGCATGCCCGGGCCGACGCTGATGGCCGTGAAGCTGATTGCTTTCGCAAAGCGGCGCAAATCCAGCATGCGCCCTTCGTGAATGTCCCTGACGCCGAGCTCCAGGAAGCGTCCATACGGTGCAAGGCAGTCCAATCCGCCAACGAGCAGCTCCCCGGCAAGCGAGTTCAGCACGACGTCGACGCCGTTGCCGCCGGTATGGCGGCGAACACCTTCGACGAAATCGAGGCTGCGCGAATCGAACACGGCGGCGACGCCAAGCTCCTGCAAGTAAGCTCGCTTGTCCGGCGTCCCAGCGGTGCACAGAATGGTGGCTCCCACCTGTCGTGCAATTTGCACGGCGGCGAGCCCCAATCCGCCCGCGGCAGCGTGTATCAGCACGGTTTCCCCCCGCCGCAGCCGCGCCTGCCTGACGAGGGCGTAATGGGCGGTGAGCAGGGCGGCAGGCAGGCTCGCGCCTTGCGCGAAGCTTAGGCCTTCTGGCAGCGGGACCACCTGGTCGGCTGGAATCGTTGCGTACTTCTGCAGGCATCCTGCGCCGTAGGCGACGACGGCCTCGCCGGGAGTTCGGGTGCCGACGGCGGCTCCTACACGGCTGATGCGCCCGGCGCACTCCAAGCCAAAGCGCCAGCGCGAACCCTCAGCCTCAGGCAGCAGGCCTGCCGCGTAGAGCACCTCCTTGAAGTTCAGCCCGGCGGCAAAAACCTCGATCTCCACCTCGCCTGGCCCAGGCGGCGGTCGCGGGCAAGGCGCGACATGAAGGCTATCCAGCCGCCCCGCCGCTGCGATAGCAAGACCGACATTCTCCGCCGCCGCCTGCCTGACGCGTCGCAGATGGTAATCTTCGATGACGAGCAAGACGCGCCCTTGCTCGTCGGAGACCACGACATCGACGTGGAGACCGTCGCTGGCGGCATCGAGCCTGGTGACACGGCTTCTGACCCGCGGCGTGAGTGGAGCGTTGATGGTGATCCGGCGATACCCAAACGGCAGAAGGTCAGGGTCGGGGTCGCGATCCAGCACGGCGAACCCGGTTGCCATGTCCAGCAGCCCCGGATGGAGCGCAAAGCCGCGGTCTTGTTCGATGAACGCGGTAGGCAAAGCGAGCTCTGCCTGATCTCGCTCTCCTCCGCAAAATCCGCAAATGCACTGCCAGCGCGGACCGAACAGGGCGAGACGGCGCGCCAACATGGAACCGGGCTGGGACAGCTCCTCGCCGGAAGGCGCATCGACGCGTTGAGGATCGCGTCGCCCGGCGAGCCCCATCAGGCCCTCCGCATGCAGGCGGGATGGACCGTTGCCGACGCGGCTGGAGATGGTGAACCTGCGCTTTCCGTCATCATTCGAGACTGCAAGCTCGATGTTCGCCTCCTCGGCGGGCGGGAGGACAAGCGGCTGCAGGAAGAAGACATCCTGCAGCTCAACCGCGTCGCTGCGGAGACAGGTGCGCGCGGCCGCGTAAGCGAGATCGAGATACGCGGTTCCCGGCAGCAGGGACTGTTCGCCGATGCGGTGTTCTGCCAGGACCCAATCGCGCTGCGGGCTCAGCCGCGCGCGAAACAAAGCAGATCCCGGTGCAAGCTCCTGCGCGACGAGCAGCGGGTGGTCGACGACCTGACGAGGTGGCATGACACTGCGGGCCATGCCGACATCGCGCCATGCATCCCAACCGACCGACACGACCGGCCACGGCGGGCCGCCAGCCAGTGCAAACTGATCGAGGTAACTGTTGGCGGCGCAATAGGCCGCCTGCCCGGGCGCGCCGATCACGGCGCTGAGCGCCGAGCAGAGCATGAGGAAATCAAGCCGCTCGCTCGCGAGCAGCTTCGCCAGGGATCGCGTGCCGGCAACTTTCGCGGCCAGCACCGCCGCCATGGCCGCCTTATTCTGCCGCGCCAGCAATGCGCCATCGGCGACCCCCGCGGCGTGGATGACACCGTGCAGCGCGCCGAAACGCGCCAGCGCCTTTGCGATCACGCGTGCAGCTTGTGTCTCGTCGGCCATATCGGCGCTTTCGACGACGACAGTTGCGTCGAGCTCGCGCAACGCCTGTAGCTGCTGCACCCTCCGGCGCACGGCAGGATCGGCAGCCGGATCAGCCATGATCTGCGACCAATCCGATTCGCGCGGCACAGCCGTACGGCCCACCAACATGAGCCGCGCCTGCCACTCCCGCGCCAGGTAATCGGCCAGGCACAAGCCGATGCCGCCAAGACCGCCGGTGATGAGGTAGGTCCCACCCCGGCGCAAGCACACAGGCCGCGATGCGGTCCGCACTTTCTCGACCGTCGAAAGCCAGCGCTGGCGCTGGCGCAATGCTGTGAACACCGCATCAGGCTGCTCCTGGCAGAGGGCGAGCATGGCGGCCACGACGCCGGTATCGGCGAGCACGTCGGGGGGCACATCGATCAGCTGGATCGCGTGGTCGGGAAATTCGGCGGCGGCCGCGCGAAGGAAACCCGGTAAGACCCCCTTCTCGGCCGCGAGCCTGCCAGCCTCCCCGGGCAGCACCGCAGCAATCCCGCTGGCAATCACGCTGAGGCGCACCGGAGATGATCGTCGCTCGAGCGCCTGCAGCAGCGCCGTCAACCCATGACACCAGTCTTCGGCGTGCCAGTTTGCGGCCGGCCCGTGGCTCGACAGCCACAGGAGATTACATGGCTCGTCCGGCAGGACGCGCAGGAGGTCTTCGTAGCCTTGACGATCATCCCATCGCACCGCATGGCTGCCCGCCAGGCGCGCCGTCGACGCGCGCATGTGCCTTGCTCGCGTCACGCTGCAACCGGCGCGCAGCAGTATCTGAGCGACCACCTCGTCCTGCGCGTCGTCGCCCAGCAGCAGCCAGCGCCCCTGCGGCGGGCGCACGGCAACGGGCGACGCGCTCCGCCAAGCCGGCATATAGCACCAGCGATGCTCTGCCGCCGTCGCCTCGATCGTCGGGGCGACCGCAGCGGCTCGCCGCGCAGGTTGCTCATGCCGGCCTTCGATCCAGTGCCGCTGCCGCTGGAACGGATAACCCGGCACTCCGACCCGCCGGCGCTCCGGCTCGGCAGCAGCGGACCAGTCGACAGGAACGCCCTTGGCCCAGAGTTCGCCAAGGCCGCCCATGAGCACGCGGTAAGGTTCCGTCGCGCTACCGGCCGGCGGAAGCGAGGCAATGCAAGTCGTGTCCGGCGATGCGCACCGGCGTGCCGCCTGCACAAGTGCGTGACCCGGCCCGACCTCGAGCAACACGGCTTCGGGATAGTCGCGCAGCACGCTCGCAATCCCGTCGGCGAAGCGGACCGGCTGCCGAAGGTGGCGCAGGTAATAATCCACGCTTTTTGCTTCGTCGGCCCGCAGCCAGTCGCCCGTGAGGTTCGACATCACCGGAATGTGCGGCGCCCGCCGCCGGCACCGCCCCAACTGCATGGCAAATTCGGTGAGGACACAATCCATTGCGGCGGTGTGGAAGGCATGCGAAGTGGCCAGGGCCTGGCCTTCGATGCCTTCATTGCGCAGTGCCGCCGCAAGCAACTCGATCGACTGCACGGGCCCACCGACGACACAACGATCCTTCGCATTGACGGCGGCAATCTCCACGTCCTCGGGCAAGCGGGGCAGCAATGATGCAGTAGCAAGCGGCAGGGCCAGCATGCCGCCCGGTGGCGCCGCTTGCATCAACTGACCGCGACGAGCGACCAAAATCAGTGCCTGCTCCAGTTCGAGCACACCGGCCAAGCAGGTTGCGACGTACTCCCCCAGGCTATGGCCGATGAGAGCCGCCGGTATGACACCCCAATGCTCCCACAGACGCGCGAGCGCGTATTCCACTGCGAACAGTATCGGCTGTGCCAGTGCGGTGCGCCGCAGGAGCCGCCCGGCATCCGGCTGTGCCGCAATAAGCAAGTCGCGTGGATCAAGGCCTAGATGGGGACGCAGAATATCGGCGCACACGTCGAGCGCGTCGCGGAACACCGGCTCGCGTCCATAGAGGGAATGAGCCAGCGCCGGATACTGGCTGCCCTGACCCGTGAACATGAAGACGACCGGCGGCACATCGCTTGCCACTGGACTGCGCGCAGGACGCGGCTTCCGCAGCGCGGCAGCGGCTTCCGTGCCATCGGCGCAAACGATGTAGTCGCGCCAAGCGAAAGCCCGGCGACCGACCTGCAGCGTATAGGCGATGTCGGCGAGCGCGGGCGCGGGCCTTGCTGCGAGCCATGCCGCGAGAGTGGCGCCGTGTTCCGCAAGGGCCTCGGCGCTGCGGGCAGAGACCGGCAACAGCTGCACCGGCCGGGTCGGTGCGGTTCGGCCGGGGTCGGGCGCCTCTTCCAGCACCATGTGTGCGTTAGTGCCGCCAATCCCAAACGAACTCACCGCCGCGCGGCGTCTGCCGCGATCGGGTCCCGGGTCGAAGCCGTGCAGTTCCGCATTCACGAAGAACGGGCTTTCCCGATAAGCAAGCTCCGGGTTTGGCGCGCGAAAATGCAGGCTGGGCGGGATCTGCCGGTGGTACAGGCTCAACGCCGCTTTGATCAGGCCCGTCACGCCGGCAGCTTCGTCGAGATGACCAACATTGCTCTTCACCGAGCCGATGGCACAGAACTGGCGGCGGTCGGTGTGACGGCGAAACGCGCGGCTGAGCGCCGCGAATTCGATCGGATCGCCGAGCGGAGTGCCGGTGCCATGCGCTTCCACGTAACCGATGCTGTCCGCATTCACCCCGGCCATATCCTGCGCTTCGACGATGGCCTGTGCCTGGCCGCGCAGGCTGGGCGCCGTATAGCCGGCCTTATCGGCGCCGTCGTTGTTGATCGCGCTGCCGCGGATCACCGCATATATCGTGTCGCGTTGTGCGATTGCGTCGGCGAGCCGCTTGAGAACCACAACGGCACCTCCGTTGCCGCTGACGGTCCCGCTCGCCGCTGCGTCGAACGCGCGACATAACCCGTCGGGCGAGAGAATGCCGTCCGGCTCATGGAGATAGCCCTTGACCTGCGGCACCTGCACGCTGACCCCGCCGCTGATGGCCATATCGCACTGGAAGTTCAGCAGCGCGTCACAGGCGATATGCACGGCAACCAGCGAGGTCGAGCACGCCGTATTGATGCTGAGACTCGGCCCGGTCAGGTTGAGCTTGTAGGACACCCGCGTCGCCAGATATTCCTGGCTGCAGGCCATGCGGATGCGCATCTCCCCCAATTCGGCGAAATCGGCGCGATTGGGGTAAAGGTTGTTCAGGAGATAGCTGCTGGCGCTGCAGCCGGCGTAGACGCCAATCGTTCCGGGATAGCGGGCCGCATCATGACCGCTGTGCTCGAGCGCATGCCAGGCGAGTTCGAGAAAAATCCGGTGCTGCGGATCGGTGATGCTGGCTTCGCGCGGGTTCATACCGAAAAAGGCGGCATCGAAATGCTCGATGTCCGCCAGCATCCCGTTGACGGGAACGTAGCCGGGATCTTCGACCAGGGTGCGCGGAATTCCCGCCTCGAGCAGCTCCGCGGCCGTGAAGCGTGTGAGGCAATTCTCGCCGGCGCACAGATTGCGCCAGAAGGTGTCGACATCCGCAGCGCCCGGGAAGCGGCCCGCCATGCCGACGATCGCAATCGCTGACGATCCCGGCTCGTTGGCCGCGGCGGGCCCAAGCGCATCCCAGCGTAACGGCGAGCAATCGATCTCGCCCATGGCCGGCTCGCTCGCGTGCGGCAGATCGTGCATCACAGCGCCACGCTCAACTCTCTCTCCTCCGCTGGGCGACGCTCTTCGTCGCGGCGCTCCGGCGCCGTGGCGACCCGATTGACGACGATGCTCATGAATCGATCTCGTTCGACGAAGAGCAGGCGCCGCGTCTTCAGTTCCTCCAGGCCAGCGCCGATCTCGCCTCTGTCGAGTTCCGGCAGCTCGGCTGCCAATTCGGACATGCCCATCCGCCGCGCCAGCACGCGCAGGATGCGCGCGGCCGTCGGAGTGATCTCGAACGTCTGCGCCGCACCCCAGCGCGAGTCGTCGATGACGGCCTTGTCGTGATTGCGTCTTACGTTCAATTCCGGCGGAGAGCCGGTTGCCCAGAGCTCTCGCCAGCGGCCGACGGCTTGTTGCAGCGGAACGATATAACGCACCAACGTTCGCAGATAATCCGCCGAATAGTTCCGGTCGCGGAAATAATACGCCAGGTTCTCCAGGTCCTTTTTCGCGAACGGATAAATGAGCTCGTAGAAAGGCATCGGTTCCAAGACGAGGCCGTACTGGGCCGCGTCCTTGAAGTACGGGCTGTAGCGGTCGAACCTAAGCGGGTATGCGCCGACCGGCGGGGGAAGGTGCACGAGGATCGGAATGTCGAGCAGATACTTCTCGAACACGTCACCCGTCTCTCCGGGGAATCCGATCAGCAGGTTCCAGATCGGGTTGACGCCGTGGACCAGGCAGTTGATCAGAAACGAGAGGTTGGAAAAGCTCGTCGTGCCTTTGCGCATCAGCTTGAGCGTCGAGGTCGCCAAGGCCTCGATACCAGGCTGCAAGGCGGTGACGCGCGCCTGTGCCAGCACTCTGAGGTCATCGTCGGAAAGATCCGCCTTCACCTCGTAGAAGATGCTGATCGTGTCCGGCGTCTTCAGGAACGGAAAGACGTCCTTCAGGTAGCTCTTCGGCATGATATTGTCGACGCTCATCAGCTGAGTGACGTTCGGATAGCGGAACAGGGAACTCATGATCCGCAAGGCGGAATCCGGCTGCATGGCGCGATACGCCATGGTCATCCCATTCAGGCCGCAGAACGTGCAATGCGCGCGCTCTCCCCACCAGCATCCGCGCGAGGTCTCGAACAGCAGCTTGATCTGCACGTTGCGATCGGGCCACCGCTCGTGAATGAGATCGACGTACGGCTGATAGTCGAGCTCGAGGACGTCGTCGATGTCGAGGTCTTCGCCAATGACCTGCTTGCCGCAGACGGATGACGCATTTTCCGCCGTGAAGATGCCGGCAATCTCGCCGACCCGGTCCAGCTCGCCGTCGGCGTACAAGCGAACGAAGCGCGTAAAGCTCTTCAGAGACGGGCCTGAACACACGTAGTCGATGCAGTCGACGTGTTTCGCCAACTCCATACCCATGGGAGCTTCGCAATTGGCGCCACCCATGACCACGACCACTTGCGGGTTACGCGCCTTGATTCGTCTCGCCAGCGCGATCGATGGCACCGTTTGCGAGAACATCGAGGTGAAGCCGACGATGTCGAACCGGTCGAGCCTGTACACGTCGATCAAGCGCTCGATCAAGGCGTCGATGCGC
>Ga0310910_10000157_pt1 | contig 31822 bp, 29 predicted proteins | sample GREbulkMGHF172_FD_203448 | JGI IMG/M metagenome (GOLD analysis project Ga0310910, IMG submission 203448) | Lab enrichment of tropical soil microbial communities from Luquillo Experimental Forest, Puerto Rico - GRE.bulkMG.HF172 | ecosystem: Environmental > Terrestrial > Soil > Tropical forest >... | reverse complement strand
GTTGCCGAAGTGTTCGGCGGCTTCGGCTCCGCCATCTCCGCGATCTGCGGAATCTCTTGGTTCGCCTCGATGCATCTCAAACCGAACCGCCGCAGCATGGTCTTCAGCAACCAGCGCAGTGCTCGAATCCCCTCGACGTGCGGCTCGGCACGGACCCGCAAAACAAAAACGGGGCGCCCCCCGGTCACCTGCCCGACCACCCTTTGTCGGGCGCCACGCAGTCGGAGGATGTATTCAGCGGCTAGTCGGTCGAATCGCCGGCCAGCTTGCGTTCGATCTGGCGCGGCAGCGCCTTCATCAAGCGCCCGATCTTGATGGTGGGAATGGTCCCCTCGGCGGCGGCCTGGTAGCTCGCGTACTTGCCGAGACCGAAATAGCGCTTTCCAGCGGCCGGCACGCTCATCGTCCAGGGCGTCGCCTCCGTCTCCGTCCCCCCCGGCGATTCTCTTCGCTGCTTTCGCCATCTCAGCTCCTCCTGTCGATTTCGGCGTAATTGGTATCATGCACGGCCTTGACCGCGCCATACGAGCGCAGTACGTTTGTACTACAAGAATAAGAGCGGAGAGGCACAATGGCGGCGACGAGGCGGGCACCAGGCGGCGGGCGCAAGCCGCTCCCCCGGGATAGGGCTCAGTCAGCTAAGGTAATGGTGCGGCTCAAGCCGGACCTTCGGCAGGCGCTCGAAGACCTCGCCAAACGGAATGGCCACGATCTGTCGGGGGAAATTCGCGACGGCCTTTATTATTGGCTCTACCGCAGTGGAAGGCCGGCGCTCCACGTCGGTGGCCTGTCCGGTCTCATTGAAGAGCTGGTTGGCCGGATCGAACAACGCACCAAGAAACGCTGGATCGACGACCCGGTGACCGGCGTCTACGTGCGCAGCGAGATCGATCGTCTAATTCGCCATTGGGCCCCCGAGCCAACCAAGCGGGTGACCGTTCCGCCAGAAATCGCCGACATCACCAGCGGCCTTATCGCGCTCGCGGAGATGTTTCGTCGCCCTCCGCAGGGGATTCCCAGCATTGCGCCAGAAGGGTTCGTACACGGCCCGGAGCTAGCGCGGATTATGGAGGATCTAGGTAGCGGCTGGGAGCGCAATCGACAGTATAGGAGGCACAAATGAGAGGTTCACTCAAGGAACGAAGCCCCGGCCGTTGGGCGATCATTCTTGACGTGCGCGACCCGGAAACCGGAAAGCGCAAGCGCCGCTGGCATTCATTCGCCGGCACCAAGCGCCAGGCGCAGGCCGAGTGCGCCCGCCTCATCACCGAGCTGAAGACCGGCACCGCGGTCGATCCGACGCGCATGACGGTCGCCGCCTTCCTCGAGCGCTGGATCGAGCACATGCAGGGGCAGGTGTCGCCGCGATCGCACGAGCGCTATGCGGAGCTGTGCCGGAAGAACCTGGCGTCGTTACTGGGCAGCCTGACGCTAACTAAGTTGCAGCCGGCTCACATCAGCGCCGTCTACGCCAAAGCGCTCACCAGCGGCCGCTTAGACGGCAACGGCGGGCTTTCCCCTAGGACGGTTAACCACATGCACCGGGTCTTGCGGGGAGCGCTTCAGCAGGCGCTGCGCTGGCAGCTACTCGCGCGCAACCCCTCCGATGCCGTCAAGCCGCCCAAGGTCGAGCGCCGGCAGATGCGGGTGCTCGACGCCGACGGCACGATCGACCTGATCGAGGCGGCACGGGGCACGGCCATGTTCGTGCCGATCGTGCTTGGCGTCCGCTGCGGGATGCGGCGCGGCGAAGTCGTGGCCCTGCGCTGGCGCAACGTCGACCTCGACCGCGGACAGATCTCCGTGGTCGCAAGCGCCGAACAGACCGAGCGCGGAGTGCGGGAGAAGGAGACCAAGAGCGGCAGGGGCCGCACCATCGTCTTGTCGGCCACGGAGATCGAGGAGCTGCGCAGCCACCGCCTTCAGCAAGCACAGGGGCTGCTGGCACTTGGCGTGCGCCTCACGGATGACCATCACGTTGTGGCCCAAGAGGATGGGCAACCGCTACAGCCCCGCTCTCTCAGCAATGCGTTTATAAAGTTTGCTCGGAAGCATGGGGTGCGAATCCGGCTCCATGACCTGCGCCATTCCCACGCTACGCACATGCTGGCGGCGGGGGTCCACCCGAAGATTGCACAGGAGTGGCTGGGCCATTCGAGTGTCGGCATCACGCTGGATCTCTACAGCCACGTGCTGCCGGGGATGCAGGAAGAAGCGGTTAGCCGCGTTGACGCTGTGTTCCAGGCGGCGTTAAATCGCCGTTCGCGGAAGTAAATGGTAGCAATCCGGTAGCAAATCAGGGTTTTGCCGGGTAACGAGAACAAAAGAGTCCCGGCAAAACAATGCCTTAGGCGTTTAGCTCAAGACTCGATGACCGGTCGCCTTATCCGGTCCTACCTTAACATCAGCACTCTACGTCGCGCGCGGCGCAGCCCGCGTTGCGCCGAACTAAAATCGAAGGGCGACACCATGAGACGGCATTTGGCGGCATTGTTGGCGTGCGGTGCGTTGCTATCGCTGAGCGGCGCCGGGTTGGCGCATCATTCGTTTGCGATGTTCGATCAGGAAAATCCGGTGGAGCTCGCCGGGACTGTGCAGGAGTTCAAGTTCACCAGCCCGCACACCTTCATTCTGTTGCAGGTCAAGGATCAGGACGGAAGCGCCACCGTGTGGAATCTCGAGGGCAACGCGCCGAGCAATCTGGTGCGCGACGGCTGGTCGAGCAAGACGCTCAAGCCGGGCGACGAGGTCGAGCTCACCGTGCAGCCGCTGCGCAGCGGCGCGCCGGGCGGCCAGTGGAGCGCGAACAAGGTCAAGTTCAAGGGCGGCCAGCCGATCGTGGTCAGCCACTAGCGGCCGATGATTTGTGGGATGGGTTGAGCGCAGCGAAACCCATCGATTGTGACTCGTGGCACGGTGATGGGTTTCGCTTCGCTCAACCCATCCTACGGTGACGCAGCCATGTCTTGCCAAACCGCACTTGGTTCGCTCGTGCTTGCGGCCGTGCTGATTGTCACCGCGCCGCATGCTCGCGCCGCCGACGAATCCAAATACCCCGACTGGTCCGGGCAATGGCGGCGCGTCGCCGACGGCGGCGTGCCGCGCTACGACCCGAGCAAGCCGTTGCGCAAACAGGAAGCGCCGCTCACGCCGGAATATCAGGCCCTGCATGAAGCCAGCATCAAGGACCAGGATGCGGGCGGCCATGGTCTCGACGAGGCCTACAAATGCATGCCGCAAGGCATGCCGCGACAGATGTCCGGCGTGTTCCCATTCGAGTTCGTCATCGGACTGAAGGTGACGTACGTTTTGTTCGAGTACATGGTGCAGCAGGCCCGCCGCATCTACACCGACGGCCGTGACTTCCCCAAGGACGAGGATCCGACCTTCGCCGGCTATTCGATCGGCAAATGGATCGACGCGGACGGCGACGGCCGCTACGACGTGCTGGAAATCGAGACGCGCAACCTCAAGGGCCCGCGCACATGGGATCAATCCGGCATGCCCATGCACGCGGACAACGAGACGCTGATCAAGGAGCGGATCTATCTCGACAAGGCCGACAAGGACCTCCTGCACGACGAGATGACCACGTTCGACCACTCGCTGACGCGCCCGTGGTCGGTGATGAAGAATTACCGCCACATCCAAAAGATAATGTGGACCGAGAACAATTGCGTCGAAGGCAACCAGCACGTCACCATCGGCAAGGAAAACTATCTGCTCAGCGCCGATGGCCTCCTGATGCCGACGCGCAAGGGGCAGGCACCGCCCGACCTGCGCTATTTCAATCAGGCGAAGAAGTGATTTCACGCGCTACGGCATTCTCCGCGTGTCGTCCCCGCGAAAGCGGGGACCCAGTAAACACCGGATTGGCGATCTTGCAGGGCGTCAGAACAGGAAGCTCAGTGATTACTGGATTCCGGCTCTCGCTCGCTGCGTTCGCTCGGCCGGAATGACGCTGATCGGCTGTTGCGCGCCCATTCCTCAGAACTGGAGGACCACATGCTCCGTCGAAGTTTGATCGCATCGCTTGCGGCGGCTGCCATGCTGTGCGGCCCCGTCGCCGCCGCGCGCGCCCACGACGAACCCAAATATCCGGACTGGTCGGGCCAGTGGCGGGTGACCGGCGGCAACAAATGGGACCCGACCAAGCCGGTCGGCCGCGGGCAGCAGCCGCCGCTCACCCCGGAATACCAGGCGATCTTCGAGGCGAGCCTCGCCGATCAGGAAGCCGGCGGTCCCGGCAACGACCTGCGCTTCTCCTGCCTGCCCGCGGGAATGCCGCGCATGATGACCGTGATCTTCCCGATGGAATTCGTCTTCCTGCCGAAGCTCACCTACATCCTGTTCGAGAACCAGATGCCGCGTCGCATCTATACCGACGGGCGCGAGTGGCGGAAGGAGGTCGAGCCGTCGTTTGCCGGCTATTCGATCGGCAAATGGATCGATGCGGACGGCGACGGCCGCTACGACGTCCTGGAAATCGAGACCCGCAACCTCAAGGGCCCGCGCGCGTTCGAGCCCAGCGGGCTTCCCCTGCACAAGGACGACCAGACCGTCATCAAGGAGCGCCTGCAGCTCGACAAAGCCAATCGCGACGTTCTGCTCAACGAGATCACCACGATCGACGACGCGCTGACGCGTCCGTGGACCGTGACCAAGAAATATCACCGCTCGCGCAGCGACGTCTGGGTGGAGAACAATTGCACCGAGAACAATCCGCACATCCTGATCGGCAAGGAGGCCTATTACCTCAGCGCCGACGGCACGCTGATGCCCGCCAAGAAGGGCCAGGCGCCGCCTGACTTGCGGTATTTCAATCAGGCAAGGAAGTGAACGACATCGAATATCAAATTCGACAGCAGGCTTGACGGTCGCGCAGAGACCGTCTCGATCGCGGGAGAACACCCATGCGTCAGCCAGGCTCGATCGCTTCGATCGTGCTGGGAGCAGCGCTGTGCACTGTCGTTGCCGGCGCCTCTGCTCACGATGAATCGAAATATCCCGACTGGTCCGGCCAGTGGCGCAGGCCGCCCGGAGTGAACAACCAATGGGACCCGAGCAAGCCAGCGCGCCAGGGACAAGCGCCGCTGACCGCTGAGTATCAGGCCATCTACGAGGCCAACCTCAAGGATCAGGCCGCCGGCGGCCAAGGCACCGATCCGACCTACACCTGCATCCCCGACGGCATGCCGCGGGCGATGAACGTCATCTTTCCGATGGAAGTCATCATCCTGCCGAAGACCACCTACATGCTGATCGAATATTTGAGCATGCTGCGGCGGATTTATACCGACGGACGCGATTGGCCGAAGGACGCCGAGCCGTCATTCATGGGCTATTCGATCGGCAAATGGATCGATACTGACGGCGACGGCCGCTACGACCTGCTCGAAGTCGAGACCCGCAATCTCAAAGGTCCGCGCGCCTTCGATGCCAGCGGCATTCCGCTGCATGCCGACAACCAAACCGTCGTCAAGGAGCGCATTTATCTCGACAAGGCCGACCCGAACGTTCTGCGCGATGAGGTCACCACCATCGATAACGCGCTGACCCGTCCTTGGACCGTGATCAAGAATTATCACCGGGTGCGCGATCCGATCTGGGTCGAGGCGATTTGTTCCGAGCAAAACGAGCACGTCCGCATCGGCAAGGAAAACTACATGATGAGCGCGGACGGCTACCTGATGCCGGCCAAGAAGGACCAGGCACCGCCGGATTTGCGCTATTTCAATCAGACGAAGAAGTAATCAGCCTGTGCCGGCGCGGCATTCTCGGCTGTCGTCCCCACGCAAGCGGGGACCCAGTAAACACTGCATTTCCGCTCCTGGAGTCTGCGGTACGAAGTTCGGTGTTTACTGGATTCCGGCTCTCGCTCGCTGCGCTCGCTCAGCCGGAATGACCCCCACGCGCCGCATCCGCTCGCCCTGTGCACGCGCCGCGCGCGGCCAGGCGGCGACCCCGCCGATGAGCCCGAGGAACTCGCGCCGTTTCACCTAACGCCTCCGACCGTTGCTTATCCGCGTACCATAGCATTTCACGGCATAGGCGGGGAATTGGCGCGCGCCGGATACACGTTGCCTCCTCCGGCCTCATGCTGAGGAGCGAGCGCAGCGAGCGTCTCGAGCATTAGGCCGCCCCCATCCTTCGAGACGCGCCCTTCGGGCGCTCCTCAGGATGAGGGCGGACCTGGTTGGCGCGCCCCTCAAAACTATCCGGTTGACCCTGTCGGAAACCTGCTCATAGTTTGCGTACGCCGGGGGTAACGATGCATCTCATCCCACAGTCCTGGTCGCATTGGCACATTCTCGTCAGTGTCTTTCCCTCGATCGGGCTTCTGTTCCTGCTCGGCTTTTTCGTCACCGCGTTGATCGCGAACGACGCGGCGATGAAGCGAATCTGCCTCGTCCTGTTTGCCGTCCTGGGCTTGCTCGCGATCCCGACTTACGTCAGCGGCGATTATTCCATGGCCGTGCTGTCCGGGGATGCAAAAATCTCTCGCGGCCTGATGAACAGCCACTTCGTTTGGGGGCTCGCCGCGCTCGCCGCACTGGTCATCACCGGTGCGCTGGCGATCGCCGAGCTTTGGCGGTTTCACCGCTTCGGCCGCGTCTCCGACCAGGCGCTGCGGTTGGTGCTGCTGCTCGCGATCGTCACGTTCGGTCTGATGGTGGCAAGCGGCGAGCTCGGTTGGGAGATCAGTCACCATGAACTGCGACTGAATCCGGCGACCCAGCGAACCTCACAGATCTGGTCGCACGAGCACATGATACTCAATCACTTCCCGACCGTCGGACTGGTGTTTGCGCTCGCATTCTACATTATCGCGCTGGTCACGAAGAACATCGTCATGACGCGCGCCACCCTCGTGGTGTTCGTCATCTGCGGCATCCTTGGCGTGCCCACCTATGTCAGCGGCGCCGCTTCGATGTGGGCGCTGACCGATCCGGGAGTACCGGGAATTTCCAAGGCGATGATCAATGTCCACCGCGACATGGCGCTGCTGACGCTGTTCGGCCTCGCGTTTACCGGCGTCGCCGCCTGGATCGAGCTGTGGCGGTTCCGCCACCTGCGGCGCTTTTCCGATTGGTCGCTCTATCTGGTCCTCGCGTTCGCGGTGATCACGCTCGCCGTCGGGGCGGAAACCGGCCACCTCGGCGGTCAGATCAACCATCCGGAGATTCGACTCCCTACCGATGTCATGCCGACCGACCCGAAGGCCGGCTGGACCCCGGCGATCGAATTGCTGATCAACCACGTCATCTGGTTCGTGCCCTGGCAGACCGTGCACTTCTTCGGCTTCTCCTTGATCTTCGGCACGGCGTTGGCGATCTGCCTGCGCGTGCTCGGCTTCTGGAAGTCGCTGCCGTTCTCCGCGGTGCACCGCCTGCTTCCCCTGGGCGTGTTCGGCGTGGTGATCAACGTGTTCAGCGGAATGCTGATTTTGCTTGCCGACTCGCATCGCTATCTGAACGCCGCCACCTTCGCGCCGAAGATCGCCTTGGTTACGATCGGCGCGATCGCGGTTCTCTACTTCTCGCTGTCCGAGCGGCTGTGGAAGGTTGGGGCGGGCCAGAGCGCGCCGATCGGCGCCAAGTGCGTCGCCGCGCTCGTGCTGATCGCCTGGACCGGCGTGATCACGGGCGGCAGGCTGATCGGCTACGTGTGATAGAGGACTGGCTATGGTCTACGGGAGCACCGCCATCGTTCTTATGGTGATATCCGTTGTAGCCTGCGTGCTGGGCCTGACCTTTGCCGGCCTGTACTACTTGAACAAGTCGGTGGACCGAAGCACCGCGTCTGGCAGCACGCTGTCAGCGCGTGATGGGGTGGGGTGAAACGTGCTCGAATGGCTCGCGCATACGCCCTACGCGGAATGGGTCGACCAATCTTATGGCTGGCCGATTGCGCTGACGGTCCACGCGTTCGGCACGGCGACGGTCGTCGGCCTCGTCTTCATCATCGGCCTGCGGATGGCCGGATTGTTTCGGACCATTCCGTACACCGCGCTCAACAAGCTCCTTCCGCTCGTCTGGATCGCCGTGGTGTGCCAGGTGGCCAGCGGCGTTACCCTGTGGATGACGAAACCGGCGCAGTATCTGGCCGACGGAATGTTCGAGGTAAAATTCGCGCTGCTCGTTATCGCGATCGTCGTTATGTGGTATTTCGATGGCACCATGCGGCGCGAGGCTGCGGCCTGGGACGCGAAGGGACGCGCCTCTCCGCGCGGACTCAAGCTCGGCGCCGCGGTTTGCCTGTTGTGGGCGGCGGTCACGATCGGCGGGCGGCTGACCGCTTATCTCGGATCGCTGTATCCGGCCTAGGGAGCATGCAAACGATGCGTTGCGCGAGACTCAGTTTGATTGCCCTGCTCATCGCTGCTGGCGGCATTGCCGTGGCCCAGGAGCGCAAGGCGGACGTCGTCAAGGACGCCATCTTCGCGCGCAAGATTCTCATGGACAGCATCAACAACAACATGGACGAGATCGAGGGGATGATCTCCTCGGGCAAGCCGATCCCGATGGACGAGGCGCGCGAGCACGCGGACCTGATCTCGGTGATGCTGATGGCGTTCCCGCACCTGTTCCCGGACTCGACCAATCAATGGAAACCCAACGTCCAGCGCGATCCCGGCACTGACACGTTCGCGGCTCCCGCCGTGTGGACCAATTTTGCGGATTTCTACGACCGTGCAGCCAAGGCATCGAAGACCGCCTACAACGCAAGCCGCGCGAAAACCGAGGGTGACTTCAAATCTTTTGCCAAGCAGCTGCGCGAGAGCTGCGACAGCTGCCACGCGGCCTATCAAAAAACCAGCGAGCAATAAGCTCGCCTTAGCGCGGCGGGAGGCGCAACGGGAGGTCCGAACGGAGGCAATCATGAGACGGCAACTCGGTGCACTGCTGCTCGGCGGCGCGCTCGTCGGCAGCGGTGGCGCGCTGGCGCATCATTCCTTCGCCATGTTCGATCAGGAGCACCCGGTCGAGCTCGAAGGCACGGTCCAGGAGTTCAAGTTCACCGCGCCGCACGCGTTCATCATCCTCGTGGTGAAGCAGGAGGACGGCCGCCTCGAAACCTGGAGCCTCGAAGGGGTGAGCCCGAGCGCCTTGGTGCGCGAGGGCTGGTCGCGCACGACGCTCAAGCCGGGCGACGAGCTCAAGCTCAGAGTGACGCCGCTGCGCAGCGGCGCGCCGGGCGGCGCCTGGGTCACCCAGCACATCCACTTCCGCGACGGCAAAGCCGTGGTGCTCGCTCCGTGATCCGGTAGCTAGCGCGGAAGCACGCTCATGCTCGACCGACGGGCGATCCAGATCGCAGCTTTGCTGGCGATGCTGGCGCTCGCAGCGAGCGGCGCGCGGGCCCATGACGAAGCCAAATATCCGGACTGGAAAGGCCAGTGGACGCGCGGCAACGGCCCCGCGCAGTGGGATCCCAGCAAGCCCGGCGGACCGCGCCAACAGCCGCCGCTGACACCGGAATACCAGGCGATCTGGGAAGCCAACATGGCGAGCCAGGCCTCCGGCGGCGAGAGCTATAACCCGCAGGCGGTTTGCCTGCCTTCCGGCATGCCGCGCCTGATGATCGCCTACGAGCCGATCGAGATCATCGTCACCGCCGAGGCCACCTACGTGCGCAGCGATCATCTCAGCGAATTCCGCCGCATCTACACGGACGGGCGCGAGTGGCCGAAAAACGTGGAGCCGACCTATACCGGCTATTCCATCGGCAGATGGATCGATAGCGACGGTGATGGCCGCTACGACATGCTCGAAGTGGAGACGCGCCACCTGAAAGGCCCGCGCACTTTCGATGCCAGCGGCATCCCGTTTCATGTGGACAATGCGGCCGTGATCAAGGAGCGCATCGCGCTCGACAAGGCCGATCCCGACCTGTTGCGCGACGAGATCACGGCGATCGACCACGCCTTGACTCGTCCCTGGACGGTGACGCGCACGTATCGGCGCGACCGCGCCGGCGAGTGGTTCGAGCATGTCTGCACCGAGGACAATCACCATGTGGTGATCGGCAAGGAGAGCTATTTCCTCGATGCCGCCGGCTACCTGATGCCGACGCGCAAGGACCAGCCGCCACCCGACTTGCGATATTTCCAGTCGCGGAAGTAACGCCCTGAATCGACGCATCCTCAGCCGCTCATTCCCGCGTAAGCGGGAATCCAGAAGCAAAGGATGGTGTGTATGACCCTGGGTCCCCGCTTACGCGGGGACGAGCGGAAGATGGGCCTACGCCCGCCGCCTACCTTGTCCCGTAGGCGCGGTCGCCGGCGTCGCCGAGGCCGGGGACGATAAAGGCCTGCTCGTCGAGCGCTTCGTCGATGGCCGCGGTCCAGATCGGCACGTCGGGATGAATCCCGCGAATGCGCTCGAGCCCCTCGGGCGCAGCCACCAGGCAAACAAGGCGAATGTCCTTGGCGCCGCGCTCCTTGAGCCGATCCACTGCGGCGACCGCGGTGTTCGCCGTTGCCAAAATCGGCACCACCACGATGACGAGCCGTTCCGCGAGATCGGACGGCGCCTTGAAGAAGTACTCGACCGCAGCCAGCGTTTTCGGCTCGCGATAAAGCCCGATATGCGCGACGCGCGCGGCGGGAACCAGATCCAGCATGCCCTCCGCGAAGGAGAGCCCGCTGCGAATGATGGGAGCAAACACGAGCTTCTTGCCGGCGATCCGCGCCGAGGTCATGCGGGCAAGCGGCGTCTCGATTTCGACTGGGGTGAGCGGCAGGTCTCGCGTCACCTCGTAGCACAGCAGCATGCCCACTTCCTTGAGCAGCTCGCGAAACGACTTGGTCGAGCGATTCTTGTCGCGGATCAGCGAGAGCTTGTGCTGCACCAGCGGATGATCGACGACGGTCACGCCTTGCATGGTTGCGTTCCGGGGTTCTTCCCTCTCCCCGCGAAGCGGGGAGAGGGTGGCGAGCGCCGAAGGCGCGAGCCGGGTGAGGGGCGCATTGACCGATACTTGCCCCTCACCCGGCCCTCGCTTCGCTCGGGCCACCCTCTCCCCGCTTCGCGGGGAGAGGGATCACCGAGCGTGCCGCTCGCGCTGATTACATGCATGGAAAATGCTTTAGCAGCGACGTCCGCGGGCAGCCTCAATACTTATCCAGCGAGCGGCCGACCGACTCGGTGAGGTCCTTGAGGCTCGGCGCCTCGGGCGTGTAATAGCCGGCCGCCTTCTTGGCGGTGATCTCCACATGGGCGTCGGCCGGCACCAGCTCTTCGGGGATCGGCACGCGCTCGCCGATCTCGATACCCTGCGCAACCAGCGCATCGTGCTTCATGTCGCTCATCGATACGAAACGGTCAATGCGGCGCACGCCGAGCCAGTGGATCACGTCCGGCATCAGCTGCTGGAAACGCGCGTCCTGCACGCCGGCGACGCATTCCGTGCGTTCGAAATAGGTGGCGGCCGCGTCGCCGCCCTCCTGCCGCTTGCGTGCGTTGTAGACGAGAAACTTTGTCACCTCGCCGAGCGCGCGGCCTTCCTTGCGGTTGTAGACGATCATGCCGAGCCCGCCGGCCTGCGCGGTGCGCGCGCATTCCTCGACGCCGTGGATCAGGTACGGGCGGCAGGTGCAGATATCGGAGCCGAACACGTCGGAGCCGTTGCACTCGTCGTGCACGCGGCACGTGATGAGCGTACCCGGCTGCGCGAGCTTGGCCACGTCGCCGAACAAATAGACCGTGGTGCCGCCTACTGGCGGCAGAAACACATGCAGGTCGAGCCGCGTCACCAGCTCGGGAAACATGCCGGCGGTCTGCTCGAACAGCGCGCGGCGCAACCCCATCTCGGTGACACCGAACCGCTCGGCGATGCCCGGCAGGTACCAGACCGGATCGATCGCGATCTTGACCACGGCGATGCTGCCGTTCTTGTGCACGACCTCGGCGTCGCTGGCGAGGCGTCCGGCGGCCAGCGCGTCTTGGATTTCGGGAATGTCGAGCCGCGCCCTGGTCACCGCGATCGTGGGCCGCGCGTCGAGGCCTTCGGCAATCTCGCGCGCGAACTCTTCCGAGACCAGGTGCCCCCAGGGATCGAGCGACACGATGCGGCGCGCCTCGCGCCATTGCTCGAACGGACCGATTTGCGCGGCCGGATGGGTGTTGGTGAGGTCGGGACGGCGAATGGGATCGAGCGCGCCCGCCGAAACGGCCAGCGCGCGATACACCGCGTAGGAACCGCCATGGCTGCCGATGACGTTGCGGTCGGCCGGCCGCGACACGGTGGCGATGATCGGCCCGCGCTCGCGCGCGCTCGCCGCGCCCCAATGGATGGGGAAACGGAGCTTGGCGCCCGGATCCGGATGCGAGGTCAACCGGATGTGGTCGGTGCGGTTGGCACGAGTCATGGCACAGAAACGATGATGGCCCGCCGTTTCGACGGGCCTGGCAAATCCTCAGGCCTCATCTGCCCGAGGTGCAACCATAATATAGCGATCCCTAAGGCAGACTCAATGCAGGTAAGCCATTGTTTTTACGGCAAAATCCGTCCACCACCGTCATGGCCGGGCTTGTCCCGGCCATCCACGTCTTACTTGGCCCAAGCACCGAAAGAAAGACGTGGATGCCCGCGCCGAGCGCGGGCATGACGAGCGGGAGACTTACGCCAGGGCTGTGCCCTTCTTTTCCGGGATCAGGAAATAGGTCACGACGATATCGATGACGTAAATCACTGCGAGCATCGCGATCGCGACCGCGAAGGAATAGCTCGCCGCGAGCGCGCCGACCACGAGCGGCCCGAAGCCGCCGATCCCGCGCCCCAGATTGAACAGCACGTTTTCCGCGGTCGCCCGCGCCTCCGTCGGATAAAGCTCCGCCAGCAGCGTGCCGTAGCCGCCCAGCATGCCATTGACGAAGATGCCCATGACCGCGCCGCCGATCAGCAGCGCGAGCGGACCGGTCAGTTGCGAGAACACGATCACCATGATCGCGGCGCCCGCCTGGAACGTGAGGAACGCGGGCCGGCGGCCCACCAGATCGGCGAAGAAGCCGAACACGAAAATGCCGAAACCCATGCCGAGGATGGTGACGGAGATCCACAGCGCCGACTGCAGCGGGTTGTAGCCGAAGCGGCTCGACAGATAGCTCGGCAGCCAGATCATCAGGCCGTAGTAGCCGAAGTTCTGCACCCCGCAGAGGACCAGCATGGCGAAGCTGATTTTCGTCGTCTCGGTGTCCTTGACGAGCAGCTGCAGAGGCACCGTGGCGCGCGGCTTCTTCGCGCGCTCCAGAAAGATTTTCGGCTCGCCGACGTACCAGCGCACGGCAAAAGCGACGAGGCCGGGGATCAGTCCAATCAGGAACATGCCGCGCCAGCCCACATGGGGCAGCAACAGCGGCGTGGTCAGCGCGGCGAGCAGGACGCCGGCCTGCCAGCCCAGGCCCACATAGGAGCAGGCGCGCGCCCGCTGGTTTGGCGGCCACGCCTCGGCGACCAGCGCCATACCGATGCCGAACTCGCCGCCCAGCCCGAGACCGGCGATGAAACGATAGATCACCAAGTCCCAATAGCCCTGCGCGAGCGCGCTGAGTCCGGTGAAGATCGCAAACAGCAGGATGGTCCAGGTGAGCACGCGCACGCGCCCGTAATAATCGCTCAATATTCCGAACCCGATGCCGCCGACCACCGCGCCCGCCAGCGTCCAGGTGGCGAGCCAGCCACGCTGGGGCAAGCTGAGGCCGAGCTCGGCGCCGATCGCCGCCAAAATGAACCCGAGGATGAGGAAGTCGTAGCCATCCATCGCGTAGCCGATGGTGGAGGCGGCGAGTGCCTTCTTTGCCGAAAGGTCGAGCGGCCCCGCCGCCGCGCCCGGCGCTTCCATCCGCTGCGGCATGACGCTCATGGACCCCCCCCTGCTCGTCGCCCGGCGCTGCGACTTTATCCAAACGCGGTTGCGCAGGAAATGGGCGGAGCTTCGATCGGCCTCATGCTGAGGCGGCGCGAAGCGCCGTCTCGAAGCGTGAGGCCGCCCCGCACTTCGAGACGCGCGCATGCTAATGCATGCTCGCTCCTCAGGGTGAGGGCGGGGCGCGGGATTGGCGCGGCCTTTGATCCTGATATTCTCCTGTACACTGGAGAGCCCGCAATGATTCCATTGCAGCGAGCTGGGTTCGTGAGGTGGTTCGCGCCCCCAGGCTTTCTTGCTGCCGCCATTTTGTCGCTAGCCGCGCTCGTTGCGGCAATTCCCACACCAGCGCAGCAATCCTCGCTCGCGGGCCAACTCCTCATCGCCGCACCCACCATGGGCGATCCGCGCTTCGTCCAAACCGTGATTCTGATGGTGCGGCACGATCACAGCGGCGCCATGGGCATCGTCGTCAACCGCCCGTTGGGAGAGCGTCCGCTCGCGGCGCTGCTCGAGGCGCTGGGTGAGAAAGATCCCGGTGCGCTCGGCGACGTGCCGATCTTTGCCGGCGGCCCGGTGCAACTTGAACTCGGTTTCGTCATCCACAGCGCTGAGTACCGGATCGACGGCACCCTTGATATTGACGGCCGTGTGGCCATGACTTCGCACCCGCAGATTCTGCGCGACATCGGCAACAAACAGGGCCCCAAGCGCAGCCTGATCGCCTTCGGCTACGCGGGCTGGGGGCCGGGCCAGCTCGAGAGCGAATTGGAAAAGCGTTTCTGGTTTACCGCGCCGGAAGACGCCAAGCTCGTGTTCGAAACGGACCGAGCGAAGGTATGGGACGACGCCGTCGCGCGGCGAACACAGGAGCTGTGAAGCGAATCAGGATAGTTGCGCGTTCGCGCGCCGTGACCGGCGGCTAACGCGCGCACTTCACGAGAGCACGCGCAGATTATAACCTCGACGCAGTCGCCGACCCGGCGACGCACACGGGGAGCAAAAATTGCTTTCGCGGCGTGCCTTCCTCGTCTCCGCCGCTGCGGCATCGACCGCCCTGCCCCAGCTTGCCCGTTCGCAGACGGGTTCGGTGGCCGGCGGCGCACCGACGCTGCTGCGCCTGCAGCGCCGCACCATCGAGGTGAACGGCAAGGCGGCATCGGTGTACGGAATCCGCCAGCCGGATGGCACTTTCGGCATCCGCACGCAGGTGGGCAAGCGCTTCCGCGTGCGCGTGGAAAACAACATCGGCGAGCCGAGCCTGATCCATTGGCATGGTCTCACCCCGCCCTGGCAGCAGGACGGCGTTCCCGGAATCTCCGGCCCGCCGATCTCACCAGGCGCCAGCGCCGATTACGACTTCCCGCTGCGCTTCGGCGGCACCTTTTGGATGCACTCGCACTACAAGCTCCAGGAGCAGCTGTTGATGACCGCGCCGCTGATCATCCGCGACCAGCGCGACCGAGCGGACCAGCAGGAAGTCGTGGTGATGCTCGCGGATTTCAGCTTCACCCCGCCGGAAGAAATCTTCGCCGAGCTCCGGAAGGGCAATGGCATGCCGTCGATGACGGGCGATGGCGCGCGACCCGCGATGGGCGCAGCGCCGTCCGCCTCCAATGCCATGGACATGAAGGGGATGCAGCCGCCGACCATGGCTCCTGGCATGAGCATGGGGATGGCCGACGCCAAGCCCGATTTGAACGACGTCAAATACGACGCGTTCCTCGCCAATAACCGGACGTTGGACGACCCAGAAGTGGTCCAGGTCGAGCCGGGCGGACGCGTGCTGCTGCGGATCATCAACAGCTCTTCGATGAGCGCCTTCCATATCGAGCTCGGTGCGCTCGATGGCGAGCTGATCGCGGTCGACGGATTCCGAATTGCCCCGGTAACGGGCCGGCACTTCCCGATCGCGGTGGCGCAGCGGCTGGATATCCGGCTGACCGTTCCCCGCGCGCCGGCTGTGCATCCCGTGCTCGCCTTGCTCGAAGGCGAGAACAAACAGACGGGCATCGTACTCCGCGCCGCAAGCGCGCCGGTCGCGCGCATCCCCACCACCGCGAACGCCGCTTCGTCCGCGCTCACGCTCGATCTCGAGCGACGTCTGCGCGCCTCGGAGCCGCTCAGGCCGCGCAAGGCGGACCGTGTCTACACGCTCAATCTCACCGGCGAGATGGCGGGCTACCGCTGGTCGATCAACAATGTGGCCTGGAGCAAAGACGTCCCGCCGCTGCCCGTGGCAAAAGGCGAGCGCGTCGAGCTGATCTTCGTCAACAAGACGGGCATGCCGCATCCGATGCACCTGCACGGTCACGAGTTTCAGGTCGTCGAGATCGACGGCAAGCGTTTTTCCGGCGCGGTGCGCGACACGGTGCTGGTGCCGCCCGGCCGCCGTGTCGTGGTTGCCTTCGATGCGAACAATCCAGGGCTTTGGGCGCTCCATTGCCATCTGCTGTACCATCTCGAGGCTGGAATGTTCACCACCGTGCTCTATGTCTGAGTCCAAGAAGTCTCTTCGCGGGAAAGAGCGGGGGAATTCGAAGTAACCCGTCAAACAATGTCGATGCCTGCCGGCAGGGGAGGATGATGACCATGGATTTGACGACCGTGGCTTATGCAACGCTCGCCCTGTCTTTGTTCGTGTCGGCGATCAAACTCGGCGGCTGGATCCTCAACGCCGATCCGCGCGCGATCATCAATGCCGGACGCTGGTCGCTGCTCGCCCTCGCCGCGCTCGCGGTCGCGGCCTTGCTGTGGCTCGTGGCGAACGACCGCTGGCCATCGGCGATGCTGCTGATGGCGTTCATGCTGCCGATCTTCGTCCAGGCGCTGCCGCGCTGGCGGCTCTTGCTCAATGTCAGGCTGGGCGGCTTTCCTCCCGTGATCGAAACGATGGAGGAGCGCGGCGCATCGGAAGATCTTTCCTCGGCTCGCCGCAACTTTGATCCCGAGCTGGTGCGCCAGTCGATTGCCGTGCTGCAGGCCTATCTCGATCATGCGGGAGCGCAGCTCGAGCTGCGGCTGCCCGGATCGCGGCACGCGGGCCGGGCGTTGCAAACCAACGGCAACGGCCACCTGCGCATGTCGCGCGAGGAGGCGCTCGAGTTTTTGGGACTGGGGCCGGCGGCGAGCGCGCAGGAAATCAGGGATGCGCACCGCCGTCTCGCGCAACGCGTGGATCCGCAATCCGGCGGGACGCCGTATCTGCTCATCAAAATCGACGAAGCCAAGACGATTCTGCTTGGAGAATAGCGCGTTTCACTGCTGGGGGAGGAAATGGCGCGAGGCCAGCACGCACGTTGGCTGTTGATCCGCTTGGCGGCACAGAACGTCGGGCGCCATCGCTGGCGCACGGTTTTTCTGGCGCTTGCGGTGATGCTCGGCGTCGGCATCGGCTTTGCCGCCTTCGTCGCGGGCTCGGCGCTGCGCCAAGGCATTGCCACGAGTTTTTCGCGCATGGGCGCCGACCTCGTGCTCGTGCCGCGCGCCACGCTGGTCAACATCACCGCGAGCCTGCTCACGGTGCAGCCGACCGACGCGACGCTTGCCGCCGATCTCGCCCAACGCGTCGCGGCAGTTCCGGGCATCGTCGCGATCGCGCCGCAACGCATCGTCCCGGAGCTCGTCGAAGGGCGCGCAGCCAATCTGATCGCGTTCGATCCGCTGCACGACTTTTCCGTGCTGAGCTGGCTCGAGGAGCATCACAACGGACCAGTCGAAGGCCTCATCGCCGGCAGCCGCCAGGCCGCGCACGTCGGCGAGACACTCAGCGTCTGCGGCATGCCGCTCCCCGTCTACGGCCGACTCGCAACGACCGGCGTCGGACCGTTCGACGAATCCTATTTTCTCAGCTTCGCCGCGCTCGCCGACATCGTCGCATTCTGCCGCAGCGCGGATGCGCGGCGCGGCGCAGCATCGACCAGTGAGGCACAGGCGGCCGCGATCGCCGCCGAGCACGCCACTCTCTGCTCGCCGGACCTGCCGCTCGACCGCGTGTCTGCCTTCCTGCTGCAGCTTGCCGCCGGGGCAAAGGCCGAAGACGTCAAGTTCGCACTCGCGCAGCTTCCGGACGTCAGGATCGTCGAGGGCAACGGCGTGCTCACGTCCTCCCGGCAAGGCTTGGGCGCGCTGCTCATCGGCATCGCCGCGTTCACCGCGCTGCAGCTTGCCGCATTGTTGATCGTGGTTGCGCTGTTGTTCTCGGCGATCGTGCGTGAACGCCACCGCGAGCTGGGATTGCTGCGGGCAATGGGGGCAAAGCCCAATCAGGTGATGGCGATCATTCTCGCCGAGGCGGCGATCGTAACAGGGCTCGGCGGCCTCGCCGGATTGGGCTTCGCCACCGCAGTGTTGCTGACATTCGCGCGCTCGCTCGGCTTCTACTTCGATGTCATCGGGGTGCCGTTCACCTGGCCGTCGACCGCTGTGTTGGAGATCGGCGCGCTCGCCGCGCTCGCGTTATCGGCGCTACTCGGCCTTCTCGGCGCCGCGCTGCCGGCGTGGCGTGCCCGCCGCATGGCGCCCTACGCGCTGATCCGGTCGGAGGCGCGATGACTCTCGCCGCACATTGCGTAAGCAAGCGATATGGCGGCGCGGACGGCTACGAAGCCGTGCGCAGCGCGAGCCTCGAGCTGTCCGAAGGCGAGTTTGTCGCCGTCGTCGGCCGCTCCGGTTCGGGCAAGTCGACGTTGATGGCGATGCTCGGCGCCTTGAGCGAGCCGAGCGAAGGCAAGGTGCTGCTGGGCGGCACCGATATCTGGGCACTACCGGAGGCGCAGCGCGCGACGGTTCGCTCGCGCAGCATCGGCTTTGTCTTCCAGTTCCCGAGCCTGCTCTCGAATCTGACCGCGGTCGATAACGTCGCGCTCCCGGCGCTGCTTGGTCGCACCATGGAGGCGGAGCAAGCGTATGCGCGCGCCTACGATCTGCTCGACCGCGTAGGGCTCGCGGATCGCGCCGATGTCTATCCCGACGCGCTCGCCGGTGGCGAGCAGCGCCGCGTGGCGGTTGCGCGCGCGCTGATCAATGCGCCGCCGCTGCTTCTGGCCGACGAGCCCACCAGCGACCTCGACGAGGACACCGAAGCCGACGTGATGGGGCTGATCGAAGATCTGCAGCGCGAGCATCGGTTCGGCCTGCTCCTCGTCACCCACAACCTCGCATTCGCCAAACGCGCGCAGCGCAGCTATGAGATGCGGCAGGGCGTGCTGAGTGCGACCGCGCTCGCCGACGTCGTTCTCGAGCCGCAGGAGAAACCGCGCCGTTTCGCACCGATCCCGGCCAGTCGTGAACCGGCCCCGGCGGCGCCGGCGAAAGCGGCGCGCGCAGCCTCTGCGTTGGGCGCCGATCTCCGCCGCGGGGCTGCAAATCGCGCTCGTCGCGGGGGCGGCGATCCTCGGCGCCGTCCTGCTCGCCGATTTTGCCGTGGGAAAATATCAGGCCATGCAGCTGCGCGAGCGCGCGGCGCGCAGCGCAACACTCCAGCATCTCGCGCTCAACGGCCTGCGCGGCGACGTGGAATCGGTCGCCGACCTCGGCGACGGCCGCTATCAGCTGACCACCTATCTGCAGAACGTCGGGACCGGCGAGCCGATCTACGTCATGGCGCCGGACATGCGCGCCTATGTTCAGGTCGGGACGTCATGGCAGGAAGTGCCGATCAAGCCGCTCGACGCGGAAGCCGCAGGCGTCAGCAAAATCGTCACCAAGCAGAACTATCGTTACGTATTCGACGCGCGCGTGCGCGATTTCGCGCAGCTCTTGCCCAACTACATGCACATGCGCTTCTCCGGCGCGATGCTGGTCAGCCCGCGCAGCGTTCCCGAGGGCGACGTCTTCGAGCGCAAGGACAACTACTACGTCTATCTCAAGCCGTTCGACGTCGCCGACGAGGCAGTCTTGAAGCGGATGCGGTTTTCCGGCCGGCCGCCGGTCTGGATTCCCATGCCGCCGCACTGATCGAGTTTGGATTAGCCGCAGATACAAACGAAGGGAGCTGGGCCATGGCTGAGGGACGCAGGACGAAATTGAAGGAAGCAATGGAGGGCCGTCCCGAGATGAAGGTCGAGTTGCCGGGCGAGGCGCCGAGCGCGCCGGGGCAGCCGCTCACGCCGGAACAACTCTATCTGCGCCGCAAAGCCGAGGTGCTGCAGCAGGACAACGAGGATTTCTCCCGCTACCTGCAAGAGAAAAAAGTTCGCGATGAACAGCAGGTCGCGCAGCCGGCCGATGCGCCGCAGAAAACGTCGGCGAAACTCAATCGCCGCAGCATCCTCACCTGGGCGGCGGGGACGGCCGCGGTCGGCGAAGCCGTCGTGCTCGGCTATCCCATGGTTACCGGACAGTCCACGTCGAACCGCGGGCTCGGGTCCGGTACTACCGTCTCTACCGAGCCACAGCGCCATCCCATCGATCGCGAGTTGATCAATCCGCAAGCCGACATGGGCGGTCGAAAATTCGGCAACTGGGTGCTGCTGATGCCGACCAAGCTCAGCGGCGGCACCTATGCGGTGAACCTCAACACCGGCCGCACGCTCGCCTGGATCTCCTACTGGAACTACGGCGACTACAATCCGATCTCGCATCACCTGTGCGCGTTCCCGAGCGCCGATCCGGTGCGCGGCTTTGAATGGATCAACAGCACGCAAGGCGGCAAGAACTCGCTGATCTACGGCATTCCCACCAACGTCGAGGAACCGCCCGAACGCTTCAACATCTACCGCGTGCGCTTCGACGGCTCGCAAATGGAAGTGATCGAGAACGTCGCCGAGAGCACCGGGCTCGGGCTCGGCGTGCACGTCACCATCGATCCGAAAACCGGCGAGCGTTACTTCGTCACCGACGGGCAGAAGGACATCGCCGCCTGCTTCGACCGCCACACCTCGCGCGTGATCGCGGCGCTCAAATACGACTGGGTGCCAAACGTGCGCGATCTCGCCAACGCTTGGCGCAAGGGCGGCGTGCTGAAAATCTCGAAAATCTATCCGGATCCGAAGACCGGCAAGTACGACTATCGCGGCACCAAGGGCCAGAAGATCGAATGGGAAATGGTGCCGATGGGCGAGCTGTTCGTCGAAGAGGGCACGATCCCCGGCGACGACGTGCACGGCCTCACCGGCGCCGACGGCACCATCTGGCATCCGAGCGGCCGCTGGGCGTCGACCGTGGTGCGGCTGTGCGGCGGCCAGGTGATCCTCGACGCGGAGAACAATTTCGAGCCGGTAGCATTCCTGCAATTCAACAAGGACGCGCCCAACCAGTATCCGATCAGCAAAATCGACAAGGATCACTGGGAGGTGAAGTTCGATCAGATCTTTTCACCCGGCCACGAGGTCGGATTCTCCCCCGATGGCCGCTTCCTCTGCATGATGAATAATCTGCGCGAGAACAATTGCTCGGTGTTCGATTCGAGCGATCCCGACCCGCGCAATTGGAAAAAGATCGCGCATATCGAGGACCCGCTGTGGCGCGGCAAATATCCCAACCCGTTCCACATGGTGTTCTCGCTCGACAGCTCGAAACTCTATCTCTCCATCCTGCATCCATCCCCCGCCGCGAGCGGCGTCATGGTGGTCGACACCAACACCTGGAAGATCAAGAAGGAGATCCAGGGCATCGGGCCGGACATGCAGACGCTCGCGATCACCTACGACGGCAAATACGTGGTCGGCGTGTTCAGCGGCTTCCAGCGCCAGTCGAGCGGCATCGTGTTCATCGATGCGCAGACCGACGAGCTGGTCGGCATCTGGCCGAGCAACGGCGGCCACCACGACTGCGTCATCGTGCCGACCACGCTGGAGCATCTCAAGCACACGCGCTCCTGCACGTTGTAGCGCCTCGCTGGCGCTGAAAATCGCGCAGCTTTGCTCCGCGCTCATCCTGAGGGGCGAGCGCAGCGAGCGTCTCGAAGGATGAGGGCGGCCTCATGCTTCGAGACGGCGCTTCGCGCCTCCTCAGCATGAGGCCGGTCAGCGAGGCGGCACAATCCCTTTAGGGCTCTTGCGCGAGAATGGGGGGCGGGAGTGTGCCGTCCCTACCTTACTCGGTTTCCGCAAGCACGCGATCGACCTCCGCGAGCATGCTGTCCTTATCGCCGGCTGGCATCAGCGAAGCCTTGATGCCGTTGCGCACGAGCGTGACGATCGTGTCTCGGCCAAGCGCGAGCGCATTCGGCACTTCCACGTAGTTCCGGTTCACGTAGCCGCCGAAATAGGCGGGGTCGTCGGAATTGACCGTGGCCAGGAGACCCCTGTCCAGCATGCGCCGCAGCGGATGCTGCGCGAGATCGTCGACCACCCGCAGCCGCAGATTGGACAACGGACACACGGTCAGCGCGACCTGCTCGCGCGCGAGGCGGCCCACGAGAGCGTCATCCTCGAGCGAGCGATTGCCGTGATCGATGCGGGCAACCCCAAGCACGTCCAGCGCCTCCCAGACGTAGCTCGGCGGGCCTTCCTCGCCGGCATGCGCAGTAAGAAAGAAGCCGGCCTCGCGCGCGCGGGCGAACACGTGGCGAAATTTGCCGGGTGGATTGCCAACCTCCCCTGAATCGAGACCGACGCCGACAATCCGGTCCCTGAACCCCAGCGCCGCATCGAGCGTCCGCTCGGCATCCGCCTCGTCGAGATGGCGCAGAAAGCACATGATCAGGCTCGCGCGGATGCCGAGCTTGCGTTCGCCCTCAATGATCGCTCGATGCAGGCCGTTGACCACGGTCGCAAATGCCACGCCGCGGCTCGTGTGCCCTTGCGGGTCGAAGAACATCTCGACATGGCGGACATTGTCCGCGTGCGCTCGCTCGAGATAGGCCCAGGCGAGATCGTAGAAATCCTGCTCGGTGATCAGCACCGACATGCCTCGATAATAGATGTCGAGAAAGTCCTGCAGGTTGCCAAAGCGATAGGCCTGCCGCACTGCGTCGACCGACGCATACGGCAGGCGAATACCGTTGCGGCGCGCGAGCGCGAACATGAGCTCCGGTTCCAGGCTGCCCTCGACGTGAATGTGCAGCTCGCATTTCGGCAGGCTTTGCACGAGCGTGTCAGGCATGTGCATGCATTGCTTGCGCCAGCCGCTCGTATTCGCTGCGCACGCGATCCTTGCCATACCTGCGCTCGAGCCGACGCACGGTGAAATGCCCGCGCGCCACGTCCTGGAAATGCGCGATGAACGCGTAGTTGACGGCGGCGCCGCCGAGCGCGCCGACGAGGGGAACCGCCTGCGCGGCAAGCTTCTGGCTCACCACCACGCCGAAACGCGACGCGATCTGCGCGACAAAGCGCACCAGAACCGGGGCGCCCTCTTCGATGAGGCCGCGCTCGGCGATGTAGCGCGCCGCTTCGGTGACGCTCTTGGCGAGCATGGCACGCGCGGCGAAATAGCCGCTTTCCGACGCATCCGCGGCGCCGCCGCGTCCGCCGAGCGCAAACACCTGCACGCAGGCGAGCGCGGTTTCCGGATCCGTGAGATCCTCGCCTTCGCTTTGCGCGATTTCCGCAATCGCGCGCAACATGATCGTGGTCGAGACCGGCAGCTCGATCGGCAGCGCGGCCAAGCCGAACGCGCCGCCGGCGGCTCCTGACGCCATGGCCAAAGCCTTGTGAAACAGCGGGGAACCCGGGCGCGCGCCTTGCATGGTGCGCAGCGCCACGTTGAGCGCGACGTTGAGCGCTCTCGAGGTGGCGGTCGCGATCGCCTGCGCAGCGGGGGCGGGCAACGCCTGACCGATCAGCTCGATCGGCTTGCCCGCCATGTTGGCAAGGCGCGCGGCAAAGCTCGGATGCTCGAGCGCGGTGACCGCGCTTTCCAGCAAGGACAGGTCGGTTGACGACATCTCAGTCAAAAGCCAACTCCCGAGTGCACGATCATTCTCCTCGGATCAAAGCGCGAAACCCGCGCGATTCCCATCCATTAGGCGGCAGCAAGGGAACTTCTGGGCCACTGTCACGTTCCGTCAGGAACGCGACTCTCGTTCCTAACACAAGGACACCGGCTCGTGGCAAACGCGGCTGCGACGCGCTCGCAAGAGCCATCCAACACGCGAGCGAATAAGCCACGGCTGATCCGCATGCTCGGTCCCGGGCTTATCACCGGGGCGTCCGACGACGATCCGAGCGGGATCGGCACCTACAGCCAGGCGGGGGCGCAATTCGGATTTTCCATCTCCTGGACGCTGCTGTTCAGCTATCCGCTGATGGTCGCGATCCAGCAGATCAGCGCGCAGATCGGACGCACGACCGGCCGGGGCATCGCCGCCAACGTGCACCAGCACTATCCGAATTGGTTGTTGCAGGTCATCGTCGGGCTCCTGCTCGTCGCCAATACCATCAATATCGGCGCCGATCTCGGCGCCATGGGCGACGCCCTCAAGCTGCTGATGGGCGGACCGCATCTGCTCTACGTGGTCTTGTTCGGTGCGCTGTGCGCGGCGCTGCAGGTGTTCATGAAGTACAGGCGCTACGTCGCGGTCCTGAAATGGCTGACCGTGGCGCTGTTTGCCTATTTCGGCACGGTGCTGGTGGTGCGAATACCATGGTCGGAGGCGATACTCGGATTCCTGATTCCGACGTTCGCACCGGATGCGGCGTTCTGGACGACGGTGGTCGCCGTGCTGGGGACGACGATCAGTCCATACCTGTTCTTCTGGCAGGCGTCCCAGGAGGCGGAAGACATCCGTGCCGTGCGCGAACGAAAACCGCTGGTGAAGGCGCCGCAGCAGGGACCCGACGCGCTCGAGCGCATCCGGCTCGACACCTATATCGGCATGGCATTTTCCAATCTGGTGGGGCTGGCGATCATGATCACGACCGCGGCGACGCTCAACGTAAACGGCATCAGCGATATCCAAAGCTCGAGTCAGGCGGCCGAGGCGCTGCGCCCGGTGGCCGGGCCGTTTGCCTTCGCGCTGTTCGCGCTCGGCATCGTCGGCACCGGCCTGCTCGCGGTGCCGGTGTTGGCGGGATCGGCAGCCTATGCGGTCAGCGAGGCCGGCAGGTGGCCGCATGGGCTTTACCGCAAACCGAGTCGTGCCAAGGCGTTTTACGCAACGCTGACGCTCGCGACGATGGTCGGCGCGGCGATCAACTTTTCCCCGGTCAATCCGATCAAGGCGCTTTACTTGAGTGCCGTGATCAACGGCGTCGTGGCGGTGCCGGTGATGATGACGATGATGCACATGACCCACAATCCGCGGATCATGGGGGAGTTTCCGGTGAGCGACGGGCTGCGCCTGGTCGGTTGGATTGCGACTGCAGTCATGGCACTGGCGGCACTGATCATGGTGGTGACCATGATCGCTTGAGCTTGCGGGCGGCGGCGCCGTGCCGGCTCAGCCTTTCGTCTCGCGACGGGGATTTGACTCTCACAACCGGAAGGGTCGCCCAACCCTGGTCGTGCGTGGAATCACTTGGTCCCGTGGTCACCCATTAAACCGGGCGCAAGCGTCGCCTTGGCAGCCAACGGTTCCACCATGACCGCAGGCCCGGTCGACAACTCCGGTCCAGTCACGACGATTTGGCCAATCATGTACGGGTGTGGCGTGCAGATGTAATTGTAGGTGCCCGGCTTGTTGAACGTGACGGACGCCGTCTCTCCGGTTGAGAGGAGACCGGTATCCCAGCCGCCGCTGTCAGCCCCGGCCGCATTGTGCGGCTGTGTGCCGACATTGGTAAACGTGACCTTTGTCCCCGTTGTAACGGCGATGCGTGCCGGGCTGTAGTTGTAGTCGACCAGCTTGACTGCGCTTGTGTTCTCGACCGGCACGCCGCCCTTGAGCAGACCGGTGAAGGCGAAGCTCACCTCCGTCGGGGGCGGCGGCGGCGCGACGAATTGGCTAATGCGGTTGTTCGGGCTGCCTTGCAGCGAGAACACCCAGACCATATCGCTGTTCGTTGATGCAGTTTGAGTGGCGACCCCGCCTACGGCGATGGCGACGTACTGGACGCCGTCGATCTCGTAGGTGATTGCAGGCGCATCAGCCCCGGCGCCAGTCTGCCATTGCCATAGAAGCTCGCCAGTCCTCGCATCGTAGGCCTGGAAGTGACCGTCTGGCTCGCCGTGGAACAGGAGGTCGGACGCCGTCACCAGCGCGCCACTCCCCTGCCCGATCGAAAATGGCATTCGGTTCTGCCAAGCGATCTTGTTGGTGCGGGAATCGATAGCGGTGAGGGTACCGCCGTATTTTGCCCCGATCGCGGGTGGAGCGATCTTGCCGCTGCCGGGCGCAATCCTGCTCGATGGTCGGTCCGCGGCGCTTGCGTAAAAGTACCCGGTCCGCGGGCTGTAAGCCATCGGCGCCCAGTTTACCCCGCCGTTGCCTCCGGGCGACATCAAGGTCGGAACATCCCATAGAGCGCCGAAGATACACTTCGTCACCCACCCTTCGAGCGGCTGCGGACATTGCGGCATCACCGCGTCACCGATCGGAATCGGTTGCGTCGGTGCGGTGGCGTTGCGCGGCTCCTGCTCGACCGGTTTCTCCTCGATCCCGATCAGCGGCCTGCCGTTGGTGCGGTCGAGAATGTAGATCCAGCCGGTCTTGCAGGCTTCGGCAACCCCCTTGCGGAGCCTGCCTTGGTAGACTTGCTCGAACAGAATTACCGGGCTTGGACAATCGAAGTCCCACAAGTCGTGATGCACTTGCTGGAAGTGCCAGGCGTATTTGCCTTCCAGCGTTATCGCAACGATCGAAGAGCTGAATAGGTTGTCACCCGGCCGATTGGCGCCGATCCCGATCGCCTGCGGCCCAGGCTGGCCGGTGCTGAAATAGATGAGTCCGAGCTCAGGATCGATTGCTGGCGTCTGCCAAATTGCGGCACCGCCCTGTTTCCAGGCATTTGCGCGCACGGGATCAGGATTGTTCGGCGGCGGCCAAGTGTCGGACCCGAATTCGCCCGGCGCCGGCACCGTCCAAAACCGCCATTTTTCCTTTCCCGTCCGTGCCTCGAGTGCAGCGAGAAACCCACGCGCTTGACGATCGCCGCCCGATATTCCCGAGTAGACGACGCCCTCGTGGTAGAGCGGCGCACTGGTGATGGTGTAGCCGTCCTGCCATCGCGCAAGCTGGACCTTCCACACCTGGGCGCCGGTCTTGGCGTCGAGCGCCGCAAAACTCCCATCGAGATAACCCAAGAACACCATCCCGCCGCCAACAGCAACGCCACGGTTGTCCCAGCCGCAGCAAACAGTACTGATGCTCTGATCGATGCCAGACCGGTGTTCCCAGATCAGCGCCCCGGTCTTGGCGTCGAGCGCGAAGACATCGTCGTTGCCGCTGACGATGTACATCACGCCATCCTTCACGATCGGCGTAGCTTCGAGCGAATATTTCGCGCCGAGACCCGACCCAAGATGCGAAACCCAGGCACCCTTCAAGTTTTTGACATTCGTTCGATCGATCTGGGTGAGAGTTGAATAACGGGTATTATGCCGATCGCCGCCGATCGTGAGCCACTCCTTGCCTGCAGGCTCACGGAGGTCGACATCGCTTTGAGCCGGGACGACGGCCGCGCAAATGCACGCAAAGCCGAGAACGGCGCATCGCAATAAGGTTCGATCCATGACAGTCTCTCTCCCCGAGGTATCGCGCACACATCAAAACGATGCCACAACACCTTCACTTCGTCACGACTATCCCCGCCGTATAGCGCCTGACGTTTGTACCCTATGATCAGCAAGCAATAGACTGCGTCGGTACGGGCTTAATCGCCGAGCTTCAAAGTCACGAACTACCTGCAATCGCAGTCAAACCCGAGGGAACAAAGCTCGCACGCATGTCGATCCAGTCGGCGAAGTTCGAGGCCAAACAAGTTTTCTTTCCGATGGCGGCACCCCCTGGAAGCGGACATGAAATCTCCATGGTTAAAAAAAGGCCCCAGAACCACGGCTTCGTGGCCCTAACGCTGATCAGGATCAGAACAACCACGATAATGGCAACACAAAGAGAGCCCATCTACCTCATTGGCGCCATCGAGCATTAGAGGGCTCACGATTGTTGTCAGGCCTAATAGGGGAGACAGCATAGGGCAATTATAGCAAAAGCAGGAGCAGACTGCGTCGCTGGTACAGAAGGTGAGTTTAGAAACTCGCGCGCAAAAATTTTCATTTTCCTTCGAAGGATAACCGGTATCGCCGGGCCACGACATGGAAGCATGCCGCTACTATGCTCACGAAGGTTAGCCAAGTTACGCCCATGGCTGCGAGCTCGGTCACTTGTCCGTTCTGCCACGAATCGAATAGCGTCACTGCAACGAGCTCGGTTCCCGGCCCGACGAGCAGCAACGGCAGGGCGACCGACTGCACGGTCAACATAAAAACGAATAGCCAGCAACTGACGAGCGCTGTGGAGACGAGGGGCAGAATGACGCGAATGAAGACGGACGCCGGCCTCGCTCCGGCTGCGATGGCCGCATCCTCGAGCTCGGCGTGAATCTGCAGCACGCCCGCGTAGGCGTAGCGCATGCCATATGGCAGATAGCGCACCGCCGATGCGATGACGATCGATAGCAGCGTGCCATAAAGTGGAAGCGGCAGATTTACAAAAACTTGCAGGAAGGCAACGCTCATCACGATTGCGGGGAAAGCGAGGGGCGTGGTTGCTAACTGATCGAGGAACCAGGCCCCCGGCCATCGCCGCGCCGCGGCCCACGCGCACAAGGCCGTGAATGGCACCACCAGTGTTGCCGTGGCGGCACCGAGTACTAGCGTATTGGCGACGGAATCGCGAAAGGATCCCGGTTCGAGGATCACGTTGTAATTTTCTAGCGTCAAACGCCCGAAGGACTCCGCGGTTATCCCCTCATAGAAGGGCTGCAAGGACGTGAACACCAATGTCGCAACCGGCAGCGCGATCACGAGGGTGAAGATCAGCAGCAAAACTGCCGTCGCAAGATAGCGCGCTCGACCGATATCGATAAGGCGCGGTCGGTAACCTCTCCCGGTGATTGTCTGATATCGATGCGCATGGCGCGCCAGTCGGCCATACCACCATAACAGCAGCACGACGATCAGAAGGAGGCAGACCGCATAGGCAGCGGCTTCGCCTTGGTTCGGCGGGCTGATGACTTTGGAGCTCTGGTAGATGTTTGTCGTAAGCACGTTGACGTTGCCCGCGAGCCCGACCAGCGCCGGCACTTCGAAGGATTCGAAAGCACGAATGAAAATAAGCAGCAACAGCGCCGTGACGCCCGGTAAGCTCAAACGCAACGTAATGGCGCGGAAGGTCGCAAATGGACCGGCGCCGCTGACCATCGCGGCGTCCTCGAAGGTCGCATCGGTCGACCGCAGCACCGCCGACATCAAGAGAAACGTCAGCGGTGCGAAACCCACGCCCTCGATCAAGACCATGCCCCATATCGAGTAGACGTTGAATGCAGGCCCACTGATTCCGATCACATGCTCGATCAACCCATTGACCGGGCCGTTGCGGCCGAGCAGCAATAGCCAGGCCACCACATAGAGAACGTGCGGAATAGCAAGCGAGATCACGGCGCCGAGGAAGACGTAATTACGCCCGGGCGTATTTGTCCGTTCGACGATCAGTGCCTGGATGATGCCGAGTGCGAGCGCGATGATCGATGAGCCGATGGCATAGACTACAGTGTTAAACAGGCTGATGGCAAAGTAAGGACTGGCCAAGAGCTGCTGGTAGTAACGCTGGGTGAACTGATCGAACGAGCCATCCAATTTAGTGGTGTGGAAGCTTGTATTAATGAGAAACAAGGTCGGGGGAAGGATTAGCAAGATGAGAATTATGCCAAGCAATACGACGAGCGGCGAAACGCGGAAGCGCCACCATTGATATGCAGCGCGATCGGCCTGGCGCAGTCTTCGATGCTGTAGCGCGGTGTCCATCGCAGCTCCGACCCGTCATGCACAGGGGTCGACCCAGGGCTGTTTAGGCGACCGCTCGACGCGTAGACGATGACAAGAGGTCTGCGGCCCTTGTGGTGATTTCAGCGGAACAGTCTCTGAAAAATCTCCTCCGAACTGTCGTTATACCTGAGTAGTTTTTCCGGCCCGATGAAGTTTTCCCGCACGCCTGCGATCTTGGGCACGACCGATGCCAGCAATGCCGACGGCGCGACGTCTGGATCGGCCGGGAAATATTGTGCGCCAAGCAAAATCTCTTGACCCTCCTTGGATAGGATGAAATCGACCAGAAGCATCGCAGCGTGCGGGTGGCGCACGCCTTTGACGACAGCCATCGTCGCAGCCGTCGACGGTACGGGGTCCATGAGTTGCGAGTCGACCGGCGCGCCTTTGGCTTTGCTGATCAGCGGATGATGGGCGAATACATTGAGTGCAATCGCATACTCGCCCGCGATCACGCGATCCACCATCGTGCGTGCGCTGCCGGCACCGAAATTAGCGATCATTTGCCCTTTGAGCTTCTCGAAATATCGGGCGGCATTCTCATCGCCCCAGGCCAGCCGCAGATTGGTGAGAAACAAAGGCGTGCCGGTCGAGCTACCGATGCGCCATGCCATCTTGCCCTTCCACTGCGGGTCGAGCAGGTCCGTGTAAGTCTTGGGCACCTTGCTCGCGGGCACAAGCTTGGTGTTGTAGCCGATGCTGTAGTAGCTCAATCGCGTCGCCGTCCACAACCCGGCGGGATCGCGGTATTGCTCCGGATACGCGGCGAGCACCGGCGTGAAATAGGGCTGCACCATATTCGCCTCAGCGGTGAGCTCGCCTGCGCCGGTACCCTCAACGATGTCCGCCACAACATTGTTCGCTCGCACTTCGGCGGAAATTTTTTGCGTGATGTCTTCGGAGGTGGCGCGCCAATACGTCAATTTGACGAATGGATATTTCTTGCCGAATTTTTCCGCGATCGGTCGCAATGCCTGGTTGACGATCATAGCGGAGTAGAGGACGACTTGGCCTTCCTTCTTGGCTCCCTCGATCAATCTCTGCTCACGGTCCGCTCCCTTATAAAGAAGGGTGTCCGCGGCGTTCTCACTGCGCGCCGATCCTGCCGAAATCAGAATGGCGAGGCCGATCACGAGCGAAAAGATCCAATGGCAGCGCGCGAGCGCGGATTCCTTAATCACGCCTGTCCCCCTCGCTGGTTTTCGTCTCGATCAGTGCGTCGGCGATCAGCACCCCACGCCCTCGTGCACGGACGAATACCGGGTTGAGGTCGATCGCTGCGAACTTTCCGTCGGTGGCGGCCACGAACTCGGAAAACCGCACACAGCAGTCCACCAGCGCATCAACGTCGCGCGCGGAGCCACCGCGAAATCCATCTAGCAGTGCTGACGCTTTCAAGCTGCGCAGCGCCACCAAAACATCTTCCGGTGCAAACGGCGGAAGCAGGACGGCCGCGTCCTTGAGCACCTCGACCATAACGCCGCCGGCCCCGCATGCGATCAGCGGACCGAATTGTTCGTCATAGGTCATGCCAATGACGAACTCGACGCCGTCCTCGACCATCTCCTGTACTAGAATGCCATCGATGATCGCTTGCGGACAGCTGCGCGTGGCATTTTCTAAGACGCGTCGTGCCGCCTGCTCGACTTCGGACCCCGTACGGGCCGCTAAATACACGCCACCGACGTCGGACTTGTGCGGAATATCAGCCGATTGGACCTTGAGCGCAACCACGCCGCCGATTTGGGCCGCGATGCGGACTGCGTCCATGGGGTCGCGCGCCAGCGCTTCGCGCGTCACCGGCAAGCCCGCGCGTGCGAGAATTTTCTTGCTCTCGGCCTCGGTGAAGATGCGGCGCGCTGGAAGATCGAAATCGTCGCAGCGCGCGCGCGCGGTCGTGGCTACGCAAGGGCGAGCCTCGGCCTTGCGGCGAAACGCGGCGTAGTCGACGAGATGGCGAACCGCCTGCAGTCCGCGCTGCAAATCTTCCACCAGCGGAAGGCCGCGCGCGCGCGAGAAGCTGCGCCAATCTCCCGTCAGGCTGTTCGCCATGAAGGAGATGATCATCATTGGCTTGCGTGC
>Ga0310910_10000150_pt1 | contig 32661 bp, 33 predicted proteins | sample GREbulkMGHF172_FD_203448 | JGI IMG/M metagenome (GOLD analysis project Ga0310910, IMG submission 203448) | Lab enrichment of tropical soil microbial communities from Luquillo Experimental Forest, Puerto Rico - GRE.bulkMG.HF172 | ecosystem: Environmental > Terrestrial > Soil > Tropical forest >... | reverse complement strand
AGCACCCGTTCGGCACCATCAAGACCTGGATGGGCTCGACGCACTTCCTGACCCGCACGTTGAAGCGGGTCAGCACGGAGATGAGCCTCCCGTCCTGGCCTACAACCTCAAACGCGTCATTGCCATCCTGGGTGTCGGCCCCTTGATGGCGGCGATCAGGGCCTGAAGCCCTATCGCCACTCAGCCCTTCCATGGCATCTGAATCTTTCGCAGATCGATCACACACTGCAAGCGCGTTTTCACACGACCTGCACCCACTGCGGACGCCCTCTCAGGGCCGCTCCTCAACCGTCCGGCACTTCAACGTCGAGCAGCGGGCCGTATTGCTGGCTGCCGAAGATGTCGGCGTCGCCGGGGCTGCCGCTCGGCACTCGGCGGTAGATCGTGAACTTGATCGCCAGTGCCGGGTCGAACTCGACGTGATCGGTGATTTGTGCCGCATCGATGCGGAAGATCCGGCAGATCGCCTCGCGTGCCAGGACGCCGCTCTCGCGCACCCGGTTATAGGTCGCAGGATCGGGGAAGATCACATCGAACGTGACCTTGTCGACGCCGGCGTTCTTGCTGCGGATCGTCTTCGCGACTTCGCACAATTTGCGGCTCGCCATCACACCCCGGCCTCGCTGATGAAGGTCGGGAACAGTTCGAGCGGATCGTCGAGCCGCATCGTGTGGTTCAATGTCCAGCGATAGGCCGGGCTCGCCGGCATCACCTCGTCGAGCAGAAACGCGACGCCGCCGGCAGTGCCCTTCACCTGCGGCAGGCGGGCGTAGAACATCTGCCGCGTTGCAATCATGCACACCTCCTCGGCCATTGCCTTCGTCGGGGCGACCCCCTGCACGACGATGCCGAGCTCATGGGCAGGTGCCGCTCGCAAGGGCTCGCGGTCGCCGAGAACGGCGTCGCGGCCGTATATCGCGAAGCGCAGCCCGTAGCCGCTGTCGCCAAAGCGTTCGATGACCTGTTGCCGCGCCCAGGCAGTGACGAGATCGATGTTCGCGATCGTGTAGGGGTCGCGCACACCAACGATGCCGACATAGCGCTCACCGATCTTGCCCGAACCTTCGAGCTTGACCCGCAATTCCGCTGCAGGAACGTAGCTGGGCCCAGTCACCCGCACAGTGCGCTCGTCATATTGCTCGTACCGGCACCGGCTCATGTCGACGTGGCCGCCGAGAAAATGTTCGTAGAACGGGTTGGCCCGCTCGTACATCGCATGACCAGCGACCGATGCGATCGTGCAGCGCTGCTCTGGTAAAAGCGCGGTGACCTTGACATCATCCATCGAGATCTCGCCGAGCACCGATTCCTTGCCGCCATAAGGCTCGGCGCAGAACGAGGCGCATTCGAGCACCTTGCCGTAGAAATAGGCGAGCGCCTCGGGGAAGCCTTGGCGGATGGCCGGCGCGGCAAAGATCGCACAATCGCTGCTGCGCCCGCCGACAATCACATCCGCGCCGTCGTCTAGGAGCTTGATGTAGGGATGGATCCCGGCCATGGCGACGACGCGCTCGGTGGCGTCCAAGGCGGCGAGATCGAGCGGCGGCCTTCCGTCGAGTCCCGCGATCTCCTCGCCGGCCACGATGCGCCGATGAAGTTCATTTTTGCTCACCTCGGAATAGAAGTAGCCGATGCGGAATTTGGGCAGCCGCTGCTTTCGCGCGAGATCCCGGATCATGTCGACAAACAGCTCGACCCGGCTGTTGCTGCCGGTATCCCCGGCGGACCCAACGATCATCGGCACGCCGAGGCGCCGCGAGGCAGTCAGCATGGTCTCGAGATCGTCCACCTGCCATTGCGTAGGGCTGGACGAGATGTCCGCGCCAAGCGGCACCGGCCCGACATCGCATGACCCGGAATCGGCACAGATCAGATCTGGTTCACAGTTGCAGCCAATGCGAAAACTGCCGGTCTTGATCGGCGCGAAACCGAGATGCCCGTTGGGGCAAACAATCCGCAGCGTATTGCTTGCCGAGCGTCTGTGCTGGATCGAAGCAGGCATGCAGCGTGCTGTCCTCGCCGGGGTGGCTGATCGACGTAATCAAGACGGCCATTATCTTATCACCGTCGCGGCACGTCACGGGGTGTGTGCTCGTCCGGAGCCGGGGCCCGGCCTGGCTGTGATCGCTACAGTGTGAGATCGCTCACATCCGACCTGATCGAGCGGGTGTAATCTCGAGATCAGTTATCAAAGGAGGCAGGCCTATGCCGGATCCCAGCGCGAAACCAACACACCGCTCGTTCCCCGTGTACGACAACATGTTCTACATCGGAAAGCCGGACACCAAGCAATACGGGCTCATTGCATCGAATATCATCGACGAGGGCCTAATCTGGCCGCATGGTCAGAACTATGGCGTGCTGCCCGGCCGCAGCGCCTTCGACGCGATCGTCGCCGCCCATATGGCCAACCCGGGGCCGATCGTGCTCGACATCGAAAAACTGCCGCTGAAAGGCGCTCCCGACACGATACGCCAACACCTGCACGTGCTGGCGACCCTCGCCGATTGGACCCGTGCCGACGCCCCGGGTAAGACCGTCGGATACTATGGCTACAACACCTTGACCGGAGTGCCACCGGCCAATCGGTCTTGCGCGCAAGAGCTCGCCCGCCACGTCAACGCATTCTTCCCGTCGATGTACACCTTCGACGACAATCAGGCGGCATGGGCCACGCGCGCCCAAACCGAGGCTGCCGAGGACCGGGCGCTGGCCGCCGGCAAACCGGTCTATTTCTACTTGTGGCCGCAATACCACGACGGCACACCGAAGCAGTTCCAATACATCGATGCTGCCTATTGGCAATTCCAGCTCGACACCGCCTATCGCGACGCTGACGGCATTGTGTTCTGGGGGCCGAGCCGTTTTGCTTGGGATGAAACGAGCGGCTGGTGGGCGGCGACTCTGGCGTTTATGCGGCAGATTGCTTCAGCCGAGCCTGTTGGTTCGGCTTGATGATTTTGGTTCTGCGGCGCCACCGGCCAGGCCGGTTACCCACCGCCAGCCCGGCTCAACGTGACGTTCATCGTCGCCGCAGCATAGACCCCCCGGACGCTCAGGATGGAAAAATCGGAGTCGGTATTGCCGCCAATAAGATCGCCGAGCGGCGAGTTCTTACTCGTGTACAGCGTGACGGCGGCGCTCCCGAATGAGATCACCGGGAAAGACGTCGATTGCTTCATCTTGCCGGCGTCGCCGGTGAACCACCAATTCGCCAGGAAGCTCCGTTGCGGATCTGGCGGCGGATCGCTCTCAGTGCCGAAGAGAAAATAGGCCGGCAGCTCCGCACCGGCCGCCGTTACATAGAGTTGACCCGCCGCACTGCTGGTTTCGGAGGGGGTATACTCGTACGTAAGCTCAGGATCAAAGACCGCTGGCAAGCCGCCGATTTGCAAGTAGGCGGCCAGCGCCGGATTGTTCGTGACGTAGATCAGGGTATAGTTGTTGATGTCGCCCGTCCCATCCGGCGCATCCAGATTGATCCCGATCTGAGACACCACTGTCGGCTGCGCCGGTGATTGGCCAATCGAAACAGCATCGCAGCTCGTGGCACGAACGACTATGCCGGCCTGTCCCGGCCCGGCTCCTGCAACCACGTAGCCCGGCGGCACAAGAAGTTGCGCTTTGGCCAAAGACACTGGTCCCCAACCGGCAAATTCTGTACAGCCGGCAAATTGGACCGTGAAGGAACGGATGTCCGCTGGCCAGACGGGACCTCCGAGCAAGCAAAGAGCCAGCAAAATTATCGGAAACAGCGCCTTCTTACAGAACATGGATTTTCCCCGTGAATTGCGCGCGTCGGGAAGAGACGCCGTTGATGCTTACGTTTCGCGTGTTTCGGCTCGTTGTCCACGGACAGCGGCCCGTCCCCTCGGCGTCCTAAAGACCTGTGATAGCCCGATGGCTCCGGGGCCAGCGAATCTTTAATTCCTTCTTTTGCTGGTTTATTTGATTTAACTCTTTAAATACTTATCCATATTACTACATATAATTTGATCAAAACCAAAGCTAGCACAGTAAAATTCTGGACCGCGTCTGCTCGGCGTGCCGTCGGAGCCGACTGAGCAGTTATCGCCCCTGCTGACGGAAGTTGGCAGCGGTCGGGGCGCATCCAGCGCGAGGCGAAATTCGGTGGTCAGATCTGTCGGGGGTGAATATGTTGGCTTCCTCTCCTCGATACCGCCGAGGGCGTCCATGAGAGCCGCCGAGAGCCCGGGGATTGCGAATGTTCGCTGGACAGCTCGCGCTCACGATGGCCGCGTTATTCACCGGAGCTGCGATCTACATCAACATCGCCGAGCAGCCCGCGCGACTTCAGCTCGACGATAGCTCCCTCCTCGTCGAGTGGAAGCTGGCCTATCGGCGCGGCTACATGATGCAGGCGAGCCTCGCCCTCGTCGGCGGGTTCTTCGGGGTCATTGCCTTTTTCAGCACCTTTGAGTGGCGCTGGCTGCTCGGAGCCGTCGTCTTGCTTATAAATTGGCCCTACACGATCGTCGTGATGATGCCGATTAACCGCCGTCTGATGAACACGCCGCCGGGCGCCGCCACGGCGGAAACGCGCCGGATGATCGGACGGTGGGCTATTTTCCATGCCGGGCGAAGCGCTCTTGGCCTCGCGGCAGCTCTGATCTTTCTGTTGGCGCCGACATGAAGCTGCAAGCCTCGACTGTGATCTCCTCACCGCAACCGACGGCCTGAGTTTACGGCAAGCGAACGTTGGTCTTGGTTCCCGGTAATTGACGTCTTCGGCTGCAGTCGCGAAAGTGTAGCTCTCCGGCCTCGAGGGCAAACACATGCTGCGCGCAATAAGGGATTTTGTCTTTAAGCGAGAGAGAGCCATCGATCCGGGACCAGAGGGCCTCGTCGAGGCGGATGGCTGCCACGACCAACCGAGCAATTCCGATGACGCGTTACCGTCTGCCGGGCAAGAGGTGGAGAAGCCGTCCGAGCCGCCGCTCCGGGGCACAGTAAAGTGGTTCAGCCCCAGCAAGAGATACGGGTTTGTCGCGGCCTCCGATGGAAGCGGGGATGTGTTCCTTCACTTGAGCACCCTCGCGGGTGTCGGCATCACCACCTTGCAGCCGGGCGAGACGCTGGAGTTCCGGGTCACTCTCGGGGAGCGCGGTCGGCAGGTGGCCGAAATCGTCAGCGTGGATAGCAGCACCGCCGTCCCGCTTCGGCCGCGAAGGAACTTCGGGGCGCAACCGGACCCCCAGCCCATGGAAGCAAGCGTCCCGGAGATGGGAACGGTGAAGTGGTACAACGCCGTCAAGGGTTTCGGCTTCATTGTTCGGGATGGTGGCGGGAAGGACATCTTTGTGCACGCCTCCGCGCTCGAGCGGGCGGGCCTCACGCGTCTGAACGAAGGCCAGCGCGTCTTCGTCGGCGTCGTCGAGGGTCGGAAGGGACCGGAAGCGGCCTCGATAGAAGTGGTTGGTGGATCGACCCCGTAAGCCAGGCAGCGCGACAGCTGACCACCACGGCAGCGGCGGCCGCGGCAACGTGTGTCACGGCGTCAGTAGAGACCGCAGGCCGGCGATCCGCGCGGCAAGTGGCCCAGGTCCGTCCATGGTTTTTCCGGTCTTTTGCGATCGGCGTCGTTCGCAGACGCACTCCGAGAAGCCTTTACTTTCAGGGAGCTTGGATGGTGCTGCCGGTGGGTATCGAACCTACGACCTCCCCCTTACCAAGGGGGTGCTCTACCACTGAGCTACGGCAGCGCCAAGGCGGCAGCACATACACAACCCCCCGGTAATTGGCAAGCCGGGGCGCGGACGGGGACCTCGAGTTAGCCTTCTTTGTATTTGATCGAGCAGCCATAGGCGCGGGTCGAGGCGACGGCGACCGGCTGACCGGCGGCGATCGCGTCGAGAGCGGCGGCGACATAATTATGCGCCGTCTTGACATCGGCGAGGCGGGTCGACGGCCTGTCGTCGATCGCGCCCATGTAGACAATCCGGCCGCTGCGGTCGATGACGACCATATTCGGCGTCGCGCGCGCATTGTAGAGGCGGCCGACGATGCCGTCCGGGTCGAACAGAAAGTCGGTCGGTGTGGCCTGCCAGTGCGCGAGATCGGCCCTGGCTTCGACTGGGGTCACATAGCCCTCCTCACCGGGGGCCGAGGAGGCGACAGTCAGCCACACGACACCTGCCGCGGTGTATTTGCGCTGCAGCGCTTGCATGTTGCCGCTGTCGTAATGCTTGCCGACGAACGGGCAGCCGTCATTGGTCCATTCGAGGACGAGGGTCTTGCCGGCGTAGTCGCCGAGCCGCACCGTCTTGCCGGCAATATCGGGAGCACTGAAGGCGGGCGCTGCCTGGCCGACCGTTGCCGTCGGGGTGGGCGGCACAGCCGTCGCCCGCTCAACGGCGAAGGCGCCAATCGCAGCGAATGCCGCTATCGCCGCGGTCCTTATCGAAGCACGCATACGAGCCTCCATCGGATATGGCCGTCAACTCTTTCCCAGCGCATCGAGCACACTCGCCGCGGTCAGGATCTGCGGCAGCACGAGCGGCTCGCCCTTGCCCGTGTAAAGAAGATAGAGCGGCACGCCACTGCGCCCGAATTCTTGCAGAAATTCGGTAATCTCCGGGTTTTGATTGGTCCAGTCACCTTTCAGTGAAGTGACGTGACGCTCGGCAAACGCGTCGCGCACCGCCGCGCTGTCGAGAGCGAGCCGCTCGTTGACCAAACAGGTCACGCACCACGCGGCGGTCAGATTCACGAAGACGGGCTTGCCCTCAGCCTGCAAGACCGACAGGCGCTGCGTCGTGAAGGGTTCGTAGTGCAATCCAGCGCTCGTCGCCGCGCTGGCCGACGCGGTTTTACCGGCGCTGGTAACGCCCGCCAGCGAGACGGCGAGAAAAATCGCCGCAACGCTTCCGGCGGCGGCCAAGGCCGTGCCAAGCGAGCGGCCGATGGGTGCGGCGAGCCGTGTCCGACCGTACACCCAGACCGCGAAGGCAACCAGAACGAGCCCGAAAAGCGCAGCGAAAGCAGCGTCCGGCCCGACCTCCCGGATCAACACCCAAAGGAGCCAGGCGACGGTGCCGTAGAGCGGGAAGGCGAGTAGCTGCTTGATGAACTCCATCCATGCGCCTGGCCTGGGCAAGACACGCCGCCAACTCAGGCTGAGCGACGCGGCGAGATAGGGTGCGGCCAAACCAAGACCGAGCGCGAGAAAAACGCCGAGCGCCACCGCCGCCGGGGCGATCAACGCGAAACCGAGCGCGGCGCCCATGAACGGGGCGGTGCAGGGGGTCGCCACGATGGTGGCCAGCACGCCGGTAAGGAAAGTACCGATCAACCCTGGTCGCTGGGCCAATCCTCCGCCAAGGCCGGCGAACGAGGCGCCAAACGCGGCGACACCGGACAGGCTCAACCCCATCGCGAAGAGCAGATAGGCCAGCAATGCGACAAATACCGGCGATTGCAGCTGAAAACCCCAGCCTATCGCCTGGCCGCCGGCACGCAGGGCGAGGAGCGCGACGCCGAGCACCGCGAAGCTCGCCAGCACCCCGGCTGTGTAGGCGAAGCCGTGCGAGAGCTGTTCGGAGCGATTCCCGTGAGCGTGTTGCGCAACACTCAGCAGTTTGAGAGACAGGATCGGGAAGACACAGGGCATCGCGTTGAGCACGACACCGCCGAGAAAAGCCAGAATCAGCGCCCGCCACCAGGGGATAGCGGGCATGGCCGGCGCCGGCGGAACCGGATTGGCGCTGATCTCGAATCCGTGCTCGGCGCCATCCGCGCCGCGCAGCGACAGTACGCCATCGAGCGTCGCCGGCTCGGTGACCCCGGCCGAGGCTTTCGGCAAGACGAGTTCCAGACCGTCGGCATGGGGCGCGAGTTTCGGCTTGGCGGCCGCGTCGACCAGCGAATCACGGTTCGGAAAGAACACCCCTGTCGGATCGCGCAATCCGGCGACAGCGCTCGCCGGAACCAGAAGCCGGATATCATGGGCGCCATCCGTGAAGCGGGTCTCGAACGGCGCAAGGACCGGCAGATGCCGGCGGGCTGCGGCAAAGAGCGGCGCAACCGCGGGATCGACCGTCCCCGGCTGCGCGGCGACCGGCAGGCCGAACGACAATTTCGCGCCGCCCGGGATGCAGATATCGGCGCAAACCAGCCATGACGCGTCGGCTTCGACCCTCTCTGTCTGTCCCGTCGCGAGCTGCTTCGGCGGAGCAAGCGGGACGAGAAGATCGGCCGATCCGGCGTAGCCGTAATTGCCGATCCCGTTCTGGACGAAGTGCTCGGGAGTCGGCCAGAGAATGCTCCCGGCCGAAAACCCGGGCGGCAAATTCCAATCGATCGCGGTGGGCAGACCGGAATCGCCTGGATTCCGCCAATAGATGTGCCAACCCGGCTTGATTTCGAGGTGGAGATCGACCCACAGCGTCGTCCCGGGCGCGATCGTGGTCGTCTCCGGCACCAAACCGGCCTTGACGAGATCCTCTGCCGCGGGAGGCCCGTCCGCACGCGCGACCGCCGCGGAGAGGGCCGCCATCAAGGCAACGACCCCTATTCCCGTGAAACGCGCGATGGTTCGCATTCTAGCTCCGGCGCGGTCCGCTTCGTCGGCAAGTATAGCGGCAAAATGGGTGCCGACCGTATACGCTTCCAGCCACCCTGGGCAAATCGGCACGGCGTAATAGAGATGCCGTGGTGCGCGCGCTATGTTACCACCGCGCCTCGACCGAAGGCCTGGCCGCAAGAGGGTAGCCATGAACCAGCTTCGCACACTCGCGATCGATATCGGCGGGACCGGGATCAAAGCTGCTCTTCTCGATAATAATGGAAACATGATCGGTGAGCGGCAGCGGGTGGAAACGCCCCCCAAGCCGGTCAGTCCTGAGGATCTCATCGGCGCCATAGATCGGGCGGCGGCGCCGCTAGGCACCTTTGATCGCGTGTCGGTCGGCTTTCCCGGTTATGTGCGCGATGGCCGGGTCATCACCGCTCCCAACCTCGGCAACGAGACGTTGGCGGGCTTGGATTTGCAAGCAAAACTCGCCGAACGCTTCGGCAGGCCGGTCCGGGTCCTCAACGACGCCGACGTCCAGGGCTTCGGCGCAATCGCAGGGCGGGGAATTGAAATGGTACTGACCCTTGGTACCGGCGCCGGTACCTCGATCTTTTGCAACGGCGAGGTGATCCCTCATCTCGAGCTCGCCCACCACCCAGTCAGCGGTAAGAAAACCTACGATGAATACATTGGCAATGCCGCCCGCAAGAAGAAGGGCGCAAAAGCCTGGAGCAAGCGGGTCGCGAAGGTAATCGACGTCTTGCGCGAGGTTGTGCGCTTCGACCACCTCTACATCGGCGGCGGCAACGCCAAGGACATCGCCTTTTCGCTGCCGGCGGATGTCACGATCGTTCCGAATACGGACGGGCTGACCGGCGGCATCAGGCTCTGGCGGGATGATTTGCCGACGGGTGCCGCGCCTGGCACTCCGACCGGCGAACGCAGTCTCGGCTCCGGCGAGCCGGGTTACGCTTCCCCCTCGCCCGGCTAGGCATTGCGAGGCGCTTATACGCCTGCAGGTTCCGCGGCAGCATCATCATTAACCATGTTTGAAAAGAGTGGACGGCGTGCGCTAATTCTTGCGTTGAGCCTTGCCGGCTGTGCAGTGCCGCCGGAAGAACCGCTGCTGCCGGGTCCCGCGCCGGGTGTCACGACGTCGGCGAACGCTCATGTTCCGCCCTTCGCACGTTGGCCCTACCAGCCATTTTCGCGTGAGGCCGCCGTGCAGATTGCGCTGCGCGAGTGGCGAGCTTTTGGCCAACAAGTGGTATTCCCGAACGTCGAGCTTCCGGTGGACGAGGAGCGGCAAGAGGGGATGTGGCAGCGGGTCGGTGAATATTGGTGGCTCGGCCTCGACCCTAACTGGAAAGAGCAGGCCTGGACCGGCATCCACAACGAGAACGGCCAGGTCTTCCCGGAAAGCCAGGATGGCGACTACGCCTGGTCTGCAGCCTTTATCTCATATGTCATGCGGATCGCCGGGGCGGGTAGCCGTTTCCCGTATACGGAGACTCATGCGGATTATATCAACGCGGCGCGCCGACACGGACTTGGTCTCGAACCCGGAACCGCGCTCACCGCCGAGCGGATCGAGGTTTACGCGCCGCAACGCGGCGACTTGATCTGCTACTGGCGAGGCCGGCGGCCGGTTACTTACGACGAGCTGCCGACGGGCCGTTTTCCGGGGCATTGCGACATCGTCGTCGCGATACGGCCCAACGAGCTAGACGTCATCGGCGGTAATGTCGACAACGCCGTCGCGATGAAACACATCCCGGCGACCAGCGACGGCCACCTCGCCGGGCCCGACGGCGTCGTCATCGATCCCGATCACCATTATTTCGTCGTGTTGCAGGTCGAATACCTGCGCTGAACGCGCCTTTAGCGCGGGCCGGCGGCAGCAACTTCCCGACCCCGTCCGCCTTCGATCATCGCATCGGCCAGCCACGGCTCGCGCTCGATGGCGCGCCGGTAATGGGCCCGCGCGGCCTCGACGATTTCGCCGCCTCGGCCGAGGATGTCGTCGCCGAACTCGAGGATGCGCAGGTTGGGCCAAGCCCGCGGGCGCAGGCGGACGACTTCTCGCAGCACCTCATCGGCGGGACGGTCAGCACGCGTCTGCGCCAGAACAAGCGCCGCCGCCGCGGTCGAGCGCGACACCCCGGCGTGACAATGAATGAGAAGATGCGTCTCCCCCGACGCGTTCAGGCCGCGCGCGAAAGCGAGGAGCAGCTCGACATCCCAGCGCTCGGGGGCGATCCAGCCGGGTTGCGATTCTATCACGTCGTGAAAGCGCAGCCGCAGCCGCTGATGCACGTCGAAGATGCTCAATGCCTCGGGTTCGGGCCAGCCCGGGTCGAGGATCGAGAGCACATGGGTGACACCCCCCGGGCAATGGCCGGCAAGCTCGTCGATCCCGCAAATCGTCAGCTGAAAGGGCACCAAGTCCTGGTAATCCACGCTTTCCATCCTGAGTTCGACTCCGGTTCGAGCCTCAGCATAGCGGGTAGTTGTGGCGAATTTGTGCACGAACATGCCCGCAGCACTGAGCTGCGACCCAAAAGTCGATCAGAGCGCGGGGACCGCGGCGGGCGCGGGCCGGTTGACGCGGAGCACCAGAAGCGAGGCCAGCAAGCAGGCGAGGCCGCTCGTCATAAACGCCAGCAGATAGTCGCCGGTCAGGCTGCGCACGGTGCCGGCGCCGAAGGCGGCAAACGCGCCACCGATCTGATGGGCGGCAAAAATCCAGGAAATGATCACCGGGGTGTCGCGGCGGCCGAAGAGCTGGTTGGTCAGCGCGAAGGTCGCCGGTCCCGTCGCCACCCAATCGAGCCCGTAAAAGACCGAGAATATCGACAGGCTGATCACGTCGAAGCGGGTGAACGGCAGGATGACCAGCGAAAGCCCGCGCAGCCCATAGTACCAGAACAGCAGCACGCGCGGATTGACGCGGTCGCACAACCAGCCCGAGCCGGTCGCGCCAATCAAGCTGAACACGCCGAGCGCCGCGAGGATGCCGGCGCCGCCGACTTCAGGGATGCCGCGATCGGCGCAATAGGCGATCAGGTGCGTGTTGATCAGCCCATTGGTCGATAGGCCGCAGACCGCAAAGCTCAGGGCCAGGAGCCAAAAATCGATGGACCGGGAGGCCCGGAACAACACCGCCATCGCCAGTGCGAACGGGTTGTCGCGGCTGGCTGGCTGGCGTCGCGAAGCGGCTTCCCCATAGGGCCCGACAGCGACGTCCACCGGCCATTCCGGCAGCAACAACGCCACGACCGGCAGCATGCCGAGGACCGCGAGCGTGACGGCGACCGAAACTCCGCGCCAGCCGTAGCGCTGCGCCAGCATCGCCAGCAGCGGCAGGAAGATGAGCTGCCCCGCCGCATTGGCCGCCGTCAAGAGGCCCATGGCCAGTCCGTTGCGCCTGACGAACCAGCGGTTGGCCACCGCCGCCGCCATGCCTATCGCGCCGGCGCCGGAGCCGATGCCGACCAACAATCCCCAGGTCAGGAACAGCTGCCACGGCGTGGTCATAAAATTCGACAGGCCGGGCCCGACGGCCAGCATTACCATGCACGCCAGCATCGTGCGCTTCAGGCCGATCACCTCGATCATCCCGGTCAGAAACGGCCCGGTGGCGCCGAGCAGGATGATGTTGAGCGAGACGGCGGCCGAGATTGTCGCAACATCCCAGCCAAAGGCGCGCTCGAGCGGGACGATCATCACGCCCGGCGCGGCGCGCACGCCGACCCCGGCGAGCGTGGCCGCGAACACGAGGGCGAGCACGATCCAGGCATAGTGCACGCGCCCCCGGCAAACTCGCGCCAACGCCGTCGGCGTCATACGCGCTACCTTCCGGCTGTCCTTACGCTGGGCCCAATTTAGGGCAGCAACGGCAGACGCGGCGAAGAATTGTGCTGCGGCGGCCGCATGGCTGCTCCGATGGAAGCCGGGCCACCATTGCCGCACAATTGGGGATTGAGCTGCTTACTTAATATTGCTGCAATCTGCAGCGAATCAGCAGCAAAATCCCGCAAAGGTTGTGGGCCGACCCCAAGCTGGGCGTGTATTCACGCCGTTCAGCCTTGATGAGTATGCAATGCCAATATGGCGATTTTAGGATCGTGAGCGCGTAGGGCTCTCTCTTCCGTAGACCCTACAATTGGGTGGCGATCGAGTTGAAGGTATTGATCAGACCGGTGCCGACCAGTTGCATCGCAGCGATTGCAGCTATCGCAATCAACGCCGCGATCAACGCATATTCGATTGCGGTAACGCCGCTTCGGTCCTCGGTCAGTCCGCGAATGGTCCGAAAGTTCAACTCTATCTTCGAGCACGCTGGGCTAACGCGTCCGCTCCGCATCATCACCTCCGGGATAAACTTCGGGATAAACTTGATGTCGCGGAATTTGGCGGCTCCGGATTGGCGAACCGTTAACAGCAGGCGTGATACCGCCGACAATCGGCGTTAATCCGAGTTAACCGCGCCAGGCCGCTCCCCAGCGGTCGGCGTGGACGACTTCAGCAATCGGACGGCGGGTCAGCGGCCCGAATTTGTCGATCGGCCAGCCGATCGGCATCAGCGCCCAGGTCGAGGTCTCTTCGGGAATGCCGAGCAGCGCCTTCACCTCGTCCTCGCAGCGGATGTGGTTGGTCGTGATGACGGTGCCGAGCCCGAGGGCGCGGCAGGCGAGGATGATGTTCTGCACCGCCGGATAGATGCTGGCGCCGCGGATGCGCTCGGCATAGGCGACTTCATCCTGCCAGCGGGCGGCGATGTCGGGCGGCAACGCCTCGCGCGCCGGCAGCACCGGGCGGCGGGAGCAGGGAAGGAGGAGAACGGGAGCCTCTCCCATGTGGTCCCACAGATATTTGCCCGAGGCCATCAAGCGCGCATATTGCCGCTCGGTCAGATGGGGCGGGCAGCCGCGCGCGGCGTAGATCGCCTCGGCGATGTCCGAGGCCTTGCGATAGATCGCGCCGAGCTGGTGCCGCAGATCGGGGTCGCGCACGACGACAAAGGCCCAGCTCTGCGCGTTGCCGCCCGACGGCGCGCGGATCGCGGCATCGAGGATCCGGGTGATCAACTCCTCAGGTACCGGGTCGGGTTTGAGACGGCGGATGGACCGTGCCGAATAGATCGCCTCGAACAGATCGATGTCGGCCATTGTCGCTTCCCCAATCATGCCGTGGTAACCAGCAACCGCGCCGCGGCAGACCGCAGCGCCTCCGGGAAGGCGACCGGCCTCCTGGCGTCGAGGTCGAGCTGGACCCCGAACTGTCCGAGCCGGGCGAATTCGGTACCGTTACGCGGGTCGCACAGGCGGTGCATAAAACGCAGCGACGACGCGCCGAGATGGACGATGCCGGTTTCGACGAGCACAGGATCGCCCAATCGCGGCAGGCCGGAGATGCTCAAAGCCAGCTCGAAGGTCGAGTACCCCCGGCGCTCGGCCTCCATGTAGGACGCCGTTCCTCCGATCGCGGCAAGCCCCTGGATGCAGCCGGCGGTGAAGCGGTGGACAAATGCAGCCAGCGTGAAATTGCCGTCCGCGCCCAGATCCGTCGGCTTGACCCGGTCGCGCATCGTCGGGGTGAACCCTTCGAGGGTGGTAGGCTCGGGGCGGCGCTCGACCGTCGGCCCCGGCCAGGGCAAAAGTTCGCAGCGCAAAGCTGGCGCCGTATCGGTGAGCGTCTCTACCGCCCACGCCGTGACCTCGCCGTCGCCGGAATCGACGATCTGATGGCCGAGGCGAAGCGCCCGCTCGTCGAGCCCGATCGGGGCGCTGAGAATGTGGAAGCTCGCCCCGGCGCGAAGCTCGCGAACAAAGCGGACATCGAAACGGTGTGACGCGGGTCGCGGATCGGGCAGGCCGAGACTGTCGGCCATCATCGACGCCGCATCCGCGAGCCGATCGAAATAATAGGCGATCGTAAAATGCTCGGTGGTGTCGCATTCCCATGGCGCCACGATGCTGCGGCAAGTCTCGATCCACCCCGCCATGTCCCTCACTCCCGGATCTAATCACCCATTCAGAGATATCCTACATTTTTGCCCCGTGGCGGGGACAAGCCCGGCCACGGGGAGATACGGCACGCGCGGCGACGGGCCGAGGACGGCAAGCCGCTATTGTGGCGATCCTGATCTATCTGCTTACGCGCTCCTGAGCGCGGCGGCGGCTGGGGCGCGCTTCGGCGATCAGGTGGTCGAGGCCGCCGAGAAGGGCGTCCTCGGCTTCGATGCCGCCGTCCAGGTGCTTCAAGACGAGCGCCGCCGCTTCGAGAGTCGATAGCGCCTCGCGGCGCGGCTCGCGCCGCAGGCTCCCGAGGCGGGAGTGATGCTGCGGGTTGAGGACGAGGCGGCGTAGCTTCAGCAGCCACGGATTGCGCCACCACAAGGTCTTGGCTTCACCCCAGCTGCCGTCGAGCAGCACGACGCCTTCGAGGCCGCGCAGCATCGCTTCCTGGTCCGCCGCTGGCTCGCTGCGCCGATCGACGGCGATGATCTCGCGCCGAATGCCGAGCGCCGCCGGCCGAGCCGAGCCGAGATAGAGCACCGCCCAGCGCTTCGCATTGGCCCGGCGGCCGAGCGCACGCGACAGGTTCGGCCAGGAGAGCCCGATAACGAGTTCGGCCCGCTTAAGCGCGGCGCAGGTCAAACCGGCGGTCGCCAGCGCGTGCTTCTTCTCCTGCGGGTGCTGGAGAATCAGCACGAACAACCGATTGTCGATGGGTTCGGCTACGCTTCCGCGCATTTCGCTCTTTAGCACCGGCCTATTCGCCCGGTTTGGAATGTCTCGGTCAATCCGCCGTTAATCCGGTACCTGCCAGTATAAGGGCCGCCCGGATTGCCGCCAGGCATGACGTCATGGCACATAGATCGCCCCGGCCATCGGGGCGCGCAACGAGGAGTTCATGCACAAGTCCGTTCGCAAGGCCGTCTTCCCCGTCGCCGGGCTGGGAACCCGGTTTCTACCGGCGACCAAGGCGATGCCCAAGGAAATGCTGCCGATTGTCGACAAGCCGCTCATCCATTACGCGGTCGAAGAGGCCAAGGCCGCCGGCATCGAACAGTTCTTCTTTGTCACCAGTCGCGGCAAGAGCGCGATCGACGATCATTTCGACCGCGCCTTCGAGCTCGAGGCGACCTTGCGGGAGCGCGGCAAGGAGGACCTGCTCGAAGAGCTCGAAGCACGGCTGCCTGAGCCCGGGCAAATCGCTTACACGCGCCAGCAAACCCCGCTCGGCCTCGGCCACGCCGTCTGGTGTGCGCGTGCGCTCGTCGGCGACGAGCCGTTTGCCGTGCTGCTCGCCGACGATTTGATGGTGTGCGAGAAGCCCTGTCTGACGCAAATGGTCGAAGCCTATGAGGAGACCGGCGGCAACGTCGTCGCGATCATCGAGGTCCCACGCGCGCAGACATCACGTTACGGCGTGCTCGATGTCATTGACGACGACGGAAAGCTGGTGCGGGCGCGGGGGGTGGTCGAAAAGCCCGATCCCGCCGCCGCGCCCTCGACATTGACGATCATTGGCCGCTACATCATTCAGCCCGAAATCTTCGGCCATCTCGCCAATGCAGCGCCGGGCAGCGGCGGCGAAATCCAATTGACCGATGCCCTGGCAAAGCTGATCGGCGAGGGTCAAGCGTTCCACGGGCTGCGCTTCGAGGGCAAGCGCTACGATTGCGGCGACAAGCTCGGCTTTCTCGAAGCGACGGTCGCTCTGGGTCTGCAGCACCCGGAACTGGGTGCCGGGCTGCGCCGGATTCTCCACTCGTATCTCTGACCGGAACCATCGATGCCGCATCAATTCGACCCGACGATCCTGCGCGAATACGACATCCGCGGGATCGTCGGAACGACGCTGTCGGCTGCCGACGCGCGCGCGATCGGGCGAGCCTATGCGCTCGCTCTCGCCGAGGAGCATGGCCGCCGCCTCGCCGTCGGTTATGACGGCCGGCTGACTTCGCCGGAACTCGAAGGCGCGCTCGTCGATGGGGTTACGAGCGAGGGCATGGACGTCGTGCGGATCGGCCTGGGGCCGACGCCGATGCTTTACTACGCGGCGGCAACCCTCGGCGTCGACGGCGGGATCATGGTCACCGGCTCGCACAATCCGCCCGACCACAACGGGTTCAAATTCGTCTTCCAAGGCAGGTCGTTTTACGGTGCGGCGATCCAGCGGCTCGGCGAGACGGCGCGCCGTCTCGGAGTGCCGAGTGGCGACCGCGGCCGCGTCGAAGAGCGGATGATCCGGGGGGATTATGTCGCGAGGCTGGCGCGCGATTACCACGACGGCCGCCCACTGATGGTTGCATGGGATGCCGGCAACGGCGCCACTGGCGAGGTCGTCCAGGAATTGACCGCGCAGCTCCCCGGGCGGCACATCCTGTTGAACGAGACGATTGACGGCACTTTTCCGGCCCATCATCCGGACCCGACGATCCCGGAAAACCTAGTCCAGCTGCAGGAAACGGTGGCGCGAGAGCGCTGCGATCTCGGCATCGCCTTCGATGGCGACGGCGACCGCATCGGCGTCGTCGACTCGCGAGGCCGGATCCTATGGGGCGACCAGCTGATGGTCGTGCTGGCACGCGATGTGCTGCGCCGGCATCCGGGAGCGCCGATCATCGCCGATGTCAAGGCGAGCCAGGTGCTCTTCGACGAGATCGCGCGTCTGGGCGGCCGCCCGGTCATGGCGGCCACCGGGCATTCGCTGATCAAGGCAAAGCTTGCCGAGCTGGATGCCCCGCTCGCCGGCGAGATGAGCGGTCACATCTTCTTCGGCGACGGCTATTACGGCTTCGACGACGCCGTCTATGTCGCGGTGCGTCTGCTCGACATTCTCGCCCGCAGCCGCGACAGCCTGACAGAAATCCGCGATCGGCTCCCGGCTGTCGTCAATACGCCCGAACTGCGGTTTGCCTGCCCCGAGGATCGCAAATTCGAGGTCGTGCGCGAGGTCCGCGGACGCCTGCACGAGGCGGGGGCCGAGATGACCGACATCGACGGCGTGCGCGTGCGCACACCCGATGGCTGGTGGCTGCTCCGGGCCTCCAATACCCAGGCCGTGCTCGTCGCCCGCGCCGAGTCCTCGACCGAGGCGGGCCTCGCCCGCCTCAAGCGCGAACTCTCCCGTCAACTTGCTGCCAGCGGCGTGACCCTACCCGATTGAGAGATCAACCCGTGGTTTCGGGACCGCGGGCGTCCGCAGATGCCTGCTGGCGATCGCGGGGCTATCTTCCCCATCTCGATGTGCCGGATCTCGTCCAGCATGTTGTGTTCCGGCTGGCCGATAGCCTGCCGGAGCGCGTTAGAGCCAAGGTCTCCCGCATGCCGGCGACCAAACGAGTGCAAGCGGTCGACACCTCGCTCGACCGGGGATATGGCCGCCGAGATTTGGCAATCCCGGCTATCGCAGAGGTGGTACAGCAGGCGCTGCTCCGGTTCGACGCAGACCGATATGCGGTAATAGCATGGTGCGTGATGCCCAACCATGTCCACGCCTTGATCGAGACAGGGGGAACGTTTTCCCTAAGCCACATCGTGCACAGCTGGAAATCCTTCACAGCCAAACAGGCGAACCTCTACTTAAAGCGGCGAGGCGCGTTTTGGGCCCCTGAATACTTTGACCGGTATATGCGCGATGATGAGCACTTGGCGATCACCCGGTATTACATCGAGTGTAATCCTGTAAGAGCTGGCCTTTGCCGCGAGCCATCAGATTGGCCGTTTTCGTCTGCATCACAGAAATAGTGCGGGCGGGACGCCCGCGGTCCTAACCAATCAGTATCACAATCGGAATTGTCTGGACCGCGGGCGTCCCGCCCGCACTCTCCCTTACCGGGCGGCGGCGACCTTTACTGCCGGCGCGACGACCGAGCATTCGATTTTTTTCTTGTGGAGGGCGGCGCAGGCGCGCTGCGCGTCCTGCGGCGTGAAGTTGAGCAGCCGCGCGCGATAGAGATGATCCTTGCCGCTCTTCGAGGGCTGCACAATCTGCACCGGTTTTCCGCTGGCAGCGGGCAAGCCGGCGGCAGCGCGCGTCGCCTCCTCGGCGGCGGCCGCGGAGCGGAAGGCGCCGAGCTGGATGCTCCAGTGTTCGGTTTCCGCCATGTGCAACTGATGCGCGATCGGTGCAGCCTCCGCCTTGCTGACCGGAGACAGCTGGACCGCGATCTTGTGCGCGGCTTTCGCGAGTTGTCCGAGCTTCTGACGCGGGCGAGGTGAGGCCTCGTCGGTCTCGGCAACGGCCGATGTCGGCGCTGCTGCGGCCGGCTCATGACGAGCGACAACGGTGGTTGCGACGCCGACATCGGCAAAGCCCTGGTCGAGCAGTGCCGCCATTTCGCGGTCGCGCGAGGATGCCGAGGAGCCACCCATGACGACGCCGATCAGCCGATGCCCGCTGCGTACCGCAGAAGCCGCGAGATTGAAGCCGGAGGCGCCGATATACCCGGTCTTGATCCCGTCGGCGCCTTCGTACCAATCGAGCAGGTGATTGTGGCTGAGGATCACCCTCCCACGAAAATAAAATTCGCGGGTCGCGAAATAGCGATACTCGCGCGGAAAGTCATGGTAGAGCGCCAACGCCAGCTGCGCCATGTCGCGGGCCGTCGTATGCTGCTCCGGGTCCGGCAACCCCGAAGCGTTGCGAAACACGGTGCTGGTCATCCCAACCTGCCGTGCCTTGGCGGTCATGCGCTCGGCGAACGCCGGTTCGCTGCCGCCCAGCCCTTCGGCCAAGACCGCAGCCGCGTCATTTGCGGATTTGGTGACGATACCGAGGATCAGATCCTGCACCTGGACCGAGTCTCCCGGCAGCAAGTGGAGCTTGGTCGGGCTCTTGCTGGCGGCCTCGATCGACACCGGCAGATACTGGTCAACGCGAAGCTGACCGGTATTCAGCGCCTCGAATGTCAAGTAAAGGGTCATCATTTTCGTCAGCGAGGCCGGATAGGTAATTGCGTCGGCGTTAGCCTCGTTGAGAACGCGGCCGGTATCGACGTCGATGACAACCGATTCGGCCTCGCGACCCGGATCGATACCGAACGACCCGTGCCGGGCATGCGCATGATAGCGCAGGTGGTGCCGCGCTTCGGCTGGGCGCACGCCGGTAATCAAAACAGCGGCGAAGGCGCCGATACCGATGACGGCAAGGATGCGCAGCGCAGGGCGAAAAAGATCACCCCCGGCCCCACGCGAGGTGTTCCGGAATACTACCACTTCAACCCCCTATTCCCCCCGAGAGACTGCACCGTATTGGCGATACAATGCAATCATCGTCCAGTAGAGTAGGAAAAATCGGCATCGGTGTCTACATTTTCCGCGCAGAAGTGGATCAAAAGCCGTGCAAACATCCAGTTGGTCGTCATCGCCGCGCCGGTCTCGCAATCGCCCCACTAATGTCATCGCAACGAGTCGGCGATAGAATCGCACGACGCAACTCTGGGTGGAACAAACTTCATGATTACCCCCTTTTCAGTATTTGTGCTGCTGGTCGTGTTGTTCGCGCTCCTTTTTGTCATTCTTGCGGTGCAGAGAGTGCCTCAGGGCAGCGAATGGACGGTTGAACGATTCGGCCGTTATGTTCGCACTCTCGAACCCGGTCTGGCGCTGATCGTCCCCGTAGTCGATCGGATCGGGGCAAGAATGAACATGATGGAAACCGTGCTTCAGGTTCCGTCACAGAGCGTGATCACTCGCGACAACGCCGTCGTGACTGTAGACGCCGTCGTCTTCTACCAAGTGCTGGATGCCGCCAAGGCGGCTTACGAGGTCACCAATGTGGAATTGGCGATCCTCAATCTGGTGATGACCAACATTCGCACGGTGATGGGCTCCATGAACCTCGACGAGCTCTTGTCCGAGCGCGATCGCATCAATACTCAGCTGCTCACCGTCGTCGACGCCGCGACCACCCCTTGGGGCGTCAAGGTACAACGTGTCGAGATCAAGGACATTGCGCCGCCTCCGGAACTGGTTTCAGCTATGGCGCGGCAAATGAAAGCGGAGCGGGAAAAACGCGCCAATGTACTTGATGCGGAAGGCTTCAAGCAGGCCGCGGTGCTCAAGGCGGAAGGCGAGAAGCAGGCGGTGATCCTCGCGGCAGAAGCGCGGCGCGAGGCGGCGTTTCGCGCGGCCGAGGCGCGGGAGCGGCAGGCCGAAGCGGAGGCCAAGGCGACCACGGCGGTATCCGAGGCGATCGGTCGCGGCAGTATCCAGGCGATCAATTATTTCGTGGCGCAGCGCTACATCGATGCGATTGGCCGCCTCGCCGGAACTCCGAACCAAAAAGTCATCCTGATGCCGCTGGAGAGTGCGTCGATGATCGGTTCGCTGGCCGGTATCGCGGAACTCGCCCGTGAAAGCTTCAGCGCGGCCTCGGCATCGTCGAATCCTGCGATAACGCGGCCGACAGGCGCATAGTCGCCATCGTGCCACAAATGGAAATACGGTGCTTCAGTAGGGCGGGAGCCCGCGGGTAATGCCCTTCTGGTATTGGGCGGTGTTTGGCGCTGTCCTCGCCGTAATCGAGATCGCCGTGCCGGCGATGGTGTGCATCTGGCTCGCCGCCGCAGCGCTCGGCGTGACGGTGATCGCTTGGCGATATCCCGGGCTTTCCTGGGAGCACCAAGCGCTGATCTTTGCGGCGCTCGCGATCGGCAGTGTCGCACTCGGCCGGACCGCCTTCGCTCGTCCCGGATCGACCGGGAGCGAAAAGCGCCTCAACCGGCGCGCCGAAAGCCATATCGGACGGATGTTGACGTTGGATGGACCGATCGTCGACGGCCGCGGGCGGGTGAAAGTCGACGATACGGTTTGGCTCGTCGCGGGGCCGGACCTCCCGGCCGGCGCCCATGTGCGGGTGATCGGCGCCGACAACGCCTTGTTGCGGGTCGAACCCGTGTGACCCCTCTTGTGCGCCGCACAATTTCCTTGCGATCGAACACCAGCATAGTTAACTTCATCGTTGTGCGGTGCAAAAGCCACCGCTCGAAAACAAGGATCAGAGGATGGAAAGCAAGGGCAGACGCGCTGCGCGCACGGCCGCACCGGTCGCAACGCCGGCCGAGACCTCGAGCGAACTGCAGAATCCCGCTGAGATGTACCCCAGAGCCGCCGAGGCGCCGGAGGCGGCGGAGCACTTCGAAGCATCCGCAGCGGCGGCGCCGGAAAGCTCCAATGCCCTTGCAAGCGCGAATGGAAAGGCTCCTGAAGGAGTCGCCGATTTCAGTCGCGAAACCCTTACGGCGTTGGCCCAATCGCAGGCGGCGCTGGCGCGGGGACTGGAAGCGCTCAGCGCCGAGATGGCGGGTCTCGCGCTTTCCGGGATTGATACGGCAGCGCGAGCCGCTACCAGGATGCTCGGGATCAAGACGCTCTCCGACGCAATCGAGGTGAACGCCAGCCTCACTTGCAGCAGCTTCGACGCCCTCGTCGGCAGTTCTGCGAGGCTTTCCGAACTCGGCGTGAAACTCGCCGCCGAGACCTCACAGCCGCTCTTCAGCCAACTCGGCAAGGCCTGGATCAAGCCGGCTCGACGCGGCTCCTGAACCGCGGCCGTCTCGCGCGTCGACCCGCTATTCGATCTTCGCCAGAAACGCCCGGATCTGGGCGTCGATAAACTCGCCTTCCGGGGTCCCCGGAACAGCGCGCGCTGCGCGGTGGCCGAGATCGGAGGGGATCTCGGCGTAGCTCGCCTGCTTGACCCCGTCGCGAAGCCGACGGGCGCCGTCAAGCCCCAAGAGGCGGTCGCTGGTACTCGGCAGAATCAGCGCCGGCGCGGTGATTTGCCCCAGAGCCGCGCTCATATCGCCGCCGAACGAGACGGAGACGTCGTGCGCCCGGCTCGCCGCATAGCGCAGGATCAGCGAGTTGGCATCCCAACCGGCGAAGGACCGCGCACTTTCCTCTTGTTCTTTGGCCAGCTGCTTTGCCCGCAGGCGTTCGATATAGGGCGCCGAAACGACCCATGGGTAATAGAGCATTCCCGCGAGCCGCAGCCCTTCGACCGGATTGCGCGTATAACGGCCGCCCTCCCACTGCGGATCGAGCGCGATAACCGAGGTCATCAGATCGACGATAAGCTGGAAATTGGCCTCGGCCTTGGGACTCGGGACGAGGAGGATCAGGCCGCGCACCATCTCGGGGTGGTGGATGCCCCATTCGAGGCTGACAAAAGCGCCCATCGAACTGCCGCCGACGGCCCGCAATGTCGACAGCTCGAGCCCTCGGGTAACGAGCGCATGTTGGGCTCTCATCATGTCGCGGATTGTGTAACGCGGGAAATCCTGCCCCAACCCGTCCTTTGGCGATGACGAGTCGCCGCCGCCGATCGCATCTACGGTGATGACGAAATTCTTGCCGGTGTCAAAGGTCTTGCCGGGCCCGATCATCGCATCGAAGCTGTGCCGGTTGCCGCTCGTGCCGTGCACCAAAAGAATTGCGTTGTCGCGCGCGGCATTGAGTGTGCCGTAGGTCTCGTAAGCCACACGCAGTTCAGGTAGCACCGCGCCGGTCTCGAATTCGAAATCGTAGGCCAGGAAGGTCTGGGTTTCGGCGTGGACGGCGGATGCGCCGCACAGCGCCAGCCCCAAGGCAAGAAGCAGCTTCATGCCGTTACCCATTGTTACCCGGCGTTCGCCGATTTTCATTCGACACTGGTGCCGGGCCGTGCCAAGAGTGCCCGTCCACGATGGAGGAGAGGCGCCATGCGTGCGCTTCGGTCGGCCTGTCTTTCGCGGATTATGCCGAATGCGCCGCGAGGGAACACCATCCTCGCGCTGCTGCTGTGGAGCGGCGTCACCATCTTTATCTTCGGCATCATCATCGATTTGTTTCGGTGATTGTCTGCCTCGCCGGCCGCCTCAGCCATCGTTCGAGGCGGGCGAAGAGCATGTCGGTCAAGATCGCAAACAGCGCGACGAGGACGGCTCCTTCGAGGACGAAGGCGAGATTGTTGGCGACCAGGCCGTTGAAGATCGGCGTGCCGAGCGTCAGCGCGCCGACCGTCGAGCCGATCGTCGCGGTGCCGATGGCGATCGTCACCGAGACCCGTATTCCGGATAAGATGACCGGTGCGGCGAGCGGCAAATCCACGTCGCGGAGCCGCTGCCACGGCGACAGGCCGAGCCCCTCGGCCGCTTCACGCACCGCGTGAGGCACTCCTTCCAAACCGGTGATCGCGTTTTCGATGATCGGCAGCAGTCCATAGAGAAACAGCGCAATGATCGTCGGCCGCGGGCCAAAGCCGACGGCGGGGACCGCAATCGCCAGAACGGCGGCGGGTGGAAAGGTCTGTCCGACGGTGGCTACCGCGTCGATCATCGCTCGAAAGTCCTTCCCGGAGGGGCGGGTCACGAACACCGCGAGCGAGACCCCGGCCGATACCGCGGCGAGGCTCGCGATCGCCACCAGCCCGAAATGCGACAGAAACAGCGCGAGAAAGCTGCTGCGCCGGTAGATCACCGGCTCGATACCGGGAAAGGCCCAATGCAGCACGGGTCCCAGAAGATCCGTCCGCAACAACAGGACGGTGAAAAGGAGGCCCACCCACAAGAGCGGGCTTGTCAAGAATTGTCTGCGGTGCATGCCCTCTGTTGCGTCTCTCTCGATGAGATTGGCCCGCCCCCGCGTGTATGAGCGGCAAAGGTGGCTGCCTGAGTGTGCTGCAGGAGAGCCTGCAGTGAATTTTGGCGCCGCAATCAGCGGTGTTTTGCCGGACGGGCCTTGATCAACGCAGCTGCTATGTCTATCGGGTCGTCATCAGCCCCGGTCAAGTAGTCGACCGCGCGCGAGACCGGCTGATAAAAGCGGTCGGCCAGTTCGGCGGTCTCCGAGATCCGCGCGGGGCGCCGCTCGTGTTCCGAGGCACATTGGTCGAGCACCCGTTCGAGAACGAACGCCACCGTGATCCGGCTCGACGACATCGAGGAATTGGCGCAGCCGCGGGCCGATATCGCCAGCTCGAGCAACGCGTCCACACTGCCGAACCGGCCGCGCTGTGTCTGATACAGAAATTGGCGCCTGAGATGCGCCGCCGCCAGATCGATGACCGATTTAGTCAAGTGAAGTCACGCCGCGTGAACAGGGATTCGAACTCGATCCCCGCCGCCTCGAAATTCTCCTCCGCGCCCTCCAGGCGATCGACGACGGAGATCACCTTCAACACCGTGCAGCCGCATTGGCGCACCCGCTCGACCGCCTGCATAACCGAGCCGCCGGTGGTCGTGACATCCTCGAAGAGAATGACCCGAGATCCCCGTTCCAGAAGCCCGTCGATCGGTTGGTCGGTGCCGTGGCCCTTGACTTCCTTGCGTACGAAAAAGCCCTTGATCGGCCTCTCCGGCCAACTGCGCATGCTCAGAGCGGCAACGATCGGAATACCCCCCGCCTCCATCCCGCCGATAGAGTCGACATCCTCGTCCATTATCCGCGCGAACAGCAGATCGGCGAGCAGCGAGGCGCCCTCCGGATCGAACATCGTCTTTTTCAGATCGATGAAGAAATTGCTCGACCGGCCGGAGGTGAGGCGAAACTCGCGGCCCTGCAGCACCGACTGGCGCCGGATGACGGCGAGCAGTCTTTCTCGTTTTTGCGCGAGGTCGGACATCCCTGTTTCTCTACGAGACGGCGCTTCTTTCGTGAACGGCGCGAGCGTGATGCAGAATTAAACCTGAACATTACCGTGAAGACAAGAATGGCGAGATCCGCGCCGGCCCTGCCGCTGGCGCGCCTTGACCGGCCGGCGCCGCGGCCGTACTGCTAGCCTCACACAGGAATATCCCGATCAATTCTGCGTATGGAGGAGACGATATGGCGGTCCGGCTCGTTGTCACGATCACCGCTGCACCGGGAAAAGGGTCCGAACTCGCGCAGACGTACAAAGCGCGGTGCGAAGAGTGCATGAAAGAGCCCGGCTGCGAGCAATTCGAGGTCTTCCAGAGTGTGCTCAATCCGGACAGGCTGGCGTTGCTGGAGCGCTGGTCCGACCAGGCGGCGCTGGACACGCACGCCAAACTGAATGCGACCCGCCCGGCACTGCGTCCGGAGCTGCGCGTCGGCGGCGGCGAGCGCGAAGACTACCAGTACAACCGCACCCGCTGATCGCGGCGTGACCCGGCCCGGCGGCCTGGCTGGGGAATTTTGGCGATGCGTGGCAAAGTCGACATCGGCCCGCTCAGCAAAATTTCCCCGGGAAAACTTCCCGTGGTGCCGAGTGCTGGCGTGGCGACGTCGCTACTCAATCGCGTGAGAGTTTGTCGGCGAGGTCCAGCGTATAGGTGACGCATAGAGGATCTGCGCCGAGGGATCATGGCCGAGAAGGCGCTCGTCGCGCTTGATGGTCAGTCCTTGGGCGGCACGAACATGTAGCCCACCCCGCGCACCGTCCGGATCGCCTCTGGATGGGCGGGGTCGATTTCGACCTTGCGGCGCAGGCGGGTGACGCGCAGATCGATGGCGCGATCGAACGCCTCGGCCTCGCGGTGCGCGGTAACCTCCAGCAGCCAGTCGCGCATCAATGGCCGGTTCGGGTTCTCGGCGAAAATCTTCAACAGGTCGAACTCGCTCGCGGTCAGGCGCTCTTCGCTGCTGTCGGCCGGGTCGATCAGCACGCGCCGCTCGAGGTCGAGCACACGCCGGCCAATGCGCACGCGCGGGCCCGCGGCCGGCGCCCCGACAGCGCGCCGCAACACGCTCTTGACCCGCGCCAACAGCTCGCGCGGCTCGAACGGCTTGGCGATGTAGTCGTCGGCGCCGGTCTCCAGCCCGACCACGCGATCGACGGTTTCCGTGGCGGCGGTCACCATGATTATGCCGACGCGGCCGCTCTTCTCGCGCAGCCAGCGCGCCAGCGCGAACCCGTCCTCGCCCGGCAGGCCGACATCCAGCATGACCAGCGCCGGCAACTCGCGCTCGACGAGTCGGCGCAGGCCGGCGCCGTCGCCCAGCGCGCTGACCCGGAAATTCTGCCTGGCGAGATAATCGGCGAGCATCTGGCGCTGCACCGCCTCGTCCTCGACGACAACGATGTGAGGCCGCGCGTCCGGCATCCCCAGCCTAAAAGACCACGCGGTAGGCGCGCAACGGGCGGGCGATGTTCTTCAGATCCTGCTCGCCCATGTCGTCGACTTCGATGTCGAGCTTGCCGCGGATCTGCTCGTAGGCGGCGGCCGACAGGCAGACTCCGCCCGGCTCGGCAATGGCTTCCAGGCGCGCGGCGATGTTGACGGCATCGCCGAGGATGTCATCGCCTTCGGCCAGCACGTCGCCGACATTGATGCCAACCCGGTAGCGGAGCCGCCGCTCGGCCGGCTCGTCGGCGGCCACGGCCATGCCGCGTTGCACCGCGAGGGCGCAGCGCACCGCGTCGGCGGCGCTGGCGAACTCGATCAGGATGCCATCCCCCATGACCTTGACAACGCGTCCGCGATGGGCGGCGATTTCGGGGTCGATCAGCTCTCTGCGCAGGACGCGCAGCCGCGTCAAGGTGCCCTCCTCGTCGTCGCCGACGAGCCGGCTGTAGCCGGCGACATCGGCCGCCAGGATGGCGGCGATCCGCCGCCCCAGGGCGGCCCCGCGGTCCGGTGCGCCGCGGCGCAAGACGCTCCTGATCCGCGCCAGCAGCTCGCGCGGCTCGAACGGCTTGGTGACGTAGTCGTCGGCGCCGGTCTCCAGCCCGACGACGCGGTCGACCGTGTCCGCTGCCGAGGTCACCATGATGATGCCGGTGCGGCCGCTCTTCTCGCGCAGCCAGCGGGCCAGCGCGAACCCGTCCTCGCCGGGCAGATGGACGTCGAGCAACACCAGCGCCGGCGCTTCGCGCTCGACGAGCCGGTGCAGCGCGGCGCCGCCGTCGACGGCGCTGACCCGGAAATTCTGGCCGGAAAGATAGTCGGCGAGCAATTGCCGCTGCGTCGCCTCGTCCTCGACCACGACGATATGGGGCCGCAGGTCCATGGCCTCTCCCGCCGACAACCGATCGACGCGCCGGTCGCCTGGCTCAACTCTGCCGTGGGCCGGTGGCGCTGTCCAGCACGGCAAAGACTGAACCGTGTACTTTCGCCCAATGCGGCAGAGGGAGACTCAGGGCGCGTTCTCGATCCGCCGCGCGATCCATTGATTGAGGCTGATCCCTTCGGACTGGGCGCGCATCGCCGCCTGGCGGTGCGTATCGGGGCTGACGCGGAGCGGAATCCTGCCGCTGTAGGCCCGGTCGGGCGGCTCGCCGCGTTCGGCGCAGAACGCGAGATAATCGTCGACGCTGTCGCGGAAGGCCTGCTCCACCTCGTCAAAGGTCATCCCCTCGAAGGTGATCACATCGCGCAATCCGGCGACGCGGCCGAAGAAGACCCCGTCTTCGGCTTCGACGGCGCCGATATAGCCTTTGTATTCGAGCATCAGCGCTACTCCTGATCCGGCTTGATGCCGGCTGCAGCGAGAAAATCCCGGACGGCTCGCACCAGGGTTCGCCGCGTTTCGGGACCGGGATGCGGCCGATGGAACACCGCCCGCACGCCGGCCAACGCGACGCGAACCCGGCTTCCGGCGCCCTCGCTGATCTCGGCCCCGGCAGCGCGCAGCAACGCCTCGATATCATGCCAGCGCAGTTCGGCGGGGGCCGGCTCCGCAAAGATCCGCCCGAGTGTGCGCCGGTGGCGGCTGTTCATGTCACCATGACATCATAAATGGATATCACCTAGCGCCCGTCAACTTTGAAGGCGGCACGCCGCGTCGATGGTGAGCGCCCGCGGCGATACAGACGATACCAAACGGGCCGATCACGACACCGCGGCGATACGGAATGGGGGTAGTCTGGCGCGTTTCGCACCAGCGAGGACCCGATGGATTCGCTTCCTCTTTCGCCGAGCGCGCCCTCCGAGACCCCGGACGAGACGATCCGGCGGCTGACCGCCGAGCGGACTGCCGCTCACACCCTCCCCCTCGATGGGGGAGGGCCGGGGTGGGGGTGATGATGCCGAGGACGGATCAATGGTGAAGAAAGAGCCGAGCCCGGGCGCCCGCGATCGCGCCCCGACGCTGCGCCGTGCGATGACCGAAGCCGAGCGGCGGCTCTGGCAGATGCTGCGGTCGCGGCAAACCCAAGGCTGCCGGTTTCGCCGTCAGCTGCCGATCGGACGGTTCATTGCAGACTTTGTCTGCTACGAAGCGAAACTGATCGTCGAGATCGACGGCGGCCAGCATGACCCCCCCACCGAGGAGGAAGCCAGCCGCACTCGGTTCCTGGAGGGCGAGGGGTACCGCATGTTGCGGTTCTGGAACAACGAGGTGCTGGACAATCCGGAGGGTGTGCGCTCGGCAATCACCGAAAATCTCCAGCGGGATCATCCCCACCCTGATTCAACGGGTCACCCCCACCCAACCCTCCCCCATCGAGGGGGAGGGCCGGAGACGGCGTTCAAAGATCTTGCCGACCCCGAGGTCGAAAACCGGCGGCTGCGCGAGGAGTTGCGTGAAGCACTGGCTCGCGAAGCGGCTATGGCCGAAGTATTGCAGGTCATCAATTCGTCGCCCGGCGACCTCTCGCCGGTGTTCGACGCGATGCTAGAAAAGGCGTTGCGCCTATGCGAGGCCTACTTCGGTCTCCTGATCATCTGGGACGGCGAAGTGTTTCATCGGGTCGCCTTTCAGGGAGTGCCGGCAGAGCTGATCGAAGCAATGCGGCAGCCGCTGAAACCGGTGCCTGGAGGTTTCGCCGACAGGTTGGTCCGTGGCGAGAGAGTTATTGCCGTACCGGATTTGCTGGACGCCACAGGGCAGCCCATCGGATCGGGGGCGCAACTGCTGGTGCGCTTCGGCGCCCGCAGTTATCTCGGGGTGGCCCTACGCAGAGATGACGCACTCCTCGGTGCAATCGTCATCTACCGCCGAGAGGTCCGGCCATTCTCCTATAAGCAGATTGCGCTTCTGCAGAACTTCGCCACGCAGGCAGTCATCGCCATGGAGAATGCGCGGCTCTTGACCGAGACGCGCGAGGCCTTGGAGCAGCAGACCGCGACCGCGGAGGTATTGCAGGTCATCAATTCCTCGCCCGGCGACCTCGCTCCGGTGTTCGACTCGATCTTGGAGAAGGCGCACAGCCTCTGTGGGATCGCTGTTGGTGCTTTGCACCTCTATGAGAACGGCAACCGTGCCGTCGCGATGCGAGGCGTCACTGGTGCACTGGCGGAGTTGCTACGCCAACCCCTTGATCCGGAGCCTGGATCTCCGGCGGAGCGGCTGCTCGGTGGTCAACCAATTGTCCAAATCACTGATATAGCCGAATTTGCCAAGCAACGGCCCGACTCTCCGAGAGCGCAAGCAAGTGCCGCAGACGGATTGCGCACCGTGCTGTTTGTGCCGCTGCGCAAAGACGACGATGTGATCGGCCATGTCGCCGCGTTTCGCCGCGAGGTGCGGCCGTTCACCGACAGGCAGATCGCGTTGTTGCAGAACTTCGCCGCGCAGGCGGTCATTGCGATGGAGAATGCGCGGCTGCTGACCGAGACGCGCGAGGCCTTGGAGCAGCAGACCGCGACCGCCGAGGTCTTGCAGGTCATCAACTCCTCGCCCGGCGACCTAGCCCCAGTGTTCGATACGATATTGGAGAAAGCGCACAGCCTGTGCGGCGCGACCAAAGGCTCTTTCGTCGCCGTTGATGGTGAGCATTTTCGCGCTGTTGCAATGCGAGGCCTGTCCGAACCATACGCGAGGATCCTACGCGAGGCGCAACACAATCCTGCCGGCTCGGCTCCTGATCGGCTGCTGAACGGGGAGAGCCTCGTTCATCTCCCAGACGCTAGCGAGTCAGAGTTCCCCGTCCCTCGGGCCGCCGCCGAGTTGGAAGGGGCTCGTACCATTCTTTACGTTCCGCTCCGAAAGGACAGCGCGCTCCTCGGCTACGTTACCGCCTATCGTCAGGAAGTGCGACCGTTCACCGACAAGCAGATTGCGCTATTGCAGAACTTCGCGGCACAGGCGGTGATCGCGATGGAAAATGCGCGGCTCCTGACCGAAACGCGCGAGGCCTTGGAGCAGCAGATCGCGACCGCCGAGGTCCTACAGGTCATTAATTCGTCGCCCGGCGATCTCGCCCCGGTGTTCGACGCGATGCTCGAAAAGGCCACCCGGCTGTGCGAGGGGACCCAGGGTGTCCTGTGGACGATCGACGGGGAGCGGGTGAAGGTTGGGGCGACCTATCAGGTTCCTTCCGAATTTGTCGAATTGCTGCGCCACATCGAGCGCGGTGAATTGAAGCCGTTTGGACAGCTGCGTCAGATAATGCAGGGTGAGCGCGTCGTGCATAACATCGACGTCGCCGAGCTCGACAGCGCGGCCAATCCGCTGGCCAAGGCGGCAGTCGAAAGCGGACGCGTGCGGACGCTTGTCGCGGTTGCTCTGGTCAAGGATGGCGCCCCCGTCGGCGCGTTTGGGATAGCCCGGCGCGAAGTGCGGCCGTTCACCGACAAGCAGATCTCCTTGCTGCAGAACTTCGCGGCGCAAGCGGTCATTGCAATGGAGAACGCGCGGCTCTTGACCGAGACGCGCGAAGCGTTGGAGCAGCAGACCGCGACGGCGGAAATATTGCGCGTGATCTCCGGGTCTCCGACCGATCTACTGCCGACACTCAATGCGATCGCTGCCCGCGCGACGGTTCTAACCGGGGCCGCGAATGGCTCCGTGTCCCGGTTCGATGGCTCTTTGATCCACCCTGGTGGGCTTTACGGTTGGACCGATGAGGAGATTGAGGCGGTTCAGCGCGATTATCCGCGTCCTCCCGGCCGGGAAAGCACGACTGGGCGTGCGATCCTGACCCGCAAAGTCGTGCACGTGCCCGACGTCAGCACTGATCCCGAGTATGGGCTTCAGAGCGTCCTTCAGACGAAGATGCGTACCGGCCTGTCAGTGCCGATCCTTCAGGATGGCAATCCGGTCGGTGCGATCACTGTAACACGGCGTGAGGTCGCGCCGTTTTCGCAAGCGCAGATTGACCTCCTGAAGACCTTCGCCGACCAGGCCGTGATCGCGATCGAGAATGTCCGGCTGTTCAACGAGACACGCGAGGCCTTGGAGCAGCAGACCGCGACCGCCGAGGTCTTGCAGGTCATCAATTCCTCGCCCGGCGATCTCGCCCCGGTATTCGACGCCCTGCTGGAACGGGCGACGCGACAATGTGGCGCCGCCTACGGGCATCTAATGACTTATGCGGACGGCTGCTTTACGACCGTCGCGGATTTGGGAGGCGCGCTTGCGAAGGGCCTTTCGGTTCGCCCGCAGGAAGGCTACGCACTGCACCGGCTGATGCAGGGCGAACAGCTCGTCCACGTCACGAAGGTGTTCGACGACCCCGCCTATCACGCCAGCCAGCCCTATCGCGATTGGGTTGAGCAGGGTGGTGTTCGCACCTTCCTGCTCGTCGCCCTCCGGAAGGACGATGCCCTGCTTGGCATGCTCGGCGTCTACAGTCGTGAAGAGAAGCCTTTCACCGACAAGCAGATCGCGCTGCTGCAGAATTTCGCGGCACAGGCGGTCATTGCAATGGAGAACGCGCGGCTTTTGACCGAGACGCGTGAGGCCCTGGAGCAGCAGACCGCGACCGCCGAGGTATTGCAGATCATCAATTCCTCGCCCGGCGACCTCACCCCGGTGTTCGACGCGATGTTGGAGAAGGCGACTCGGCTGTGCGAGGCCGCGATGGGTGCCTTCTGGACTTACGACGGTGAGTACATGCATGCGATGGCGATGCGCGGTATTTCCCCGGCATACGCCGAGTTTCTAAGACAGGGACCGCACCGTCCGAGCAGCGGGCAATTGCAGGTCCTTCGCGGCCGGGTGATCCATAGCGCCGATATCACCGAAGGCGAGGACTATCGTTCCGGTGATGCTCTGAGGCGCGCAGGTGCCGACCTCGGAGGCATCCGTACGCTTTTGGTGGTGCCGCTCCGCAAAGATGCCGCGGTGTTCGGCTCGATCGGCATTTACCGCAAGGAAGTGAAGCCGTTCACCGACAAGCAGATCGCGCTGTTGCAGAACTTCGCTGCACAGGCAGTGATCGCGATGGAAAACGCGCGGCTGCTGACCGAAACGCGCGAAGCCTTGGAGCAGCAGACTGCGACCGCC
>Ga0310910_10000138_pt1 | contig 34028 bp, 33 predicted proteins | sample GREbulkMGHF172_FD_203448 | JGI IMG/M metagenome (GOLD analysis project Ga0310910, IMG submission 203448) | Lab enrichment of tropical soil microbial communities from Luquillo Experimental Forest, Puerto Rico - GRE.bulkMG.HF172 | ecosystem: Environmental > Terrestrial > Soil > Tropical forest >... | reverse complement strand
AAAATGTTTCGGCGAATCGAGTTCCGTCAAGGCAACGCGCAAAATCTTCCTTTTCCCGATGCGAGTTTTGATCGCGTCCTAGCGAATTTTTCCTTCCTCCATCTGGCCGACCCGGAACGCGGTTGCGGGCAGGCGTGCCGAGTATTGAAACCGGGTGGCAAATTTGGTTTCACCACGTGGGCGAAACTGGACGAAAACCCATACTTGCAATTGCTGGACGGCGCCATTCAGGCGCACGCAAATCTCGATGTCGATCTCCCGGCCGGCCCGCCCCATTATCTATTTGAAGGCGAGAAAGGATTCCGGGAAGCGCTCGAGCGGACCGGGTTCGATCGCGGCTCGATGGTCTTCAAACTTCACACGATCCGTTGGAAAGTGCCGAGCGCGCGATTCATTTTCGAGGCCGAACTGAACGCTGGCGTTCGCACCGCAGCGCTTTTGGCGCGGCAAACACCGCAGGCATTGCGTAAAATCCAATCGGCCATCGAAAAAGGAGCGCGGCCCTACGCCAAGGAAAATGGGTTCGCGATTCCAAAAGCCGCTTACATCGTGGCGATCTCGAAAAAATGAAGAACTGAGATTGGTCACGGCGTGACCAAGCCCAGCACGAGTTTCAATAGCACATCGTGCAGTGTTCTTTGGCCGTCCAGCCTTTTCACCTCCCGCACCGTCCAAACCTATTTGTTACATGCGGCGACGCCATACACCTTCAGGTAATTCACAATTCATCTTATGAAAATTCACATTCTCGATACCCGACAACTTGGACACGCCGGAATTGTCGCGGCGACCGCGCTTGAAACCAAAGACGGCATCGCGCTCTTTGATAGCGGTCCGGAATCGACTTTCGACAATGTGATTGTCGATCTTGGCAAAGCGGGGTTCGACGCCAAAGACATCTGTCACGTTTTTTTAAGCCACATTCATTTTGATCATGCCGGCGCGGCGTGGCGGTTTGCCGAGTTGAACGCGAAAATCTATGTGCACCCGCGCGGGGCGCCGCATTTGATCGATCCAGCAAAGTTGGTCGAATCCGCGACGCGCATTTTCGGCAACGACATGCAACGTCTTTGGGGTCGCTTCGCGCCGATACGGGCGGAGCGCGTCAAAGCCCTCGAAGACAAAGAAGTTGTACGCGTGCCGCCCTTTGAAATTCGCGCTATCGCCACGCCCGGCCATACAAGTCATCATCACGTTTATCATTGGGAGGACAACGTTTTCGGCGGTGACATCGCCGGGGTTCGCATCGGCAACGGCCCGCCGATTCCGCCTTTCGTTCCGCCGGAACTCCACGTTGAGTCTTGGCGAGAATCGATCTCAAAGATTCGCCAACTAAAGCCGGCGCATCTTTATCTTCCTCACTTCGGAGAAATCGCCGGCCCGGTTTCGGAGCATCTCGATCTTTTGGAAGAACATGTGGTTCGCTGGTCGGAATGGTTTCGCGATCGCATTAGGGCCGGCGACAACGAATCGAAGCTCAGATCGACATTCGCCGAGCTCGAGCACACAGATTTACGCCAAGGCGGTGCGAGTCAGGACGAAATTGACGGTTACGAAGCAGCCGATCCGAGTTACATGGCTGTCGGCGCGGCGCTTCGTTACTGGAAAAAATTCCATCCCGAAGCCGTGAACAATTAGGAAAGCCGCGTTAACCGTTCTTCTTTTCGGCAAGCACTGGGGCCGTCAATATCTCGGCGATCGCACCAATTGCCCTAACTTCACCATCCGTTGGCCCGAAGAAGAAGCGCGCCGCATCGCCCACGAGATCTGCATCGCTGACGCGGCGCGTAAGCGGCCTTTGACTTCATAGTTCCTACTTCCTAATTTCGGTCGCCATGGTTTCGACGACCGACATTACCGTCTGGATCGTTTCCGGCCTCGTCACCATCGGCATCGGCTGGAGCAAGTACTCTAAATATAAGGCGCGCGAAAAAATGGTGCGCGATTTCGCCGCCATGGACCCGCAGCTACGCGAAAAACTTCTCAACCGTTTGCAACCTGACCTGCAAATGGAAATCCGTCAGGAACTGATGAAACGTTTTCGTTTGAAAACGGAAATTTGACCATTCCTTTCTCTTTGAGCGCGCCGATCTTTGAAATGACCGTGTCGGTTCAGCAAGCCGACATCGATGAACAAAATCACGTCAACAACACGGTTTACCTGCGCTGGGTCCAAGACGTCGCGACCACGCATTGGAGATCGCTCGCGACTGCGGATGCGCAAGCGGGAATCGGCTGGGTCGTTTTACGGCACGAGATCGATTACAAAATACCGGCCTGTCAAGGCGACGAAATCGTCTTGCGTACTTGGGTCGGCGAAGCCAACCGTCTTAAGTTCGAACGCTTCACCGAAATCTGCCGCAAGATCGACAACCAACTTCTTTCGCAGGCACGTACGCTTTGGGTACCGATCGATTCGCGAACTGGAAAACCAACGCGCGTCTCGGCCGAAGTGCGCGCCCGATTCTCGGCCTGAAGTTCTCTACTTCCTAATTCCGAATTCTTACTTTCTTTGGAAGCTCATGTCGCCAACGACTTCCACTCTTCGGGCGTCAATTTGAGCTTCGCTGCCGCGCAGTTGTCTTCAAGATGCTGAAGATTCTGCGTGCCTGGGATCGGCAACATCACCGACGAGCGTTGCAACAGCCACGCGAGCGCAACTTGGTAAACAGTCGCGTTATGCACCTTCGCCACCGCATCGAGCTTGCTCCCAGATTTTATTCCGTGACCGCCGCCCACCGGGAACCACGGGAGAAATCCAAGATTTTCCTTCTCGCAATAATCAATCGCCTTTTCCCATTTGCGATCTTCGATGTTGTAGCGGTTTTGAATGCTTACGATCGGCAGAACTTTGCGCGCCCGCTCAATTTGCTCAGGCGAAACCTCCGACAATCCGACATGCCGGATTTTTCCAGCATCCTGCGCTTCCTTTAAAGCGCCGAGCGACTCTTCCGTCGGAACTTGCGGATCAATCCGATGCAACTGATACAAATCGATTCGGTCGAGCTTCAATCGCTTCAAACTTTTATCGACACATGCTTTTAAATAATCAGGCCGTCCGTTCGGTTCCCATTGACCGGGGCCGGGTCGCGTCAAACCGCCTTTGGTGGCAATCACGAGTCCCTTCGGATACGGATTCAACGCTTCGGCGATGAGTAGCTCACTCGTTTCTGGTCCGTACGCGTCAGCGGTGTCGATCAAATTCACGCCGAGCTCGACCGCGCGTTTTAACACTTTGATCGCGTTCGCGCGGTCCGGCGGCCAACCCCAAATGCCTTCGCCCGTGATTCGCATCGCGCCGAAGCCGAGCCGATTCACTGCCATGTCGCCGCCGATTTTAAAAACAGGGTTCGCTGCCGCGCCTGGGGCAGAAGTTGTACCAAAAATCTTCCCGCCGGCCAAAATCGCCGCGCCCGTCGCCGCGCTCATTCCAACAAATTCCCTTCGTGTCATTCCAAACTCTCAACCCTCAGCTCTAAACTCTCAACTTGTGTCTCATCTGTTCGCTCGGGTGGTCGGGCTGTAGTAATCCGATGGCCGCAGCACGAGGCGATCGGCGTCCCATGTCGCGGTAAAAATGTAAACCTTCCCGGGTTTGATCGTGACAACAATCGAAGTTGGTCGCCGCGACTGCGTGTTCGGCAACGCGAGGGCGCTCACCGCATGTCGTCCGGCTGCGAGCACGCCGCCGTAATGTTGGTTACGCGGAATGTCGGCCACTTTCTTCCCATCGACCGACAATCGAATCGACAAATCGGTTCCGAAGTTCGGGGCGCGTTGCACGATGAGCCGACCCGTCGCTCGCGGACTGGTTTTTGGCGTCGGCGTCGGAGTCGCGTGACTTCGCGCCTGCACGTTCGCACCCAAAGCCAACAGAACACAGAAGAGCGATATCGTGATGTAAATGCGACGAATCATCGTTTCTGACCTCTGACCGCAGATCTCTGTTCTCCTATCTTCCGCCCGTCGTTGTGACCGACGGATCGGCGGCTCTTAAAGCTTCACCTGCGTCTCGTTTACCAGTTCGCTGCAAATCTTCACTGCTGTAGGTCTTCGCCGACGCGTCCGCATTTGTTGAATTTGCGCTTTGCTCATTGTTCGCGCAGCCGGCAAGGACCCACGTTGAAACCATCGCGACGGCAATTGCCAGATAACTACGCACCTTCATATTTACTCACTTTTACTCACTTGCTTTCGTTTCATTTACTCTGACCAAATGGCGCATTCGTTTCCGCTCGGCTCGGTAAAATGAAAACGCCGCCCGCCCGGAAATGAAAAAATATCAGTCGTAATCTTTCCACCCAGATCGAGCACGCGCTGACGCATCTCTTCCAGTCGGGGATGATAAAGCACGACGAGCGCTCCGCCCGCGTCGATGGTCGAGCATTTGTCCGCCTTTGAAAAACCGCCAGCGATCCGCCCGTCCTCAAACGAAGTATAATCCGAGCCGTAATTGGTAAACTTCCAACCGAAAAGTTGCTCGAAGAACTTCCGGCTCGCGGCGACATTTCTCGCCTGGAACTCGATGTAATCGATTTTGTTCGCAGCATTCTCAGCCATGTTTACTTCCTCGCTTCCAGCTCCACACCGATCGCTGAAAATGCCGATGTCACGTCGCCCGGTCCTTCGTAGGAAAGACTCGCGACCCCGCGCGGCCAAACCGGCTTTGCGCCCTCGATCAGCGGAAATGTCGACAAATCGAGCACGGTCGTCGCTTGCTCCACCGTCACCGATCCTTTGAATGCCGGCGCTTCCTCTTTTCTTTCACAGCCGATGTTCCAAAGAAGTGCGCATCCGACGAAGAAAAAGCGCCGGAAAGCTTTCATAAAGCGATCTTAATGAACCATCAACCAACAACCAATAACCAATAACCACTCCGTTAAGCACCAGTCCGCGTCCTTGCTCTTCGCTCTTCCCTCCCTGCTCTCAGCGGCACACGCTTTGCTTCCGATTGAACCCGCTGTGTGGCCGACGGGCCGCCTGCGGACAATCTAGTCTTGCAAAGTTCCACTAACCCTACGTCTAATTGAAACGCACATGAATAAATACATCGCAGAATTTATCGGCACGTTTTTCCTCGTTTTGATTGTCGGCTGCACCGTCATTCCCGCTGCCGCTGGGGTCATCGCTCCGCTGGCGATCGGCGCGGCATTGATGGTTATGGTCTTCGCCACTGGACACGTGTCCGGCGGACATCTTAATCCCGCTGTCACTCTCGCAGTCTTTCTACGTGGCACATGTCCGGCCCGCGATGTTATCCCGTACTGGGTCGCGCAGATCGTTGCCGGTGTGGTCGCTGCCTTCGTCGCAGTCTATCTTTGCGGCAGGAGCGGCACGCCGATGGAAATTAAAAGCGTTCCGATGGCGCTTGTCGCGGAGTTCCTCTTCACTTTTGCACTCGCGTTCGTTGTCCTTAACGTCGCGACCGCCAAGGGCACGGCCAACAATTCATTCTACGGGCTCGCCATTGGCATGACCGTCATGACGGGTGCATTCGCCGTCGGCGGGATCTCCGGCGGCGCCTTCAACCCGGCGGTCGCGGTCGGCATTGGTGTAATGAAGCTTGTCGATCTCTCCCAAATTTGGATCCACATCGTTGCCGATCTGGCCGGCGCAGCCATCGCCGCCTTCACCTTCAGGATCGTCAATCCAGGCGACGAGTAAGCGAGCAAGGAGCAAAGGAGCGCAGAACTCATTTCAGATCTCACCGCGATCTATGGAGTCAGTACCAAACGTGGCCTCGTCCTTTTACCTTCTATGTCGCGCGCTCGGCGCGCGTCATTCAGCTTTCGCGCTAACGAAGCCAGCGCGCCGGGATGAAACCGCGGCGCGCCAACAAAGACTGCTCTGACTCTTTTCGAACGCGAGAAACTACTTCAACGTGATCTCGCGCATCAGCTTCTGGCCCAGGATTTCGCGCAACTCGACCCGTTTGGTCGCAGTCTCCCGCTGTTGGTCGGGACTGCCTTCAATTTTGCGTGCGATCGGATCGAATTTTTCCCGCGCATTATCCAGCGCCGCCATGTTTTTCGATTCGGTCATCAGCATGATATCGAAATCGTGCGGAGTCGCGGCGTCCCCGAGCAGGATTTTATAATCCATCACCAGGCCCTGCTTCTTTGCTTCTTCAAGCGTCGCCTTGAACGTCTTGGCCAAACCTTTCAAATACTCATCGCCCATTCCATATTTGGTTTTGACCAGCGTGACTTGCCAGACCGGCCCTTCGGTGTAAGGCGCGTCACTTTGTGCTGGGCATCGCCCCGTCCAGGCGATCATTACTGCGCTGCAAACTGCTAAACTAAGGATTCTTCTCATATTCAATTTGATTTCTAACCGGTTTATCGGCTATGCATTAAGCCGATATGGTGAGAATCCGCGACGGCAAAGCAGCGTCAACACAATTTCGAGTGAAACGCGACCCCTCGAGCTCTAAAAGCCGAACCGCCGAAATCTGAGATTCTGAAATTCGCCCTGCTTTTCTTTCCGCGCTCGCGCGTTACAGTTGAAACATGGCATCCCGTCTCCTCGCCCTTGCTGTTTTTTTACAGGTTGCCTCGTTTGGTAACGCCAACTCTTGGACCGAAGATCATTCCCATTACGTTTCGCTTGGGCCGCGCAACGGCTACTACATTGTCCAACCCGACTCGCCGTTGTATCGCCAACTTGGCCTCTACGATGCGCCTTGGGTCGATACCTCGGACCGGCTTCGGCACGGTTACGGTGCCGACGTCCTTGCATTTCGATTTAACCGCAACGGAATTCTGATTTCTCCCCCCGCTTACATCGCGCAGGCGTTACCGAATGATTTCTATAGTCGACGCCTCGGATCGCTGGTTCGCGGACGCACCACTGCTCGTGATGTCGAAGCGATGTTTGGTTACGGCCACAGCGCGGTGCCACGTCCCGATGGTTTCGTTTACTACTACGCTTTACCGGTCTACAACCCGTTCGAAGACTGGGGCGGCGGAAGACGCTGACCTTCCTCTGACATCCGAAATCTGAAATCGGACATTCTGATTTTTGCTTTCAGCTTTCAGTGTTTCAGGTTTTCCGCTTTGATCGGCGCGTGCCTACTCGTCGCGATTTTCTTTCTCTCCTCGGCAAAAGCCTCGGTCTGGCCGCGCTTTCTTCGGCCACGGTCGCGTCATTATTAAGAAACCTCAAAGCCGCGACCAAGACCGTGGCGCATCTGTCCCCGGAGGAAGCAGCTATGGACGAAGATTATTGGGCCACGATCCAAAACTCCTTCAGCGTTACGCGTGGCATCATCAACCTGAACAACGGCGGCGTTTCGCCCAGCCCGCGGATCGTGACCGAAGCGCTGGTCCGTTACATTTGGGAACAGGAAGACGCCACCGCCTACACGATGTGGGAAATTCTCGAGCCGCAATCGGAAACCATCCGCACCGGCCTGGCCGACCTGTTCGGATGCGACCGCGAAGAGATCGCGATCACGCGCAATGCGTCCGAGTCGCTCGAAATTCTGCTCGATGGCATGGACTTCAAGGGAGGCGACGAAATTCTCACTACAACCCAGGATTACCCGCGCATGCTCACCACATTGCGTCAGCGGGAAAAGCGCGAGGGCATCAAGCTAAAGCTCATTCAGATTCCGATTCCACCGAAAAACCTTAACGAGATCACCGCCGCGTTTGAAAAAGGAATCACCGACAGAACCCGCCTGATCCTCATCTCCCACCAGATCAACATCACCGGCCAGATCACTCCGGTGAAAGCGATCTGCGACTTGGCGCGGACCCGCGGCATTGAGACGATCGTCGACGGCGCCCATTCCTTCGCTCAGTTCGATTTCAAACAAAAAGATCTGGGGTGCGATTACTTCGGCACCAGCCTGCACAAGTGGTTATATGCGCCGAAAGGCACCGGCATGCTTTACGTCAAGCGCGACAAGATCGACAAACTCTGGCCGCTCATGGCCGCGGAAGCCAAGCAGGCGGCCGATATCCGCAAGTTCGAAGAGATTGGTACTCACTCGGCCGCGCCGAAGCTCGCCATTGGCGAAGCCCTTCTTTTTCACAGCGGCATTGGCGGCAAACGCAAGGAAGCGCGGTTACGTTATTTGTCCCGATACTGGATGAACCGACTCAATGACGTGCCCAAGATTCGGTTCAACACTTCATTCGATCCAAACCAATCGTGCGCGATCGCGAACCTTCACATCGACGGCACTGATCCGAAAACCGTAACGAAATATCTATTCGACAAACACCGCATCTTCACTACGCCCATTGTCCATGAGGAGTTCCAGGGCATCCGAGTCACTCCTAATGTTTACACGACGCTAAGCGAATTAGACAAATTTTGTGAACAAATCGATGTGATCGCCCGCAAGGGGCTCCCATCATGAGCACCGCCCAATTATGCCGCGCTGCGGTATGATCGAGGTGTGAGCTGCACCGGCATCGCTGGCTCACGCGTCCCGTCCTAATTCGGTTATTTTTACTCTTACTGCCGGTGCACCGGAGGGCGGGAGTGTCGCACCGTCAAGATCGGCGGGTAAAAAAGGGGCAAGGCTGCCGCCCAGAGGGCCGATCGGGGGTTACGCGTCGATCACTCGGTCGGCGCGGCGGAGGCGGTCGGCCAGCACGCGCAACACTTCGACGGCGAAATACGGAGTCTGTTGAACCAAAAATTGAAAACGTTTTTGATCAATCGGAACTAATTTGCAATCTGAGCGCGCTACGGCCGTGGCGGTGCGTGGCTGGCCGTCGATGATGGCCATTTCGCCGAAGATTCCGCTCGGTTGCACGACTTCAAGGACTTTGTTTCCGAGCCTGATTTCTACTTCGCCCGCGTTGACCACGAACATAACGCTGGCCGGATCGCCCTGGTGGAAAATTGTTTCGCCGGAAACGAAACTCCGCACGTCAGTTTGTTTTTGGAACATGTCGAACTTGGGCATAGTGAACCGCGCTTCCCGCGCATGTTAGGAAACGGCTAGTTACGAGTCAACGTTGTGAGTGTTACAATTTTGTGACAACAAGAGTCTAGCTGTTACGCTCCCGCTACTCCACCATCAAGAATGTACCCTACTTGTAGATTGCCGCAGAGCGGCAGGATTAAGTTGTGGAGGCGAAGAAAACGAGGAAGTCTGCTCGACATTACTTGATTTGCGAAAAACCCGTTGGGCGGAGGTAGGTCGAGTCGACTTTTTCCACCAGCTTATCGGTCTGCTCGGACTTCATCACCGCTTGGAACTCGGGGTCGACCCTAAGCGCGTCCCAGTTCTTTTTCGCTTCCTCCCTGCTGGAATGAGCTACCATAAAGACAAACGTGTTGTCGTCGCCCACCCAGTAACCCACAACCCTTAGATCGTGTTTAGCGAGCAACTTCGAAGTCGTGTCCCGAAACCGTGCCTCGAGTGCCGGTAGTTTACCCGGCAGAACATGATAAATGCGAAGTTCGAACACGCGATTGCTATCGGCCCTCGCTTGCTCAGCGTCCGCGTGGCGGCCAATGACAAGTGACGCCGCAGCAAACAAAAACAATATGACGTCGCTCAAAGTCCATCTTTTGAATCGGTTGGGTTTCATGATGGCAAATCGACCAAAAAGCCGCAGGAAAGCGCGCCTGCGGCTTTTGTTGCTCAATATTTGCTGATCGGTTCGGATCAGTCCAAAACGACCACGTGATCAATCACCTTTTGGTCCCCAACGTTTGTGTAAAAAACACGCACCCGCGTCCCCGGTTGAACCGAGGTTACGACCGGGTAGCCCCTCTTGTCCACAATGTGGCCGGGTCCGTCGAGCGTATATCTGCCCGGCTTGGCCGCATCGTCCTGGCGAATGACCAGCGTTTTGGCCGGCTGATAATTGGCCGCCGCGCCGTCTTCAGCCGCAGTTATGATCGTTCCTGTTACCGTGATCGCTGTTTCAGTTGTTGTTGTTCCCCGATGGTGCTTCGGATGGCTTTTTCCGAAGCCCAGCGGCGCAATGAGTGCGCAGCAAGCAAGGGTGACAATTGCTTTTATCATATACTACCTCCTGTTTAATTGTTTAGAGTTGTGTAATTACGCGCTTGTTCATTGCTTAACGCGTGCCTGATTGCCCATTCGGACGTAACCGCTAAGTCTTGAGTCGCTTATACAAATCGGCGCGTCTTTCGCCATGCGCTCGCTTTCCCGAACTTGGGACTGAGTCGTGCCGCTTCCGGGAAGGATCGTAGCCAAACGTTAATTAGCTTAATGATTTAGAGAATTAACGAACGCTACAACGGAGCGATTTGATTGACAGCGGAAACGCTGAACTATAGCTGAATTTCGTATTGGCTGATTACCGCATCAATCTGATAACCTGCCGCCATGGCCAAGGAAATTGAGATCATGTGGCTGAGCGCCCCCGAGGACCACGATTATCCGGCAGCCAAGTCGTATTTAAGATTGTTGTACGACGAGCGGACGGCTGCGGCGCACGTCGAAAAGCTGCGGCGCGCGCAGATGTCCAAGTTCAAAGCGAAAGATATTTTCCGAGCGTCGCGCCTGTCGCTTCTCGGTTTGAGCAATTATCACGTAAAAAAAGACCGCAAGAGAATCAAAGGCGGACAATCGCTCTCGCCGCTTCTTCTGATCAGAGACGACAAGAACGGCAAGGTCGTGATCGCCGATGGTTATCATCGGTTGTGCGCGGTTTACTCGTTCGACGAAGACGCACTGATTCCGTGCAAGATTGCGTGAAGAAAACAGAAAGCTGACATCTGAAAGCAGAAAGCTGAAAAACTGAGACGCTGAACGGAGTCGTTCTTGCGGGTTTTTCCATCGCAGCACAGAATTGCCGCGCGTATGCAATCGGAGGACAAATCCGGAGCAATCGCAGGTGAGGTCCGAGCCGGACAGGCGTTTCCTGCCGCCACAGCGCGTTTAGTTCGAAACGCGATTTCAATCATTTTCGTCGTTGTTTTTGGAATCGGGCAAGCGTCCGCTGGCGAATTCGATTCAATTTTGCGGTGGCGCAATGTTGGGCCGTATCGCGGTGGGCGGACACGCGCGATCGCAGGTGTGCCATCGCAGCCGAATGTTTTTTACATGGCGCCGGTGAACGGCGGTGTTTTCAAATCCAGGGATTACGGTCGAACGTGGCAGCCAATCTTTGACGATCAACCGACAGCGTCGGTCGGCGCGATCGGAGTTTCGATTTCAGATCCGAACGTTGTTTATGTCGGAAGCGGCGAGGGATTACATCGGCCGGATCTTTCGATTGGCGACGGTATTTATAAATCGACTGATGCCGGCAAGACGTGGACACATCTCGGACTGCGCGACGGCCAACAGATCGCGCAGTTAGCTGTCGACCCAAAAAATCCGGACCGCGTCTTCGTTGCAGTCGCCGGACATCCGTACGGGCCTAACGAAGAACGCGGCATTTATCAATCGCTCGATGGCGGCAAAACATTCGAAAAGGTATTGTATCGTGATCAAAACGTTGGCGCGAGCGACGTGCAGATCGATCCGAGCAATCCGTCGATTGTTTATGCCGCACTGTGGGAATCACGCGAGGGTCCGTGGGAAAACGGCGTGTTCAACGGAGATAACGGCGGCGTTTTTAAATCGACCGATGGCGGCAAGACCTGGCGTCAGCTAACCAAAGGACTGCCGCCCAACATCGTACAGGCGAACATTGCGATTGCGGCGAGCGCGCCGAAAGCATTGTTTGCCGCAGTCCGGACAAAAACGATCGCAAAGCTTTATCGATCGGACGACGGGGGCGAAACGTGGGGCGGCGCGACCGACGATCCACGGCCCGGACTCGGCATCGGCGGGGGCGATCTACCGGTCGTGCGGTTCGATCCGAAAAATCCGCAGATTGTTTATTCGGCGAGCGTGGTTTGTTGGAAATCGACCGATGGCGGCAAAGCCTGGGATGGTTGGCGCGGCGCACCCGGCGGCGACGATTATCAAAATGTTTGGATCAATCCGAACAATCCAGACATCATTCTACTCGGCTCGGACCAGGGAGCGATCGTAACGGTGAATGGCGGCACGACGTGGAGCTCGTGGTATAACCAATCGACCGCGCAGTTGTATCACGTCAGCGCGGACACGGCGTTTCCGTATCGGCTTTACAGCGGTCAACAGGAAAGTGGCTCGGTTGGAATTAAAAGCCGCGGCGATCAAGGCGAGATCACGTTTCGCGATTGGCAGCCGGTCGCGGCCGAGGAATATGGTTACGTTGTCGCCGATCCGCTCGATGCAGACATTATCATTGGCGGTAAACTATCGCGGTTCGATCGCCGCACCGGTCAGGCGCAAAACATTCTTCCGGTGCCGGTGCCGACTCAAGATTTCCGCACCTTGCGCACTGAGCCGGCGGTGTTTTCGCCGGTCGATCCGCATCTGTTGTTCTTCGCCGCAAACACGCTCTGGCAAACACGCGACCGCGGCGATCACTGGGAAAAGATCAGTCCAGATTTGTCGCGGGGTAAATACGACCTGCCGGCGTGCATCGGAAAATACAAAGAGGACGCGACCAAACAAGCGTGGCGGCGCGGCGTGATTTACACTGTTGCGGCATCACCGGTTGATGCAAACCGGATCTGGTGCGGGACAGACGACGGTTTGATTCATCTGACCACTGACGGCGGGAAAACGTGGAATGATGTGACGCCGCCAAGCGTTTCGGCGTGGCAGAAGATTTCGCTGATTGAAGCCGGACATTTCGACGCGAACGCTGCTTACGCGGCGGTGAACACGCTGCGGATCGACGACGTGCGGCCGCACATTTTCCGAACGCACGACAACGGAAAAACGTGGACGGAAATCGTGAACGGAATTCCGGCCGGCCAAATCGTGAACGCAGTGCGAGAAGATCCGGAGCGCAAAGGCCTCCTGTTCGTAGGAACCGAAAAAGGCGTTTACGTCTCGTTCGACGATGGCGACAACTGGCAATCGTTGCGGTTGAATCTGCCGGCGACTTCCGTGCGCGATCTAATTATTAAGAACGACGACCTCGTTGTCGGGACGCACGGACGAGGATTTTGGATCCTCGACAACATCACTCCACTACGACAGTTCAACGGGAACCAGCGCGACGATCTACTGTTCAAACCGCAGACGGCGTTGCGGATGCGCGGAAATCTAAATACGGATACGCCGTTGCCGCCGGATGAACCAGCCGGCGAAAATCCGCCAGACGGTGCGATGATTGATTATTTTGTGACGAAAGATGCGACAAGTCCGGTGACGATCGAGATCAAAGACACCAAGGGCAAACCAGTCAGAAAGTATTCGAGCACCGATGTTCCGAAAGAGGCGAATCCAAGACGGCTGAGGATTCCAAGCTACTGGATTCGCCCGCTGCAATTGGTTTCCACGAAAGCCGGCATGCATCGGTTTCTCTGGGACATGCATTACATGCCAGTGCCCGATGTGGAGCCGGATTTTCCAATGTCAGCCACGTTTCGCAATACCGCGCCTGCGGCGACGGCGCCGTGGGTCGCGCCGGGTGATTACACGGTGGTGCTAACGGTTGACGGAGAGAGGTTCAGTCAGCCTTTGACCGTGAAGATGGACCCGCGGGTGAAAACTTCGGCGGCCGATCTTCAGGAGCAGTTCGATCTCTCGTGGCAGTTGTATCAGCTGCGACTCACATTGGCGCCGATCGGCAAGAAGTTCGACGAGCTGGCCGAGCAACTGACAAAACTAAAGGCGCGCGCTGCTGAGCGGTCTGATGTGACGCAAAAGCTCGAGGGCTTTGCTCAAATGCTCACGAAGTTTGGGCCGCCGCATCCGCTTCCCGGCACGCCGCCCTCGCTGTTCGTTCTGGAATCGACCACGCGGCTGTTCAATGAGATTCAAGGTGCCGACGCCGCTCCGACCGCGGCGGTGAAAGCTGCCGTGGCGGATGTTCAAACGAAAGTCGGACCGATGATCGAGACATGGCAGAAGTTACTCGATGTCGATCTTCCGGTGTTAAATCAGCAATTAAAGCAGGCGAGATTTCCGGAACTGAAACCGGAAAGTTGAAAACGCGGACACTAATCGTGAAACAGCTGGTTACGACATACCTTGAGATGCGATCGCTGGCCGACTTGCGGCGCAGCGGCATGGAATTCGGAGCCAGGAGATGGGAGATTAAAGCGAAGAATAAAGATTGGCGATTCAATCGGGATATGTATTTCGCCGTGGGTGAGAAATGGAAGTGGATCGACAAACAGCCGTGGACGGATGAGCGATGGAAAGAATACGCGATCGATCCCAACCTGCAGACGTTTGCCGGTTACTACGATGCCACGCTCGCCGGTTACTATGAACTGCATTGGGACGCCGAGCCGGACAGGCGGAACCACGCGGTCGAGATCGCCTATCTTGGGCTGTTGCCGGAATTTATCGGGCGTGGTCTAGGCGGCGCGCTTTTGACAAGCGCGATCGAGAACGCATGGATGTGGTCGCCGTCGCGCGTTTGGGTGCACACCTGTAATTGGGATCATCCGAGTGCGCTTGCGAATTATCAGGCGAGAGGATTCCGAATTTACAAAGTCGAAGGCAACTGCCCTCAATTCAATCCTCTCCCTGGGGGAGAGGCGGACAGCGAGGAAATCCAACGCAAACCGGGGGCGACCTAACACCTCTCCCGTACGGGAAATTGCTCATTTTTCGCGAGTTTTTAGAAAGGCTCTGGATCACGAGCGGGATCGCAAGTGGGAACAAAGTGTAAATTAAAGGCACGGCCAAGGTCGGCACGCAGACAATGAATTTGACAGTTCCAGTGATCGGCAACTAAAGGCCAATTACCAACAACAGCTCCAGCATTGAGCACCGAGCCGAACTGGCATTGCACTGGCGTTGGACTTTGCATCCTTGCCCCCCGAGCTTCTACAGAAGTGACCAGCGACGAGTGACAAGAGTCGCAGCAAGAAGTAGAAATTAAAAGTTCGACTTGTACTTAACACTCAACCATCAACTCTCAACCTCTTTAAAATGGGACACAATCGCGGACGAGATAATATGAGAAAGCGCGCCGCGCGGCGTAGAAAAGCAGAGCGGCTGGCGGCCGCGAAGAAAAGCAAGAAGGCATCGAAATAGTTCGTTGCAGCTGAAACAGCTCCCGCCGCAGAAGAAGCCGCAAAACTGAACGTCGATCGTGCTAAAGTCTGCTGCAAACATGAGCAGTGAGGTGCAGACGCGAGAATTTGCGATCGACGATTACGATGCGGCGATGGAGGTCTGGAAGAAAGTCGAAGGACTGGATGTTGCCGAAGGCGACGATCGGGAAACAGTCCGGCGATTTCTGAAACAAAACCGCGGACTGAGTCGGGTCGCATTTATAGGATCGACCATCATCGGCGCAGTGTTGTGCGGTCAGGATGGGCGGCGCGGATACATATACCATTTGGCAGTCGACCCGGCCCATCAGGGGCGCGGTCTCGGCAGACGTTTGACCAATGAATGCCTGTCGGGTTTGAAGCAGGCCCGGCTTAAGCGCGTGAATATTCTGGTCGCAAAAAACAATCCAGATGGGCGCGAATTTTGGAAACGTTGCGGCTGGGAGGATCTTGGTGGCGCGGCCGCGATGGGAAGAGACATCTGAAAGCGGAAATCCCGAAACGCTGAACGCTAAAACGCTAATCTAATGACGCCGGCTTCGAAAAAGGAAAAGCCAGCGGCGGAAAAGATTGCGAAAACGGATTCGGTGTCGCCGCCTGCAGAACACCTCGTTCGCGGTCCGGACAGTTATCACAAAAAGGTCGCGGCGAAGCCGCCGGGAGTGGCGGAGGAGCAGAACGAGCCGTTGTCGACCGAAGAGGAACTTAAGCGGACCGAGCCTGCCACAACCATGAGTCCGATGCGGACGTTTCTCGAACCGCCGTCAATTCGAGAAACTCCGCCCGTGCCTCACGAAACGGTGACGGAACCGAAACCAGAGGTCACGGAGCAGAAGTCAGAGCTCCCTAGTCAGAGTCCGGAAGTCAGCCAAGATCCTTCGAGCGAGCCGCCGCCGGCGACAGACAGTCCCTCTGTTTCAGTGAATGCACTTGTGGGGCCGCCCTCTTCGTTGCGCGCAATTCCCGAAAACTCGCCGCCGGAAAACAAAGAACCTGAATCAACACCAAAACGTGAGGGGCCGTTGACCGAATCGGAAGCGATCAATCTGGCCGACAACAAAGCGCGCCTTCAAGGTTTTCAGCTTGATAATTACGAGCGACCTAAAATCGACCATTCCGCGGTGAAAAGAAAATGGACGCTCTTTTAGGGTTTGAAGAAGAGCGAAGCTGGCGTCGATTCACCCGCAATGTTCAGCGCGACCGTCGTGGACAAAACACACCAGGTCGAGATTAGAAAATAGTTATTCGTTATTGGTTATTAATGGGTGTTCGTTTGGGGTTGTGGGCTTTTTATCGCCGGCGCGGACTTTCCTGTTGTGAAAGCGCGACCCCAATGAATTAAAATCGCCCCCCTTGTTGTCGCAAGAATCGGGTGGGCTGCACCTCGCCGCGATGTAAAGTGATTCGGAAACGATGAGCCCGTCGAACGAACGCGATTACGTTCTCGGCACACACGACGAGGAAATCACCCGACTCGGAGTCCAACATCGCGCGTGGCGGCCGGTGGTTTTGGGTTGCTGGAAAGCTGCCGGCGTAACTTCCGGCAGCGGCGTCTTAGATGTCGGCGCAGGGCCCGGCTACGCGACTGTTGATCTTGCGGAAATTGTTGGACACAGAGGCTGCGTCGTCGCCGTTGAGCGCTCGACGAATTTTGTAAACGCGATCAGACGTACCGTGAAAGAACGATCGTTCTCAAATGTCGAAGTTCGCGAGCTCGATTTGATGAATGACGATCTGCCCGCTGGTCCGTTTGATTTCACCTGGTGCCGCTGGGTCCTTTGCTTTGTTTCAAATCCGGAATTACTGGTGAAAAAACTCGGGAACGCGCTGCGGAAGGGCGGGCGGGCAATTTTTCACGAGTACGGTCAATACACGACATGGCTTTTCATTCCGCAACGCGTGTGTTTAGAGAAATTCCGAAGTCACGTAATCGCGACCTGGCACGAATCGGGAGGCCAACCGGACACCGGTTTGCAATTGCCATCGTGGTTGATAAGAAACGGATTTTCCGTGCGCTCGGTCGTGCCGCGAATTTTTTGTCTTCAACCGGACGATTACATGTGGCAGTGGCCGTCCGCGTTCATTCAGGTTCATCTTCTCCGCTTGCAGGAGCTTCGCGTGATCGAGGCTGGCTTTGCCGACCAAGTCCGCAGCGAGCTGGCCGCAGCCGAAAAAGAACGACCTTCGTTTATGCTCACGCCGCTGGTGCTTGAGATCGTCGCAGAAAAAATGTAGGTCCGAGCCCGATTGGCCGTTACCTGGCAGTTAAGAAATCGATCTCGATTTCCATTGCGTGTCATCGAACGGAAAGGAGAAGATCGACATCAATGAAGGATTTAACCCAGGGCTCTGTCACCAAACATCTGCTGCACATGTCGGCCTTCATGGCCGTGAGCATGATTGTACAAACGCTCTATCTGCTGGCCGATCTTTTTTGGGTTGGACATCTCGGCAAAGAAGCGATCGCCGCCGTCGGCGTGGCTGGAAACCTGAACATGTTCGTACTGGCAATAACGCAAATGCTCGGTGTCGGAACCACGGCGCTGATTTCGCAGGCCGCCGGAAGGAAAGATCAAGCGCACGCGGAGCTCGTGTTCAACCAATCCTGCGTGATGTCGATCTGGATCGCACTCGCGCTTGGCGTTGTTGGATTTCTCTCGATCAGCGGCTATGCCAACTCAGTGAGCGCAGACGCAAGAACGGCCGAGCTGGCAAAAGCTTATCTCTATTGGTTCATGCCGGCTTTACTGCTTCAATTTCCCCTCGTGGCGATGGGCTCGGCGTTGCGCGCGACCGGAATTGTTCAGGCGCCGGTCGTGTTTTCAGTGATCAGCGTCATTCTTAACATGGTCCTAGCACCGTTTTTGATTTTTGGAATCGGGCCGTGGCCGAAGCTTGGCGTGACCGGGGCGGCGCTTGCGACGTTCATCTCCATTCTCGTCGCCAATCTGCTCGTCATTTGGTATTTCGAGAAAAAATATCATTACCTGCGCTTCCGAATTTCGGAGTGGCGCGCGCAATTCAAGATCTGGGCCTCGATGTTACGGATTGGCGTGCCGGCCGGCGCCGAGTTTGTCCTGCTCTTTTTCTACATCCTGATCGTTTACATGATTATTAGAAGTTTTGGTCCGGCGGCGCAGGCCGGGTTCGGCATCGGCGCGCGCGTTATGCAAGCGCTCTTTTTGCCCGTGGTCGCGCTCAGTTTTGCGGTGTCGCCGGTGGTTGGACAAAACTTCGGCGGCCGAGAGGTTGATCGGGTTCGGCACGCGGCTTATTCCGGACTGGGCCTCGCGACCATTGTCATGATAGTGCTGGCGTTGATCACCTGGTCAGCCCCGGGAGCAATGATTCGCCTTTTTTCCAGGGACCCACACGTAATCGCCTTCGGCCGCGATTATCTCCGCATCGTTGCGTTCAATTTCGTTGCCGCTGGAATCGTCTTCACCAGCTCAAGCGTGTTTCAGGGCCTCGGCAACACGATCCCGCCGCTACTGAGCTCGGCGTCGCGGCTGATTGTCTTCGCGTTGCCGGCGTTGTTGCTCTCGTATCGGCTAGGCTTTGACATCAAAACTGTCTGGTATCTTTCGGTCGGATCGCAGCTGCTTCAGGCCTGCATCAATCTTTGGCTCTTGCAGCGCGAACTGCGCAAGAAATTAAAATTCGAGAATGGCGAAAAGTTCATTCCAGCTAGCGCGACTGCTGCGTAAACTACTTCTGCGCTCGACTTGTGTTCTCTTCGGAGCACATCAGTTTTTTTGTCGCTGCTAGCCCGGCAGCGACGCTCGCGGGCCACCAAGTTCAAAGTGGCGGAGGAACTGTTTATTATTCTCTAAAGCGAACCGGATTTTAAAGTACGCGCGGCTGGAGCAATTTTCTGGCAATCACGCCCTCGACACTGCAGAGATCCAGCGCGCGCGCTGCATTGGTTCCACGAAATAGGGAAGTTCTGACCGAATTCGTAGTTCCGCGAATTCGATCTTGCACTTTGCGGCACCGACAACAAGCTATCTGGCTTCCGCTTGCTCGAACTGCACTTTTATGCGCTCTAGAACTTTTCTTCTTTCCCTTTGCTCGTTGTCGTTCTCGATCTTGTCCGCGCCGGCTCAGGATTTGCCAAAAACGACGCGACTCCTTCGTTTTCCGACCACTAACGACGTGGAAATTGTTTTTTGTTACGCGGGCGAACTTTACACTGTCGGCAAAGACGGCGGCGTCGCGCGACGGCTAACAAGTGCTCCCGGCTACACGACGTTCCCGCACTTTTCACCGGACGGCAAGCAAATCGCGTTTACTTCGGAATATGACGGCAACCGCGAAGTTTATGTGATGCCGGCGGAGGGAGGCACGCCCACGCGGTTGACAATCTCGGCGACGCTCGGCCGGGATGACGTCTCAGATCGAATGGGACCGAACAACATCGTGATGACGTGGGAGAACACCAAGCCGCTGATCGTGTTCCGCTCACGCATGAAATCGTTCAACGATTTTATCGGATCGCTCTTCACGGTGGGGCTCGATGCCGAGTTGCCGCAACAATTGCCGGTGCCGCGCGGTGGATTCGTTTCGTTTTCGCCAGATGACTCGAAGATGGCGTTCAACCGCGTGTTCCGCGAGTTCCGGACTTGGAAACATTATCGCGGCGGAATGGCCGACGATATTTGGGTCCACGATTTCAAAACCGGATCGACGGAAAATCTGACTAACAATCCGGCGCAGGACATTTGCCCGATGTGGGGCCCGGACAACAAAATCTATTTCATCTCCGATCGCGACGGCCGGATGAACCTGTTCGTTGTCGATCTTGTCTCGAAAGACACCAAGCAGCTCACCAGCTTTAAAGATTTCGACATCAAATTTCCGTCGATCGGTAAGGAATCGATCGTGTTCGAGCAAGCCGGCTACATCTGGCGTTACGATCTGAAGAGCGGCCAGGCGACGGTCGTGCCAATTGATGTAAAGGAAGATTTCGCGATCGGCCGTTCGGTGCTAATGGACGCCGCAAAACACATCGAATCGGTCAATCTCGCGCCAGATGGCGAGCGGACGATCGTGGTCGCGCGTGGCGATCTTTTTTCCGTACCGGCCAAGAACGGCACGCCACGCAATCTGAGCAAAACATCGAACGCGCACGAACGGGACGCGGTTTGGTCGCCCGACGGAAAATGGATCGCTTACAATTCGGACGTTACCGGCGAGAACGAATTGTATCTGCGTGCGCAGGACGGCAAAGCCGATGCGGTTCAAGTGACCAGCGGCGCGGACACCTATTATTATGCGCCAAAATGGTCGCCCGACAGCAAGAAGCTGGCCTGGGCCGATCGCTTGCAGCGGCTGCGTTACGTCGATGTTGCCACCAAAACATTGACCCAGGTCGATCAGGACAAGTGGGGCGAGATCGAAGTTTTCAATTGGTCGCCGGACAGCCAGTGGATCGCGTGGGGGCGACCGGAGGATAACGGACTTTCGCGCGTTAGTCTCTATTCGCTAGCGAGCAAACAACAAACCGCCGTGACCGACAATTGGTACGGATCAGGCGAACCGGTCTTCAGCGATGACGGAAAATATTTGCTTCTAACATCGGCGCGCGATTTCAAGCCAACCTTCGGCGACGAAGAATTTGCCAACGTTTATCGCGACATGGAACGCGTTTACTTAATCACGCTCTCCAAAGAAACTGAGAACCCGCTCGGACCGAAGAGCGACGAAGTCGGCAAAGCGGAACAGAAACGCGAGAAAGAAAAGTCGAAGGAAGCGGAAGAGAAAAAGCCCGAAGCGAAAGCAAGCCGCGCTGAGAAAAAGATCGACGAAAAGAAACCGGAGCCGCCCGCGAAAAAGCCGGTCGTAGTTAAAGTCGACCCCGACGGCATTCAAGACCGCATCGTCGCTCTGCAGGTCGCGTCTGGAAATTACCGCGACATCAGAATGATCGAGGACCGCATCTTTTATCTCCGTCGCACGGCGGGCGACGATACGGGCGACGAAGACGACGATAGCGACGGCCGCGATCGCAAATCACATCTCTGCTCCTACAGTATCGAAGACCGCAAAGAAATAGTGCTCGGCGACGCGAATGATTACCAGATCTCGTTCGACGGGAAAAAGATGCTTGTGAAGATCAAAAAAGATTACGCGATCATCGACCTGCCGAAGGACAAGATCGAGACCAAGGACCACGAGCACAAGATCGAAGGGCTCGACATCCAGCTCGACCGGCACGCGGAGTGGAACCAGATCTACTTCGAATGCTGGCGGCACATGCGTGATTTCTTTTTCGCGCCGACGATGAACGGCATCGATTGGAAGGCGATGCGTGATAAGTACGCCGCGCTTCTTCCATTTGTGAATCATCGCAACGATCTAACGTATTTGCTCGGCGAATTGATCGCAGAATTGAATAGCGGCCACGCCTACGTCGCCGGCGGCGAGCGGCCTGAGACGCCGCGAGTGAAACTCGGTTTACTCGGCGCAGAGCTTTCGCGCGATCCAACAACCAAGGCTTACAAGATCGACCGCATTTTGCCCGGCGAAAATTGGGATAAACACGCACGTTCGCCGCTCACGGCTATTGGCGTAAACCTAAAGGCTGGCGATTACATTCTTGCGGTGAACGGGACGGCGGTCTCGTCAGTGCCGAATATCTACCAGACACTGATCGGCACCGCAGATAAGCAGGTGATCCTACGCGTAAACTCGAAGCCGTCGGACGCTGGCGCGCGTGATGTGACGGTGGTGCCGACGGCGAACGAAGCCCCGCTCTATTACTTGGATTGGGTGCAAAAGAACCTCGATTACGTGACAAAGAAAACCAACGGCGATGTTGGTTACATCCATATTCCCGACATGGGACGTCCTGGCTTGGATGAATTTACCAAGCTTTATTTCCCGCAAATTCGGAAGCACGCCCTGATTGTTGATGTCCGTGGCAACGGCGGCGGATTTGTCTCGCCGCTGGTCGTCGAACGGTTGCGCCGCGCATTCACCATGATCGGAATCGCGCGAAACGGAATGCCGCAACCTGATCCCGCGCAAGCGTTCATGGGGCCAATGGTCACATTGATCGACGAGTTCTCCGCATCGGACGGCGATATTTTCCCATTCCGGTTCAAATCGCTCGGCCTCGGCAAATTGATCGGTAAACGGACCTGGGGCGGCGTTGTTGGAATTCGCAATTCACTTCCACTGGTTGATGGCGGCAAATTTTTCAAACCGGAGTTCGCGATTTATTCCAAAGACGGAAAAGAATGGATCATTGAAGGCCACGGTGTAGATCCTGACATCGTCGTCGACAACGATCCGACACGCGAATTTAACGGCCAAGACCAGCAGCTCGACCGCGGGATCCAAGAAATCCAGGAAGAATTGAAGTTGAAACGTTACGATTTGCCTTCACCGCCGCCATGGCCAGACCGGAATCCCGAACACGCACATTGAGTTGTCATCCTAAAGGAAGTAAACGACCTCGCATTGGGTGATTGATCACACACCGTACGTTGCGTGATCCGCGATGGGACTGTGCGGCTCGTCGCTTGCGCTCGGATAACATAAATGTTCATTTGAACTTGCGTCGCTGATCAAAGCTGCGATGTTGAGTTCATGCTGACGGAGCGGCAAAAAAAGGTCCTCGATTTTATTCAGCGCGAGCAGCGCGACCGCGGATTCACGCCGAGCACACGCGAAATCCAACGTCATTTCCGTTTCGCCAGTCAGACGTCGGTGATGCAATACATCGCCGCGCTCGAAAAAAAGGGATTTCTCCAGCGCCACGCCGGCAAAGCGCGCGCGTTAATCACGCCGATCCAAAAGGTTAGAATCCACGATGTCCCGATTTACGGCCAAATTCCGGCCGGCATGTCGGCGTTGACCGAACAAGATATTGAAGGCCACGTCTCGCTCGATCATCACTCTGCCAACGTTTCAAAACCGCGCGGCACGTTCGCGCTCCGCGTCCGCGGCGATTCGATGATCGACGCGCACATTTTGGACGGCGATATCGTAATCCTAGAACAAAGCAAAGACGTTCATAACGGCGACATCGTCGCCGCGTTGATCGACGGCGAAACGACGCTGAAGCGCTACGTGGTCGATCATGGCCAGCCGTATTTGAAAGCGGAAAATCCGCGTTACCCGAATCTGATCCCTGCCCGCGAATTAAAGATTCAAGGCGTGATGGTTTCGCTTGTTCGTACGCACAAGCGGCGTAAACGGCAGTAAGGTTTCCTCTTAATCTTAATCTCAAGGGGAAGATTTTCCTTGAAACGTTCACTTGAACATATCAAGATCTGTGCCAAAATTGGGCATGTCGGCGAAGAATATTGTCGATCTTCGGAAGTTACTGGAGGTTTGTTTCCCCCATCCTTCCGTTCTAACAACATCGGTTTTACCGACGGGCGTTGAACTTCTCGATCAAATCGCTGGCGGCGGTTTGCCGAAAAGCGCCGTCACGGAATTAATCCCCCAGAAGCTGAGCGCAGGCAGCGCTTCGCTCATTCACGCGCTTCTCCAATCAGCTCAACGAGATCAATATTTCGTCGCGTTGATCGACGGCTCAGATTCATTCGATCCCGGTTCTTTTGACGGTTCCGCTTTGCGACATTTGCTTTGGGTTCGTTGCCGAAAAGCGTTCGAAGCGGTTAAAGCGGCCGACTTTCTTTTGCGCGACGGCAATTTTCCGCTGGTGATTGTCGATTTGGTTCTGAACTCGGTCGAAGAACTTCGAAAAATTCCGCAGACAACTTGGTATCGTTTGCAGCGCCTGGTCGAAGCTGTGCCGAGCGCCTGCTTAATCTTCAACCGGCAGAGCCTGGTCAGCAGCGCGCAATTGAAAATCCTTCTCGAGAATTCGTGGACACTTCAAAGTCTCGAAGCCGAAAACGCGGTTTCGAACTTGCGATTCCGCGTTCAACGGTCGCACCTCAAATCGGTGATCACAGGTCAGCGGTCACAAGTCAGCTAAATGTTCGCGACTCTTTATCTCCCCAATTTTTATTTACAGGCCGCGATGCGGCATCATCCCAAACTGCGCTCACAACCTGTAGCCCTGATCGATGCTTCGGAATCAAAAGTATCGATCATTCAATTGAACGAGCTCGCCGAAAAATCCGGCATCGTCAAAGGAATGACTCCGAGTCAGGCTCTCGCGCGCTGTTTGCAGGTCATGATCCGCATGCGTGAGCGCGCGCAGGAAAAACTGATCGATGAAATTTTATTGCAGCACGCCTTTATGCTTTCGCCGTTTGTCGAAGCAACGGCGCCGGGCGTTTGCACCGTTCAATTTAACAATGATCGCGACCTAACTGCGAAAATTTCACGCATCGTTACCAAGCTTGAGAAGTGCGAAATTCGCGCGCAGGCCGGGATCGCGTCATTACCGGACACCAGTTATCTGGCCGCGCATTTGGCGCGGCCGTTGTTACCAATCGACGAAGCGAAAGAATTTCTTGCCCCATTACCAATCGAAACCCTTGCGATTGCCTAGCCGCCGGCGTAGTTCGGGTATCTTTCCTTCAACTGTCGGACGACTTTGTCCGCCTCGGCTGCTTTTCCGGCACGCTGATAAGACATGGCGGCCTTCTTCAACGCGCGTGGCGTGATTGCGGGATCGTCGTAAAGCAGCGCGACACCCATGAACGCTTTGCTGGCTTCTTCGAAATTGCCGCGTTCAAATTGAACATCGCCGGCGAGCAACCGCGCCTGCGCATTTACTTGCCCTTCTGGCTGAAGCACCATGATTTGGTCGGCAATTTTCTTTGCATCGTCCGGTTTGTGGGCCGCAATCTTTATATCGCCGAGTTTCAGCAAAACTTTGGCTTTGCCGGCAGGGTCGGTCGCGACCTGCAAATATTTGCCGAGCGCGTTTTCCGACTCCTCAAACTTTTGCTGTCGCGCGGCAGCGTCGCCCAAATAAAACCAAAAATCCGGTTTGACAGGTGGATTGTCGATCCTTCCCAACACGCTGAGATATTTCTCGGCCGCGCTGTAATTTTTCTCGTTGTAATATTCGGTGCCGAGCCATTCCAGAATCTCGGCGGGAATCCTCGCGTTTGAATTTACGGCAAGCAGCGCGTCCGTTTCTTTCGTGATTGCCGCGCGATCATGCGAGCCGAAGTAATGACAGAAGATAATCAGAATCGTGGCCGGAACGTAGTAGTGATCTTTGTCAAGCTGGCGAGCAGCGCTCAGTGGGGCGAGCGCAGCTTTGTAGTCCTTCATTTCAAATAACGATTTCCCGATGTAGTACTGCGCCATCGACGCGGCGGGGCTTTTCGGAAATTCCTTTAAAAGCTGACGGAAAGTTTCGCTCATCCCCTTTGGATTTTGTTGCTGACCAAGAATGAGCGCTTTGTGTTGCAACGCTTCCTCCCGTTCGCGCGCGCGCGGATATTTGCTCAGGATCGCGTTCCAATCGAAAAGCGCGGCAGCGTAATTCTTATCGCTCTCGTAGGTTTCGGCGCGATGAGTATATGCCGCAGTCGCGAGCGGGCTGTCCGGAAAAGCTTGGACGAAAAATCCGAATGCCTCCACGATTCCAGGAACGTCCTTCATTTGCAGATAACAGAAACCGAGCTGATAGGCCGCCTCGGCACGCAACTTCAGCGAAAGTTGTGAGGCGCGCAGTTCGGACAAGATTGGCGCGGCGTGCGGGTAGTCTTGTTGCTTGTAAAGCGCCTCGGCCTTGAAAAATTTTGCCTGATCCGCGCGTTCCGCCGGAGGATTGGTCGCCAAATATTGATCGACTTCCGGCGGCAATGTCGACGGATCGGAATTATAAATGTTAAGCAGCCGGTCAAACGCAGCGTCCTTCGCTTCCTCGCGTCCGGGATATTTCTGAATGATCTCGGCGTAGAGCGTTTCGGCTTCTTTGGCGTGGCCAAGCTGGCGTTGACTGTTCGCGGCAAGTAACGTCACTTCTGCGCGCATCTCTTCCGGCAATTGTTGCTGAGCTTTTTTGTATCCATCCAGAAGCGCGGCAAATTGCCCAGTTTGAAATTGAAGTCGCAGAATTCCGAGCTGCGCAAGTGCCCGCCAGCGACCAGATTCATTTAAGGAGCGGCCTTTCTGCAATAACGTCATGGCCTTGTCAGCCATGCTCTTGTCGATCTTTTCCTTGTCCGATTGCAAAAGATCGAGCGCAATCAGGCCGGCGCGAACCGTGACCTCGGCTTTTAGGGCCGCCTTTTGAGTTTCGTTGGAAAGCGCTTCGTATTGTCGCAACGCGTCGGCTTTCCTTCCGCGCGCGAGCGCAATCCGAGCAGCGGTCTCGCGTGCGTCCTCCCGATACGGATTCGGATTCTTTGCGTCGGCAACCTGCTGATAAATGTCGCAGGCTTCATCTTTTTTATCGAGCGCCTCGAGACAGCGAGCTTCGAAATAATGCGCGGAAAGCGCGACGGCAGCATCCTTGGACTTCGTGGCCGATCGATGAAAAAGGGGAAGCGCGTCCACGTAGTTTTTCTGGGTGAAAGCCATTTCCGCCAATGCGTAGGCAGCGGGTCCGGCGAACTCGCTCTCGTCATAATCATTCAGGACTTTTTGAAAATTTGTCCGCGCGCTCGGTAGTTTGTTTAGATTGCGATAGCATTCGCCTAACGAAAAGTAGGCGTTCGGCCGACCGGAGGCACCGGGATAACCGTCCAGATATTTTTGATACTCAGGAATCGCTAGGTCGTACATTTTTCGCGTGAACAGCGCATTGGCATACTCGAGTTGTCGCTGCTCCGGCTGTTCGCCTTCATTGGCCGGTGCCGGCTCAGGCGTTTCCTCAACCGGCAACGCGCGTTGAACCGGCGGCTGCAGCTGCGGCATCGCTGGCCGCTGGAAACCAGGCGGTGGTGGTTGGGCAAGATCCACATCGACCAGCCCAAACAGCATTGCCAGCCCCACAAGACCAGCCGCGCTGCGCGGAAGTTTCATTTTGCCGTCGCGAAAGCGACGTTCGTTATTCCCGCCTCGGTGCAAATGTTGAGCACACCGATGATATTCTTGTAAGCGCCTGCTTCATCCCCACGAATGATGACCGCCTGCTCGGAATTAAGCGCCACGAGATTCTTCAACAGATCAGTTAGCTCGGCAGCGGAGAGCGTCCGTCGATTCACAACAACATTGCCATCCGCTTTCACATTCACGACTACGTCGCCAACCGGTGCGCTTTTTTCTTTCGCGGCTGAGGCTTTCGGAACTTTCACGTCGAGCTCGTTTTCATTTCGGGCGGCATTCCAGGTCAACAGGAAGAAAATGAGGAGGAGCAACAACACATCTACGAGCGGCGCAAGTTGAATGCCCGGGTGACGGACCGAAGCGTGACCACGCAGATTCATAGAATGTCGATCTTGCGAAAAGAGCTGCGGCTATAACTCGTCTTCAATCAGCACCGGTGTGCGCTCTGTAGTCATTGTCCTTTCTCCATACTGGAGCGAAAGCAGAGCGAGCACGTGTGTCGTTGCCGATTCCAATTCAGAAATCAGTTTTTGAGCTTTGCCGCGGAAGTAAGCGTAAAACATCATCGCCGGAATACCGATCGCGAGTCCCGCGCACGTGTTCACCAGCGCTTCGCTGATTCCTTTGGACAACAAAACATACCGTGCAGTACCGAGATCCGCGCCGAGCGCGCCGAATGAACGAATAATTCCGAGAACGGTGCCGAGCAGTCCGAGCAGTGGCGCGATCATTCCGATATCGGCCAGATACGTCACGCGATTGTTGAGGCTGGACGCGACACGCGTTCCTTCCGTCTCCGCGATCTCGCGCACTTGGGCCAGGTCGGCATTTGGGTTCTTGGTCGTGAAATCGAGCATCTTTTGCACGACGCGCGCGATTGCTTCGCCATGTCGATTCGAAACCGCGAGCAACCCGAGGTAATCGCGTTTCCGCAAAAGCGCGTCCGCGGTCGCCATGTAACTGCTCGAAGCCACGGCGCCGCGGCGAATCGTCAGCAGATAAACAATCACCAGCATGACAAAGAAAACCGAGAGCGCGAATAGAAGTCCCATCACCCATCCAGCCGCGATCAGAGTCTCCAGAATCGACTTGGCATGGATGTCGGGTACGAGCGACGGAGTTGCCGCGGCCGTCGCAACCGGCGGCGCTGGGGTTCCGCTCGTGGTCACGGTTTGCGCGAACAATGGACTTCCGACCGCGAGAGCGATCAGCGGGAGCACAATCTTCATGCCAAAAGTGTTCTAATCATAGACGCCACCGGGCGGTATGCAAATAAGACGGCCAGGGATTAAGTCTTGTTCAAGTGCCGGAGTTGCTTAGGCAAATCGGTCCCCTGCAATCCAGCGCCGGACCCGAAAGATGTGAGCCGGCTGAACTTCCGGATCGAGCTCCACGTAATTGCGGCGGCCGTGCCAGATATAACGCCTGTCACTCAATAGATCATGCACCTGATAAGTATCTCGCTCCATTGTCCCAAATTGCTCGGCCGGAATTTCAACGAACGAATGTTGCCTGCGATGTGGATCGAGATTGACTACAACAACGATGATATTGTCGCGCGCCGGCGTCATTTTCCCATAACAAATGACCGCGTCGTTATCGGCGTGGTAGAAACGCAAATTATCGTAAAGCTGAAGTGCGCGATTTGTCCGACGAATGTGATTCAGCCTCATGATCCAATCTTTGATGTTGCCGGGCGCATCCCAATCGCGCTCTTTGAATTGATACTTTTCTGAATCGAGATATTCCTCGCGGCCGGGCACCGCTTCGTTCTCACAAAGCTCGTATCCGCTGTAGATCCCATAGAGCGGAGAAAGTGTCGCCGCCAGGACCACACGAATAATGAACGCGGGACGTCCGCCATCTTGCAGAACCGGCGACAAGATGTCGGGCGTGTTCGGCCACAAATTACCGCGAAAATACTCGCGCATATCCGTTTGCGTAAGCTCGGTCAAATATTCAGCCAGCTCCTGCTTCGAATTTCGCCACGTGAAGTAAGTGTAACTTTGGCTGAATCCGGCCTTGGCCAGCTCCTTCATCATCTTTGGACGGGTGAAAGCTTCCGAAAGAAAAATCGTATCCGGATATTTTTCGCGCACGCGAGCAATCAAATATTCCCAAAACGCGACCGGCTTGGTGTGCGGATTATCCACGCGAAATGTGCGCACGCCCCGATCGGCCCAGAAAAGCACAATGCTCACCATTTCCGTCCAAAGTATCTGCCAATTTTCACATCGGAAGTTCAGCGGAAAAATGTCTTCATATTTCTTCGGTGGATTCTCGGCGAATTTAATCGAACCATCGGGTCGCTGGTAAAACCAATCGGGGTGTTCGCGAACGTACGGATGATCGGGCGAACAGTTGATCGCGAAATCGAGCGCAATCTCCATTCCGCGCTTGAGCACTTCGCCATTCAACCAATCAAAGTCTTCTAGCGTTCCGAGCGCCGGCTCGACTGCTTTGTGTCCTCCCTCCTCGCTCCCGATCGCCCACGGCACACCTGGATCGCCCGGCTCGGAACTTACCGAGTTGTTTCGACCCTTGCGGTTGGTGTAACCGATCGGATGGATCGGCGGAAAATAAATCACGTTGAAACCCAGCGCTTTCGCGTCATCGACTCGCGACAGACAATCGCGAAATGTCGATCCACGATCGCCGCGACCTTCAGCCGAGCGTGGAAAAAATTCGTACCAGGCTGCGATCTGCGCTTCATTGCGCTCGACAATCACGCGAGGTGGCGGTCCGTATTGTGTCGCCCACGAGCGATCCGGATAAGTCGCCATCAAAACTTCGAGCTCGCCGGAATGCACGATTTCATTGATCCGTGCGTTGTCCGAGATTCGGATGCATCCCGACAACTCTCGGAGACGCGTCGAATCTTCTGCGACGTGCGCCCGCTTACTCGCCGATTCAATCAACTCCGCACCTTCGAGAGCTTCTGCGTTTAGGTTAGCGATTCCGGCATCGAACTTTTTCGTAAACCCGTCGCGCCAGCTTCGGAAGGTATCGCTCCATGCTTCGACGGTGTATTCGTAAGTTCCAATTTCGTTCAGCGAACAAATTCCGCGCCAGCGATCGTTGTCGACGAAGCTCATGGCTGTTTCGTTCCAGCGAGGTTCACCAACCCGGCGCCACTTCAACGCCGCCGCGACAACGTCGTGGCCATCCTTGAAAACGTCCGCTTCGACCGCAAGATCTTCACCGGCGATTCGCTTAATCGGGTAACGGCCGCCGGCGATCAATGGCCGCAGACTTTCGATAACTGCGCTGGGAAAGGCCAGAGCCATGGGGCTTTAATCAACGCGAAATTAAGAGGGTGCGAAAGAAGAAATCGCGCGCCGCTCGATCGACAATTGGATCAGGCGCCGAAGTAAAAGGCGCACTCATAGAGACCGCTGGTGCGCGTTTCTTCGCGGCGAACGCTCGTTCCGAGAACGGCTTCGAACATGTCCTGCTCGAGCCGACCAATGATCAGATATTTTTCCAACAGATTAAGAATCGGTGAATGACATTCCAAAATTTGCGGACCGTTTTTCCCCGAAGGAAGAAATTGCGCCATGTAACCTTCGTTGTCGCGAACTTTGGCCATCCACTTCGCGCGCTCGACCACGCTGTCGCCTTTGACTTTTGCTCTCAGCTCGGCGGTCCGTTGTTCGAACACGTTATAAAGAAGCTTTTCCGGCGCGTTCGCTCCGTAAATTTCGCGGACCGATTGGAGCAGCTCGAGCGTAAATTGATTGCTATCGAATGGGAAAAGATCGTGGCTGCGCCGCGTCAGCCGATAAACCATTTCCGGCCGGCCCATCTTTTGCGGACGCCGCCAAGTATCGAGATAACCGTCGCGCTGCAACGTAAGGCAGTGTTGCTTGATACCCATGTAGCTCATCCCCATTTTTTCCACGAGTTCGTTGACCGACATTCCCTTCGTCCGTTTGAGCGAGTTGAGAATCTCCAAGCGTTGGGTGCGGCCGATCTCGGCCAGTAAGCGTTGGTTCATGGGCGACAACACACGAGTTTCGCCGCGACTTTACACGCCGGAATCTTTAAAACGCAATACCCAAAATGAATTGCGCAAATTACAGGGGCAAAAGAAATTATGGCTGCCGGCTGCCCGAGAATGGGAAACGGACAACCTCGATCGGAACAGCGGCATTATCCGCAGACGAAGCTTGGAGTTTTGACCCAACCGAATTAAACCCGCGCTTTACGTAGCCAAGCGCAATTTCCCGATCAACGCTGCGCGTCGCGCTCGTGATCCAACCGACGTCCTTCGCTCCAACTGTCAACCGCACACCGGGAACAAGTGGAACGCCGTCCAGCGAAATCAACCCGCAAAGTTGTTTGTTTCGCTGCCCCGACATTTTCATCCGTGAAATGATTTCTTGACCGACGTAGCAACCTTTTTCGTAATCTATGCAACGCGCTTCGAGATCGGCCTCGACCGGAATGATTTCACTAGTCAGTTCCCGCCCCCAGCGCGGAATCCCCTGCTCGATTCGAAAAATCTCAGCACAGCTTTCATTGCAGAACCCTAGGGTCTTCGATAGTTCTCCAGCCACTTGCTCCCGTTTAGCGACGTCGATCCAAATATCGTGACCGCCGAGACCGAAGCGATCTACTGAAACAACGCGCGCTGTATCCGAAATCCTCGGAAGAGGCTCGCCGAGGACGTGAAAGATCGACAATTGCGCAGTCAAATCCTCGATCGCAACATCGTCGGCGATGATGTAACGCTCAAGCCGAGATTGAAGAGTTGATTGAAGCGCCGGGTCGCCATCAAGCAAAAGTGAATCGCCGTTCACATGTAGGAACAAATGCGCGTCCATTTTTCCTTTTGCACTTAAAACGCACGCTTCGAGAGCCATCGTCTCGCTCGCTTTGCGAACATCGTTGGTCAGTTGACCGTTGAGAAAACGTAGAAGGTCAGCCCCACTGAGACGCAACTTCACACGGGTCGAAAGATCAAAAAATACGCGGTCGCGCGAGCCACATTGCGCCATCATTCCTTGGCGCAGCTGTTTAAGGTTGGTCCGGACGTGCGCCTTCGCCGCGGAGAAACTTCGCGAGCAGGTTTATTGGCGACTTGGACGGATCGGGTTGCTCTGTTAGCTGTTGGGCGGTCGCTTCCTGCGGAACGGCGGGCTCGGCCGCCTCTGGCGCATTCACTCCGACCGGCGTGGGCGCGGTTGATTCTGCCGCCGACTCAATGGACGCGACTTGCTCTACCCCGGGTTCGGCGTGCAGCACCGGCTCAGGCGGAAGCGGCGCAAGATTGACATGCTGCACTGCAGCCGCGACTTCACCCATGCTCGATATGGTTGCGGCCGGCTCAATCGGCGGCGGTTTCTCGAACAATTCCGGGTCCCGCTCAACTGCCGGCACCGGCATTTCCGGATGATATTTTCGTGCAATAACAGAAAAATCTTCCTCGGCGTACCCACGCTGCTCCTGCTCGAGAAGTCGATCGCGCGCAGCGGTGGTAACCGCGAGCTCGAGATGATGTGATAAACCAAGCTGACTGGCGATCTTCATGTCTTTCAACATGTGCTTGAGCGCGAAATGAGGTTCAAAATTGCCTTCTATCATTTTCGGCAATTTCATCGAAAGCGTCTTGGAGTAACTCGCGTTGTTTTGCAGCGCCTCTACGAACTTTTCGGCGGGGATCCCGGCATGATTGACGAGTGCCAGAGCTTCCGCGAGCGCTTGGACGCTGGCGCTCGTGACGATGTTGGTCGCCAGCTTTACAATCGTGGCCTGTCCGATTTCGCCGATCTCAATAACCTCTTTCGAGCTCGCCTCCAAGATCGGGCGCGCTTCCTTCAACGCGACTTCGTCTCCCGCGACATAAAAAACTAGCTCGCCTTTTTCAGCGCCAATCTTGCTGCCGGTGAAGGGCGCTTCGACAAAGCGCGCGCCACGGCGTTCAACCATGTCGGCGGCGCTGCACATTGAATGTGGCGCAACGGTGGGATGTGCGATCACGATGTGTCGGGGCGCGAGGGCCGGTGCCATTTGGCGAAGGACGTCCAGGAGCGCGTCGTCGTCCGACACGAAGATTTGAATGAAATCGCACATCTCGGCCAGCTCGGCCGGCGCGCCCACAAAATTCTGCACCGGTCGGGGATTGCGGTTCCAAACAAAGACGTGGAAACCTTGACGACGGAGATTGTCGGCGACGCGGCTTCCGATGATGCCGAGTCCGATCACCCCAACGTTATTTTTGTTTCGACGCGCCATGGACTTTCCGCGGCTTTTCGCACCTTAGTCGCCTATTCCAGCCTCCGGTCAAAACGACGATTGCGCAATCCAGAAAGTTAGCTCCCGGCGTTTAGGGTGGTCTGGGCCGCTAAGGGGGCCGCTCATTTGAACGCGATCTCAGAGAGATAATAAAGGGCCACCGAGCCGACAATCTGAAGGGCCTGCGCACTGATTTTGTCGATAGTGTCATCGGCCGTGTGCCAGTAATTGAAGCGAAAATCTATCAGGTCGATCACTGGAATTCCGACGGCGTTCAACGTTGTGTGATCATCGGTGACGTCCTGATCCAGATAGGTAAAATAGTTACGCAGATTGAGCGCGCCAGCTGAAGCAAAAATGTCGCGTGCGATGTTTGGTGGCGAGTTTGGCGGAACCGTAACTTTTAAAAAGCGGTCCCCAATCATGTCGAACAGGATTCCGCCCCGAAAAGATTTGGCGGTCGCACTTTGCGCAAGCCCGTGAGCAAAATGGCGGCTGCCGTAAATCCCATCGATGTCGCTAAAGTTTTCGAACGCTTCTTCGCCGTCGAAAAAGGCAAGCTCGATCTTTTCGGCCAGGCGCGGCTGTTCGGCCAAAACCCTCGCCAATTCTAAGAGCAGTCCCGTGCTCGACCCACCATCGTTCGCGCCGACAAACCGAAACGTGTCGAAGACCTTTGTGTCGTAATGCGAACAGAGAAGAAAAAGCCCGTCTAAAGTTGCGTTGTTGCCAAAGCGCGCAATCAGATTCACGAAGCGAATCGGACCGCGCGGCGTGTTCTCGGTGAATTGCTGCTCGCG
>Ga0310910_10000137_pt1 | contig 34348 bp, 76 predicted proteins | sample GREbulkMGHF172_FD_203448 | JGI IMG/M metagenome (GOLD analysis project Ga0310910, IMG submission 203448) | Lab enrichment of tropical soil microbial communities from Luquillo Experimental Forest, Puerto Rico - GRE.bulkMG.HF172 | ecosystem: Environmental > Terrestrial > Soil > Tropical forest >... | reverse complement strand
ACGGCGGGGTGTTCGCCCAGGATCGCTCCCAGGCCATGCGCGACGCCGACACCGCGTCGGGCAATGACCACTGGGACTGGTTTTCCGAGGGCGAGCATTACACCGACCGACTTGTCAGTCAGCTCTGGTATGCACACCTTGTGGCACTGGCTCCGATGTTCCGCTACACCCGCGCAGTCAGGGTGCAGCTGACCAACGACGGCAGGCCCACGTGGTCGGACATGGGCAGCATCGTGCGCATCCCACGGTTCTGGAAACCCACGTCCGGAAACGCTTTCGCGCTGTTTACCTGCGTGGTAGCGTGCTAGCACCGGGAAATGAAAACTGTACTGACCCGGCTCATTTGGTGAAACTCGGATAAAAGGACAACTGAAATGCAAACTGGTTTTGGCGCGCTGGAACAAACGCTTAAGGAATCGGCCGCGCGAGGGGATTTCACCCCCGGCCTGGACTACTTCAAGATCGCAGACGGCGAATCGATATTCGTCCGCTTCATCACCGACGACATCATCACCGGCGACTTCGCCGTGAATGTGCGTTGTGCCAACGGGAAGTACCAGGATTTCCTGGTGCCCGATCCCTCACAGAACCTCGTCAATCGCTACGTGCAGCCGGGTGGCTGGGACGGCAAGATCGTCAAGCGCACCATCGGGGTGGGCGTGGCCCGGCGCCAGAAGATGGTGCAGCCCACCCCGGGCAGCGACAGCCGCCCCACCTTCGAGCTGGAAGACGACACCTACCAGCGCCCCGACGGGCTGTGGGCCCGCAAGTTCATCGTGTTCAAGCAGGGGCACAACAACTTCTGGGACCAGATGGTCGGCTTCTTCGGCATGTACCAGACGATCATGGACCGTGACTACCGGATCACCCGGCGCGGCGAGAAACTGGAAACCAAGTACACCATCGTGCCGGTGGATCCCACTCCCAACGATCCGCTGCGCGACCCCAAGGTGGTGACCGAGTACTACGGCTACGGGCGCCCGTGGGACAACAATGCCGACGACCGCTATATGTACTGCCCGCAGACCGCCAAGGAGTTCGCCGACGACTACGCCAGCGAGCGCCGGATCAAGTTCTGGCTGGTGGGCGAGCAACAGCAGCAGCAGACGCAGGCCACCGGCGGACCGCCGCAGATCCCGATCCCCGGCCAGCCGGTCCCATCTACTCCGGCTGCGACGGCTCCGGCTGCGCCGGTTGCGAACGCTGCGCCCCCAACCCCCGGCTGGGGTAACGGTGCGACCGAAGCCCAGGACGGTGCCGGGGAATTCCACCCGGCCACCACGCACAATCCGGAACCGGCGCCGTCGGCTCCCCCGGCGATCCCGATGCCCGGGGCGCCAGCGCCAGCCGTCCCGGCTCCTGAGACGCAGGTGGCACCGGCCGAGGACCAGTCCTTCGAGTCACTGCGGGCACGCATGCAGGGCCATGCCAAGCAGGCGGCTGCCGAGCAGCAACAGACCACCTAATTCCGTCATCCCCGCATGGAACAGGTGGCGGCGGCGGGAGGATATGGGGATAGCCTCCCGCCCCCCGAACCAGAGGATCAGGTTGGTTTTCACAACCATTCGGAGGGCTCATTTCTCGACGGCTTCTCCAAAGTCGGCCAGATCGCCCGGCGGGCCCGCGAGCTGCGCCAGAGCGCGGTGGCGCTCACCGACCACGGTGAGGTCAATCAGCACCTGGCATTCCAGAAGGCTTGCCGGGCCGAGGGGGTGCGGCCGATCTTCGGAATGGAAGGCTACTGGTGTGGCAACATCGCCAAGGCGCGTGAGGCCAAGGACCCTACCGGCAACACCAGCCATCTGTGCCTGATCGCCAAAAATCAGGAGGGTCTGCGCAACCTGTGGGCGTTGTCGTCCACCGCGTATGACGCCACGCACTTCTACAACAAGCCGCTAGCCGATCCGGAGCTGCTGACCCAGCATGCGGCGGGCCTCTACGCCAGCGACGGCTGCATGCTGACCGGCCTGAACCGGGCGGTGGTGGCCGGGGATGAGGACCTGGCCCGGCAGTACATGGGTGCGCTGCACAAGATCTTCCGCGAGAACTTCTACGTGGAATTGCACACCTGGCAATACATGGAGCTGCCTGAGATCCCGCCCGAGGTGGAGGTTCCGCCGGTGGTGCTGGACGCCGACGGCAATCCATGGCTGCCCGGCGACACTGAAGAGATGGTCGCGGCCGCGCAGCGTCGCCGCGACATCATCGAGCAGCACCGGCTCAACGCCGAGATGACCCAGCTGAACCAGGCCAAGGTTCGCCTGGCCACCGAGCTGAGCATCCCGATGGTGGTGGTCAACGACTCGCACTACGCCTACCGCGAGCACTGGCGCTACAAGGAGCTGGTGTGGGGCTTCAAGGCCGACTCCAATCCCGATCAGGCCGAGATCAGCGGGCAGAAGGCCGACTGGCTAATGAGCGAGAGCGAGCTGCACTTCTGGATGAGGCGGCACGGCATCAGCCGGGAGATCGTGTCGGAGGCCATCAAGTACTCCGCGCACATGGCCGAGAACTGCGACGTCGAGATCAAGCCCATGCTGGGCATGCCGCTGTTCACCAAGAGCGAGGCCGACGACTGGGCGACGTTCTTAGACCTGGTGGAGAAAGGCTTTCGCGACCGGGTGGAGCGCGGCGGCCTGGACCGTGACCTGTACTGGCGCCGGATGGAGTCCGAGTTGCAGGTCATCTGCGACAAGCGATTCGCCGGGTACTTCCTGATCGTCACCGACTACGTGCGCGCCGCCCGCGACGGCAGCTGGGCGCAGTACGTGTTGGGCACGCCGCCCCAGCCGATGATGATCGGGCCCGGCCGGGGTTCGGTGGGCGGTTCCCTGGTGGCCTGGCTGTTGGGCATCACCAGTATTGACCCGATCAAATACGGGCTGCTGTTCGAGCGTTTCCTGATCCCTGAGCGCACCGGCTTTCCCGACATCGACATCGACTTCCCGCGCTCCAAGCGGGCGGGCATGAAGGAGTACGTCAAGCACCGTTGGGGGCATGACCACGTGTGCTCCATCTGCACGATGAGCCGCAACCAGGCTCGGGGCACCGTCAAAGACATTGGCCGGATGCTGGGTATCGACTACAAGGAGCTGGAAGACATCGGCAAGCTTGTCGAGCGGATCACCGCCGCCGAGATCGAGGAGGAGGAGTCGGCCGAGGAGGATGTCCGCACTTGGGCCGAGGTCATCGAAGACCACAAGAAGGTGATCGGCCCCTACGTGGAGAAACACCCCAAGCTGTTCGAGGATCTCGACAAGATGTTCGGGGTGATCCGCCAGACCGGCGTGCATGCCGCCGCCGTGTTGATCAGCGATCAGTCGCTGGCCGGTGGCACGCTGCCCACCCGAGTCAAGAACGGCACGCTGACCACCCAGTTCGATATGTACGGCGTCGAGGAGCTGGGCGGGCTGAAAGGCGACTTCCTGGCGCTGCGCCACCTGGATGCGTTGCAGATCGCCGCCGACCTGGCCAAGGAGCGCCACGGCGCCGACATCGACTACGAGTCCTTCGACGAGCGCCACTACGAGGACCCGGCCATCTGGACGCAGATCGACGAAGGGCAGACCGTTGGCATCTTCCAGCTCGGAACTCCCGGCGGCACCGAGTCCGCCATCGAATTCCGACCCCGATCCATGGTCGAGGTGGCAGACCTCATTTCTATCAACCGACCCGGTGTACGAGATGCTGGTCTGTATCACGCTTATCTGCGCCGACGAGCTGCTGTGGAGGCGGTTACCTACCAGCACCCGATGATGGAGCCGATCACCCAGAGCACCTTCGGCATCCTGGTCTACCAGGAGCAGCTGATGCAGGCTTCCCGCGAGCTGGCCGGGTTCACCCAGTCGGAATCCAGCGATCTGCAGAAGGCGGTCGGCAAGAAGATTATGGCCAAGGTGCTGGCCATGAAGGAGAAGTTCGTCACCGGCTGCATGAACAACGACCAGTTCGCCGAGATCTGCTGGGACGGCAACAGGTTCTACCCGACACGTGGCCAGCAAGCCGCCGAGGAGATCTGGCGTTCCATCGAAGCTTCCGGCCGGTACTGCTTCAACAAAAGCCACGCGCTGGGCTACGCCATGATCGCGGCCTGGGAGATCTGGATGAAGCACTACTACTCGGCCGAGATGTTGGTCGGCTTCATGCGGGTGGACGAGGCTAAGCGCAACTTCTTCGTGCGCGACGCCCGGCGCAAAGGGCTGACCATCCTGCCGCCCGACATCAACGAGTCACGGGTGACGTTCCGCATCGAAGGCCAGACCATCCGCTACGGGCTGGACGCCATCCACGGCGTGGGCGAGGTCAACGCCCAGGCGCTGGTGGCCGCGCAGCCCTACAGCTCGTTCAACGACTACCTGGCACGCGCCGGGAAGGGTGCCTACAAGGCGTGCGCGGTCAACCTGGTGAAGATCGGGGCGCTGGACGAGTTCGGGGACCGCGCTGCCATGCTGCGCGAGATCGAGTACCGCTGGGCGGGCAAAGACATCGGGCCCGGCAAGTGGGCCAAGGCCAACCAGGCGCAGCGTGACGCGCTGGTGGCCGACAAGATCGCCAAGTATCCCAAGCGGTTCAAGATCGAGGTTCCCGACTTCGCCAGTGACGCGGTGCTCTACGAGATCGAGAAGGAGCTGGTCGGCAGCTTCGTCACCATCGACCCGATGGGTCGCTATGTTTCCGACATCGACGCCGAGACCATCCGCAACCCGTCGCAGATCCGCAAGTATCTACCCGGCCAGAGCCTGCGCATCGGCGGTCAGATCGTCAAGATCCGCAAGACCAAGACGAAAAAAGGCCGCAACCCAGGCTCGGAGATGGCATTCATGGGGGTGGAATGGCAGGGCAACACCTACGACATCGTGGTGTTTCCTGGTCCATGGGAGCGGTTCAAATACTCCATCGAAATGGGCGCTCCGGTGATCTGTGAATGCGAACGGCTGGACAATGGCGTGTGTCTGACCCAGATGCTGCGGCTCGACAAGATATGGGATGAGTATGGCAACTAAAGAGCAGGTCGCGAATTTCGGCGTGGTGCTCGGGGATCTCGTGCAGCAGCGGACGACCTTCCGGCCGTCGGTGACGCTGTGCAACGAGTTCGCGATGAAGGTCCTGGCCGAGGCACGGCAGGCCGGGGAGATCAGCTGGGTGGGCGATCCCGACGCCGAGCGCGACCAGTTGGGAGATCCCGATGCCAGCTAAACCCGAGGCGCAGAAGCTGCGCGACGAGGTGGCCAAGAAGTTCGACGAGCGCTCGATCATCATGGCTTCCGACATCCCACGCCGGGCGCCGGTGTCCTCGGGCAGCCTGGCGCTGGACTTCGCCATCGGCATCGGCGGGCTGCCGTCGGACAAGTACATCGAGTTCTTCGGGGTGGAGGGTGGTGGCAAGACCACGTTGGGCATCCTGGCCATGACCAACTTCCTGGACGCCCAACCCGGTCGCGCGGTGGTCATCCTCGACACCGAGCACAAGATGTCACCGGACTGGCTGGAACGGCTGGTCGGCGCCAAGCGGATGAGGCGGGTGCTCTACTTCCAGCCCGACGACGCCGAGCAGGCGGTGGCCATGTACAAGGAAGCGGTCGGATCCGGCCAGGTGTCCTTCGTGCTGTTCGATTCGATCGCGGCCGCCGAGACGCGCTACGCCATGGAGGATCCGCAGAAGGAGACGCGCGGCGGCAACGCCAAGGTGATGGGCCGGTTCTCCCGCATCGCGGCCACCTTCAGCTCCAAGTACCACTGCTGCACATTCGCCGTCAATCAGCTCCGTGACGACATGGAGGGCTTCCACCGGCTGATCACGCCGGGCGGGCGCGCGGTCAAACACCACGCCTCCCTGCGGGTGTACATCAAGCGCGGCAAGGGCGAGGTGTTCGAGGACATCTACGAGGAGAAGGTCAAGGTGGGCTACCAGGTGGCCGCCAAGATCGTCAAAAACCAGCTGGGCGGCATCGAGGGGCGCACCGCGCAGTACTGGTTTTTCCCGGTCCAGACGGAGCGATACGGCTTCGGGATTGATCAGGCCGAGGAGCTAGCTCGTCTGGCTCGGTTAACCAAGGCTGTGGAGGTTAAGGGCAACTGGTATTACCACCCCAATCTGCCGACCGGGAAGATCCAGGGCGCGGACCAGTTCGCTGACTTCGTCAAACGCGACGAGGTGGCACGAGCTGAGGTCACCGCAGCCATCATGGCCCACCTGAAGGAGCACGCCCACGAGGTGGCGCCGATCATGAATCCGGAAAACGCAGAGATGCCGGTGGGGGAGCTATTCCGCCAGGATCCTTTCGATGCCTAAGCGCGGCAACGCCGAACCGTTGGGGTACAGCATCACCAAACAGGGTTACCGGATGCTGACCATGCGGTACGACCACCCGCTGGCGGCAGCCAACGGCACCGTTTTGGAACATCGCAAAGTGCTGTACGACGAGATTGGGGCGGGCCCGCATCCCTGCCACTGGGGTTGCGGCAAGCAGCTGGCGTGGCCGGAGATCTTCGTCGATCACCTCGACGACGATGGGCTCAACAACGATCCGCCCAATCTGGTGGTGAGTTGTTTCAGCGACAACATTCACCGCACCCGATACGAAGCGTCGCTGGGGAGGGTTTGCGAGCTATGCGGCGACGTCTTCTACGCCAAGGGAATGTGCAGACGGCACTACAACCAGTCCCGTCCCCGTAGGAGACGCTGATGCCCCTCCCACAATGGCGCCGGTTCGAGCACGACGTCCAAGTCCGCTTGCACCTGGACTCCACGCCGGGCAGCGGCAACCAGTTCTACGCGCCGGGGGACGCGGTCGATCACCGGCATCCCAAAGATTCGCGGTTCCCGATCCTGGCCGACTGTAAATACACCGAGAAGCTGAGCTTCACGCTGAACAGCCACTTCCTGCACCAGCAGGTGGAGCGCGCCACCGAGCTGGGCAAGCGGTTCGTCATGCCGATTCGCTTCAGCTGTCATGGGGACTACGTGGTGCTCACCCTCGACGACCTCGCGGAGTTGTTGCCATGACCATCTATGACAACCTGCTCAAGCGGCTGGCCAATCAGGAGATTGTGCTGCCCATGCTGGAAAACGCGATGCGGGCCTCGGTGCGCGACGGCGCCGATCTGCACGGCCGGATGTGGGAGGGGCGCAGCGATGACTATTTCCACGCCTCCACGCACCCGCTGATCGACGAACGCCAGCTGTACTACCTCTTCCACCCAGACACCCAGCAGTTCATCGTGGAGGAGCCTTTCAGCCTGGAACGCGAGATGGCGGCGGCGGTCGGCACCAGCCTGCACGACGTGGTGCAGGGCCACCTGGTCAACCTGGGGCTGTCCAAGAAGGAGAACATCGAGAAGTCGTTCGTCATCGAAGAACACCATGTGCGTGGGCGCATCGACGCGATCGTCGACCACCCCACACGTGGTTCGGTGGTGACCGAAATCAAGAGCCGCACCCACTACAAGTTTGCCAAGACCACCGAGCCGCTGCCGAAGTGGGAGGCGCAGCTGTCCATCCAGCTGGACAGCCAGGGCCTGGAAACCGGCCTGATCCTGATGGTGGAGAGCGGTTACCCGTTCCGAATGAAGGAGTTGCCGGTGGCCCGCAACGATGCGCTGCTCAGTGAGATCTACTCCAAATTCGACCGGGTGCGCGAGGCTATCGCGCTCAGCAGACCACCCATCTACTGCTGTGCACCCAACAGTTCTACGGTCACGTCCTGTCCGGTGCGTTTCGCTTGTTGGCTACACCCAGAAGGTCCACGATGATGCTTTCGTTTTACGTCCCGGGTAAACCTCATAGTCAAGGGTCGAAGGTGAAGACCCGCTGGGGGATGCGCGAAGACAACAAGGAACTGGGCCCGTGGCGCGAACGCGTGGCGCTGGCGGCTTATGCCGCCCTACCGGAGGATAGAGACGATGACGAGCCCGGGATCACCGGCCCGGTGACCGTCGGCTTGGAGTTCGTCCTTTACCGCCCCGGTAACACGGCTAAGACCAAGCCCACACCACCGGCCATCAAGAAGCCCGACATCGACAAGTTGGTGCGTGCGATCCTGGACGCGCTGACGGGTGTGGTATGGCATGACGATGCCCAAGTGACCACTTTGCTCGTCCGTAAACGCATCGCTGAGATTGGCGAACCTATGGGTGTACGAATCCACATCACACCCGATTTGACGTGCTATCTTGACGACGAGGGGGCCACCGATGGGGCCGAGACGCGGAAGGTTACAGGGTAGTGGCCGAAGGATCAAGCGGTCTTTCCCAGGCAGCTGTCGACGAGCTGAATGGTCCCCTGGAAGACCTACTTCCCCAGTCCCCCACCGACGCCGACGAGCTGGAAGCCGAGCAGCGCAAGTCGATCTTCGAGAAGATCCGGTTCACCTGGCGTGCCACTGACCAAGCCATCCTGGTGCGCATCCAGGGTGCTGTCGACGAAGAGTTCGCCAACAACTTCCGCGATGCCATCGACGTCTTCCAGCGCTTCTACGGCGCCATGCACATCCCTGACACCAACCCGGTCACCGGCATGGCCCTAGTCGATCGGCTAGGGCGCCAGGTGTACAAGCGCGACGAGGACGGTCGCTTCGTCGAGGATTACAGCCAGCTGACCGGGCAGGACTTCGAGGAGGCGATCCTCGGGCTGCAGCGGCTGCGCCTGGACGTCGCCCCGCGCATCAGCCAGCTGCTGCAGGATGCCGTCTACGGCAAGATGACCGCCGGAGACCTGCACGACGACGTCTACTGGGCCACCGTTGACGGCACCATCAACGACCGCACCGCCCGAGCCAACCGGGACACCCGCACCGATCGCTATCATGCGTTCTTCCGCTATTGCCTGTGGCAGACGGCGAAGGATTTCTATGACGAGATTGGCCGGTTCATGAGCTATCTGGAAAAGATCCGCACCTGGAAGTCCTTCGAGAGATAAGGCCGAGAAATGCGCCGCTTACCCGACGACCCCACCAAACGCAGGTTGCAGATATTCAAGCGGTGCTTCCAACATCTCGAACATTTCAAGGCGCTCATCGAATCCGGCGAGATGGAAATGCCCGGCATCATCGTGGTCGTCGATGTCGTCTTAGGGGTGGAGGAGATCTACCTGCCGGATCTGATGACCGGTATCCTGTCGCTGCCCGATCGCCAGCGGGAAGCCTTCGAGCTGATCTGCCTGCGCGGGTTCACCGAGGGCGCGGCCACCGATATCATGCTGCCGGAGAGCCAGTGGTCCACCCCCATCCAGCAGTACGCCGACACCGCGCTGGCGCGCATGGTCAAGGCGTACGACGAGAAGCAGGACGGGACCTGGGTCCCGAAGGTCTACGTGAAGCGCTCGAAGTGCAACACCCCCGAGACGGCCGACACCACTCTGCCTTCGTTCGAGGACGAGGAGCAGCTCATACCTGCCTGAGGAGTCCCTGTGTTCGCCGAGGATGGAAGGTTCGATACCGCCCCTCCACCCAGCATCCTGCCGTTGCGCAGCGGGGTGGACTTCTCCGTCGAAGACGACGCCGAAAAGATTCTGGCCGAGGACCGGCGCCGCCTGCGCGCGCAGGGACTCGACGTGGACTACCTCACCGCCGACCAACTGGCTCTACGATGGTCGCGTGAGCTTATCGGCCCCTACGGCGCACCGGATCGGGCCCTGTCGCACGGCATGTACCGCCGCGCCTACAACCCGTGGGCCGGGCAGCGGCCGGTCAAACTCAAGCAGGCCGACGAATGACTGAGCTAGCCACCGACTACGACATCGACGCGGCTGTCGCTGCGGAGATGGACCGGCTGCGCGCCGAGGGCAAGCTAGAAGTCGTTCACGAATTTCGCTGCCGGGTGTGCCAGGATCTCCCGACGCGGGCATTGATCAACAACCTGCTGGCCCGCATGCACAGCTATCGCGACATCTATCAGATCATGAGCTGCTCGATCAATCCGGCCCGCAAGAAGCAGGGCCGCCATCCCATCACCCAGCGCATCATCAAGCACCACGCCGAGCACCACTTCGCCCTCGACAACCCGTCCTGGGCGATCTACCGCAGCATCGCGCTCAAGCGCGAGATGCAGTTCGGCCGCGACTACGAGAACGGCATCGGGGAGTCGATCACGCATCTGGCTTTCCTGGAAATCGTCATGCAACGCTCCCACGAGCACCTGATCGCGCCGACCACCGTGGTGACCGTGGACGAGGGCATGAAGGCGGCGGTGCGGCTGGCCGAGATCGAGCGCCGGTCCACCGGCGAGATGCAGCACGCCGAGATGATGGCCGAGGTGCACCGCATCATCAGCGCGGTCAAAGAGGTGGTGCCCCCGCAGATGTGGGACGCGATATCCGCCAAGGTCAATAGCGACCAGCCAATGCCCGTGCCCGCATTGACCGCGCGGGTCGAGGAGGTCATCGACGACGTGTTCGACCCGGGCACCGAGGCCGACTTCGACGACGACGACGAGTTCGATGGCTAGCAGCCCTGCGGCGCAGCTGCTGTCCAGCGCCGTAGATCTGTTGGGCGCCTCCATCGTCACCGCCACCCCCAGCGCATCCAGCGCCCGGCTGGGCGCGTTCTACGACAACACCACGATCGCGGCCGGGGCGCCGGTGCACATCCACCAGATCAGCTCCACCCAGATGCTGGCCGCGTTCTCCCGGCGCTGGACGGGGGCCACCCCGTCCACCAGCAACCCCGGCTACTTCAGCGATTACACCGAGGACACCGCGCCCAGCTGGTTCATCTTGGGCCCTTCCGGCGCGCGCACGCTGATCGACAGCACGCCGGTCATCCCGATCGCCACCCGGGTGGACTCCGCGACGCTGAACGCCGGGGTCAGTCTGGGCACCCAGTACCTCTACCTGCTGCACAGCGCCACACAGGGCGGCCAGAGCAGCGGGCTGGTGCAGCATTTCCGCGTGGCCACCGCCGGGCGGGTGGTGCCGGTGGCCGAGGAGGTTATCCCCAATCTTTCTGCACAGGGTGTGAGCTTCGACAAGGGCCTCTCCATCGGCGGGGGATACCTAACCGCGTACGGCACTGATTCGGACGGCCACGTGTTCACCGCCCACAAGCCGTGGAGCGCGGTGGGGGTCAACTCGTTCACCTCAGCCCGCAATCCCGCTGGCGGCGGCAGCCTGGCGTGGCAGTTCGGCACCGGCACCGGCTGGGATCCCAACCCGGTCAACGCCGCGCCGGAACCCGGTCTGCGCAGTGACGGCCCGCTGTCCATCGCTGGCTGGCGCAAGACCCTCTACGTGTCCACCGTGCAGGCCGCCCCGGTCGGCGGCGCCATGAGCGCGCAGATCTTCACCCAGCCGCTGCAGACTCGCGCGTGGGTGCCGCTGGGTCAACCCGTTCAGGGTTGGAACCCGGCCGCGATCACCGCTGCGAAGGTGCCGTTGGGGTCAACGGCCGACGGCTCGTATCTGGGTGGCACCCTGCAGCTGCAGCCCGGCCTGGGGGTGCCCGCCGCAGTCATCGCTTCGGGCGCCGAGATGGCGATCCCGTATCTCACCGTCACCAAGGCGGCGAGTGGTGCCGAGAACTCTCTGCAGGTGGCATGGAACGCGTTGCAGGTTCCCCGCCGGATCTGAGCTGCCACTGCGAGCGCGCCGACGGCTGGCACTACCGGGCGTGCCGCTCGCTGCTGCTGGCGGTGGCCTGTGAACACCGCGTCGACCAGCGCGAAGGGGTAGCGATCTACCGACCGAGGACTATAGTGAAACCTTCGTCCAATTTTCCCCCAACGCCCCAAGGAGACACGCATGAAGGTGGCCGAATTAGCGGAAAGCCTGGCCAAACGCCACGAGACACGCAAGGTGGTACGCCTGGGCGATCTGGCGATCGCCGACGACTGTTCGACGATCACGATTAGCGGCGGTCAGTTCGCGATCGACGACCAGGCGCTCGGTGTGCTGGCCCGCTACCTCAAGCTGCCGGTGCAGTATTTGAAAGACTGCCCACCCGATTTCCGCGCCGAGACGCTGAAGTTTTGGCGTGATCAGAAAGCTCAGGCCGACGTGATATTGGAGTCCGTCGACAACGGCATCGTGAGCATGTTTTCCCCCGGCCTGATGATGATCCCGGTGGCGCGTATCGGCAAGCTGGTGGAGGCGGTGTTCAAGCCCGAGGATGAGATCCGCCATCTGACCCGCGAGGAGAAGCGTTTCCATCTCGACGTCACCACCAAGGACTACCGGGTGGAGGTTCTCAACCCGATGCAGATCCCCGGTCGACCCGAGGTGGGGGACATTACTGAGGGCGGCATCCGCTTTCTGGCTTACCCCGATCGGGTCAAGGCGCCCAGCGTGGCGCGCTACCTGCACCGGCTGGTCTGCACGAATGGGATGACCACCGCCGAAACCGATAGCCGCATCGTGATCACCGGCCTGACCATGCCCGAGGTGCTGCAGTCCATGGAGGAGGCGGCCGAGAAGCTGCTATCGACGATGGATGACAACCTGGACCGCTACATCAGAACTGCCGAGCTGCCGGTGCCTGGTCACCCGCTGTCCTTCGCCGAGCAGCTGGGCCACGAATGGAACGTTCCGCAGCGGGTATTGCACACCGTGCTAGACCGGGTGCGCCAGCTGCCCGAGGAGGGCACCACGGTCTATGACATCAACCAGGCGTTCACCGCCGTGGCCAACGAGGTGCACAGCTACGACACCCGTACCCGACTGCAGACGTTGGGTGGGGCGCTGGCCACCGACGCTCCCCGCATGATCGAGCGGTGCGCCACGTGCGAGCGGCTACTGGTGGAGTGACCGAGCACGGCCCCACGTTTTTCCCGACGCTGAGCCTGTGGTGGGCGCTGTGGCTGCGGGCGCCGTTGTGTCAGAACGTCGAGAAAGCCACCGGCATCGCCCTGAAACCCAGCTTGGAGGGATCTCGTGTCGGGCTGTTCTGGTAACCTGACAGGTGCTAAGCGAGGTGCCGCGAGAGGGAAAATGCTTCTTGTGAGATCAACGGTTAGCGGGCAATAACAAGTCCTGGTGATTGCACCACCAGGTCGGCACCACAGTCCCGCTGGCCCATAATCACCGCGAGCCGTTGAGCAGGACTTTGGCGTCATGGGCCGAGCCCACCCGGTGGTGTCCACGGCTGACCGACCACACCATATCGCGGTCGATCAGTCTGTTGATGCGCCAGGTTGCACCGGCGTTGGTGAGGCCGAACGCCTCCGCGATTTCTCGGGCGGTGATTCCCTCCGGTCGGTCCGCAGCCGCCATCCAGGCCCAAGTCTCATCGAGGGGCTTGGAGATCGGACGCTCGGGGCGCGGCGGCGCCAGTTTCCGGCGGCGACGCTTCTTCGGTGCAGACTTGGCCACCCGCTTGGATTCGATCGCTTTAGGCGCCGGAGGGGTGTGTCTACTGAGTAGCTCGCGCACGAATTGGGCCGCGCTCACGTTGTCAGGTGTGTCGACGGTGATGGTTCCGTCCTGGGGATTGATGGTGAGCTTCATGTCCTCTTCCTCTTCCTGGGTGGTGTCTTCTTGGGTGTGGCTTCGGCTTCCCGGGCGGCAGTACGATCTTCACTGCTGGGCTTCTCCACCCCTCCGCGCTGGGTGGTGGACAGCGCCCTGATCTGGGCCCGGTCCTCAACGGTCAGCCGGTAGCCGGGACCGCCGTTGATGGTGTAGTTGGGCGGGTACTCATAGCTGGTGCCCAGGAACTGGAAGCCCTTGGTGAGCTTCTGGGTCTTGAAACCGCCGCAGTACAGGCAGCGGAAACTGCGCCAGATCTCCCAGCGTTCGACACGCCGGTTGAAGTGCTCGCGCGAGACAATGCTGTCCGGATCCCAGCTGTGCTTCATGTCCCGGCACCAGAGATATTCGGGCGGAATGAGGTCGGCAATAGACATCAGGGGGCCTTAGTCATGGGTTGTGTGTCTCCTACAATCTTGCTCTAATGTACCTACAGAGTACAACGTCGTTTTTCAGGCCATCACACAGCACACCTTCGGCTGTTAAGGTTGGTCTAAGGCGTCGGAGTACTGTGTGTCTCCTCCGACGCCTCTTTAATGCCCAAGGAGCCCCCATGGCCGACACCTACACCACCCTGCAGCTCGTAGTCCCGTGCAAAATGGACGAGGCCACCGCGTGGTGGGAAGAGGTCAAGGGAGTCATGGGTGAGGGGACCCCGGCCGACGTCAGCGTGAGCGAGGGCGCCGACGGCAAGGGCCGCATCATTGTGGCATTGCACGCCGAGACTTAACCCAGACGGGCCTGCGTCGCGTTAGGGTTAGCTACGTGACACGACCCGAGTCTGTCCGCCGGTTGGGCACCACGCCCAACCCCGCTCCGGATCCCATCCCTGACGTCGAGCCCTATCCGTCCGAGATCCCCAAGATCCGCCGCGCGTTCCGCGATCTGCGGGCCCGTTTCGAGAACACCCGCTTCGACGACAACACCATGGACGACTTCCACCAGGCCGCCGTCCAACTGTTCGGCGAGGCGGGCTTCCTGGTAGGCGTCACCTGGGACGAGGCCCGCAACCTGGACGGCAGCTCCACCAACATGTACCTGCCCACCGTGACCATCTGCGCGCGCACCGATCCGGAAAGCGAGACTGATCACGATCGTTACCGGCACGAGGTGGTGACCGGGCAGGCTGACGGCATCGCCGGGTACGTGCGCCCAGGCAGCGGTGGTCAGCTGCATGAGGACCCCGTGAAGAAGATCATCACGTGAAACACCTGGTCAGCTGGGCGGTCGGTGGCACCGAGGAGATCGAAGCAGACACTCCCGAGGAAGCCAAAGAGATCATGAGCGATCAGCTGCCGCGCCGTGACTGTGAATGGACCGAGATCACCATCGAGGAGCCACCCACGTGACCGTGCACATCGTTCGCCTGGATGTCGTCGACCCCCACCGCGAACATGGCCTTGGCCGACATGTCGTACACGACTCGCGCTCTCTGCTCTACGCCTTCACCCCCACCCAGCCGCTGCCCACCCACCCGGTGGAGTGGGCGGTGGACGCCCCGCCGCTCAACCAGATGAACTACAACGGCTGTGTCGGCAACGGCTTCGCGCAGTTTCTCAACACCAGCTACGCCGCGCCGCTGCGCGCCCGGCTGCATAAGGAGTGGTTCACCGAGGGCGATGCGCTCAACATCTACGGGCTGGCCACCCACCTGGACGGCCTGCACGATTCGTCCACCGGCTTCTTCCCGCCCGATGACGACGGCAGCTCGGGCCTGGGCGGGGTGAAGGCTTGCCAGCAGCTCGGCTACATCACCACCTACCAGCACACCTTCAGCTTCCAGATGTTCCTGCATGCCCTGGCCACCCAGCCGGTGGTGGTGGGCACCGCCTGGACCAACGACATGGAGAACGCCGACCCGGTCACCGGCCTGGTCAGCGTGGGCAGCCTGGATCCCTCCAATATCGGGGGAGGCCACGAGTACCTCGCGCTCGGTTTCAACCCGATCACCCAGCGGCTCAAGTTCCGCAACAGCTGGGGCGACGAGTGGGGCCTGGACGGGGACTTCTACGTGACCTACTCCGACTATCAGCGCCTGATTGCGGCTCAGGGCGACGTGGTGGTGCCGCAAATTGCGGCATGAGCCTGCTCTGGGCGCCACACTCCCCAACCTCGCTGCTGGCGCAGCAGATGCGCCGCGACATCAGGGCCCATCGGCGTGAAGGACCAGATGGACATTTCTTCGTTTACAAGCATCTCGACCAGTTATGGTCCGCCGACTGCCACACCCTGCTCACCCACACCGACGATCCGATGTGGCAGCACTGGGCCCGCCACCACGACCATGGTTGGCTGCCGATCGGTGTTCACCACGATCGCGAGGCGGCAGCAACAGCCGCCGAGGCCCACGAATGGGAGTGTGAGCCCGCCCCGCCCACACTCATCCCCGGGGTCTACGTGCTGGCCGGGTGGCCGGTCACCGAGGGCGAGGTCACGTACACGATCCGCACCCACTGTGAGTCCAAGAACAGCGCGATCGCGGTGGCCGAGACACTGCGCGCCATCGGCATGATCACCAAACACGAGGAGATCAGCAACGAGTGAGTGGCTACGCCGAGAAACACCAGCCAGGTGCATTATGCTCAGATGCACGCTGCTCAGAGGTAGGGGACGCGCTCCGCACATTTCACGGTCGGCTGGACTGGTACTGCGCCTTCCACGCCGCCCTGATCGATAAGGCACAGGGGAATGGCGACACTGGACGAGCTGGGTCTCAAGCATCAGACCGACAAGAGCAGTTCAGAACATAACTACACCTGGATCTACGACCGGCTGTTCACCCCGATCCGCGAAGAGCCCGTTGAGTTGTTGGAGTTGGGGGTCTGGGAGGGCGCCAGCATTGCGATGTGGGAGGAGTACTTCACCCACCCCGACGCCAGAATCGTCGGGATCGATCACGTTCCGCGCTATCACCCGGCCGGGCTCAGCTCACGGGTGCAGCTTGTTCATAGTGACCAGGCCGAGATCCCGGTGGAGCTGCAGGACGCCACTTTCGACGTCATCATCGACGACGCCAGCCATATCAGCTCGAAGACCATTGCCAGTTTCCTCACCTGGTGGCCCAGGCTCAAGCAGCACGGTTTCTACATCGTCGAAGACCTGATGACCAGCTATTACACCGACAATCCCGTGGAGGCCAACCCTGATCCCGAAGGACAGGTGCCCAATGTCTACGGGCGCACCGCCATGCAGTGGTTCAAGCGAATGGCCGATCAGGTCAACGGGTGGATGATTCCTGCGCAGTACTCGGTGGGCGCCTTCGACGACCTCGCGGCGATTTCCTTCCACCCCAACATGGTGATCGTGACCAAGGCCAAAACTGTATGAACGGCATCGACCTGTCCATCCTGATCTGCAGTGTGCACACCCGCTACCTGACCTACGGGCGCGACATCCAGGCCCAGGTGTGGCCGCAGTACTCCCAGCTGCCCGAGCACGATCAGGCCCGCGTGGAAATCATCATGCTCACTGACAACAAGAAGATAATGCTGGGCGAGAAGCGCAACGTCATGATCGACATGGCCCAAGGCCGCTACGTGCAATTCATCGACGACGATGATCGCATTGCGTCGGATATGTTCGCCGAGCTGCTGCACGCCATCGATACCGATCCGGCCGACGTCATCACTTTTCTGGTCTCGGTCTCCATGAATGGCGACGAGCCCAAGCCGTGCGAGTACTCCATCCGTTTCGAGGAGAACCGCAACCTGCCCGACAAATACGAGCGGCTGCCCAATCACATTTGTTGCGTCAAGCGCAGCATCGCCCGCCAGGCCAGCTTCCCCAACGTGGTCTACGGCGAGGACGCGGTGTACGGCCAGTTGATCCGGCCGCACCTGTCCAGCGAGCACCACATCCCCAAGACGCTCTACTTTTATGACTGGTCCCCACACACCACCGAAACGCAGATTCTGCGGCCGGGCTCGCTGCGGATGCGCAACACCCCACCGCTGGTCGACGTGGTGATCAGCTCCAAGGCCGACACTCCCAAGATGAGGGCGATGACCCAGACCACCATCAACACCTGCATCTCCGGCGCCAACTCGCTGCCGGTGCACATCGTGGTGATCGAGCAGTGCGAAGGCGTGCGCTACCGGCATGCCCAAACCGTGTACACCGCTGACGAATTCAACTACAACCACTTCGCCAATCGGGGAGCTGCGTTGGGCTTCGCGCCCTGGATCATGGTGGCCAACAACGACCTGATTTTCCGCGACGGCTGGCTGCACCAGCTGCTTGCCGCCGATCATTCGGTCATGAGCCCCAAATGCCCCGGCGACGACCGGCAGAAAGACATCACCGAGAACACCACCGGCTATGACACCGGTACGCATCTGTCCGGTTGGTGTTTCATGGTCAGCCGCCAGTTCTGGCACGAGATCGGCGGCTTCGACGAGGGTTTCACCGGCTGGTGCTCCGATGACGTCGTGGTGGAGCAGGCGCGGGCCCACGGCACGCCTCCGATGTTGGTGCCCGGCTCGGTGGTGGAGCACCTGCGATCGGAGACGCTGAACCGGGCGTCCAATCACGATGAATTGACGTGGGGGCAGATTACAAAATTCAATGCACGATTCGGTGCCAATAAATTCGCCGATGACCTGCGGTTTCAGGAATGGAAGCGTAAAATGCTTTTAGCAGGAGACACAAAATGATTCTGGAACGAATTACCATTGATTGGCGTTGCGCGGGTTGCGGTGCCGTGCGCCGGGTCGATGTCGACGACGTCAGTCGGGCGGTAGCCGGGTACAAACCCCCAGGCTGGTACTGGGATAACAGCGGGCAGCTGCGCTGCGATTTGTGCGGCACCAAGGTCACCACCACCACCCCCGACGGGGTGACCACCATCCACCAGGGGCAGCGCGGGGAGACGCCAGCGGAGATGCGCGCGCGCATGAGCGGCATGCGCATCGGCGGGGGAGTCGGATCCGGTCAGCCTGATTACGGAATCCGCCAGCCACCGCAGCCGATGACGGGCACCGGCGGGGGCCCACCCGCCGACAACATCCTGCGCGACGGCGAAGGCAATCCGATCGGCATCATCGGCCCGGGCGGCGCCGGGCAGGGCTACACCACCCAATACGTGGAGGCGGGCACCGGGGCGCCCATGCCCACCTATGGGGCCTCAGGAGGCGGCGCCGACGCCAAGCCGGGCGCCACCATCCCTGTGGGCGGCACGCCGGAGTGGAAGGGCGCCCCGCCCGTGGATCTCAGTCAGGGCGGCGCCGACAACTCCAAGCTGTTCCGGCCGGGCGGCGGCGGCAACATTGTTTTTGAAGACACCCGCACCTCGGAGTACCTGGGTCCACAGAAGGTGGAGGCGGGCGTGCCCTCCCTCGGCTCCAAGATCTGCATCGGCTGTCACCACGAGATCAACGACGGCACCGTGTCGGGTCCCGCTGAAGCCTGGCGCTGGGCGTCCAACCCCGAATCCACCACCGAGAGGGGGCACCCACATTGTCTTCAAAAGATCGGCAGGTGATCCGTCCCACTCCCGAGCAGCGCGCCCAGATGGCCGCATACATTGAGCGCACCCAGCCGGGTCTGCTGGAAGAGTTGGGTATGAGCCCGAGTCCCCACGGCGAGGAGCCGGAAACCAACGCGGTGATTGCACAGGGGGAAACTCCGCTACTCGGGCGTCTTTTGATCAATCCGGCGCACACGCGGGCGACCGGCTGCACCCCGGCTCATCCCTGCCAGCAGTGTTTAGACGAGCATCCACTGCTCGACCTCTAACGTACCTCCAATGTTCCCCCAAGGAGCTGCTACACTGTTGGTAGGTAGACACACACAAGGAGACACACACAATGACATCTGTACCCGAGGATGTGGGCATTTATGGCAGCAGAGCGGCTCTATCGAAAATGGCCCGCCAGCTCAAGGAGGCTTGTGCTGACACCTCACGGCGAATCGACGTCACTTTCTACGCCAGACTCAACACCACCCGCCTCCCCCGCGAGGTGCGACTGCACTTCAGCAACGACGACAGCGAACCCGAAGATGGTGGTCGTCAAGGCCACGCCGTCGATGACCTGATCGTGGATTTCGAGGGCTGACATGGTGGAGCGACACAACACCCACCACACCTCGACCAGCAGGGAGCTGATCAGGGTGGCGGCCAAGGAAATGGGCTGGTCACGTAGGCTTTTCGGGCTGCAGAAGGACGAGTTCAAAAAGCAGGGCCGCCGGGTGGTGGTGTGCTACGACCGGGCGGGCACCGTCACCCGCACCCACGGCACCGAGCAGCGCGGGCGCAAAGGCGTGCTGGCCGAGCTGCGCAAAGGGGTGGCGTGATGAGGGTCAAGATCAGCTACAGCGTGGATGTCGACCTGGACGTCTACCGGGCCCGGCACCACGCCGACACCCCCTCCCTGCCCGCCACCGAGATTGCCAATGACGTCCGCTGGCTAGCGGCGACGGTCTTCGCCGACGCCATGGAAAAAGCCCAGCCCAGCCCGTATGTAACCGGCTATCACGTGCAGGAATGGGACGACGAGTGCGACGAGGCGGTGGCGTGATGAGCAATAAGAAGGCGGCGTCATGAGCGGCTACGTGGTGGATCACCGGGCGCCCAACAGTGGTTCACGGACCCCGTGCGACACCTGTGGGGAGCCGACCGGCGAGCACCTGCAAAACATCGTCGACTGGGCGTATCACCGCATCGCCAAGTTGGAGAAGCAGGTGGAGGCGCTCACCGACGCGTGCAGTGAGGCCGGTGTGGACGTGGACAAAGTGATGGAGCTGATATGAGCAGGTACCCCATTGCGGATCCGGATGACGGCGGGCCGGTCGTGCTCGATCGCAACGAGCCCCCGCTGCACTTCAAGCGCATCCCGCCGGAGCGACTGCGCAACCCGTCGGAGAAGACCTACTGGGCGGCCAGCGAAGGCTACGTCTACCGCATCGTGCAGTACGGCAGGGGCGGGCCCTGGTTCCCCGCCGAGCGCTGGGCGCAGGATGACACCTGGTATCCCTGCCTGGATTTCGGGCCCGGGCCCACCGACGGGGAGGGCTATGGCGTTCGCACGCTGAAAGAGGCCAAGAAGTGCTGCCAGCTGCACCACGAGGACAGCCAGTGATTCTGCTACCAGGAGGGAGGACAGGAAACCATGAGTGAGATATCTGTGATCGTGCATGATCCGGTGCCGCACGACATCGCGCCGATCGATGCCGACGAGATGAAAGACAGCCTCGAAGCACTCGGCTACCACGTCAAAAACGTACTGGTGAGGCAGGACTATCCGCCGCCCTATTGGCTGGTCAGGCGTGACATCGGCAAGCATCTTGGCCCATTCAGTTCCCGATTAGACGCTTGTACCGCTCTCGACCTAGTGCCCGCTAGCGCGGTGAATTGGGAAGTGCTTGGCGACGAAGAGTTCAAGACCTACCTCGACGTTCGCGACGAACGCCGCAGGGCGATGGGGTGACACAGGTCGAAAAGGAGGAGGACTGCCGGTGAGGGAGCTGATGATGGCGCTGCAGCGCGGGCTGTTCGGCTACATCGGCGATCCGCACGACTTCACCGACACCACGCGCGCTGACTACCGCGCCACGTTGGTCTTGCTCGCGTCCGTCGTGCCGGTGGCCATCGTGTTCTACGGGTGGGCGCTGTTCCGGCTGATCCTGGATCTGACATGACGGCGCCCGATTCGCTCTGCGACATCGGTTGGATGCCGCCAGACTTCGACAATTTCGAGGAGCGTCGCAAGCACAACCCCGCTGCGGTGCCGGGCCTCACCGCCTCCGATCAGCGACTGCTGGACGAGGCCATGTCCGCCGTCGAGGGCCTGACCCAGGAGCAGGTGGCGATTCTGCTGATCCAGCGCAACTGGTGGAAACATGTAGCCGAAGCGCACTCTGAGGAGATCGAACGCCTGCACGAGCGGTGGGAGTCATGAAGGCGCAGTGCACGCTGTGCGGGATGAAGGTGGAACCCCCGCAGGTCGCTGAACGCTTCGACGAGAGCGAGATCGGCCGTCACTTCATCGATCACCATCCCCATGTGGTGGAGATGGTGGCTTCCATGGCCGAGCTGTTCGAGACGCAGGGTGTGGGAGGAGAGGACTGATGGCCGACTGCCTGCATGGTGCCACCGAGCACAATAAGGACTGCCCCGGGGTGGTGGAGGATCCCGAACATACCCTGCTGTCGGAGGTTTGCCTGATTTGCGGGGCGCTGATTCTGGACGTGCGCGCACCTCGCGACATCGCGAGCACCAACTGACCGGCGGAATATACTTAGCTGGTAAATTGTTCCAGTGGGCGACACACCCCGAGCACTACCCAAGGAGACACACCCATGAAGATGAATCTGACACCGGAGCGCATCGAGCTGCTCCGCGAGGTCTTGGAGCCGGTGGCCCAGACCAAAGGTCCCCGGCGCCAGGCCGCCCAAGGCATGCTGTTTTCCCTCGGCTGGGCCGAGCGCAAGGAGGCGGCACAATGACCGTCCAGATGCAGCCCCCTCACGGTGGATGCGAGAACTGCGGCAACCCGGTGCGCACCCATAAAGGCTGGTACGGCTGGGTGTGCTGGCGGTGCAAGCGCTGGCTGCAGCGCCAGGAGCGGCTGATGGAGGCAGTCCGATGAGCGCCTTCCTGCCCATGGAGGAAGAGGAGGCGATCGCGGCCATCCTGCGGCGCAACGACATCGACGAAGACACCGTCGGCCACGCCACCAAGCACCTGTGCGAGTTTGTGCTGTGGATCAAGGAGAACGAGGCGCACCAGCTGCAAGGTCACGCCCCGCCCAAGCTGCTGATCGCGCTGCTGTCCACGCTGGGCGTCAACGTGGTGCGCCACGGCAAGCCGAGGGCCTCATGAACGAGCCACCGAAGGATTTCGAGGAGCTGCGCGAGCGGATGCTGGCTGAGGTGGCCCGGCAGGAATTCGAGCGCCCCGATCTGGGGAAAGCGCTGGCCTACCTGCACGAGCGCATCGACCAGCTGATCAGGCAGGTGGGCATCGAGATCGGCATTCTGGACGCCAAATCCCGAGGAGCCACCGTAGTCGCCGAGGACGCCTATCGCCTGGCCAAACAACGCTTCTGGGCCGCCGATGACGCGGCCGCTGACAACCATCAACAACCCCACCGGGAGCCGTGAATGGCCGAAGACCTGTTTGGTACCCCCGAATGGAAAGACCTCGCCCAAGACGCCCGTGAGCGCCTGGAACCGATGATGCGTGACAGCGCGGTGGCCTGCAGTATCTACACCGGCAAGGTCGACCCCAAGATGGCGCTGGAAACCGGGTACATGATCATGTTGGACAAACCCATCATTGTGGTGGTCAAACCCGGCATGAAGGTGCCGCTCAAGCTGGCCAGGGTGGCCGATGAGATCGTGGAGGGCGAGCTGAGCGATCCGACGTTGTCCGACCGGCTCAAGGCGGCGATGGAGCGGGTGCGAATTGACTAAGTCGACCGAGTCGACCTGCAAGCACTGCCACCAGCCGATCCAGCTGATCAGCACCCACAAGCTGGACCCCGGCCAGTGGTATCACCTGGACGGGCATCACGCGCACCGGGAGTGCCGCAACGTGCTGGCCGAACCCATCGAGGAGGTCGGGTCGCAGGAGGATCTGAAGAATCAGGTCGACGGCACATGACCGAGGTGCTGCGGCGCGACCGACTCGACGTGAAGGCCATGCACGCCCGGTTCGGCGGGGCGCCGTACTGGATGCAGCCGATCGTCCTGGTGTTCAACGGCGTCGAGTCAGAGGATGCGTGGGTGTTCGAAGGCCCCGGCGGTTGCCGGGTCATCGTGTCCTACGACTCGGACAGCGAGCCCGGCGTGGAGTGGGTACACGCCTCCATGGGCTACGCGATGCAGGAACGAATGCCCAGCTACAACGACCTCAAGCGGATGCACTACGGCGTGTTCGGCGACGGGTTCGCCTACCAGTGTTTCGTCCCTCCCAACGAGCACATCAACATCCGCAGCAACGTGCTGCATCTCTGGGGAAGATTAGATGGCAGACCCGCGCTGCCCAACTTCGGCTGGCAGGGCACGATATGAATGCCGCCCAGCACCGTGCTTCGGTGAAAGCCGCTGCCGCCCGCAACCAGGTGCACCAGCTGGCGCGTGAGCTGGCTGAAGCCGAGGCCAAACTCAAACGCGCCGAGGCCCGGCTGCGCCGGGAGATCCGGCTGAACCCCGACGCCTACGAGCAGATCGCGGTGGTGCCATGAAGACTTGTTCGCATGAAAGCTGTGCCTGCCAGATCATCGGCTGCGGCATCGACCATCCCCGCGACTGGAAACCAGCGGTGACCGCCAGGATCAACGGTGTCCTCGTCGGTGGCGACGATGCGGCCGACTGCATGGCGCACTACATGCTGAACCTCGGCTATCCGACGGATCGACCGGAGCACGTCCGTCAAGTGGCCGAACGCATCATGGCCCGGCGAGGGCTGAAATGAAAGTGAGCATGATGCCCGACGACACCATCGAGCAGATCGCGGTGGTCCCGTGAGCGATTTCTCCACGACCTGCCTCTGTCCTGATCCCTGGTGCCCGGTGCATGCCCGCTGCCCGTGTGGGGCGCAGCTGATCATCGACGGTCCTGACGAGCTGGCGTTCTGTCCCGAATGTCAGATGGACCGGCTGCCGGTGGGGGTGTGCCGCACATGACCTTGTTCCGCAAGGCCCTGCTGCTCGGCCTGCTGTGTGCCATCTGGGCGGCGATCATGGCAGCTCCCGCGCACGCCGACATGTGCGGGCCCGCCCCGGGACCGCTGGCGCACCTCTACCCGATGATCAAGAGCTGCCAGCCGTTCTACGGTGGGGCGCCGGGGCCCTCGGTGCCCTCACAGGACGACCTGCAGACCGTGCCGTACCCCATCCACCTGCCGTGGCTGCCGTGACCGTCAGACAGGCCGCAGAGCGCCCGGTGACCCGCCCGTGGGATCCGCCCGGGCTGCCCCCGCGCACCGAGGCCCAGCGCTGCGCCAACCACAGCCACTGCGCCTACCGCGACGACGATCCCGAGCGCTGCCCGTGGTGTCACCGGCCGTGGAGCATGCCCAGCGTGGGCTGCCGCACCACCAAGGCGGGATTGCACCCGCCGGATCCGCAGGCGCGATGAGCTTCACGTTGCAGGAGGGCAACCGCTTCAAGGGCGCCGAAACCGTCACCGAGTTGATCCACCAGCTGGTGGGCGCCGCCTCGACGTGCTGGGTCGAGGAGTGGGACAAGACCGAGGGCAAGGTGCGGGTGTTCGACAGCACCGAGGCCACTAAAGTGGCCGACGAAGCCATTGAGCGCCTGGTGGAGCTGGGGTGGGCATGAGTGCTTGGTTTGGCGAAAGTTGGGGAGCGCCGTGCTGCGATCCAGCCGAGCACGTCGTGACGCCGACAGGGGCATCGTGTGTGGAATGCGACCGGCGTATTGCCGAGGGTGATCAGGGCTTCATCCTGCCTGGCTCGCCGACGAGGCCGATGGTGTATCACCACATCTGCTTCCTGCGCACCGTCATCCCCTGCGGGATGTGGACCGAAGAGATGAAACGCGATCTACCTGCCCGCTGGGCTGATCATTTTGCCGAGAAGCATCCCGAGCATCTCCGATGACCTGGACACTGCACGGCATGGCCAAAGACGGGTCTTCCTGGGGCTACACCGACGAGCAGGGCAAGATCTGGTGGTGCTCGACCAGCTGGCCCGCGCGCCCCTCCACGCTGGACGGGCTGATCAGATATGCCCGTTATGCGGGCTGGATCGAGCCTGAGCGCACCTTCGAGTCCCAGGCGGACATGCTGGGCCATCTGGCGAAGATCGTGGCGCAGAACGCCTCTGGGGCCGCGACGTGAGCGTCCAGCCATCCGCGCGTAACCGGGGTCTGCTATCCCTAGACACCCGTGATCACCCTGATTCTGGTCTTAGTCTTTGTCTGCGTGCTCAATACGGTGTTGATCGTGCTGAGCACCAGGGTGCAACGCCCCGACGACGAGGGGGAGCAGTGAAGCCCACCTTCACCATCACGATGCAGCCGGGCATGAAGGCGATCCGCGTCGGCAACGCCATCCACATCAAGGGCGCCGAAACCCCGTGGTTGGAGGCTTTAGTAACCTCGATCAGGGCCGAGCTGGCGGCCAGACAGGGAGTGTTGTGAATTGGGCAGAGTTTCTGGTGGGCGGCCTGTTCGGGGCGATCGTGACCCAGCTGGCGATCTGGGGACGCCACGCGTACCGCAGGCGGCGCCGGTGAACGAGAAGAAGCTGGGACGGCGCCAGCAAGCGGTGCTGGACGCCATGCACCGCAACGCCGGGATGTGGCCGCAGCACTGGAAGATCCGCAGCGATCACCGGCACATCTTCGACGGGCTGGTCCAGCGCGGCATTCTCAGCCTGGACAACGGTGTGTACCGAGTTTGCTACGCACGCTGAAAACGGCAACCTACGAGAAGGCAACAGGAAGGTGTTTGCTGGTGGCGTTCGACGTCGAGGAATTCGCGCACGAGCCCTCCAAGCCAGGGCACGTCGACTACGCGAGTGGTTCGCGATGCGCTGGCGCGCGTTCCTCTGGTATCACCTGATCACCCGACTGAGATAGGAGAGCCCATGATTCCCGCACGAGTAGCCGGGCAGGGACGCCCGATCACCTTGGATTGGCCGGGACATCAGCTGTTCCGCGACCCGGCGGCGTTCAACGAGGACGGCAGCGTCAAGCCGCACACCTTCGTGGACGGCACGCCCGAGTACGCCGCCTGTCTGGCGTGCGGGGCGGCACACCACGGGAAGGTCCAGGGCAAGCCGATCCACCCGCGCTGATGAACGACGACGAGCGCACTCTCTACAGCGACCACAATGAGAAGCTGAACGAGTTCGTGGTGCTGGCCACCACATTCATCGAGGACGGCCACGATGATCAGGTCATCGCCGCCTCCTTGAACACCGCGCTGGGGCAGGCTCAGACCGACGGGAACATCAGCGCGGGCAACGTCACCCTGTTGGCAGCCATGGCGATCATCCGGTTGGCGCGCATGATGCACGAAGAGGATCGAGCGCCGACATGACTGGCCTTGTGGTGCGAGAATAAAGGTTCATGAGCTGGTGGAAGATCGCCTTCTGGGTGGTGGCGCTGGGCATCGCCTTCGGGGCGGTCATCGCCCTGGACAACGACGCGCACCGGCCGATCGGCCCGCCCTTGACGCCGGTCACCTATCCGCCGCCGTCCGACGGATACGGGGAGCGATGATCGACTCACGGCTGTTGGGCATGATGGTCTCCGAGCTGGTCTACCACGCCGTCGGGTTCGGGCCGAGCCGCTCGATCTGCGACCCGTTCGCCGAGCAGGTGATCGCCGAAGCCCGTGCGGTGGGCTACGATTTGACCCCGCCGCCGCCCCCGCAGGAGGTGTCGTGAACGCGTTTTTCGATGAGTGGGGTCTGGTGACAGTGCTGGTGATCGGGGTGCTGATCTGCCTGCTGTGGGTGCTGCTGTGACCAGTCCGGACGCCTACAGCAGCAACCCCGAGCCGGATCGTGACGCCACGCCTGAAGAAGCGGCGGCGGCCTTCGAGGACGTTCTGGATCGGCACGCCGGGGTGTTCGAGCGATTGGAGGAGCTGTGAGCAAAGGCGAACACGCCCAGCACGAGATCGGCGCACCCCATTGCGGGTGCGGCTGGCATCCCTCGTGTGTGTCGTGCAGCTGCACCGACGAGATCGACATCGACTGCCCCCAGCACGGCTACAGCGCGAGCAACAACTACGGGGAGCCGATCTCATGAATGTCAGACAGCGTCATGATCAGGACGGTGATCCCCTGTGCGGGGCCTGCCTGTCGCCGATCCTGCCCGGTCACCTTTACCTGGTGGTTTACCAGCGTGATGCCAGCGACCAGGACGCCTCCACAATGGTGCATCTGCGGCATTTCGCCACCAGCAACGAGCTGGGCAACTTTATGGAGCTGCCCTACCAGGACACCGAGCCATGAGACATGACCCGGCTGGCCCGAAACCCGCGAGTGGAGTTCCCCCCGTGCCCGAAGGGCTGCGTGTACCCCGAGGCACCCACGACGGTGAAGGTTTTCTACGACGCCGGTGTGTCCCGGCTCGCCCACGACACTCCGTTGGACGCGGTGCTGACCAGGGAGGAGCGGGGCGGATGAGGCGCCGCATTGCTGGCCTCATGCACCGGCTGGCCTGGTGGCTGGACCGCCGCGCCGACGACCTGTGGAACATCGACGACTTCCTGGCCCCCATCTACGACATCTCCCGCCCGCCTCCACCGCCCGAAGAGGTGGCTCAGGGTCTCAAAGACGCGCTGCACGAGATCTGGGACGACGACGTTCACCGGCAGGCCCGCGACGAGCGCCACGCCGAGCGGCTCAAGTGTGAGGAGCTGGGCATCCCCTACCAGTGCCCACGTTGTGGCCGGGGCATCTGCGTCTGCTGCCCCACCTGCGAAAAGCCCTATTGCACGTGGGTGCATTCCGGTAACCTGTGAGGTCAATCGAAGGAGCGCCGGTTGCCCAACGGTCATGAGCCCCCGCACGTGTACGCCCAGGCGGCGGCCGATCACGCCCGCGAACGCGCCAGCGAGGTGGCCCGGGATCTGAGCGATCTGCACCTGGATGTCGAGTGGATCAAAGGGGTGCTGGCGTCGAAGGGCATCGCCACCGTGGCCGAGCTGACCCGGCTGCGTCCACCCGTACAGGTGCTTTCCTGGGGCCCAGAAGGCTCTGAGTTCTTCAACCCGGGCAGGACGAAGTTCGGGTTGCACGAGCGGGTGATCGTCCGCCAGGGACGCGCGCAGGGCACCGTAGTGGGCGTCTCACGCAGCATGCACCCGCGCGACGACGGCGCCGATGTGCACTATGACGTGAAAATCCCCGGGCTGGGACAGCTCAGCCTGGCCGAAGACGACCTGGAAGCCATCCAGTGCGAAGAGATCGATGAGGAACAGGAACAGGAGACATCATGAGCGTCACCATCAACGAGCTGACCATCACCGTGCCCGGCAACGTGGTGAAGAACAACGACAAGGACGGCAACAGCATGCTGCGGATGAACCAGGAGCAGCTGCAGTCCATCGTCAACGACGCGGCCTCCCCGCAGGTCGGCATCACCGCGCAGATCGACCCGCTGTCCGAGCATCTGGTGAGCGCCAACAGTGCCTGACGACCTCCCGTCGTTGACCGATGCCGAGTTCATCCTGGGCGAGCAGGTCACCGGGCGCCCCACCACCGAGGAGTGCCTGCGAGAGCTGCGGCTGGCCTCCTCCCGGCTGCGCCCGGTCCCGCTGACCGACGACGAGCTGCGGGCGGCCGGGATCGACGCGCTGCATTTCCTGGCCACCTGCCATGTGGCCGGAGCCAAGTTTCTGGTGCATTTCCCCGCCGACCCGGTGCCCTATCCGGTGCGCTTCACCGTCCCCGGGCTGATCGAGTTCGGCGATGGGTGAGCAGATCACCTTCGTGGCGATGGCACGGCGCGAAGTGGAAAACACCATGAACGCTTGGCATGAGCTGAAGGTCAAGGAGGCCGAGGACACCGAGGGCCATCTGGCCAACCTCTATCAGCTGGCCGACAAGCTGGTGAGCACTCAGATCATGCTGTTGCGGGCCATCGAGGAAGTCGGCAACGTGCCCTGGTGGCGGCGTGGCAAATTCGGTCGGCGCCCCTCCAACGCGCGCGCGCGTGAAGGGTGAGGGAGAGCAAATGCCCGCCCCTGACCCGATGGATCTGATCATCGCCAATGCCCGCGAAGAGGCGGACAGTGTCATCGCCTACTGGACGGCGCATCTGGAAAACCTGGTGGCGGCCTACGCCAAGTACAAGGACCGCATCCCCCGTGACAACCTGATCTTCAACACCGTCAAGACGCTGATGGAGGGCGATAATGACCGGGAGGCTTTATGTTACCAAGTTATGGTTGCTGTTGACATGATGGCACGCATGCGATGAGGGTCGTTCGACCGTCCGGAATGACTCTGACCGAGTCTTTTGAGTGGTGGATGCCCGGTTTGATCCCACCCATAGATGTTTGCTGGGAGTGGGCCGGAGGTCGACTGCCCAAAGGCTACGGTCGGCTGCCGTTCGGCGGCGAGGGTCGGTACATCTACGCCCACGTGGCCGCGTACCGCATCTACATCGGTGAGGTGCCGGAGGGCCTGCTGGTCAGACACCGCTGCCACAATCCACCGTGTTGCCATCCGGCTCACGTGCACGCGGGCACCTACGCCGACAACAGCGCTGACATGGTGGCAGCGGATCGTCAGAAGCGCGGTGAGCAGCTGCCGCACAAGTTGATCGAGGCCGACGTCATCGCCATCAGAGCCAGCGAAGGTGTCTCTCACCGCGAGCTGGCGGCGCAATATGGGGTGTCTCAGTCCAACGTCCAGGCGATACGCTCACGCAAGATATGGGCTCATGTCAGGTGATGACGGCGGTGGACATGATGGCCAGGATGAGATGAGATCCCCTGACATCCTGGTGATCTGGACTGTCTTCGCCAATCCGCGCGATCATCCCGGCAAGTGGGTGCTGCGCGGCTTCCGGGTCGGCAGGCGGCAGATCCAGCCGATGGCCGATTGTGTGGTGGCAGAGACACTGGACGCCGCGCGCGCCGCGCTCCCGCCGGGTGTGGTGCAGCTCGGGCGTCACATCACCGACGACCCGGCAATCTATGAGTCCTGGGTCTAGACCTGCGAAAACACCCCAGCTAACTTTTGAAAAGGCCCTCCGACTGAGATGAGACCCCAAATATGATCGAAGACCTCAAGGCGCAATACGAGGAGCTGTTGCACGCCGCTCAAAGCGGGGTGGCCATGTTGATGAACTACGAGGAGGGCGACGGTGAGACCTCGCCCAAGCATCTGCGGGTGGGGGTCAACTCCGCGCTGGTGCAAAACAGTGCCCTGGCGATGCTGTTGATGCGCAAAGGGGTGTTCACCGAGGAGGAGTACTGGGCGGCTCAGGTGGAGTTGTGGCAGGCCGAGGTGGAGTCCTACGAGCAGATAATCGAACAGCGACTCGGCACGAAGGTCACGCTGCACTGATGGCCATGGATGAAGTGATTGATGGCCAGGATGAGATGAGGGAGATCACGGCCGCGTTGCGCCATCTGGTGACCGAGGTCTACATCGCGGGACTGGACGCCGCTAAAGCGATCGACGAGCTGAACACATGAGCACCGAACCGGAGCTGACTCGCGAGCATTTCGAGTCTCTGATCGGGACGTTCAACGATGTCGCGGCGCTGCTCCGCGACGGACTGGAAGAACATCTCCGCAGCGAGGAGGTGTCTCGGGAGGCTTTCACGCGCGATGAGGGCGAGCATTACTTCACTCTGGACGGCGAGTTCAACCTGCACACGCTGGCCGGTTTGCTCACCCGTGACCTACTGAAGACGTTCACCGTGGGGAAGGACGAGCCATGCGCTACGTGATCGAGAGCCAGCAGGACATTCGGGGTGTCACCAGCTATGTGGCCTACCGGGCCACCCCGTATTTCGAGAAGGCCGGGCAGGGTGAATCCCCGCTGCACGCGCTGCACGCGCTGATGCGCTTCCTGGCCGAAGCCGACCAGCCCTACGAAGAGCCGCCCATCGACCTGCTCATGCTCGACGAGAACGATCAGGTGCTCAAGGCCAGCCAGGGGCTGGCGCCGCACGAAAGGTGGCCGTCGGAACATGCTTGATCCCGGTGACGTGGTGGTGCTCGACAATGGCGCGCGCTACCAGATCCGCAAAGCCACCCGGCGCCAGGGTGTGAACTTCTACCGGGTCGTCAGCCTTGATGATCGCAGCTCCCCCGAGGAGGAGATCTGCGCCAGCCGGATCGCCGGGGTGGTGGGCTACTCATGAGCGAGCAGCCCGAAGTCGAGTTCGAGGACACCGCCGACCGGCTGGCGCTGATCGCGGAGGTGGAGGCGGCGCTGCGCACAGCGATGCGGGTGCAGATCATCGCCAACCACCAGCGGCTGTACGGGGTGATCGTGATGGGCGACGACGTGCCCGACACGATCATCGCCCAGCTGGATCCCAACGAGCTGGCCCGCATCGCGGTCAACCAGGTGTTTCTCACCCTGCTCAAAGACATGACGGCGGCCAACCACGCGGCCCGCAGCGTGTTCCAGATGACGCCCGAGGACATCGACAAGGCCGCCGAGACGGTGCGGGTGCGGATACCGGAGGAGTGAGATGAGACTCAACGTGTACAGCCAGGAATTGATCCTGGAAGACGTCGGCACCGAGCAGTACTTCGCCACCGAGCTGGTCACCCAGCAGGCCGACACCGGCATCACCTATTCCGGTGTGCGGTTGTATCTGCACAGCTCCAAGCGGTTGCACGCCACACCCGAAGACGACGACCGCAGCGCCATCACGTTCTGGCTGCCCCGTTCCGACGATCGTCGCAAGGTGCTGGCCGAGGTGTTCGAGGGGCTCGCCACCCTGGTGCGTGCCGCCCCACCCGAGACAGGGTTGGATTGATGCACGTGCCCTGCGAGAAGTGCGGACAGTCCATGCCGAAGGGTCTGGGATGACCGACCCCGTCTTCCTCGACGTCGAGCTGGCCGACTATGCCGGGGATCTCCCCAAGCGCGAGGTGGGGATGACCGACCCGGTGGCGGGCGATCACCCCGGCGACTGGTGGATCGACAACCGGGGTAACAGTTGGTTCGACCCGCACCAATGGGATCCGATCGATTTGACCTTCGGGGATCCCCAACGCCCGGTCGGCAGTTTGTTCAACAAGCCGATCAGCTGGATGGGCTACCCACCGAAAGAGGTGCGTTGCAGCCAGTGCCAGCGGCATATGCCCGGCGTCACCCTCCCCGCCGACGTCGACGTGACCTCGATGGTCATCTTCTGCGACGAGTGCCGCGCCATGAGGGACCGGAGCGGCTCATGACCGATGATCGCAGCCTGGGGGAGCGCTTCGAGGAGTTCCACCTGGAAAACCTGCATGTCTACAACGAGTTCCGGTCCTGGGCGTTTCAGTGGGTGTACACCACCGGGCGGCACAAGTTGGGCACCAAGGCGCTGTTCGAGCGGGTGCGCTGGGAGGTCCGCATCTCCACCGGCGATCCGGACTACAAGCTGAACAACAACTACACCAGCTGCTACGCCCGGCTGCTGATGCTGATGGAGCCCAAGCTGGACGGGGTGTTTGAGCTGCGTGTCTCCCAGGCCGACGAGTGGATCGAGTCGCAGGCCAGCCCCGCGATGGGCGCCTGGATCGACGCCTATCAGCTCTATCGCGGCCGGTACCTGTTCTGATGAGCGTGCGCGAGTCAGGCCCGGTCACCGAGGTCGTCGAGCCCGACGAATACGGCGGGGTGAAGATCGTCTTCGCCGCCCCCCGAGCGCCGGAGTGGCGCTGCGTGCGGCTGACCGTCCAGCACTGGGAGGCCATCCAGGACTGGTGTAGGACTCATGGCTAACAGCTGCGCAGAGAAGCGCCGTCAGAAGCGTGAGCGCGAGCGCGCTGAACACCTGGCGAGGGTGGCAGAGTATCGTCTTCGCTTGAAACAGCCTCAGGTCAAGCGGCGCTCGCATCGGAATTGGTGGGCGGGCAACTACGTGATCCTGCGAGGAGTAAAGCATCCCCTGGCGTGGAAGAACGGCTATATCGCCGAGCACCAGATGGTGCTCTATGACAAGATCGGGCTCGGGCCTCACCTTTGTCACTGGGGATGCGGCAGGCTCCTGCACTGGCGGCGAGGCTTAGCCGGGCTCACCGTCGACCATCTCAACTGGGACAGCATGGATAACCGGCCGGAGAACCTGGTTCCTGCGTGCTGGCCTTGTAACAAAGATCGGAAGCGGCCACGTGTGTGACCAACCCTCAGCGCCCGACATCTGGCAGACCGACACGGCAAACATTCCCCAGGCTGATCTGGACCAGCTGCTGGCAGTGGCCACGCTCTACATCGATTCCTTCAAAGAGGACGAGCTGATGAGTCTGCCCGAGAAGCTGCGCCTGCAGGAGGTCGAGGCCATCCTGGAACGCCATGGACGCCGATACTGAGCCCGACTGCGATCACGCTTGGTCGGCCGCGTACACCGACGAGGGATGGCTGATCACCTGCGGTAAGTGCCAGGAGCCTGCGGGCCCGCCGGTCGTCGAGGAGAGGCGAAGTGACAGCTGACCACACCGACGAGGAGCTGGACCTGCTGATCGCGGACCTGAAGGCCAAGACCGGCACCACGGTGAGCCGCGACCAGATGGCGATCATCGCGAAGCTGATCCCCATTAACTACCTGGACCAGCTGAAAAAGGCCATGGGCGAGACGTGACAACTGTGGCAGGATGCACCCATGACGTTAACCGCTGACCGCTTCGACCTGGACGGGCTGGACTTCCCCACCCCGGTGCTGACACCGGATCCCCTTCCTCCCACGCGCGCGCCCGCGCGCCCGCGCGTGGAAGCACACTGTTTTGTCACCGGCCTGGCCTACACCGCCTGCGGGCACTGCGCCGAGATCATGGGTGAGCGCCCGCCGGTGCCTCGGGTGGACGTGCGGATGGTGCGTGCCCAGGAGGAGCGCAACCGGCACTACCGGCATTCCTGCGTGTGCTCCCCGCGTCGGCACGACCTGTTCGTCCCCGATTGCTAAATGGCGATCAGCCATCAGCAATTAGACGCGGTGCGGTCGGCGGCCTCCAAGAGCACCGGGCGGTCGTTTGTGGCCACCATCGCGGCCGGGAACCTGGACCGAATTCATCTGAACGAGATCCAGCGCGCCCAGCCGAATTCACCGGCGCTGCTGATCGCCCTTAAAGCGGCCGCCGAAAGCGCACTCGGATGCAAATTCAACGCCCGGGAATTTCGCGACGGATCGTTTGAATTGGAAATGAGAGCCCGTGAGAAATAGATGCGCCATTGTTCTCCTCGCATTGGCGGGTCTGCTCGCCGGATGTTCGTCGGCCGGGGACACGCCCGCCCATCCCAT